>Ga0265297_10000474_pt1 | contig 117590 bp, 127 predicted proteins | sample Munlanlwell13791_FD_192502 | JGI IMG/M metagenome (GOLD analysis project Ga0265297, IMG submission 192502) | Leachate microbial communities from a municipal landfill in Southern Ontario, Canada - Leachate well 137-91 | ecosystem: Engineered > Solid waste > Landfill > Unclassified | place...
CGTGTTTCTATCATGCCCAATGCTACTCCGGTTACGTTTGCCATTTTTAGTACTCCTTCTCAAATTCAGTTGGGTTCAGACTTAATTTATGTCTTCTTACTCAGATGCACTAGGCAGAATGTTTTCTACCTCAGAGTGCACACGCGCGATGATGTGCGCAGCTACCAGGCCATCACCCACACGCTCACATGCATCCGCACCTGCACGAACTGCTGCGTTTACCGCACCGGTTTCACCACGCACCAATACGGTTACATAGCCACCGCCAACAAACTGACGACCTACCAGACGTACTTCTGCTGCTTTAGTCATCGCGTCTGCCGCTTCAATCGCAGGTACCAGACCACGTGTTTCTATCATGCCCAATGCTATTCCGCTTACGTTTGCCATTTTTAGTACTCCTTCTAAAATTCAGTTGGGTTCAGACTTAATGTATGTCTTGTTACTCAGATGCACTTGGCAGAATATTTTCCACCTCGGAATGCACGCGAGCGATGATGTGCGCAGCCACCAGGCCATCACCTACACGCTCACAGGCATCTGCACCTGCACGTACGGCTGCATTTACCGCACCTGTTTCGCCACGCACCAGTACAGTGACATAGCCACCACCAACAAACTGACGACCTACCAGACGGACTTCTGCCGCTTTAGTCATCGCATCTGCTGCTTCAATTGCAGGTACCAGACCGCGTGTTTCGATCATGCCCAATGCCACTCCGCTTACGTTTGCCATTTTTAGTACTCCTTCTCAGATTAAAAAACTTGCTTAATCGCCGTTTCCGGCATCCCATGCATCAATAATTCCGCAGATAGTCAAGTCGGTTAATGTCGCCTTGTCTCCTGTGGCAATTCGTGCTGCAGAACCACCTGCTGTAATTACCCATTTTCCTGGTGGTACACCCACCGGATCACATGCCACGCTGATTTTGCCCTGAGCATCTTCCAACACTCTCAGCGATGCATTCTGCAGACCCGGAACACGCCGTGTCGCCACCAAGTCTGACACCACGCGCATAATTTCCATGTCAAGCCTCCGACCAGTGATCGATGATGCCGATAATGGTCAAATCACTAGGAAACTCTTTGCTGCCAGCTGCTTCGCGTGCTGCCGAAGAACCGACACATATCACCCAGTCCCCGGGTATACAGCCCACTGCATCGACTGCTACCTGTCGTGGCCCGCCTACTTTTTCACGCACTACAAGTAATGGGCGATGTCCCAGGTCTTTAATTCGGTTGGTCGAAACCAGCGTTTTTTCCACTTGGCAAATCTTCATTACGCTCTCCTAAACCGACCTATTTCACACTCGCTTCTATCAGCTCAATCGGGCTACCTGGGCGTTTGTCCTGTACTGTCAGCCCACACACTATCAAGCCCTTTTGTGCCAGATCCTGATAACGCCCTTCTATTGCGGCTTTAACTCGTTGGCACCGTTCTACCGTACGTTCACGGCATCCTGGTACGCGGCTGTCATAGCGAAAATGTATCGCTATGGGTGCAGGCAAACCGTGGCTGACGTTGAGCTTGGTAAATATCTTGATACCTACATCCATATCTGGTGCACCTTCTTCCACCGTATGCAGGTGGGCAAAGTACGCAAGATTGCGCAATTGGAATTCCTCAAAACCTTCGCCGACACTGATAAATCGTTCAGCGTGACCTATATCCGCATAACGCCCACCCCAATTGCTGCATACATATTCAATCTGCGATAAATTATTAATCAGCAAGGTCGCAATAAGCCGCCGCATCCCTTCATGCGGTTCTCCTTGGCCTTCAGCCCAGCCAGTACTGCTGCTGCAAGACTGAATCGCCTGATATACCTTGAGTCGTGCTGCGCTTGCATCATCATTGACACTGGCGCGATACAGCTCAATGTTGTCCACATAACGGTATAAGTTGATGTCACCATTTGCGTCAGGTACGTGGACTTTGATGGCGTCAGTATCTGTATCCACACCTATCAATAAAATATCTACAGAAGCACCACAGCAAAAACTGTTTTCTATGGCCTGACGGAATTCAGTCAGACGCTTCAATCCTGCTTCAGCAGCCAGCGTGACATTGCTACAATGTGCAGCACACCCCTCATGCGTTGGGTCAGAACTGCTCCAGTGATAAACCACTACTTTCAGGTAACGTGTCCCTGCATCTGCAGTGACTGGGCGACCTTCCCTGAAACGCATCAGTTCGGTTTCAACCCAGCGTTTGACATTGGCATCCACATCAAACATAGCACCTGCATAAGCCTTACGACTGCGAACCGCTCCATCTGGCAAGCGCAGGATATAGCGAACCAGTCCCTTCAAACGGCCATCTGAACAGGGAGAAATATCTACTGCGTGGTAACCACTGTCGAGAAAGAACGCGACCGCTTCATCTGTGCCCTGATGCGGATTTTTTAATTCCGACTGCTCAGCCATGCGGCGCAATGTGCGCAAAACACACTCCCCATATAACGTACGCATATCCAGGTCGGCTATCCAGGCATCTGCTAACAGTTGAGCGGGCAGTTCAAAACCAAGTTGCTCTAGCGCAATACGCTGTGCGCGTTCAGCAAAATCCGGCTCATGCTGTAAACCTGCGATGCGTTTCAGCACAGGGACAATTGCGTCAAAAGCCCCTTTTACGCTTAGCTCATGTGCCAGCAAACGCTGATTTTCTGCTTCGTTAGTCAGCGGGTGGCGGCATGGCCGCCCTGTTTCTGTGGAACATGCCGGGTTAACTAAGCTCGCATCATCGAGTGCGAATACCGCCAGCCGAGGCCGCACCTGCAGCGCACCAGCAGGCGTGCCTAGTCCATAAGGTGGACGGCTTGCTGTTGGCTGCGGGCTAATGACTCGCCCTGGACGGTTTCTCGTATTCATCACGCTCTCCAATTAGCTTTTCTGTTGACTCAATTACTACGTTTACATTAACCGCGCGCACCGCCGGAGTAAGTTATTGCTGAGCCTCTGGCATCATTACCGCTGCTGCCGGTAATTTTGCTCATCGGCAATTCTGGACGGTCACGATCTTTCAGTTGCGAAGCGCCTATCAGCACACCACGCTGATCCCCACGTATAGTAGGATTGCGACGGCTTGAGTTACCTTCCGTGCCTGTGACACTTTCATTACGACGCCATGCTGCACCCGTGATAGCAAAACCGCCTTCACGACCATCACCCGTCAGACGACTGCGTATTTCTTCAACTACAGGTGTCTGCATCATGACTACAGGTGCTGTGTCTTCCTGATAACGAAACTCGGGTGTACCTGACACCAAACCTGCCGCCATATTAATTGGCCCAGTGATGCGACCAATTGCGCCGTATGCAGTGCCCGTGACCCGGTTTAAGCTACTGTCCTGCGCACTGCGAGCCGGCGTAGCTATACTAAAATCCCCCTGCACCCTTTGTTCCTGCGTTGCAGGTGCAACCTCACGCGGAGCATCAAGCGGGCTACGGCTCAATGGATGCGGGTTATTATTAGCACCGCGTTGCGATACACGCTGATGTGCGCCAGAGTACGGTGTGCCGCTTAGTATCCGGCTTTCACCACGTTCTGCGCCTGTCACTTTGCCAGTACCATTGTTGTCGCTACGGAGTGCTATTCCTGCACGTGCACCGCGGCTGCTCATCAATGCGCGAGAAGCTGCTTGTTGCTCAGGATCACAAAATGCAGTGTACTGATCTGGACCGATGTACTCCGTGCCAGAAATTTGCTGGCAGCCACCTAATTCATCACCCGTTACTTTTGTGTTATGTTCCAGCGCGGTGCCCGATACTGGCTGTTCATTCCAGGTACGCATCATGTTTACCTTTTCTGGAACAGCTACTGGCGTACGATTACACGCCTGATACTGAGCAAGGCCATTTGATTCGGTACCCGTCACGCTTGCGCAGGCACCACGTTCTGCACCCGTTACCAAATCGCTCGTGGCAACATCAGTGCCAGTAACAGTTCTATCCTGCACTGTGCTCATCACACTTACTTTATGCGGCGCACCTGAACCACTACGGTTTACACTTGCGGATTCATCCTGTACATATTGGCTACCAGTCAGTTTCGCACTTGCACCCGTCTCATCACCGGTTACCTTATTACTGCGTCCGACATTGCCACCACTTACGTTCTGACCCGCTGCTGTCCGCATGACACTCACCTTCGCTGGGGCAGGTTTAGGCTTACTGTCGCAAAATGCAACAAACTGCTCTGCGCCCAGATATTCGGTACCCGTCACGTTCTTGCACAGTCCGTTATCGTCACCCGTCACTTTCATGCTCTGACCAACTTCTGTACCACTTACGCGTTGACCGCGACTTGTGGTTCCAATGTTTACTTTTGCCGGGGCAGGCTGTGGGGTTATGGCACACAACTGCGTGTATTGCTCCATACCGATATATTCAGTACCCGTAATCGTACGGCAGCTGCCTGGCTCTATACCCGTCACCTTGCCATTTCGCTCTACCTGGGTACCAGTTACACCCGTACCACTAAGTGTTGTGCCAGCCTCCACTTTTGCTGGAGCAGGTGGCTTGGGACGAACCCGACCGCTGGGTCGGCATGCAGGCTCACTCCCACGTCCTTGCTGGCACATTTCTTCACGTCGAATTCTCGCTATTTCGCGACCGCTTAACCCACTCATCGCAGCATTTCTAGCGGCAGCGCGTCGAGCTGAAGCTGATCCAGCTAAGTTTTTAGCGGCGGTTTTACCCTTGCTGGAAAGCGCACGACGGCGTTCTTGACACAATTGACGAACTGCTGAAGCAACAGAACCAGACACCGCTAGCGGTTCATCATCAACAATCGCGCATACTTCTTCAATTGCCTGCTCATATTCAGTTGTGTCAGGCGCTTTTGCGTCCTTACAGCCACATCCACAACCTGAGGATGGGGATTCGGCTGTTGCAGGTTTAGGTGTATCAATTACCTTAACTTGGCTGAATGCAGCTGACATCACCGAATTGTTTTTTGCAATTGCTGACTTTCCACCCTGAGACATGGCTACTCGTCGCGCTCTAGACAACGATTTACCTGATGCGCCAGTCATGGAACCCGGTGTAGCCATTTGCACAGGCATTACGGCTGCTCCCGAATTGGTCTGCACTGACGTGACTTGCGGGGTAACAGTTGCTGTACTAGCGCGCACTGTAGGCTTAGCCACAGATGCTGATGGCTGCGACGGTTTTACGCCTAGCGCAGTGCGTCCGTTCTGGGACAATGCACGTCGTCTTTCCAACGCCGCGGCTCGTGACGAACGTGGCGTTGCTGTATTATTTTCCATAGCGTCGTTCATGCTCTTATCCTTCCGTATTCGACAGACCCTCACACGGGTCAATAGCTGCGAGGGTCCTCTGCTGGATAGTCTGTTTCAGATCTACCTGGTCACCCTGCTTAACGACCGCGAAACACTACAAAGGAGCTACCCTGACTCTGAGAGTAATTGTCATAACCAATCAGGCGCACGTGATTATTAGGGTGTGCACGATGACAGGCTTCCAGTTCAGCAATAACAACATCAACAGATTGTTCACCGAACATTGGCAATTTCCACATGTACCAGTAGTACGCGTCAGCACGTGCTGGTTCGACGTGTTCTATACCAGGGTTCCACCCTTGGCTTATTACGTAAGCGATCTGGCGGCGCATTTTATCTGGCGTCATCGCAGGTAAATACGAGAAGGTTTCGTATTTAGGGGTTGATTTGTAATCTTGAATTTCAGCCATTTCCGTTCCTTTCTTTTAGTCACTGCACGCGCAATGCGTGCAAGCGAAAGTTTTAATTTACATATTTAAGGTAAAATTTCCCTTAAAATTAACGGTTTACCACGTCCAGTTTGTCCACGGTATCGAATTCAAATTTGATTTCTTTCCATGTTTCCATCGCAATTTTCAGCTCTGGGCTATCCTTGGCTGCGTTGGTAAGAATCTCTTTACCTTCGCGTTCCAGTTCACGACCTTCGTTACGCGCTTCTACACAAGCTTCAAGCGCGACACGGTTAGCTGCAGCACCCGCCGCATTGCCCCATGGGTGACCCAAAGTACCGCCACCGAACTGCAACACGGAATCATCACCAAAGATGTTTACCAGTGCTGGCATATGCCAAACGTGGATACCACCAGAAGCAACAGGCATGACACCTGGCATAGAACCCCAGTCCTGATCAAACATGATGCCGCGTGAACGGTCTTCAGGAATGAATGACTCACGCATCAAGTCGATCCAGCCGAGGGTCGCAGCACGGTCGCCTTCCAGCTTGCCCACAACCGTACCTGAGTGCAGGTGATCACCACCCGACAAGCGCAGAATCTTGGTCAGTACGCGGAAGTGAATACCATGGTGCGGGTTGCGATCGAGTACAGCGTGCATAGCGCGGTGAATGTGAAGCAACACGCCATTCTTGCGGCACCAGTTAGCCAGACTTGTATTCGCACTCAGTCCACCGGTGAGGTAGTCATGCATAATGATAGGAGCGCCGATTTCCTTAGCGAATTCAGCACGTTCCAGCATGTCTTCACAAGTTGGCGCAGTTACGTTCAGGTAGTGACCTTTACGCTCACCTGTTTCGGCCTGCGCTGCCATGGTTGCATCCTGCACAAACAGGAAGCGATCACGCCAGCGCATGAATGGTTGGCTGTTAACGTTTTCATCGTCCTTGGTGAAATCCAGACCACCACGCAGACATTCGTAAACGGCACGACCGTAGTTCTTGGCTGACAGACCCAGTTTAGGTTTAATCGTACAACCCAGCATCGGACGGCCATACTTGTTCATAACGTCGCGCTCTACCTGAATACCTTGAGGAGGGCCGCCACAGGATTTCACATAGGCAACTGAGAAACGGACGTCTTCGAGACGTAGCGCACGAATTGCTTTGAAGCCGAATACGTTACCTACCAGTGAGGTCAGAACGTTAACAACCGAGCCCTCTTCAAACAAATCGATAGGGTAGGCAATGAACGCATAGAAACAGGTATCATCACCAGGTACGTCTTCGATACGATATGCGCGACCTTTGTAATAGTCCAAATCAGTTAAAAGATCGGTCCAGACTGTGGTCCAGGTTCCGGTGGAAGATTCTGCAGCTACTGCAGCAGCAGCCTCTTCACGATCAACCCCTGCTTGCGGGGTGATCTTGAAGCAAGCAAGGATGTCCGTATCCAAAGGTACGTACTCCGGCATCCAGTAGGTCTGCCGATATTCTTTAACACCTGCCTCATACTTTTTTGCGGCCATGTTTACTCTCCTAGCACTATTGTTGAAAAATGAAGTTGGAACCGTCATTTTGGTTCCGACGGTTGAAACTATTCTGCAAGAGATGTTTATTTAATAAAAGTTAAATATATTTACTGTATTAATTTATTATTATTTAATACCTGTATATGCATTCACCCCGTGAACCCGCATCCACACAGGCTTTCATACGTAAAAAACGAGTACCCGAATTTCATTCGCAGACTAGTGAATCATCATTCCCAACACTGAATTTAGTCAGAAAATTAAATTGTTTTTGGATGTATCAGAGGTAATGCAGGCAGAGAATATGGATAAATATGTCGTGTGCCACAAAGAAGAAGTAGCCTTACATTGGGTGCAGAGACTTACAGAAATAGCTCTGTAAAAGTAAGGAACATCGTTTGGTCAGTTATGATTTTGCCAAGAAGCAATAAGAAAATGGACATAGGCGAAAATGTCATTGTGAAAGTCACATCCGGTAATTCCCCCATTAATAACCGTAGTTAAAAGTAGAGGTTAAGCGGCCATTCACGCGCGCTATTTTCAATCAGCGCTGACAGGCAGCTTAGGCCTGCGGATTCAACCGGTCGATGCAACAGATTGGCTGAATCGTTCAGCGGGCATTTACCTAGGGTCGCGCAATGGATTTAGTCGTATATGCTAATGTAAGATGAATATCGAGGTTGAATTTACGACTTTAATTGTGCAGAACAGAACCTCCGAGTGCCTTAATTAGGCTGCGCCTGTAGCTGCCCGGTTGCCTTTCACAGCTGCAGCCATTTTGATCCCAGAGGTCATGGCCCGCTATCCGTTAGCTTCGAGGTGAAAACGATGGGCGTATGCTGGTTCATCGTCAATCACATGTGAGCTGACGTGAGGCAGCAGTCGGTCATATTCTTTTTTGACAACCTGATAACATTCGCAGGCCCTCTCCTCCAGGCCCGTCCGATCAACCACGGAGATGTGACCACGGTGATATTTAATTAACCCGGCACGTTGTAATTTCCCTGCAGCTTCGGTGATGCCTATGCGCCTTACGCCCAGCATATTGGCAATGGATTCCTGTGTCATGATCAGCTCGTTGCTGTTCAGACGATCTAGGGTTAGCAGTAAATGACGGCAGAGCTGTTGCTCCAGTGCATGATGCCGACTGCAGACCACAGTTTGTCCCATCTGGGCAATCAATGCCTGCATGTAGTGCAATAACAGATTTTGCAACACGCCGACACTGCAACCCTCAGTACGATTCAGTTCCTGTTTCAAGATTTGTGCTTTTAATCGATATGCATATCCGGAATTTTGCACGACAGCATGATTGTTTGTTCTGTCAGTGCCAGTGAGTATGCACACGCCGACAAGACCTTCATGACCTACCATTGCTAATTCATCGGTTGAGCCATCTTCCGAAATATAGATGATGGAAGCGATAACGCTGGTGGGGAAAAGTACATGTCGCAACAGTCCTCCCGATTCGTACAATACTTCACCATGCGTTAGCGATATCGGTTCCAGAGCCGGAAGCAGACGTTGTAATACATCTTTGGGAAGTGCAGCAAGGAGCTGGTTTTGTTGGGGACTATGCGTTGCAATCATATGCGTTCCTCCATATTCATTAACAGACCGTTGCGTGTCCGACGATGCGGCTAAATCTGAAAAGCTAATAGGCCGTCTTTCGGATATGCTCGCTTTATTATTGATTGCGGTTATACGGCTAGTTATATGCTTGTTATTCACCTGTTTGGTGAATATACAGCAATTTGTTTGTGTTTGATTCTAGACTATATATTTGCAAAGACAAAGAAAATATGACTATTGATAATGGGAAATGGTCACAGGCTATTGTCATCATCCAGGGATGAAACCAAGTGACTGCAGCGGCGTTGACTTACTCAAGTGCTGCTGATTTCTATACGTTCATATTCTGCGATCACCTGCGCGCCCAGCAACAGCAGCGTGGCTGCCACTTCCAGGCTGAGCAGCACGATGATGGCTGTCGTGAGTGAGCCATACACCACGCTCACCTGCGACAGTGTGCCGAAATACCAGCCCAGCGCATGGCGGATTAATTCCCACAGCAACCCAGCCGTGGCGCCGCCGATTAATGCGTGATGCGCCGTCAGTCGGCCTACCGGCATGAAATAGTAGATTGCGGAAAACAGCAGGATTTCGCCGAGCACGCCAGCAACGTATATCAGCCAGTATGAGAAGCCGCTCAGTGACCAGCTATGCCCCAGGATAACCAGATTCCTGCCGCCTATCGCCAGCAGATCAACGATCATGACTGTGCCCACAAACAGTGCCACACCGATGAAAAAAATGTAGCCGAAGTGCAACAGCATGGAAGCGAGGAAGTGTCGCCTGCGCTTCTCCACGCGATGCAGAAAGATCACCGAGATTGCACTCTCCAGCACCTTGAAGCCGAGCGAACTGAAAAACAGCATGGTGATGAACAGTATCCAGCCGATCACATTGCGGTGATCGAGGAATGCCCTCAGCTCCATCACTACCGCACGGCCTTCACCCGGCGCCACGTACTCCAGCGCCCGGACCAGCGTTGCCAACAGTACCTCCTGGTCGATTACTTGCGACAGCGCCATCACCATGAGGATGAGCAGCGGCACAATGGAGAGTAGTGCGTAATAGGCAACCGCGCCAGCGAGGAGCAGGCCCTGATTGGCTTGGAAGGCTTTTAAAACCCGCAGCGCAAAAGTGGCGGGGTTGGTTAGCATGTAGGTTGTTCTGGGGTCGATTAGCTTCATGGCTGGTCGTAGTTCAATTCGACAGCCCATCATAGCTGCGAAGATCAAATTAAGCCACCAATGTCGGGTGTCGAATTGATCCGGATATTAAAATATCCCTATCGGCAAAATATAGTCTATATTTCGACATGCAACTGTACGCCACCGAACATAATTTCAGTCTTAATGTCCGCTTCTCCTGTGAGCCTTTATCAACGATAATGGACATCTCTTTATTTAACCAAAAGAAGCAATCTGCGAATGCGAAAAGAAACCCAAGACAAGCCCAAGCGCGCAGTCGTGGCGGCTGTGCAATTGCCCAACGTGACCGACCTGGAGTTTGAAGCGTCGCTGACTGAGCTGCGTGAGCTGGCAAAGACGCTAGGCTACGAGGTGGTGCAGACCTTTACGCAGAAGCGCCTCAGCTTCGACCGGACGGCGTACCTGGGCATTGGAAAACGGCAGGAAATACATCAATATGTGAACAGCGAATTTGAGCCTGAGAACCTGCAGGCTGACGCAGCTGAAGAGGATTACATTGATGCCATTCTGGTCGACCATGAGATATCACCTTCACAGGCGCGTAATCTCGAAAAGGAGGTTGGCTGTTCGGTGATGGACCGTACTATGGTTATCCTGGAGATTTTTCATCGCAATGCGCGCTCTCCCGCTGCACGCGCGCAGGTAGAGATTGCCCGCCTCGGTTACATGGCGCCACGTCTGCGCGAGATGGCAAAGCTTGCAGGGCCGCAGGGCCGGCAACGTAGCGGCACTGGTGGTCGCGGCGCCGGCGAGTCACACACTGAGCTGGACCGGCGCAAAATTCGTGACCGGATCGCTGAATTGCAGATGGAAATCATCGCGATGGAAGCTGATCGCAAAATACAGCGCGCGCGGCGACAAGAGCGCCGCAGTCAGGCTTCTGTGGCGCTGGTCGGCTATACCAACGCCGGCAAATCTACCTTGATGCGTGCGCTCACCGGCAGCGAAGTGCTGGTAGCGAACAAGCTCTTTGCTACGCTTGACACCACTGTGCGCGTCCTCCAGCCCGAGAGTGTGCCACGTGTGCTGGTCAGCGATACGGTTGGGTTTATCAAGAATCTGCCACACGGTCTGGTTGCATCATTCAAATCAACCCTGGATGAAGCGCTGGACGCATCCCTGTTGCTGCACGTCATTGATGCCAGCGACCCCGGATTTGAACGTCAGCTCGAAGTCACCAACGAAGTGCTGGAAGAGATCGGTGCGCAGGATGTCCCGCGCATACGTGTCTTTAACAAGATCGACCATGTGGGAGATGCTGCGGCGCAGGCGGAGTGTGAAGCTGCGCTAAAGGCAAAGTATCCATCCTGCATAGTGATGAGTGCGCGCCGCCCTGAGGATGTCGCAAAACTGCACAAAGCAATTGTCGAATTTTTCCAGCAGGATCTGGTTGAGGACGAGCTGTTCCTGCCTTGGTCAGCACAGCAACTGCGCGGCGAAGTTTACGCGCACTGTAAGGTACTGGAGGAGCGTGCAGACGAAGAGGGTGCTTTTTTCCGCGTCAGAGCTGAACCCGATGTCCTGAAAAGCCTGCGCGAGAAGTTTGATCAAGCGCAATAAAATGAATGTGGGTATTGCCTGAACTGCGTGCCGCCATTGCTTCCCGTGCAATGGCGGCATCGTGTATTACTTACAATGATGTTTTATCTTATTGGATGGTAAGTTTTTTGGCAGTATCTGCCTTTTTCTTCGGCAGGGTAAGATCAAGCACCCCATCCGTGTATTTTGCTACTGAGCTTGCCTCATCAACATCCTGACTGAGCGTGAAACTGCGGTAGAGCTTGCCATGATAGCGCTCGCTGCGTAACACTTTTTCGCCCGCCTTTTCTTCTTTTTCTTTTTTAACTTCACAGCTGATGCTGACCTGCTTGCCATCAATCGAAACGTGAATATCTTCTTTTTTTACACCCGGGATTTCGGCATGAACGGTATAGGCCTTGTCAGTTTCCTTCACGTCCATCTTGATATGTAATTGTTGCGGTTGATTGTCGAAGCGTACAGGCTGTATAAAGCCTCTGAATAGATTGTCAAAAGGTTCTAAGGTCAGATCAAACGGATCATAAGGAGTTAAATTTGCCATGATAGTTTTCCTTTTTGGTTTCAGGACTAGACAATAACGCATGCAACCGGTCCTTATGCAATTGCATACCTTACACGAGAGTACAGGCAAGTTAGTACATAACTATGTCATGTACTATTCGTGCAAATACTAGCGCTTCCATTGTGCAACCAGCTTGCGACATTCCTTGCCCCACTCACATACCTCTGTGCATGTGTAGCGCTTGGTAGTGCCGAAACAGGGTTCATCCGCTCGTTGTATCTGTATAGATCTGATCTGTTGTGTGGCTGTTTGATAATCGCCCATCCGGTTCGGTTGCGATTGTAGTGAGGCAACTTCTGTAGCTAGATTCATACTTCATCTCCTTACGAAAATATCATCATATTTCAGCCACCGGGGTGGCATTGATATAACGGTGCAGAAGCGAAATCATCATCAACACAGGTTCCTGGTTGACGACAAAATATTCGAAATCGCACTTTAGTAATTTAATTTGATATGTTGTGAGTAGCGACTTGTCAGGCGCACGAACCGCCCTTGGCCACTCGCCGGTTCTCTCATGCATATAGCAATACTCGGTGCATATAATTCGACGAGAGTGTTAATCATAGTAGCAAATTATTTTCCGAATTCAACAGGTAAATGTATTCGATGCACGGCAAATTTAATGATGGTCTTGCAGCAGTGTTTTTACTTCTGTCAGCAAGTCCATAGCAACAGCGGTGCCGATTTTGGATTCACGTAAAGCCATGTGCCAGTGCGCTGCAGCGCCCAGAATTTGTTCTGCAGTGTGACAGCGCTGGATGCGACTGATGACTTGCGCGCCCATTAGACCCAAATAGGTATTTGCTGTGGTGCTCATGAGTTGTTTAACGGCAGCAATGATTTCCGGATTCTCGGTCAATCCGATTGTCTGGGTCGTGACAAGATGGGTTTTGTTACTGGCCGACACCAAATTAGCATCATTGGTAATGATAGGCTGTGTTTTGCTGATTTCAGGCTGAGCCTGCAGCAATTGATCTTGAGCTAAAACGATAAAACCGCTTTGCATCAAAAATGGCACTGCTTTTTGCAGCTCGGGCATTGGGATTGCTGTGGCTATCAACCCCAGACTTTTTGCGCAGTCCATCAGGATGAGGGCGCTGCGTTGACGATGATGCAGGCTGTGTTGGCGCTTACTTACTTCGTCGCGCCCCTTGGCGGTTTTGCAATAGACTAAATGCGGGCTATCAATCATGATGATATTTCCCTCAGCTAAATATCATCATCTTAATAACTTCGTGTTACAGCATTGCGAACGTTGTGATACGCGGCAATCTGGATTAACTAAATAAGCTTACATCCTCTTGCAATAATAATTGGCATACGCCTGCAGGTGAGGCCTCACTGAAAAAGTGTCCCTGAATATAATGCACGCCTATGCTTTGCAAGTATTTCACCGTAGCGTCGGATTCGACACCTTCAACGATCATTTTCAGATTGAGCGCGTCAGCCATTTGCACAATTGCCTGCACGATGCGCTGGCCATCGCTGGTGTCGAGACGGGAGGTAAATGAACTGTCAATTTTGAGTATATCTATAGGCATCGCGTGCAGTTGTGATAACGCGGAATAGCCAGTACCAAAATCGTCGATAGCCAAGTTAAAACCAGCCTCATGGAGTTCTTGCAAGCGCCTGGATTCATATGATAAATCAAGCAGCGCAACGCTTTCCGTGATTTCCAGAATCAAATCTTTCGGCTTCAGTCCGTAACGGTGAACCTTATCCAGCAGGTTCTGCACAAAAGCCGGGGTGAATAACTGTGCGCGGGAAATATTGACCGATGCCTGTATATGTCCATGAGTTTGATGCCAGTTTTGTAAGCGTTCCAGGGTATGGTCAAACACCTGGTCACCGAGTTCCTGGATGATCCCGAGATGTTCCGCCATGGGGATGAAAATGACGGGCGGTATCCAGCCGTTCTGGTCATCATGCCAACGTGCCAGCGCCTCAAACGATACGATTTGTTGTGTTCTGGTATCGACGATGGGTTGGTAAAATACCTGAATTGCCTTGTCGTGGACGGCATGGCTGAGACGAGTTTGCATCAGCACATTTTCGCGATCCAGAGTTTTGTCGTGGATGTCCTGGAAAAACTGCACATTATTGCGCCCCACGCTTTTGGCGTGAAACATGGTGTGGTCAGCCACGCTCATGAGGGTTTCGGCACTGTCGGCATCATCCGGATAAACAGCGAAGCCGATGCTGATGGTGAGTTTGGTTTCATTGCCATCGATGTCAATGCTCGCGCGGGCTGCATCACGCAGGCGTTCTGCGATGTTGCGGATATCAGCTTCATTATTGGCTTCAGGCAGGAGCACGACGAATTCGTCCCCGCCCCAGCGCGATAGTGTGTCCACACTTCTTAACACGGCGGAGAGTCGCTGGCTGAGTGTGACCAGTACGGTGTCGCCCGCTTTGTGACCCATGGTGTCATTGATGTGCTTAAAATGATCAAGGTCGATGAAGCCTAATGCCACTTTGTCATTATTGCGGGCTGCACGCGCGATAGCTTGCTGCAAGTGATCTTCCAGCAAAATCCGGTTTGGAAGTTGAGTGAGGGCATCGTGTAGCGCGAGTTGGGTAATGCGACGTTCTTGCAAGTGACTCGTGGTGATGTCACGCAACACCCCGCGTAATCCCGTAATCTCATGTTTATGGCCGTGATGTGCGAGCAAGTGCGCTTCTATCCAGATTGGTTCTTGCCCATGCAACAGACGAAAGCGGATAACTTGAGAGTGCTGTTTACCGGTAGCCAGTTGCTGGATGACAGTTGTCAGCGCGGCACGATCTTCCTCGCATACAAAGCTGCTCAGGGGCAGGCCTATGTGTGTATATTCCCGGTCGTTAGGGACATCCAATAGCTTGCCCCACGCCGCACTGAAATTGAGCAGCAGCCCATCAGTGGATAAATCGATGATGGCTTCTTCGAGTAAATTGAGTGTTTCTAGCATTGACAGGCGTTGCGCTTCCTCACGCATGAGATCGGTGATGTCGCGGATGAGTGCGACCGTATTGCGTATGTCGCTTGTTTCGGCGGGTATGGTTTGCAGCCGTCCGAGAAAAAAGCGATCTTCATCATGAATGCGTAACGTGAACTCGAACGTCTCGCGATGCTGTTGCGTACGCAGCTTGGGTGATGCGGCGAGAATGGCTTGCGCCATATTGTGGGGCAGTGCGAGTTCAAGCGCGAGCCCTTTTGCCTGATTGTCCAGTGCAATAGGAAATGCCTGATTATCTGTCCACACGTTGAGTATGTGATGATTGTGATCATATTCGATAATCATATCTTCCGTGGAGCCAACCAGGGTTCTTAAACGGTGGGCATTCACTTCCAGGCTTTGTTCAGCATGCTTGCGCGTCAGCGCCAGTGCCAGGCTGTTCGCCACGGCGCAGACCACATCAATCTCGACAGCATGCCAGTTGCGTGTGCTATGTTGGCTGAATAAGCCAATAAAGCCTTCCATTTCACCCTCCATCAGCAAGGGTACGCAGAGTGCAGTGTGGATGTTCTGTGTGGCGAACAAGGCCGCTTCTGCTTGAGGCAAATCAGCCAAGTGTTTGTAAAATACCATGCCTACCTGCAAGGCATCGAACAGCAGCGGAAAATGCTGAAATTCAATTTCGCGAAAATGGTCGAAGTCGGCAAGACGGCTCACTGCTTCACCTGTCGACCAGGTGCAATGTAACTTGGCACTTTGCTGGTCGTTTTCGCTGGTCTTGTTCAAAAACAGTGCACAACAACCCACCCCTGTCGTTTCGGAGAGCAATTGCAGTACCCCAGATAAACTTTGTTCGCTGGTTTTTTCCAATAGCAACCCGGCGATATGCTCAAGCGTTTTGAGGTAGCGTTTGTATAAGGCCAGCTCCTCGTTGAGTGGAAGTTGTGGGCTGCTTAATATCGGGTTGGTTGCGTGCATTGGATATACTCCAGTGGGCGCCACGCAGCGTTTGCTGAGTTAGCGCAGTTCATCATAGTCAAACGACTTTTGCGTCTGGCACTGGTGTAGCGGCATAGCTTGGGCGATGCAGATGCGAATCTGATCCAACCAGGTTCTCCAGACGGCTAAATACCTCCTGGCGGGCAAAGGGTTTTTTCATAAAATCATCCGCACCGATACGGCTACCAAAAAACTGTTCGGTGGCTTGTTCGTTACTGCTCATCATAATGATGGGGATATTTTTGGTGATCGGGTCACGCCGCAGCAGGCGGAGTGCAGCAAAACCATTCATGCCGGGTAATACAATATCCAGGAAGATAACGTCAGGGATTTCCGTACGCGCCATGTCTATGCCGCTTTCTGCATCAAAGGCCTCGAATGTGGTGTAACCAGACGATTGTAGAATTCTTCTTAATGCAAATACGATAGTTCCGGAATCATCAATGATCAGTGCCCGTGTTCCTTTCATGGCATTGCGGCGTTTTCTGTTACGACGCTCAATTTGGCGTTTGGTCGGCAGCGCTTCGTTATCTTCCGGGTCGAGCTCTAGCGCTTTGGGCATTGATGTGCGTTTGCGTAACAGAGAAAAGAATAATTTGAGGTAGCCCATGATGATTTATCTATATTAATTTAAATATGTTCATAAGGCGGTAATGCCGCACCGCAGTTTTTACAGTATTTCGCATCTGCATCTAGCCCTTCAATCAGACATTCAGGGCAGGTGCGGGTGGTGGGTTTGAATTTTTGGGCGCTGATTTCTGCACTGATGATCCCGGTAGGTACAGCAAGTATGCCCCAGCCTAGCAACATCATCATGGAGGTGATTAATCGGCCCAAATCAGTTTTGGGCGAAATATCACCAAAGCCTACCGTGGTAATGGTGGTGATGGCCCAATATACGGAGACGGGAATGCTGGTATAGCCATTGGCCGGGCCTTCTATGGCATACATCAAAGTACCTAATAAGAAGGTGATTATCAGTACGACCGAGAGGAATATCATGATCTTGCGACGGCTGGCGGCGAGTGCACTGCCGAGCTGGCGGTATTCGTTAATAAACGAGACTAGTTTGAGTATACGGAAAATACGCAATAACCGTAGTAAACGTACGTTGGTCAGGAAATGCGCGCCGGGTAAAAATAATTCGAGATAACTAGGCAGGATGGTGAGCAAATCGATAATGCCAAAAAAACTGCGGGCATAGCGAGTCGGGTAGCGTACACAACTGAGTCGTGCAATATATTCGATGGTAAACAGTATGGTGAAAAACCATTCCAGCGCATTGAGTATGGGTTGGTATTGCAGCGCGATGGAGGCTACGCTATCCAGAATAACCGTGAGTACGCTCAATAAGACTGCTGCAATCAGGATTAAGTCAAAACGTTTGCCTGCGGGCGTGTCAGCTTCAAAGATGATGACATAGAGCTTATGCCGCCAGTCAGCGCTGGGTCGGCCATAATCATTTCCTTGTGGGCTGACGTTGCGGTTCAAAATCTAGCCCCGGTAGGTGTCATAGATCGTTTTGGCATCAATCTTGGCTTGTGCTTTGGTACGTAATGCCGCATTTTCGTCATGTGCAATAAAAAAATCTGCATCTTGCGCCTTCATCACCAATGCAATGGCTACCGCATCAATCAATTTGTAGTTTTCGGCGATGAGTGTGGTTACTTCATCCAGGTAAGTTTCGTAATTCATAGTTGTGTGCCTGTAGGACGCTTGCCAAGCTGCGCCATTCCTGCTTTTGCATGAGTGGTACAGTGGTATGGGAGAGCGTGCTGTCTCAAGTTTATATTTGGTTAGTGGTTAATTTTACTGCTTTTTTTCATGTAGCGGGGATATGGTGTGAGCTTGCAGTTGAAAAACTGTGCAGGCTAAATGTTAAGATGCCGGCAGATACTTAAAATTAAGGGATGTGATGACTTTTCGGGGCGTGCGGATTGCGGTTTTATTGGGCGTGTTGGTGATGCTGGCGGCATTTACTTCATGGGAGCGCTGGTTCGTTGCACAGTGGCTGCGGCCGTTGCAAGTCGTGGTTTATCCGATTAACGGCGATCACAGCGAACAGGTGCAGGCGTATATTGATGCGCTGACGCTAGATGATTTTACCGAGATTAGCCAGTTTATTAACCAGCAAAGCACGCGCTATCGCCTTACTCCTATCGCGGTGCCGCGTATAAAGTTGGCGCACACTATCGCTACGGAGCCGCCAGTTCCGCCCAAGCAACCTGCCGGTGCAGTCGATATTGCATTGTGGAGTTTGAAACTGCGGCAGTACGTGTGGCAAAACACGCCGTTTTGGCAGGGTCTGGGTCAGGTCAAGCTGTTTGTCGTTTATCATCAGGGTGAAGACGGTGTGGCGTTAGAACATTCGTTAGGCTTGCAGAAGGGTCTGATCGGCGTGGTGCACGCATTCGCACAACCTCAGCAAAATGCGCAAAACAATGTGGTGATCACCCATGAGTTGCTGCACACGTTGGGTGCAACCGATAAATATGATGCGCAATTGCAGCCGGTCTATCCCGAAGGCTTTGCTGATATTGATGGGAGTGAGCCGCATTACCCCCAATCCGAAGCGGAAATCATGGCGGGGCGGATTGCCTTGTCGCCTACCCGGGCAGTGATGCCGAAGAGTCTGAAATCCTGCGTTATCGGCGCGAAGACAGCTTATGAAATACAGTGGCATTGACATGATGAAACCTAATTCACCCGCCTGTGCACGCAACCAGTCACCCATATTGGAACAGTTGCAAACGCTATTTGCCAACAGTCGCAATGTTTTGGAAATCGCCAGCGGCACCGGGCAGCATGCGGTGCATTTTGGGCGTGCACTACCGCACCTGACCTGGCAAACCAGCGATTTGCCAGAGCATCATGCAGGCATACAGGCTTGGCTGGAAGAGGCGCAATTGTCCAACGTACTGCCGCCTTTGGTGCTGGACGTGAATCAGCCAGATTGGGGCGTGACCCAGGTAGATGCGGTGTTCAATGCTAATACCGTACACATCGTGTCATGGCCAGCCGCATGCAATTTGTTCGCAGGCGTGGCGCGGGTGTTAGCCGCTAACGGCGTGTTTTGCTTGTACGGCCCATTTAATTATGACGGTGCTTACACCTCGGCCAGCAACGCCGAATTTGATGCCTGGCTAAAGGCGCGTGATCCCGAGAGCGGGATACGAGATTTTGAGGCGATAGGCGAATTGGCTGCAGCGCATGGCTTGGTCTTGCGCGGGGATATTGCCATGCCGTCGAATAATCGGCTGCTGGTGTTTACTAAAGTATCGTAGACAGGGCAGCGTGACCCGTCAAACATTACTCAGGCAGTGTTTTATACGGATTGCGCTCATTCAGCTCATCGGTATAACGCGCCATCCCTTGTGTTTCGCGAGCAAGAAAATCCTCTACGGCACGGCTGAATTTATCGTGTGCCAGCCAGTGTGCTGACCACGTTGTCACCGGTAAAAAGCCTCGGGCGATTTTGTGTTCGCCCTGTGCGCCACCTTCAAAAACCTTGATGTGACGGGTTATGCAAAACTCTATCGCCTGATAATAGCAAGTCTCGAAATGCAAGCCGGAGTGAAATTCCATCGCGCCCCAATAACGACCGTAGAGCGTATCGGCGGTGTAAATGTTCAAGGCGCTGGCTATTGGTAGTCCGTCACGATAGGCGATAACCAGCAACACGTTATCTGGCATGGTCATACCTATGCGCTGGAAAAAATCCAGATTCAGATACGGTGTAGAGCGATGCTGGATATAGGTGCTGTCATAGCAGCGGGTGAAAAACCCCCAAAGCTGGTGCGTGATCTGGTGCCCGGTGTAGTGAGCAAAAGTGATGCCTGCATCACGTACCCGGCGCCGTTCCTGTTTGATTTTCTTGCGTTTGTCATTGTTCATGGTTGCAAGAAAAGCATCAAAATCAGCATAGTCCGCATTGCGCCAGTGGAATTGCACGCCTTGCCGCAGCATCATGCCCACCTGCTGCATGGTCTGCGCCTGTGCCTCATCGGGGAACAGGCAATGCAGGGACGAAACGCCCAGAGTTTGTGCCAGCTGCAAGGCGGCATTGATGAGTGTTGAGCGGATTTCGGCCGTTGCCCCTAGCGCACGCAATCCAGTAGTCGGGCTAAACGGCACCGCACACAGCAGTTTGGGGTAATACGCCAATCCCTGTCGTTCATAAGCCTCGGCCCATGCCCAGTCGAATACATATTCACCGTAAGAATGCGTTTTCAGGTACAGCGGCATCGCGCCGATGAGTTGCTGATCCTGCCATAGCGTAATGAATTGTGCCTGCCAGCCCGTCTGTGGTGTAGCGCAGCCGGGCGTTTCTAATGCGGCTAAAAACGCGTGGGAGAGGAACGGATTGCCATCATTCAGCGCATCCCAGAGTGCGGCGGGGATGTCGGTGATGGTGTCGATGATTTGTATGGTGGTATGCAAAGCCTTAGAAATCTATGCCCGGTTGGGCTTTGACGCCATCACGATAAGCATGTTTTTCATCAGCGATAATGGAAACCGTGTCGGCCAGTTCGATTAGCGCATCAGTTGCGCCACGGCCAGTGACGATAACATGCTGCATGTTGGGCCGGTTGGCTAAAGCATCTAGCACGTGGTCATTATCCAGATAACCATAGGACAGCAGATAAGTCAGTTCATCGAGGACGACCAGCTGATAGCTGGGGTCGTTTAACATGCGCGTGGCTATGGCCCAGCCGCGTTCGGCAGTGGCAATGTCCTGCTCGCGGTTTTGCGTTTCCCAGGTAAAGCCATCGCCCAGAACATGCCATTCCACATTCGGCAGTTTGCCGAAAAAAGCTTCTTCGCCCGTATCGGTGCGGCTTTTGATGAACTGGCAGACACCGACCTTCATGCCATAGCCCAAAGCGCGTGCCATGGTGCCGAAAGCGGAAGTGCTTTTGCCTTTGCCATTACCGGTGATGACGATGAGCAGGCTGCGTTCGTCGGTGGCGCGGGCGATAGCGGCATCAATCACGGCTTTTTTCCGCGCCATGCGTGCAGCGTGGCGCGTCTTCTGTTCCGTGATGTCTGCGTCTGTCAAACTCATGCAGTGCGTTGTCCGTTAGTGCTGTTTACTAACAGGTGAGCAACAGCGGCTACGCCCAGATAGAACGCAAATGATGACAGCATCATAGGGAAGTACTGGAAAAACTGTGGTACGAATTCAGCTAGGGTAGGGCTGGCAAAACGACCTGAGAAGAGGTAAAAGCCGCCGCTGGAAAATAACTCCGCCGACACTGCACCGATCAGGGCTGTTCCCACTAACCAGGGCAGTGCGCTTAAATTCATGCGGTGATGCGCAGCATAGATGCGACCAGCGATAAACAATGAGACATAGGCAGGCACGAGCAGCCAGTAGGCGGGTGATATGCAAAAATCGGATACACCAAATTGACTGATTGCGACATAGTCTATTCCCATCGCTGCTGCGATCAGGGCAGGCATAATCCACAATGGACGCAGATATACGCCAACCAGGAAAAAGATTGCCCAGGACGCATCAGGTAAGGCATTCAGCGTGGCCCAGTGGTGGCTGCGCGTGAGCGCCATGATCAGGGTAAGAATAAGGCCGATGTTGATTTGCTGACGGGTGGTGAGGTTCATATTTGGCTCCAAATAGTAGAGGGGTAGCTGGTCTACCCCCCCTGTTGCAGCGGGTCAAAAGCTGGCTTTTAGCCCGATGCGATAATTGCGACTGAAATTAACTGGATAAATTGTATCATCCTGCACCCATAGACCATTGCTGTGGGCAAATATATTATCAATTGCCGCACTGGCCTCGTAATTTTTATAACGATAATGAACCGCGATATTAGTCGATTGTATCGCTGCTTGTCGTTGCGTAAAGTTATTGGCAAAGTCATTCGCCGCATAGGCACTACTGCGCCACATGTGGGTAAGATTGACCGTGCTGCGATCCGTCCACAGATAAGTCATGCCCAGATTGATGCCGTGTCTCGGTACGCCGGGCAGGTCACTGCCATTGTAAGTTCCCCCGACACCATTGCTGGCCTGATCAATGATAGCGCGAGTGTAAGTGTAGCGAGAGTTCAGACTGAGTTGCTCACTGATACGCCACATGTCGCGCAGTTCCAGGCCATATTTATGCGATTGATCAAGGTTGGTGCTGGTCCAGGTGAGCGGATTGTAATAAATCTCATTGTTAAGATCGGCGCGGAATAGCGCAATTTTTATTTTGTGCTGATTCGCTGTATGGTTGACGCCCAGCGTGAGTGTTTTGACCGTTTCTGGCACGATGAAGCCATTGAAACTGCCAGTGAACGTGTTGAAAAAGCTATCAATGTCAGGTGCCAGAAATGCATGATTGTAATTGGCGAATACCGATGTCTTAGTGTTGAACTGGTAATTCGTGCCTATGTCCCAGGCGTTGAATTGCTGGTCGCTGGACAATGCGGTGCCACCAGCGGGTGCATAGTTGTAGTCGATTTTTTCACGGCGCGCGCCCGCTGATAGTGTGAGTTGCCTTAAGTGGTACTCACCACGAACGTAATAACCAAGATTATCCTTGCTGGTGTTGTTGGGTGTTGTAAATGAACTGACGCTTGCTCGTGTGCCATTAAAGCGTTGCACGCCAGTGGTGAGTTTCCATGTGTCGCTATTGTGTATCAGCGCGATGTCATCAGTGGTGTAATCGTAGTTCGATTGATAGGGATAAGGTGAAATATAATCGGACAGTTTGTCTTCCTGATTATGGCTTATGGTCAATTTGGTTTGGTTAGTGATATCCCAGGCTGCCCCTAAACGCCATTGATCGCTGTTTAATGCTTGATGATTGTATTGATTGCCACCATTTTGCGAGGGGTCAGATAGAAATTGTGCCTGCGTTAACGGGCCTACATAGCGGGTGTCGGCACGGGAGCTGGAACCATCGAGCGAGAGCCAGAGTGAGGCGAGTGGGCGAAATTTAATTTGGCCAGTCTGCGTGTTCAGGGTGGATGCGTCTTTATGTCCAGTGATATCAGCCTGGCTAGTGCCATCTATGTGCTGATAGTGACTACTGGCAGAAAGCTGGAGCATATCTGTTGTCAGACCGGCGGTTGCGGTACCCGTCAATTGCCCATGATTACCCGCGCTGGCGGCTACAGTGACACCCTGATGTGGGTGAGTATAGATTTGTATGGTGCCCGCAGTGGCGCCATCACCATAGATGACTGAACCGCTGCCTGGGGTAATTTCTATACGATCTATGCTGGAAAGCGGGATGCTCCCCAGTAGTGCTGGCATGCCATCGATATTGTTAAGGCGTTGTCCATCCAGGCTGATGACCATGTTCTGGAAGCCATTGCTGAGGCCATAACCACGCATGTCGAGTAGCGGCGTGAACTGGTTGCCATAAGATGGCATGACCGTGAGTGAGGTGCTTTGTGTCAGATAATCAACCAGTGTCGTTGCGCCAGAAGCTTTAATCATCGCTTGTGTATAGACATCAGAGTCATACGTTGCGGTGAAGTCAGATGTGGGCGTACGCGTTGCGGTGACTATGACATCGTCGAGTAAATAGGTGGGTGTTGTGTCGGCGTGAGCGTAACAAGAGGCGATAGCGAGCGCAATGGCGCTCAGGGTGTAACGTGGGTGCATGTTGATTCCTGAAATAAACGCAAGCTCCCCGCTTGCGGTGGATAAGTATGAAACAGCGGGAGAGTTAAATCAGTCAGTGGTCTTCATGCGGCTGGCGCGGTGAGGATGCACGTCATCATTGCCTCCCCGCAATGTTTCGTCGTCATTATCCGGCCGGTATCCGGGCTCACAAGACTTGACGCGTCGCCTTCCCATGCTTACGCACAGTGGCTGGATTGACGTGTCCACACTTGCTTACCGTTGCGGGGGCAGCACTGGTATTGCACCAGTTTCCCGTTTAACACTACTCGCGTAGCGCACCTGATAAAGTGCGCGAATTATAGCGAAATTGGGCCGGCAGCGCTATTCCTTGATGACCACACGGATATAAAAGCCGCAGGGTGAACCTGGGGTGGGATTGGCAGGAACGGCGTGGAACGGATAAACACCCTTGCCTAAACCGTGCATGTCGGTGCTGCACAGTACGGCAATTTTTGCATCATGCTCAGGGGAGACCGGAAACAGTTGTATGCCCACTGCACCGTCACGACTAGGTGCGGCATCGATATACATCTGCCGCGTGACATCTTGCGTGAGCACGGTGAGCAGCTTCACCAGCGGTTCCAGTTCGCTGTTCAAGCCGTTGGCAATCAGTTGTTGCGCGAGTACGCGTGGGCCTGTCTGGATGAAAAATGGGTCAGACAGCGCGGCATACAGTGTCGCATCGCTGTCTTGCGGAATGGCCGGCGAGGCGGCCAGATGGCGCTGGATCAGTGACAGCGTGACTGGCACTTGCTCTACGCGCTGCTCTGGCGGCACGCCTGCAGTGACCACGCTACCTTTGGGTGCCCAGCGGGATTTGATGTAATCGAGGAGGTAGGCCATAGGGTTAGTAGTGTTGAATAAGTGTATTTGCGTAGGCAGTGACAGCGGGCACTACATTTAACAAAGATGGGGTGAGGCTAGCAACCGCCGTGTAGATTTCAACCATGCGGTCACCGCTGTATTCGTGGGCGATTAAATTACGTAATTCCCGTATTTTGATCAGCTCGGATGCATTACCCCAGCCGCGTTTTTCGGCACGATAGATGCGATCAAGCAGCGTACTGTTGCCTACCAATTCAATATCATCAATCAGACGAAATAGACGTTGAGTGAGTAAGTCGGCAAGGCGTGCAAAACGACTTGCCAATGATTCGAGTCGTTCGAGTTGCTCGGGTGGCAAGTTGGTTATACCTGTTAAGCCCTCACACCGAGTCAAGGAATAACGTAAATGTTCTGCTGCAAGCTGTAGCCCTTGTAGCTCAGTCTGTAATAATTCTATTTTGGCGGAAGTCATAACGGCACACCTGTTGCCACCACCATGCGTGGAAAAGGATGTTGTGTGTCGGGATAAATGGCAATATCAATTTTTCGTTCGCCTAATTGCATATGCAATTGTGCCAGAATGTTAAGTTTGTCCATGATATTCAGTTTTTTGGACAATACTAATAAATCAATATCGCCACCTTGTGCGTTGTCATCTATGCGAGAGCCAAATAGGTAAATGCGTGCAGTGGCATCAGCTTGATGTATCGCTTGGTTAATAGCTAATTGTTCATTATCCGCTAAGCGCATATTGGGCTTTCTAAAACAATTCTATCCGTGCCTGATAACGGAATACGACGAGGCGATAGAGATCATCACCGACTTGCACGTGGGTGGATTCGCGTCTATCCATACGGATGGCGTCACCGCCATTGGCAGAGAGGGTACGGAAACCAAAAACATCGTTTTCGACTAAACTGTTAAGAATATCGTTGCATTCCGCAGCGTTGAGATTATTTCCTGTATTATCAACGAGTTCGCAAGTTTTTCCACGGGCATTATTGGCGCGATAGAATATCGCATCTTCGCGCAGTGGGTTGTTTTCATCAAAATTTGCATTCGGATCAACAAATTGACTGATATTATCCATATATTAAGTAATTACTTTCAAATAGTAGTGATGAGTCATTGACGCAACTGAATTTTTCAAATTATAGTACAGCTATGGAATCTCAACTAAACTCTCTCGAAATTAAGCTCACGCAGTTGCTGGAATTGTGCCAGAACCTGCGTGCGGAGAATCAAAAGCTGCGCCAGCAAATGGCGGTGGCAAATGATCAGAATAAGCAACTTGGCGAGCGCGTCATTTATGCGCGTACGCGCATGGAAAACCTGCTGTCAAATATACCCGAGGGTGACGCATGAGCCGAGATAATAAGGGTATGGATATTTCCATACTGGGGCGTGAGTTTCGTGTTTCTTGCCCGGCGTCCGAGCAAGACGCGCTGTTGACCGCAGCACAGTATCTGGATCAAAAAATGCGCGAGATCCGCGAGCAGGGCAAAGTCATCGGTGTTGAACGTATTGCAGTGATGGCCGCGCTGAACATTGCGTTCGAGTTGCAAAATAAACCTAAACAAAATGGCGTTGACATCAGCGTGATGGAGCGTAGAATCGAAACCATGTCGGGAACGATAGACCAAGTATTGCGGCCTCAGGATACTTTGTTTGATGTGCTGGATACACCAGCATCCTGACAGCACTATGTTCCCTGCTGTGCGCGTCCAGATTGCGAATTCTTTGAACCAATAAATTTGCAATGGTTGCGGCTAAATAAGCACTGGTGTGCGCGTTACTTGCTAATGTGCCTGATGTGCTTGCGCTGTGACCACTTGAACCCTAGGTTCAAGATAGCGGTCAGACGGCATCTGCGGGGAGCTCCCTCTTTATGAATTCACCTCCAACCAAATCTCAATTGCGCAGTCAGATGCTCAAGCGCAGGCGCGCACTCACGCCAGCCTATCGCAAGCATGCCGCACAGCAAATGACAGCTCACGCGCTACGTTCGCGCATAGGTTTGCGTTATCGCCACATCGGGCTTTATTTGCCGCATGGCCCGGAAATCAGTACCGTGCCGCTGATGAATGCCTTACTGGCACTGGGTAAAACGGTATATTTGCCGGCGTTGCCATTTGGGCAAGGCAAGCAGCTGTGGTTTCATCGCATAGCGGCTAATCAGAGCTGGTATTTGAATAAATTCGGCATCCCTGAAAATCGCGGCACTCAGCGGGTACGTGCGCGGCAACTGGATGTGCTGTTTATGCCGCTAGTGGGTTTTGATGATGCCGGTTCGCGTATCGGTATGGGCGGTGGCTATTACGATGCCAGTCTGGCTTATTTACACCGGCGCCATGCGCATCTCAAGCCGTATTTAATTGGAGTCGCATTTGCCTGTCAGCATATAGCAGGCGCATTGCCGCACGATAGCTGGGATGTACCGCTGAACGCGATACTGACTGAGCAGGGATTGCGTAAATATTAAATATTAAAGCAGCATGAATGAAGCGCTCGCTACCAGCCCACCCAGCACCACACCAGCCAGCACATCAGTCGGGTAATGCAGCCCCAGCACCAGCCTTGAAGCGGCAACTGCAAGCGTAAACGGGATAAGCAAGCTCGCTAACATCGGGTAATAATAAATCGCTACCAGGCTAAACGTCACCGCGTGCAGGGTGTGACCCGACGGAAAACTAAAGCGGTCCAGCGGCGCGGTTAAGCAGTGGATATAGCCGAACTGATGATGCGGGCGCGGGCGTAAGGTTTTTTGTTTTAGCCATTTATAAATCAGCGTCGCAGTCAGGCCTGCAGCGACCATTTGCAAAATCACGGGCAGGGCGGCTTTGCCGTTGATGACGTACATCGCTATCATCAAGCAATACCAGAACACCCCGTCCCCCAGACGACTGATGACTTGAAATACGCGTACCACAGCGGGGTAACGCTCAACGCGGTTAAAGCGTTGCGTCAGCCCAGCCTCGTATTCACCCATCCACTGCCAGCTCAATTTCTCCATCATATTCTTCCCTGTCAATGATGCTTTGCAAGACGTTTTCAAAGCGTTGATGTATGTGATCCCATGCGATAGTGAGCGCAGTTTGATGCGCAGCATGGCCTAATGCTTTTGCCAGTGCAGGTTGCCGTGCCAATTCGCAGGCTGCCGCGATGAATTTTGGGGCATCGTCAAATGGCGCAACCAGGCCATTTTCACCATGAATTATCAATGCCTGCGCCGCCGCATAATCATAAGCAACCACGGCCAGACCACTTGCCATCGCTTCCGTGGTTACATTGCCAAAGGTTTCGGTCATGCTGGCGAACAGGAACACATCGGCCGACGCATAATGGCGTGCCAGTTCTTCCCCGCAACGCATGCCACAAAACACTACTTCAGGGTACTGGGCTTGCAGGCTTGTGCGCAGCGGGCCATCGCCGACAATAACCAGCCGCATATTCGGGTTTATTTCATGCATCGCGGTATAAGCCTGAAATACCAACGGCAGGTTTTTCTCTGGCGCGACGCGCCCAACGTAAATTACCACCTGCGTCTGGGCATCTGCCCCCCAGCTCTTGCGCAGCGCAGCATCGCGTTTGGCTGAGTTGAACAGCGATGTGTCTACGCCACGTGACACCACCTCCACATTGCGATAGCCGTGAGCCTGCAGTTCCTGGCGCAAACTTTCTGTCGGCACCAGGGTTACCGCTGCCTTGTTATGAAATTTACGCAAATACGCCAATATCGGGCGGCGTAACCAGCTCGCGCCATAATGTTTGCTGTAACTGTGAAAATTAGTATGAAAATCGGTGCTCACCGGCAAGCGCAGCTTGTGTGCAGCAGACAAGGCTGACCAGCCCAACGGACCCTCAGTGGCAATATGCACCAGATCCGGGCGCTTCAGTTGCCACAAGCGCACCAGTGCGGATTTGGCGGGCAAGCCCATTTTCAGCCCGGCATAACGCGGAATCGGTACGCCGGTTTTTAGCACCTCCTCTAGCTGAGGGCTTTGCGTAGCTGTGTCTGCAGCATTCTGGCGAGGGCGTATCAGTTGGATCTGATGCCCGCGCTGTTGCAAATCAGCCACTTGTCGCCCCAAGGTCATGGCAACGCCGTTGATTTCGGGTGGGTAAGTCTCCGTCACCAGGGCTATACGCAAAGGTGAAGTCGGAGAGCTGAATGTCTGGAGTAGGAGGTCTTCGTTCATGTGGGCGATTCTGCAACTGCCACAAGTCAATATCGTGACGTGTATTTGAATATTTAGTGACAATCGCGCATGTGCTTTTACGGTAAACTTGCAGACATGTCACAGCCTATCGCCCAAGTCGCGCTCGACCTTCCTGTACCGCGTTTATTCGATTATCTCGCACCCACGCTGACCGCTGCGGACGTGGGGCGGCGCGTGTGCGTACCGTTTGGGCGCAAGGAATTGCTCGGCATTGTGCTGGCAGTGGGGCATGAATCCGACCATCCGGTTGCGCGACTCAAGCCGATTAACCAGGTGCTCGATGACGCACCGATATTGCCAGCGGAAGTGCTTAAGCTGTTGCAGTTCTGTAGCGATTATTATCATCATCCGTTAGGTGCGACGGTGCTATCCGCGTTGCCCACCGCATTGCGCAAACCCCAGCCTTACACACTCAAAACCACCAGCGCATGGCAATTAACCGAGCTAGGCCAGCGTGCCGAGATACCCGCCCGTGCTCGTGGTCAGCGTGCGTTGTTTGCATTGCTGGCCGATGGCGCAGTGCATCCCACCGCGACGCTCGCAGCGGCATCTGCCAGCTACCGCACCATACTCAAGCATAGCCTGGAACTGGGCTGGGTCAGTTTGTTGTCCACCATAGCGCCATTAAATAATAGCGTCGTCGTTGCCGATGTCGCGCCTGTGCTCAATTCTGAACAAGCCAATGCAGTTGAGAAAATCAGCGCGGCAGCGGGTCAGTTTCAGCCATTTCTACTTCACGGCGTAACCGGCAGCGGCAAGACCGAAGTCTATTTGCATCTGGTGCAGACCGCTTTAGCGCAGGGCGGGCAAGTGCTGGTGCTGGTGCCGGAAATCAATCTCACACCACAATTAACCGGCGTGTTCCGCGCGCGCTTTCCTGATATAGAAATTGCCACCCTGAATAGCGGCATGAATGACGGCGACCGCCTGCAACACTGGCTGGCCGCCAGCGCAGGGCGCGCTCGCATCGTGTTGGGTACGCGCCTGGCGGTATTCACACCGCTGCCGCAGTTAGCGCTTATCATCATAGACGAAGAGCACGACAGCTCATTTTATCAGCAGGACGGCCTGCGCTACGCAGCACGCGATGTTGCCATCATCCGCGCCCAGCAGCGCAGTATTCCTATCGTGTTAGGTTCCGCCACGCCCGCGCTGGAGACCTGGCACAATGCGCAAACCGGGCGTTACCAGCGCGTGAGCCTGACTCAGCGTGCCATCAGTGCGGCGACGTTACCGCAAATTCGGCTGATAGATTTGCGTACGCAGAAATGTGACGCGGGCATCTCACCCGCACTCAGTGCCGCCATCCAGCAACGGCTGGATTTGCAACAACAAAGCCTGATTTTCATCAACCGACGTGGTTACGCGCCCACGCTGGTGTGTCGCGCCTGTGGCTGGAACGCAGGCTGCCCCCGCTGTTCAGCGCGATTGGTCGTGCATTTGCGTGACAAACAATTGCGCTGCCACCATTGCGGCTACGCCCAGCGCGTTCCTCATGCCTGCCCTGATTGCGGCAACGTCGATATCTCGCCCACAGGCTTGGGTACGCAACGGCTGGAAGAAAAACTGCAGCAGCAATTTCCCACTGCCCGTGTCCTGCGCATAGACCGCGACAGCACCCGGCGCAAAGACATCTGGGCAAACATGCAACAGCAAATCCGTGCTGGCGAAGTCGATATCCTCATCGGCACGCAGCTGTTAGCCAAAGGCCATGATTTCCCCAATCTCACTTTAGTTGGTGTCATAGATGCAGACAGCGCGCTGTACAGCCCGGATTTCCGCGCCAGCGAACGGCTGTTTTCGCAGCTCATGCAAGTCAGCGGGCGGGCAGGGCGCGCGCAACATGCAGGCGAAGTGCTGATACAGACCGAATTCATCGACCACCCGCTCTACCGCGCATTGCAACAGCACGACTATATCGGTTACGCCAAGACCCTGCTCAACGAACGCCGCAGTGCCAGTTTCCCGCCTTACATCCACCAGGCTGTGCTGCGCGCCGAAGCCGAGCATGTTCAGGACGCGCTGGCATTTCTGAGCGAGGCCAAAGCACAGGCACCCGTCAACGAACACATCAGCCTGTTCGACCCTACGCCAGCCGCACTCACCCGCAAAGCCAACGTCGAACGTGCGCTGCTACTGGTGCAATCGCCCAACCGCCGCGTGTTACAGGGATTTTTACAGGAATGGATAGGCAGGGTGTATAAAATGAAAGCCAGCAAACTGCGCTGGCATCTGGATGTGGATCCGTGGGAGATTTGAAGCTGGTGGATTGATATGCTGAGAATAAATGCTTATCAACTCACCAATCCAATTCGTTGGTGCAAGCCTCCACAGGTTCAGCCATTCCGGCTATTAATATCTGCATAAAAAGCGCTCCTTTTCTGTAGCATATGCCATTGAATACGTCAGGTCAGCTTGCTTGCCATGAAACAGAATGTAGCGTTTAATCGAGTCTAAATAAGTTTGTTCCGCGCATCTGCTGTAATGCTTAACTCGCAATTTATCGCGTACACGGTCAAGTAATTTAGGAGGGGGTGCAGTGGGGTTATCTACAGAAAAACTAGGGTGTGTCATGAATTTATCATCAATGAATACAATGCACTGCATCATGAAAATCAAAATATATACCTTGAAGGTGCTATTAATAATGGCATTTTTTAGGTTGGCTACTTCACGTTAGAGCGCAAACCCAAAAAGGAGTAGAAATGCCAAGTGTCTTAATTGAAGTGCGGCGGCAATACACGCAAGAGCAAGAAATTGCGCTCATGGAGGCTGTTCACATGGCCTTGCGTGAAGCATTCAAAATCGTCCCCGGTGACAAAAATGTCCGTCTCATCGTGCATGAGCCTCACCGCTTCGCATACCCGCCCGCTCGCTTGATGCGAAGCGAAATCTGTACAAAGCCATCGTGAACAACCTTGAACCATTCGGCATACTCAAAGACCATGTAAAAATTCTGCTCAGAGAAATTGCGAAAGAAAATTGGGGCATTCGCGGCGGGCAAGCTGGCTGCGATGTTGAGTTGGGTTTCAAGGTTGAGGTGTAGTTTGCGCTCTAACCCTGCGCTCAAGCGGGACCGTCCGCCTGCTGCGTCCGGCCCCTTAGCTCCACGTTAGCGGCAAGAATATTATGATTTCCGAGTCACAATACTGGATAAGCGATTTACAAAAAAATGTAGAGTTTTTCCACTCAAAACTTGACCAGCGCGTGTGGCGAGAAGCTTCTTTTGGTGCTTTGGAAAAAAGAATTATGTTGTCTTGCTATATAGTTCGTAAGCTATTTGAATCAAACAAAGTGACTCCAGATAACTTCAATGCACCAGTGGCGTTGTACGCTTATAAGGGCAACGGGAAAGTTGTTGATTTCCTGAGTTTGCATAGAATTGACGAGTTGTACGAAACACAGGCTCCAGAAATGACCCCCAAGCCGTTTTCATTCGTTATCAATCAAATCATACATAGTTTCGTATTTGCGTTTGTGTTCGATGCACAAAACCAGGTTACTGGAATTATTTTTAATTCGGATAGAAGCAAAAAGAATTCTTTATTCCTACTCAATCTTAAAGACCTGATCAATGCACTTTCCCCAATCGCACATTGCTACATTGGCAAGGCTGTTTTTCGGCGTAACGAGAGCGGAGAGATGGTGATGGTTCATGCGGAGTAAAGCCGCTAACCCAACGTTCGAGCGGGACTGCTGCGAAGCAGCCCGCGTCAGCCCCTCAACTTAACGTTAGACCGTAAGCCGACCATGAGCATGGATACATTCCGCACAGCTAATAAATCTGAAGCCGAGGCAATAGCGCAACTCGTCAACAAGGCATATCGTCCGGAAACAGGCGCGGCTGGCTGGACTCATGAATCAGATCTGGTGTCTGGGAACAGAACAAATGTCGGTCAAGTTGAGGAAGTTATCTCAAAGCCAGATTCCGTTATTCTTGTTGGTCTCAAAGGCTCAGAAATTGTGGCTTGCGTCCATGTTGAAAAAGACGGAAATTATAGCCATATCGGAATGCTTGCCGTTAATCCAAAACTTCAAGGCGCGGGAGCCGGAAAACAAATGCTCGCTCATGCAGAAAAATATGCAAACGAAAGTTTCAGCTCCGAGAAATTCATCATAGTTGTGGTGTCATCAAGAAGTGAACTCATCGCCTTTTATTTGCGGCGCGGTTATCGAAAAACTGGAACCGTACAGGATTACCCGCTGTCGGCAGGGGTTGGTACTCCAAAATTTTCAAACCTCAAGACCGAGGTTTTTGAAAAACGGTCTAACCCTGCATTCGAGAGGGCCTGCGCAAAAGCGCGCAGCCCCTCAATTTAAACGTTATGGGCCATAGAATGAGTCATGATAATTCTGTAGAGTGGATGGAAAAATCTAACGTACTTATAGATGGCCGTGATTTTGAATCTTCAAGCAGAAGTAGGGTTGCAGTTTCATTGCTTCATTTAAGCATAGAGCATCAAAGGGCAATATGCATTTTAGTTGGTTGCGGTAATGTCAATGGATCTGCATTCGCACTTCTTAGGCCACAATTTGAATCTTACACAAGGGGGCTTTGGTATAACCGCTGCGCTACAGATTTTCAAATTGATAAATTTATTGCAGGACAAGAGCCTCCAAGGATAAAGGAACTAATAGAAGGTATTGAAAAAACACCGGGATTTAACCACGGAGCTTTAATGCGTCAAAAAGAATCACTCTGGCACTCGCTAAATGACTATACGCATGGTGGAACTGTTCAGGTTAAAGCTCGAAATTATGGGGATGAAATCATAGGAAATTATAGGCCTGAGCATATAGCATGGCTATTAGATAAATCATCTAGCTTATCGCTTCTAGCGGGAATTGAAATTGCTGGTATAGCCAGCAATAATGGGCTGGCAAATGAACTACTATCAACATACAAAGAAATTTATCCATCCACACCATAACAAGTCGCTCGTGTGGGACGTTTCGCCGCGATGCGGCTCGCACCCCACAGCTTGTCGTTAGATGTCATTAGCTATGAAAGCATTACTCATAGGAGCTGCTAGTTTACTAGCAATCAATTGCATTGTGTCGCTGCGAATCTGGTTGTCAAAAGGGCTGAGCGCTGCGCAAAAAGTGGCTCAAACTTGCATTGTTTGGCTAGTTCCTGTGTTTGGTGCTGTGCTTGTCTATCTTATTCAGCGTAGCGACAGTGATCCACGTGGCCCAGTGAAACCACCATTTGGCGGAGGAGGTCATGACGGAATGCCAGGTGGTGTGCAATGAAGCATTTTAAAAATTTCACACCATCTAACCTGTCAGTCAAGCGGGACTGGACTTATGCAGTTTCGGTAAGACTGCGGTATAGTTCGTTTTTTGGGCTTCATTGCGCGTCAGGCGCGGACAGCCCCTTACTTTTACGTTAGCCACTAGAAAATCATTCTTCTGAGGAATCGAAATGAATCCGTTCGCAAGCTTACAAAATGACACTGTGTATATAGAAAACAACACAGGCACACGATCAGCTCCCTATAAGACAGCGATCGGATCGAAAAACGGATTATCTGCCACCATCTTTGAAGCGACCCTCGATGCTGAAGAAGGATGGAAACTCATTCGTCCGCTGCCAAGCGGCAAAGAAGAAATATTTACCATTCTCGAGGCGAACTACAGCCCTGGTTTGCACTCGATTCCGCCGCACTGGAAGCTCAAACTTCGGAAGGATAGTTCCATGCTTAATAGCCCCAAACCTCCACAGGCTACAACTATCAACATAACCAATTCCCAAGGTATACAAATCGGCGATCACAACGTGCAGCACATAGCAAGCAGCCTAATCGGGCTTGTTGAGAAGATTGAATCAACAAATATGCCTGCACAGGAAAAAGCTGAGGCAAAAGGACTCCTGCGAGATTTGATGTCAAATCCTGTAGTTGCATCAATTCTCGGGAGTGCAACATCTGGGGTTTTGGCGCTGCTTGGCTAACCCGGCGCTCAAGCGCCGCCGGTTAGCTTTACGTTGGGGGTGTCATTCCTCGCACCATAATTGCGATTTTTAGGAAGAAGAAATGTCAAATGATCGAGCCTACCATCCGACAGACGCGACAAAATCGTTGATTGGGATTGATGATTGGTTAGTCAAGTATGGTCCCGAAAAAGAAGGGCGTTGTCGAATATGCAATCTGCCGATAAAAGTCCGTGCGGAAAAATCGGCAGCTATGGCTGCCCATTTCGTACATCAATTTGGCGCACCGTGTCCCACAATTGAACCAAATCACAAACCTTACGAGTCACTCAAGGCGTTGCCCCGTGACCCCTCGGTTGCGGACGCTGCAAGACAATACGTTCGTGATAACGCAGTAGCGATCTACGAAAAGTGCCGCAAACTATTGCCTCGTCTTTCGTGGAAGGAGTTTCTTGCTCTAATTGAGAAGGCAAACTCAGTTGATGTCTGGTCGTTAAAGAACATGCCACATTTCTTTTTGCCCTACGTTCTAATGACGTGTGCGGACAAGTTCGATGCACAAAAGCCAGATAGGCCAAATGACTGTTTTTTTGTTCTAGAGCCATTTCCACCTGGAGCCGCCAACCTCTGGAACATCTCGGCTGGTTACAAGAAATATTTGTGGCGCGTTGATCTTCCGGCTAGAACATCTGAGGAAGTTGAAATCGTGGATGACCTACCTCTCCCATGGTACATCGCAAAGCTGAATAGGTTATTGCCGTGACGGAGAAAACCCCCAACCCGGCAGTTGAGAGGGTCTGCGCAAAAGCGTGCAGCCCCTCACTTTTACGTTGGGCACGTCATTACCCCCGAACAATTCTTGAAATTTGTGGTTGTGTTAAACCAAATTTTTTTCCTAAAGAAGATTGGGCTTCACCCTTACCATTTTTGTGAAGCTTTTTAATTAGCTCATTTCTTTCTGAGCTGTTCATTTCATCAGGGTCAAAATTCGTCATCTGGCTAAAACCTTGAGAACCCACGGTTCGAGTCACTGTTTCAACTTTTCCAGTGCTGCGTTTAACGGATGCCTCAAGCATTCCATTCTTATAAGTTATAGTAAACTCATCGCTTGGTTTTACTGTGGGCATGCCTAAATGACTAAAGAGGGCTGGTACAGGGTGGTTGTTCGACATATGGAGCTCCGATAAAATTAAACACATAGAAATGTATGTGCGCAATGCATTGTATGCATTTTGGCATTTCTGTCAATGGCAAGATGCCAAAAAGGGTGTTGCAGTAATGTATTACTGCGGTGGTTTTGGAAAAGTTTCTTGGGTGCCAAGGTGAAATGATGAGCCATGCATTGAATGTAAAGCCCAACCCATCAGTCGAGATGGACTGCGCAAAAGCGGGCAGCCCCTCAATTTTACGTTAGAACCCAGGATCCGACATGTATATCCCCGAGCATTTCAAGGAAATAAATTCGGAACGTATCTCGGCGCTCATCGAGGGCAATTCCTTTGGAATGCTGGTCACGGCTCCTGATGGCGTGCCGATCGTTAGTCACCTGCCCTTTATCTTTGACCGCGCCGCAGGTGCCAAAGGCAAGCTGTTCTGCCACATGGCGCGGGCAAATCCGCAATGGCAGCACCTTTCATCGTGTAGCGAGGTTCTGGTTGTATTCCAAGGGCCACATGCTTATGTTTCCCCTTCGTGGTATTTGTCTCCTGGCGTCCCAACATGGAATTACGCAGTGGTTCATCTGCGAGGAAAACCCCGGCTCATCGAAAGCGAGTCCGAGCTTGAAGCCTTGGTTGAACGGTTAACCCATGTTTATGAATCTCAAATACCAAGCCCGTGGAAGCCAAATCTTGCAGGTGAACGAGGCACAAAATTTCTTAATATGATTGTGGGCATCGAAATCGAAATTACCGACATTCAGGGCAAATTCAAACTCAGCCAAAACCGCCCTCTTGAAGACCAGCAGCGCGTGGTTGAAGAATTGAGCCAATCAAATAATCAAACCGAGGCCGCTGTTGCAAAGCTTATGTCGGGGATAATTCATGCTGAGTTCTAACATTACGCTCAGGCGGGACTGGCTTACAGCGGGTTCTTTATCTTAAACGTTAGGCATTCCCATGAAGACGGTCAATACAATGAGTTTGTTACCAGAAATACTTCTTGAAACAGAAAATGTGCTTGTCCGCAGGATGTCTCTTGCGCCGCATGAAATTGCACCCCTGCATTTTCATACGCAGGTGCATGAACAGATTGTCTGTCTCAACGGAAAAATCGCAGTCACAGTGAAAAACGACAATTTTGAAGCGGTCCTGTTACCCGGCCAAAGCATCTGCATTCCACCTGCCAGGTCCCATCAAATCAAAAATAAGATTGGTTCGGGCCTCCCAATATCTGCTCACCCAAAGCGGAGGAACGTATGATTTTTGCGATGTACCAGCCTAACTTAACATTCAAGCGGGATGCGCAGAAGCGCGCAGCCACTTAGAACTCCACGTTGAGCGTCAGAAGTCCTCATACGGCACTATTTCGCAGCTTCCAAGTCAAATTGCCTATCTTCTACACATATAGAGGTCATTTGATCATGTCTACCAACACTATCCGGCTTCACCGTGTGCTCCGTGCGACGCCTGAACGAATCTATCGCGCCTTTCTCGATCCCGACGCAATGGTCAAGTGGCTTCCGCCTAACGGGTTCACTGGGAAGGTTCATCACGCGGATGTCAGAGTTGGAGGCAGCTACAAGATGTCATTTACCAACTTTTCAACCGGCCACAGCGAATCATTTGGTGGTGAGTATCTTGAGCTGCTGCCAAATGAACGCATTCGCTACACCGACAGGTTCGACGACCCCAACCTGCCCGGCGAAATGCAAACGACAATATCCATAAAGCAGGTATCTTGCGGCGCAGAGTTGAGCATAGTGCAAGACGGAGTACCCGAAGCTATTCCACCTGAAGCCTGCTATCTCGGTTGGCAAGAATCGCTTACCCTTCTTGCTAAGCTGGTAGAAGCAGAGATTCCGGGGTAACGAGCTGTGATGTCCAGCCCTGCGGTCAAGGCATTCACTTATGTCACACGTTAGACCTTGGAAGTACAGAAAGGAGATCACGATGAGCAACGAACAGGTGGCACCCGAGACAAAAGGCGTTACGGTGAAGTTACTTGCAACGGTTGACCTTGGTCCTGAGATCGAGGGCATGGCCGGGCGCCAACTTCGAATGCGTATGGTGACCATTGAGCCTGGAGGCGTTTTCGGCCCGATTCACGACCATAAAGACAGACCCGGCACCGTCTACATACTGCAAGGAACGATCACTGATCATCGAAATGGCGTCGCTACGGACTATGGGCCGGGAGTGGGCTGGCCCGAGGATAGGAACACTACACACTGGCTTGAGAACAGAGGGACGATTCCGGCAGTGGAGATCTCGGTCGATATAGTCAGACAGGAGTAAGTTCAGGTTGGTGTTGATCTCGCGTACACCATGCGTTCCTGTTTCGAGACTATGCAAAAACTCGAAATTCAGGTCTAGGCCGTGCAATATCGTGTTGATTAGACTCTTAACGAATAACTTTTAAGCGCGGATTATGCCTAATTATGTAGATTTACATAAATTATGTAAAGCTATATAATTATGCATAATCCATTGCTTAAGGCGCTTATCATGGCTCAATTTTCTTTTCATAGACCTCAACTAGCTACGCAGTTTTGCGATGCGCTGGCTGGCGGCGGCATTATTGACGCTCGTTCAGGGATGTTCCTCGCAGCGCCACGCAGAGTAGGTAAGAGCACATTCCTAAGAGAAGATTTAGTGCCTGAAATTATAAGCCGAAATTGGTTTCCTTTATATGTAGACTTATGGGCGAATAAAGATGCTGATCCAGGTATCATCATTGCTGAAGCAATTAAATCAGCCCTGGCATCTCATCAGGGTGTGATTGCTAAAACAGCCAAGTCAGTCGGATTGGATAAAATCAACTTTGGAGGTTTTGTCCTTGATTTAAGTAAAGCTGGCTTACCGGACAGTGTTACGGTAGCAGATGCTCTTGAAAAGCTGTGCGAGATATGTGGACGCCCTATAGTGCTAATAGTAGATGAGGCACAGCATGCTTTAACAACTCCGGCAGGTCTCAACCTCATGTTCGCATTAAAGGCGGCTAGAGACCATTTAAATCGAAGCAACGAAGCAGCTAAACTCATGCTGGTATTCACGGGTTCACATCGAGATAAACTTGCACACTTGGTATTGAAAAAGGATCAGCCCTTTTTTGGTGCGAGTATTACACCATTCCCTTTGCTTGGATTTGACTTTGCCAAATACTTTACCGATTGGGCTAACGAGAGTCTTGCTGAAGACAATCGATTGTCACCTGATGCCGTTTACGAAGCATTCAAGCTAGTCGGTCATCGACCTGAAATGCTTCGCAGTATTATTGGGCAAATCGCATTAGCCGGTGAGTCTGAAAACTTGGCCAGTATTTTGCAGGACAGGGCTAGAGAATTCCATGATCAGATGTGGTATGAAATGGAAAGTGACTTCAATTCGCTTAATCCATTACAAAAAGCGGTGCTTCAAGTAATGATTTCTAAACGAGGAACGACCTACCCTCCATTCTCTGAAGATTCCATGCTGAAATATCAGAAAATCACCGGAGAAGCCACTATCTCAACAGCTTCAATACAGTCCGCCATTGAAGTTCTGAGAGAACGAGGCTTGATATGGAACCCATCTCGCGGTTATTACGCACTTGAAGATGATGGCTTGGCTGAGTGGTATGCAAGAACGCATACCGATAATACCCTTTAATCTCTTCAACCCATTCTAAGCAATAGCAGCAAAGGAAAGTGGCTCCATTCAGTTCAAGTGTCCCGTCCCAGTATTGTTATCTTATTTAGGGATCCCACCAATAGTTTCCAATGCGAAAATGATGTGGCAATGGACGGGGATAATCCGAAATTATCAACATGACTACACAGCCTAGTATCGAGGTCGAAAGAGGTTTCCTGTAACGCTTGCTGTGGCGTCGTTAAAAAATGACGGTGCGTGAAAACTTCCTGAAGAAAAAACTTGCCCTTACACAATCAGGTGCTAGTCTTGATTCAGTGATTGAGGATATCTGCTTGACAACTAAAGCGGAAAAAATGAAGTCGCTTGTTGCGTTCTACTGCCTGCTTGCAGGTAAGTGTTCCAAGTTTTTAATTGTTTATTTAGCCCAACCTGTCAGTCTGATAGCACCAAGGTCTCGTTTTTAGGTGTCATCCGTGCGGTGTACTCTGGTTGCTGGTTATCTTCTAGGATATGAGGAGAAAAGTGATGATAGATTTCACGCTGGACGAAACCAATTCTGTGCTCCATGTCCGTCCCAAGGAAGCATTGCGGGATGCGGATTTTGAGGCGATCTCACTGGCGGTAGATCCATTTATAGAACGAACTGGCGGACTTAATGGTCTGCTACTGGAAGTGGCGCGATTTCCCGGGTGGGAAAATGTAGCTGCGGCGATTCACCATTTTCGCTTTGTGCGCGACCATCACCGCAAGATCAAGAAAATCGCCATTGTTATCGACTCGCCTCTCGGTAGCGTTGCCGAGAACCTTGTGTCTCACTTTGTTGCGGCAAATATCAAGCATTTCTATTTTAGCAAGCTTGAAGAAGCCAAAATTTGGGTGGCAGCAACGGATCGTAAAGAAATTCCAGCATTGCCTGGTGCCTCCATCCAGCCTTATTTGTTTTTCGGCGGACGTTGTGAAGAAGCGCTGGCGTTTTATCGCACTGCGCTCGGCGCGGAGATAGTCATGCTTATGCATTACAAGGACAGCCCGGAACCACCTGAGCCAGGCGTGCTCCAGGCAGGGTTTGAAGACAAGGTAATGCATGCCGCTTTCCGTATCGGGGAAACCACGCTCATGGCTTCCGACGGTTGCCAGGAGGGGCAGCACTTTAGTGGTTTCTCGCTTTCTATTGCCGTCCCGACGGAGGCCGAGGCAGACCGTGTTTTTGCCGCACTTGCCGATGGCGGGCAAGTAACGACGCCATTGGCCAAGACATTCTGGTCGCCGCGCTTTGGCATGCTCACTGACTGTTTCGGCGTAGGCTGGATGGTCAGCGTGGTGGCTTAACTGCGCGTTATGCTAGTTATTGGGCGGTCTAACTTATAGGGAAATTCCTGAAACCGTTTGCTTTCCCCATGATTAGAATACGGTTCAGGTTAATACTTCAGGCTGATACGCCCAGTTCCGCATACAGCTTGGTAACCAGCGCGCGTAATTCGTCAACTTCGGCCTCAAGCCTGGCCATGTTGGCTTTCAGTGCGGCAATCTCACCCAGCGAAATATCGTTTGCCATGGTTGGCCCAGCTGGCGTCGCCTGCGCAGCATCTTCAAGGGCCGGCGCGCCACTCAACAGGTGCGCCCAGCGGTTCTCGCGTGCGCCGGGTTGGCGCGGCAATTCGACCACCAGCGCCCCGACGGCACGCTCGGCCAGCTCATGCAAAAATGCCTCAACCGCCGAAATGTCGGAGAATTTATGCAGCCGCTCGCTACTGAGACGAAGCTCACCCGCCGTTTGCGGGCCGCGCAGCATCAGCGTTACCAGCAGGGCTGCCGATTGGGATGGCACTTGCAACACCTTTTCCAGATTGTGGGCGTAGCGCTGCACTCGCCCGCCGCTCGATTCCACCACCAGCGTCAGCGATCTGAGACTGTCGATTGCCGTCAGCACGTCCGCCTCGCTCGCCTCAATGACCGGGTCGCGGCTGGTTTTCTGGTTGCAGCCGGAGACCAGAGCGTTCAACGTAAGGGGATAAGTATCGGGTACAGTGCGCTGCTTCTCGGCCAGTACGCCAAGGATGCGTGTTTCAAGCAGGGAAAGAATGGGCAGGCTGGAGCTGGGCATGATTAGCGCTTTCCGCAAAAATGACTATTATGCACGCTGCCAGTTGCGATGGATATGGGGTCGGCCAGCTGCTACTTAATTAGACCTGCCCCCGATGTTCTGCCTGGGCTCGGCTACCTTGCCCGCTACCCTCAAATGCATCAAAAATGATTCCACCTCTGCAGCCCACATCTCCTGTGGATGCAGCTTGTCATGAAACAGAATATAGCGTTTAATCGAGTCTAAATAAGTTTGTTCCGTGCGTATGCTGTAATGTTTAGACCGCAATTTATTGCGTACACGGTCAAGAAAAAATGGGGTCAGAATGAATGCTACTTAGCTAAACCTGACCCTGATGTTTTCTGGGCAGATGGCGGGAGACGAATTGGGTTCAGCTTTGGCACGAATCAACGACCGAGCTAAAAAACATGTCCCGAAACAGCGCGAATCGGGTGGCAAGGTCAAAAAGGTAACTGTGAAACGGAAGAACAAGAATGATCCGAAACCCTAATCCGACATTCGAGCGGGACGCCGAAAAAGCGCAGTGCCCCTCAACTTTACGTTATGCGTCGAGGTACACCCATGTTCGTATTTGAGATAGTTACACCCGGAACTTGGCTCGACTACGACGACCGGGACTGGTCATGGAAAATTCAGAATCAGCTTCGATCTCTTGAATCACAATTCTTCGAAGCCAACGCCGCGTTAAACCTATTCGCAAACGCGCAGTCTATTCGCCCCTCATTCGCAGATCGCGAGAACTGGGAACGTGACTCACAACGTCGATCTGAGATACAGCGCGCTATTGAACAAGAGCGGGGTGGATTCCAGTCTCGGGACGACTGGGACGAAATTTACTTTGAAGCCGAAGTCCGCTTTAAGAGAGAAAAGTGGTCGAACGGTGGCGTGCCGCGGGAGTTCGAACACAACTTGCCGTTCATTTATGCGCGTGCGTTTCTCTATGCACTCGATACATTCGATAAGTTCCTCTGTGTTCTTGCGAAGGAGCCAAACGTTCCGGCGGAAGTAACGACGTATCACGAGAAAGTCGCTGAGGTGTTTCCTCATCTTCGCGGCGTCCGCAACACGGCCCAGCACCTCGAAGATCGCGCTCGTGGTCTAGGCGCGGGTCGAAATCCTCAACCCCTTGATCTCAAGCCAATTGACAATGGACTTGTCAGTGCACCCGGCGGCGGAGTGCTCGCGCTGAACTGTCTTAACGGCTCAAGATATGGTTCTACTATGTCCGACGGTCACTATGGGGAAGTCGATGTATCACCTGAATCAATTCAGCACTTGCAGCAAATTCTTGAAGGCGTTTTGTCGTCGTTTAAGTGGCGTGGTTCAAAGCAACACGCACCGAACATATGACGCGCAACCCCGCTCTAAACACGGACGCTCTACATGCCGTTTCGCTCCATGTTAGACCTTCCCTCCCGAATTAGGAGCAAGCATGTACCAACAAGTACTCAAGTTCTGGTTTACGGAAACGGCTCCAAAAATGTGGTGGGCAACGGATCCGGCCTTTGACGAGCTGCTCAGGTTGCGTTTTGGGGATCTGCTTGTTCAAGCCATGCGCTGTGAGTTGTATGCGTGGCGTGATACGCCACAAGGGCGACTCGCAGAGATCATAGTCCTGGATCAGTTTTCAAGAAATATCTACCGCAACACGCCTTCATCTTTTGCTCAGGATCCTATGGCTCTGGTCTTGGCTCAGGAAGCTGTGCGGCTTCAGGTGCACACCCTGTTGCCGCCAACTGAGCGTAGCTTCCTGTTGCTGCCGTATATGCATAGCGAATCTGAGGAAATTCATGTTGTTGCTGAACAGCTTTACCGCGAGTTTGCGCCACCGGTTAATTATGATTTTGAGCTGAAGCACAAAGCCATTATTGACCGCTTCGGGCGCTACCCGCACCGAAATTTGGTTCTTGGGCGAAGCTCAACTGCCGAGGAAATAGCGTTTCTGCAGCAACCGGGGTCGCATTTTTGAGCACCGCTGGGGGCTGCGGACTTGCAAAATCGGGCATCTGTTACTAGCCTGAAGCCGTGTGCATAAGCATTAAGGAGTTTTATGGGTAAGCAATACGAATCACTGTCTGAGCCGTTAATTAAGTTTATCGCTGAACAGAAGATCTTTTTCGTGGGCACGGCAACGGATGATAGTCGAGTCAATGTTTCCCCGAAGGGGATGGATACGCTTCGTGTTTTAAACGATAAACGGGTGATCTGGCTTAATTTGACAGGTAGCGGAAACGAAAGTGCAGCTCACGTTCAGCTGAACCCGCGCATGACCATCATGTTTTGCGCATTCGAAGGGCCGCCGCTTATTCTTCGGCTTTATGGAAGCGCAAGAGTCGTTCATAAGGGCGATGATGATTGGGAAGCGCTGTTCGCGCATTTCCAGCCGTTGCCCGGCGCACGCCAGATTTTTGACCTTGCCATTGAGCTGGTGCAAACCTCCTGTGGCATGGCTGTTCCCTATTTCTCCCACGCTGGAGATCGAGAGTTGCTGTCCGACTGGGCCACGAAAAAAGGGGATGAAGGATTGCAGCGGTATTGGGAGGAGAAGAACCAAATGAGCATAGACGGTATTCCGACGCACATCGTTGCCAAAAATAGTTAATCTATCATCATTAACCCACGCGAGGTCGGTGTCTGATATGGCTAAAAAATCATTTCCCTTAGCAAAAGTTTATAGCTTGCTTGAGCCTGGTCCTGTGGTCATGCTAACGACGGCTTACGACGGACGGCAGAATGTCATGACCATGTCGTGGCATACCATGATCGAGTTTGAGCCGCCGCTGGTGGGCTGCATCGTCAGCAACCGCGATTATTCCTTCGCTATGTTGCGGGCATCGGGCGAATGCGTTATTAACATTCCCACGGTCGAGATTGCTGAAAAAGTGGTGGGCTGCGGCAATACATCGGGGGCGGATACGGACAAATTCAAGATGTTCGGCCTGGCGCCAAAACCTGCCGCGAAAGTCGGCGCGCCGCTTATTGACGAATGTTATGCGAATCTTGAGTGCAGGGTGTCCGATACCAGCATGGTGGACAAATACGGCTTGTTTGTCCTGGAGGTTGTCCAGGCATGGATAGATCCTGCAGTTAAGGATCCGCAAACCATACACCATTTTGGCAATGGCAATTTTATTGTTGCCAGTGAAAGGATCAAGCTGGCATCGAAGATGAAATAGCGCCGGATGGGGAACGGCATCCGCTCCGGCTTTATTCCGTGGTTTGCTGGAAACTTACCGTCACACACAAACCGGCGCCATGCTCCGGTGTATCAAATGCAATAACCGCGCCATGCAGTTCGGCTATCCGTTGCGCAATAGATAGTCCCAGTCCGCTGCCAGTGGCTCGGGTGCCCAGCCCCCGGTAAAAACGCTTGAATACCTGCTGGCGCTCTGCCTCGGGTATGCCCGGCCCGGAGTCGGTCACCCGCAACTGGGTATGGCTGTCCTGTTGGGTGATGTCTACAGTGACCTTGCCGCCGTCCGGCGTATAGCGGATAGCGTTATCCACCAGATTGCGCAGCAGTATGCCGAGTGCGCCGCCGTCTCCCATCACATTGATAGGCGCGGCTGGCGTTAGACTTAAATCTATATCCTTGGCGATAGCCTCTGGTGCCAGTTGTCCCAGCACGCTTACGGCCAGCGCCTGCAGATCGACTGGCTCACGCTTGACCAGGCCTTGATCCGGGTCCAGTCGCGCCAGGGTCAGCAGTTGCGCCACCAGATGGGTGGCGCGGTCTGCGCCGAGGATAAGCTGGTTCAGCGCGTGTTGGCGGGTGATATCGTCGTCGGTGCGCTGGGCGACCTGGGCCTGAATTTTGAGCGCAGCGAGCGGGGTGCGCAGTTCGTGGGCGGCATCGGCGGTGAACTGGCGTTCATGTTCGAACGCTTGTTGTAGGCGTAAAAACAGACCATTCAGCGCATCGGTCAGCGGCTGGATTTCTGCTGGAATGTGGGTGGTGTCGAGCGTAGTTAAATGCTGCGGTGCCCGTTGCGCGACATCGCGGGCTACCCGTTTCAGGGGCGACAGACCGCGACCGATGCTGATCCAGATCAGCAACGCCAGCAGCGGCAGGGCGAACAGCATGGGGTAGAGCAGTTGTAGCGCAATGCCTTGCACCAGTTCGTTGCGCACGTCGTGGCGTTCGCCTACCTGTATCTGCAATTCGTGGCGGGCATCCCAGCGCGAAAATATGCGCCAGGGCTGGCCGGCAATCTGCACATCACTGAAGCCGTCAGTATTCGTGGACAGGGGCGATAAGGGTGCGCTGTCGGAGCGCAGCAACAGTTCGTTGTCTTTATTCCAGACCTGAAAGGCGAGTTTCTTTTCGTATTTGTGGTACTGATCATCGTACTCGATTTCAGTTTCTTCGGTGTCGTGCGCTGTCTGAGCCAGCAGTACGCGCGCGGACTGTACCAGTTGCGCATCAAACAGTTCATCGATTTCATGATGCGTCTTGATGTAGCTCATCACTGCCGTGACTGCCCACAGCCCGACGACGGTCGCCATTACCAGTATCAGCAGGCGACGGCGAATAGAGAGCGATTTGGTTTTAGCGCTCATGCGGCTTGTCTATCATGTAACCTACGCCGCGCACGGTGCGGATCAGCTCGGAGCCGAGTTTTTTGCGCAGGTGGTGGATGTGGACTTCTACTGTATTGCTTTCCACTTCTTCGTTCCAGCCATAGAGCTGCTGTTCCAGCTGCTCGCGTGACAGCACGCGGCCGGCACTTTCAAGCAGCGCCTGCAATACCGCGAATTCACGGGTGGATAATTCAACTGGCGTACCGGATGCAGTGACGGCATGGGCGGCGGGGTCGAGCACGATATCGCCATGGCGGATCTGCGGTGTGGCGCGGCCGGTGTTGCGGCGCAGCAGGGCGCGGATGCGTGCGGCTAGTTCGTCCAGATCGAAGGGTTTGATGAGGTAGTCGTCCGCGCCGCTGTCCAGCCCCTGGACGCGATCCGCTATGGTGTCGCGGGCGGTGAGGATGAGCACCGGCATGGTGTTGCCGGCATGCCGCAACTGTTTGAGCAGATCCAGTCCGGCCAGCTTGGGCAGCCCCAGATCCAGTATCGTCAGCGCATACGGTTCCGTGCGGATGGCGAGTTGCGCTGCTGCACCGTCCTGCACCCAGTCGACAGTAAAGCCTTCCTGAGTGAGCCCGGCGCGAACTCCGTCGCCCAGCATTGCATCGTCTTCAACCAGTAGTAAGCGCATGTCTGTTCCGTTGATAGTCTACCCGGGTAGATTAACAGTGTTAGCGCGGAATGCGTACAAAGTCCTCGGAAAAATTACCCTTTTCCGCACCGCTGTGACAGGCGATGCAATTGGACTGGCTGCCGATTTTCGGGCGTTTCCATACAGAAGCGCTGATCTCGTCGTGCTGATGCTGAAAATACGCGGTTTCCGTGATGCGTAACGGCGTGGCTTTCGTTGGAATCGACTCGGCGATCTTTGCCGAGCGGCGTGAGCCGTTGTGATCCGCACTATTGGCCACCAGAAACTGCAATATCTCCTGCTGCGTCAGTTTGTCCAGACTCGCATTTTCGCCGAAATGCTTATCCAGTCCACCCATCAGCTTGCGCCAGGAACGTTCCGGTAACAGCCCGGGGTGATAAAGCATGTGGCAACTGGCGCATTCGGCCTGCCACTTGGGTTGGGTGACCGGCGCCAGGGAACGGCTGCCGCCGCCTTCGTGGTCGTCGGCGAGTAAATAGCCGGTGGTAAAAACTGCGCTGAACAGCAGGCTTAATTGTAGTATTTTGCGTTTAAACATGATCGCTCCTTGTTATTTAACCGAGAGTAGATATGCGATGAAATCGCTTTTTTCCTGCGCCGTGCAGGTGCGTTCCAGCACGTCCTGACAATTGCGACGGAACCATTTTTCCGTCTTCGCCGCATCGGTGAAACGCTGTGCATTGGCGCTGGGCGCCATCGGCAGGATTTCCTTGTTGGCGCGGGTTTTGCCTGGCTGTTTCGGATTCGCAGTATGGCAAGTGGCGCAACTGACGCTGGTGCCGTTGCCAAGCTGGTGGGTGGCGTGGAAAAACACGTCGCCTTTGCTTGTTGACGGCGCTTTGTAGGCCGGGTTTTCCTGTTTGGCCTGCGCGGTATAGCCTTGCAGTGCTTCGGCAGGGCTTGCCGCCTGCGCATTGGCGCTGAGCATCAGCAGTATTAGCCAGAATGTTTTAGTCATGATTTTTCTCCTCGGTGGGTTGGATTCGATACTGGTAACCACTCACCATGGACTGTGCAGTGGGCGTTTTGTCTTTCCATTCATGCCAGATCAAGGCTGCGATATGCATGATCACGAAAGCGATAATCACGTTGTAGCCGAACTCATGGGGTTCCTTGAACAGGTCTTTGAGCCAAACGCTATCAGCCAGCCATGGCGTAAGCGGGCCGATGCTGTGTTCTATGGCCGCCAGAGATAGCCCGGTAGCCGCCATCATCAGCAACACGGCGTAAATCGTCAGATAGGCAGCGCTGGCCAGCGTGTCGTGACCGAAGCGCGGCATGCTGCGTAGATTGAACGAGCGCAGTGCCTGCCACCAGTTTTTTGGGTGCCACATATCGGAAAAACGTGCGTGGGCGGGCCCGACAAAACCCCACACCAGGCGCGCGACCAGTCCGGTGACCAGAGCATAGCCGCCGTAGATATGTATCAGCCACAGGGTTTTTTCGCCGGGGCCGTGCTCGAATAGTTCTGAGATCAACACGGTGATAATCATGAACAGAATCGCGATGCCGTTCCAGGCGTGGATCAGCCGCAACATGCCGTCATATACTTTGTGGCGTTCATAGGTAATGGTTTCCATTATTTTCTCCTTAACAAGGTAGTGCTGGAGATGGACTCTACGCCCGCATTCTTAAGATATGCTTAAGGTTGACAAGAATAGGGGCGCAAGTTGTTTTAGCTGATCACGCTGTCGTTATGCTGAATGCTGTCGCTTGTGGTATGGTCTAATTTTCCGGGTTAGGTTGTGCTTCAAGTGCGACTAACTTTTACTGTTACATTACAGACACAGGAGTGACCATGAATACGATTATCAAAACCATACTGACACTTTCCACCACGTTCATGTTGCTGAGCCATGCTCAGGCCAGTGAAAATACTGCTACCGAGACAAGCTCAAGTACTGAGCCTGGTGTAGTAGGTAAGGTAGAGCATGCCGTCAAGCGCGGCGCAGAGGCTACAGTCAGTGGCGTCAAGCGTGGGGGAAAGGCTGCAGCTAAGGGTATCAAGCGCGGCGGCGAAGCGACGGCGCACGGTATAGACGTAGGTGTTAAGGCGACGAAAAGAACGACGCACCGTGTTGTCAACAAGCTGGATAAGAAAACAGACGAGTCACCTGCGACCGATAAATAACGCATGTTGGCGTGGGCTTAATGGTGTGGTGACTCAGCTTTAAGGTTGGCGTAGTGGTTACGGAAACTCCGTTTCTGTGCCTGCCCAGGTGGCGTTGAGGTTAATTGCGTTCTCCGCAATGGACATGCCGCGTTCGGCGATGAAGCCTTTGCCTGCGGCGGTGAGTTTCAAATGGAAGTTGTCAGGAAATTCGCTAAGCATCCAGTGGATTTCTGATGGGTGGACGGGCATGTCGTTGCGCACCAGATGGCGTACCCAGAGCTGATTGTCGATGACTTTGACAATAAACGGCGTGGGTAGATGATGGGTGATCAGGTGCTGGTGTACCACCCATTCTATCGGTGTGGGGCGGCGTGAGGGCGGACGGCGGGCGTCGATGCGGAAATGCCGGCCACCGCCTGCTTCTTTTACCAATTCACTTACCCAGCCTATAGTTAAGCCGGTGTGGACGATAACTGTGCATCCAGCAAATCGACTTAAAAAGCGTTCGCGTAATACTGTGGGATCGGGGCGGAATACCGCTATAATCTTGTTTATCATTCAATGTCTAGAATAAATATGCAGTCTGCATTATCAACTCAAAATATGGTCGTCGCCGCGCAAACTGCGCATTTTGACACCCCGCTCACGCTTAAGAGTGGTGCGGTGCTGGATAGTTACGACCTCGTTTATGAAACTTATGGCACGCTCAATGCTGATGCTAGTAATGCTATTTTGGTATGTCACGCCTTATCTGGCAACCACCATGTTGCCGGTGTGTATGAACCTGACGATAAAAAGCCGGGCTGGTGGGACAATATGGTAGGCGCGGGCAAGCCTATCGACACTGACCGGTTCTTTGTAATCGGCTTGAATAATCTGGGTGGCTGTCATGGCTCTACCGGGCCTAAATCCATCAATCCTGCGACGGGTCATGCCCATGGTGCGGCTTTTCCACTGGTAACGGTGGAGGACTGGGTTGCCAGTCAGGCGCGGCTGGCGGACCGGTTGGGCATACGCCAGTTCGCTGCGATTATGGGTGGTTCATTGGGCGGTATGCAGGTGTTGCATTGGAGCATTGCGCATCCGGAACGAGTGCGGCATTGTTTGGTGATCGCGTCTGCACCCAAATTGACGGCGCAAAACATCGCTTTTAATGACGTGGCGCGGCAGGCGATACTGACCGACCCTGATTTCCACGGTGGCGATTATTATCAGCATGACACCTACCCGCGACGCGGATTGCGGCTGGCGCGGATGCTGGGGCATATTACTTATCTGTCCGATGATGTGATGGGCAGTAAATTCGGCCGCATCTTGCGTCAGGGTGGCTTTAATTATGGCTATGACGTGGATTTTGAAATTGAATCCTACTTGCGCTATCAGGGCGATAAGTTCGCTGACAGCTTTGATGCGAATACCTATTTGCTGATGACCAAGGCGCTGGATTATTTTGACCCTACTCATGTCGCGCCTGAAGCTGGTTTGTCAGCGGCATTAGCGCCTGCACAGGCGGCTTTCCTGGTGATTTCATTTACTACCGACTGGCGTTTCGCGCCCGAGCGCTCGCGCGAAATCGTTAAAGCGCTGCTGGATAATGGCCAGCAGGTGAGTTACGCTGAGATCGTTTCCAAGCATGGGCATGATGCGTTTCTGATGCCTGATGCGCATTACCATGCCTTAGTGCGAGCCTATATGGAAAGGGTGAGCGGATGATACGGCAAGATTTTAGAACTATTGCTGATTGGGTGCCTGTGGGTGCGAAAGTGCTGGATCTGGGTTGCGGCGATGGCAAATTGTTGAAGCATTTGCAGGATACCAAGCAGACGCATGCCTATGGTGTGGAGCTGTCTGATGCAAATGTGCTGGCGTGTGTGCAAAATGGCGTGAATGTGATCCAGCGCGATCTGGAAGCGGGTCTGGCTGAGTTTGCGAACGATAGTTTCGATTACGTGGTGCTGTCGCAAACCTTGCAGGCCATGCATCACACTGAAGCCATATTGCGCGAAATGCTGCGCGTGGCACATGCGGGTATCGTCACTTTTCCTAATTTTGGCTACTGGAAAAATCGCCTGCAAGTCATTCGTGGGCACATGCCCGTGTCTGCTGATATCCCCTATCAATGGTACGACACGCCTAACGTGCACCTGTGTACTATGCATGATTTTGAAGCCTTGTGCGCCAAGCTGAATATTCGCATTTGCGAACGGGTCGTCATGACAGCAGGTAAGCGGGTGCATTTTATGCAAAACCTGACTGGTAGTCTTGCCGTTTACCGGTTTGAACGTAACTAATCATGACCCCAACGCTACAAGCCACTCCGACAGATAAAGCCCTGCGCTTGGACGTCGCCGGGGCATGGCGTTTGAGTACATTCAGCGAGTTTGTCCCTATCGAATTACCTTCTGCATCCTTGCCTGTGGTGGTGGATGGCAGTGCAATTACCTATCTGGATACCAGTGGCGCCTGGGCGCTATTGCGCGCCATGCATGACGGTGGGGTGGCGCTGGATACGGCAAATTATTCGGGCTTTAGTACTGAGCATCTGGCGATACTGGATCTGGTAAAACAGAATTTTGACGCCAGTTTGACCAGCACCAAGCATGCACAAGGGTCTTACTTGGCCAAATTGGGTGAAATAGTAACGATAGGCTGGCGGCGTGCGCACGGCATGCTGGCATTTGTCGGAGTGTTGAGCACTGAATTCTTGCAGTTGCTGCGCTATCCGCATCGATTTCGGCTTAAAGAGTTTACCAATCAGATTGAGGTGATACTGGTTTATGCCGTGCCGCTGGCATTCGCCATGATGTTCCTGCTCGGCCTGGTGTTTAGTTATCTATTGGGCATACAGGCCAAGCAATACGGCGCGAATATTTTTGTGGTCGATGGCGCGGCATTGGCGGTGTGCCGCGAGTTGGCACCGGTGATAGTGGCGATATTGGTGGCGGGGCGCTCAGGGGCGGCAATTACGGCACAATTGGGCACGATGAAGGTGTACGAGGAAATCGATGCGATCAGTATGCTGGGCTTGTCACCCTATGCCGTGTTAGTGATACCGCGGATTCTGGCGCTGGTTATTGCGCTGCCTTTGCTGGTATTCGTTGGCGATGTAGCCGGTTTGCTGGGGAGTATGCTGGTTGCTGCACAACAATTGGATATTACCCCCGCCAGTTTTATCAGTCGCTTGAATCAGGTGCTGGAACTAAAAACTGTATTGATAGGTTTATTGAAAGCGCCGGTATTTGCGGTATTTATCGGTGTGATTGCCTGTTATATGGGTTTTAATGTCGCCAGAGATGCGCGCAGCATAGGCTTGAACACCACGGCAACAGTAGTGGAAAGTATTGTTTCAGTCATACTGCTGAATGCAATTTTTGCGATTTTGTTAGTGAAGCTGGGTATTTGAGATGAGCGACGATACCCTCATCGCCGTTGACAATATCGTGACGCGATTCGGCACCAATACCATACACGACGGTGTCAGCATGTCGGTGCGGCGCGGTGAAGTGGTTGCGCTGATTGGTGGTAGTGGTACGGGTAAGTCTGTGTTGTTAAAGGAAATAATAGGCTTGCTGCGTCCGACAGAGGGACAGGTGCAATTATTTGGCGAGTCGGTGTGGACGTCGAGTGCGGCGGAATTGCGCAGTTTACGCCAGCGTTTTGGCGTGCTGTTTCAGGATGGGGCTCTGTTTTCGTCTATCAATGTTGTGCGCAATGTGGCTACGCCGCTGTTTGAGCATACTGATTTGGCGCAAGCTGATTGCCTGCAATTAGCGCAACTCAAACTTGCGCTGGCAGGGCTGCCTCCCGATACGGCAATGAAGATGCCGAATGAGTTATCCGGCGGGATGCGCAAGCGTGTGGCACTGGCGCGGGCGTTGGCGCTGGATCCTGAGCTGTTGTTTCTGGACGAGCCTACTTCAGGGCTGGATCCCATCTCGGCACGGGCGTTTGATCATTTGATCAGAACCCTGGCGGACAATTTGGGATTGACGGTTTTGCTGGTAACGCATGACCTGGATACCCTGTTGAGTATTATAGATCGCGTGATTGTGCTGGCTAACGGTAAGGTGTTAGGTTCGGGCACGGTCGAGGAAATTAAGCAAATTGGTGATGATTGGTTACAGGCGTATTTCGCAGCGCGTGCCAACACAGGGGACAGTAATGGAAAATGATGCACGTTATAGCTTGATAGGCGGGATTGTGCTGGTAATTGTTCTATTGCTTGCAGCAAGTCTGGTGTGGCTGATGGGCGGATCCGATAAGCATGATTATCAGTATTACAGTATCTATTTCCATGATCAGTCGATGGACGGGCTGGATGTTAACAGTGCAGTGAAGTTGCGCGGGGTGAAAGTGGGTGAAGTTGCTGATTACGGTTTTGTTGCGGGCACTAATGAAGCGGTCAGAGTGAATATCAAACTGCTAAGCGGCACACCTATCCATATAGATAGCCGTGCATTCATCAAGCGTAATGTGGTGACAGGTATCGCCACAGTTGAAATCAGCAACCCGCATGCGAACACACCCTTGCTTACCGTTTCTCCGCAAAATGAACACTATCCGGTGATTGCTGAAGGCAGTTCGGCCATCGATAAAGTGACCACAGATCTCTCCAAAATGGCGGAAAATGGTGCGCAACTGCTGGATAAGGTTAATTTGTTATTAAGCGTCGAAAACCGTAATGCCTTGTCGAAGACGATAAATAATTTACAGGAAGTAACCGGGCAGCTGGCAGGTCACAAACATGAACTGGATGGTACGATTAATGACTTTGCAGCGGCTGCGAAAGCGATGAAATTGGCCGCGCTGAATCTCAATCAAACCACCTCGCATGTGGATACCGAGCTGCAAACCTTGAGTCGAAAAGCCAGCCTGACGCTGGATCAGGCGACGACGGGTATAGCTGAGGTTCAGCAGCAGTCAGTGATCGTTTCCAAGCAATTGCAGATGCTGACCAACACTGCAAATTATCAATTCAAGCTGATGGGCAGGGATGTGCGTGATGGTAGTGACGCTCTTACCGAAACCAGTCAGCGCTATGCTAATCCACGTGAATTACTGTTTAACACAGGCAAGTCTGCTGCCGCCCCAGGAGAGTGAAAATGAAGTCATTAATCTTGCTATTGGCGATCATGCTGTCTGGGTGTGTCAATTTAGGCGGTGAAACCAGGCCGAACACAACTTATATCTTGCTCGATACTCAGAATGTGCAGGCTGCCGCAGTGCCACAGCCGCAGACTTTAATGGTCGCAACGACGCGCAGCAATGGTTATGACGATAATGATAAATTGGTATTTTCGCGAACTGCGAACACGCGTGGAGTTTACCAATTGGCGCGCTGGAGTGAGCGGCCAAGCAGCCGGTTGAGTGAGTTGGTGTTCAGTCGTTTAATGAACAGCCGGATATATGCCAATACCGTGCCTGAGGATAGTGATGTAACGGCCGAGCGTTTGCTCACGACTGAGCTGTTGAGTTTCTATCATGATGCCAGCACCCAGCCTGGTCAGGTGCGGGTGCGCATGCGTGCAACTTTGTATGATAATCAACAGCATGTGCTGATTTCACAGCGCGTGTTTGAACAAAGCGCTGCGGTAAAAACCTATGATGCAGCGGGTGCGGCAGCGGCGTTTAATCTTGCCAGTACCGCATTGCTGGATGATATGGTGAGCTGGTTAGCGCAATCCGCCGCTGCGAATAGCCATTAATCGCGCGACACGCTCTTCCGTTGCCGGGTGGGTGCGGAATAGGCCTTGCACGCCATTTGCGGTGAGCGGGTTGATGATCATCATTTGTGCTGTTTCGGGGTGTAGTTCAGCGGTTTCCAGCGGCGTGCCGTGGGCGTAGGCTTCGATTTTTTGCAAGGCGATTGCCAGCGCTTCAGGGTCGCCTGATATCGCCGCGCCGCCAGCATCTGCACCAAATTCCCGCGCGCGCGAAATCGCCATTTGTATCAACATGGCTGCTATCGGTGCAAGTAGCATAATCAGGATCGCCACCACCGGATGTACATTGCGTTCGCCCTGGCTGTTGCTGCCGCCGCCAAATAACATGCCAAATTGCGCAATCGATGAAATCGCACCGGCTATGGTTGCGGATATGGTGGAAATTAACGTGTCACGATTTTTTACATGGGTTAGCTCGTGCGCCATCACGCCGCGTAATTCGCGCGGACTGAGCAAACGTATGATGCCTGTGGTCGCGGCTACGGCAGCATGTTCAGGATCGCGCCCGGTGGCAAATGCATTGGGTTGAGCTTCGTCGATAATGTAGACCTTGGGCATAGGCAAGCCTGCGCGTTGTGCCAGCTCAGCTATCATGCCGTAAAATTCAGGCGCAGTGGAGGCATCCACGGGTTGCGCGTTGTACATTTTCAAAACAGCCTGGTCGGAAAACCAGTAGGCGTAGATATTCATCGCGCCCGCAAATACCAGTGCGATTAACATGCCGCTTTTGCCGCCCAGCAGCATGCCTACCGTCGCAAATAACACGACGATACCGGCCATTAAAATCGTGGTCTTGAACCAATTATCTAACATGTCTTTTCCTGTCTGGAAGCACTCAAAGATAGACCCAGAAGCCTCTGTATCTGCGTACTTAGATGGCGATATTTTCTAAAAATTCAATACCTTGTCCAGCGATAAGTTGTGCTGCGGATAAGCGTTTGCCGCCCGCTAATTGCAATTCAGTGATACACAGCGCTTGCTGTTGACAGGCAATGGTGATGCCGTGGACGTCCGCGCTGATTAACTTGGCAGGAGCAGCTGACTGGTCGACTACGTGGGCTTGCCACACCTTGATGATTTTATCCTGCGCGAGGAAATATGCGCCGGGGGCTGGATTAAAGGCGCGAATGTTGCGAGCCAATTGTTGTGCAGGCAAGTTGAAATCCAGTAGTGCCTCGGCTTTGGTGATTTTTGCTGCATAAGTCACACCTGCTTCGGGTTGCGGTGTAGGGCTGAGCGTAGTGATGTGGGCGAGTGCGTCCACTATCATCGTGCCTCCTAGCGTTGCCAGTTTGTCATGCAGGCTGCCGGTGGTGTCGTCATTGGCAATGGCGAGGGTTTGAGTCGCCAGCATTGCGCCGGTATCCAGCCCTGCATCCATTTGCATGATGGTGATGCCGGTAGTGCTGTCACCCGACAGGATCGCACGGTGTATCGGTGCGGCACCGCGCCAGCGTGGAAGCAGGGAGGCATGAATGTTAAGACAGCCATGTTCAGGCATATCCAATACGGCTTGTGGCAAGATCAGGCCGTATGCTGCAACCACCATGACATTAGCGTTGAGTGCGGCTAATTCATGCTGAATGTCGCTGTCTTTCAGTGTGAGCGGCTGTAATACGGGCAGGTTGAGACGAATTGCTTCCTGCTTCACTGCACTTGGCGTCAGCTTCATGCCACGTCCAGCAGGGCGATCAGGCTGGGTCAGTACAGCGACTATTTCATGACCTGCGTCGTATAGCGCGGTAAGCGCAACGCGGGCAAATTCGGGTGTGCCGGCAAAAACTATCCGCATTACATGGTCTCGAGCACACGCTTTTTAAGCTTGTTTTTAATGCGGCTTTGCTTGAGTGGAGATAAGTACTGGACAAATACCTTGCCCAGTAAATGATCCATTTCGTGCTGTATGCATACGCCCATTAAGCCTTCAGCTTCCATGGTAAAGGTCTTGCCATCTAACCCCATTGCTTCTACCGTGACTTTTTCTGCACGGGTGACTTTGTCGTATATGCCAGGCACAGACAGGCAGCCTTCTTCATGCACGGCACTACCGTCAGCGGTGAGAATTTTAGGATTGATAAACACGCGCAAGTCATTGTGCTCTTCGCTGATGTCGATGATAACGAGCTGTATATGTTCGTCAACTTGCGTGGCGGCCAGGCCTATGCCCGGCGCGTCGTACATAGTTTCAGCCATGTCGGCAACCAGGCGCTTGATGCGCTCATCCACTTGTGCAACAGGTTGTGCTACCGTGTACAAACGGTAGTCTGGGTAACGTAAAATCGAGAGTTTAGCCATAAGTGCTTGCCTGCAAAGATAATTAGATGCAGAATTAGAAAAATGTATGACCATTATACGATGGTTGCGCGTAGAGTTAAAATATAGTGTTAAATCATAATCAATCAGGCGCGAGGGGAAATAATGTATAAATTAGGGATTTCAGTTTTATTGGCAGGGCTGATGAGTTTGACCAGCTATGCTGATGAATTGCAGCTACAGAAAAATGCGCCTAGCCGTTATACCGTCGTCAAAGGCGATACGCTATGGGATATTTCAGGCCGGTTCCTGAGAGATCCATGGAAATGGCCACAAATCTGGGGCATGAATAAGGCTGAAATCAAAAATCCACACTGGATTTACCCTGGTGATATTGTTGTTCTTGATCGTAGTGGTAAAAATCCGCGCTTGTCCCTGCAACGCTCAGGTATGTTACAAACCGTGAAGCTCAGCCCGCGAGTGCGTGCCACCAGCGTGGATGAAATGGGTATACCACCTATCCCTGCTTCAGCAATTAATGCTTTTATTAAACAGCCCTTTGTAATGGGTGAGGACGCACTGGATAAAGCGCCTCGCATCCTTGCCGCGCAAGAAGATCGCATGATGCTGGGCGGCGGCGATCTGGCCTACGCAACCAATGATGGTAGCGATACCACCGACTGGAAAGTGCTTCGTCCAGGTAAGGTGCTGACCGATCCAGACACCAAAGAAGTGCTGGGTTACGAGGTGATTTATCTCGGGGAGGCGCGCACACAGGTGAAAGGCGATCCACAGCGCGTATTAATTACTGCGGCAGCACAAGAAATACAGGCTAAAGACAGGCTGATTCCTGCTGATGATAATTATTCATTCCGCTATGTGCCACATGCACCTGCCGGCAATATCAACGGGAAAGTGGTGTCGGTGTATGGCGGCTTGTCTGAAGCCGGTCAATTTACTACCATTATTATCAACAAAGGTTCACGTGATGGCGTTGATGAAGGTACGGTGTTGGCTGCCTATAAGAATGGCGGCAAAGTTGATGATATAACCCTGCCTGATGCGCGTTCTGGTTTGGTTATGGTTTATCGCGTGTTTGATAAAGTGTCCTATGCGCTGATTATGCAGACCAAGCGCCCTATCAACAAATTAGATTTTGTGCGCAATCCTTGAGTAAAGTTTGAACGACGCAGAACGTAACGCCTGGCTGGGGCTGTCACTTACGCCTGGGCTAGGCGCGCTTTCATATCGCAAGTTGCTCACCGCCTTGGGCGGACCTGAGCAAATATATGCCGCAACAGTGAGTACGCTTAAATTGTATGTGCCTGTCGCATTGGCACAGCGCATCGCGCTCGGTGTGGACTTGGAGCACATAGCGCCGACGTTGGACTGGTTGGCGCAAGCTGATAATCACCTGGTGACATTAGCGGATGGCGATTATCCGCAGCGTTTGTTAGAAATCCCTGATCCGCCGCCGTTGTTGTACGTCAAAGGGCGGCGCGAATTGTTGAATCAACCGAGTCTGGCCATCATTGGCAGTCGCAGTACCACCCCGCAAGGTCGGCTTAACGCAGAAAATTTTGCGCATAGTCTGGCGGATGCCGGGTTAACTATCGTGAGCGGGCTGGCGTTGGGTGTGGATACAGCAGCGCATCAAGGCGGCTTGCGTGGCGCGGCGAGTACGGTGGCGGTAGTCGGTACTGGGCTGGATATTGTTTATCCCGCCAGTAACAAAGCCCTGGCACATCAAATCGTCGCGCAAGGCGCGATCGTGTCCGAGTTTCCGCTAGGTACGCCGTCTATTGCCAGTAATTTTCCCCGTCGCAACCGCATTATCAGCGGTATGAGCTTAGGTTGTCTGGTGGTCGAAGCGGCGTTGAAAAGTGGCTCACTGATTACCGCGCGGCTGGCTTCGGAACAAGGGCGTGAAGTGTTTGCTATCCCCGGTTCAATACATTCGCCAGTGGCGCGGGGCTGCCATTATTTGATTAAGCAGGGCGCGAAACTGGTGGAAAGTGCGCAAGATATTCTGGATGAATTGCGCTGGCAGACAGCTGCTGCCCCTGGTGTCGCGCAAACAGATGAAAGTGATCCGCTATTGTCTGCAATGGGGTTTGAGCCGTGTCATATTGATACGCTCATTATGCGTAGCGGGTTGACGGCGCAAACGCTTTCCGCCATGCTGTTAGAAAAAGAGCTGATGGGGCAAGTGGCGACACACCCTGGCGGCATGTACCAACGAATATTTTAAGTGACTATGCTAGAAATTCTGATTTTTTTATTTGAGAGCTACCCACAGATCGAGTTAGCGCCCGACAGGGATGCGCTTACGGTAAAATTGCATGCGGCTGGCTTTAATGGGCTGGAGATCAATCAGGCATTAGACTGGTTCGCTGATTTGGGCGCGCTTAATTCATCGCAGTATCCTACCAGTCTGGCGCAACATCAAGGCGTGCGTATTTATGCTGAGGAAGAACTCGCTCGCATAGACACGCCCAGCCGTGGCTTTCTGATGTTCCTGGAGCAAGCTGGCATACTTAATCCATTGCAGCGTGAGTGGGTGATAGACCGCATCCTCGCGCTGGATGAGGGTGAAGTGAGCCTGGAAAAAATCAAATGGATAGCACTCATGGTGTTGTGGAGTCAAAATCCCAATCAAGATTACTCACTTTTAGAAGACATGCTGTTTAACGACGGCACTGGTCTTCCTGTACATTAAGCCCATGTCCACGCTCGTCATTGTAGAATCGCCCTCCAAGGCAAAAACACTCAATAAATATTTAGGCCCGGATTACGTTATCCTTGCCAGCTATGGTCACGTTCGTGACCTTGTGCCGAAAACGGGTGCAGTCGATACGGATAATGAGTTCGCCATGAAATACCAGCTCATAGAACGTAATGAGCGGCATGTCGATGCCATACTGCGCGCGGCAAAAAAAGCCGACCGCATCCTGCTCGCAACCGACCCGGATAGAGAAGGTGAGGCGATTGCGTGGCATTTGGCAGAGATTCTGGCGGAGAAGAAAATCACGCCGAAGAAGCCTGTAGCGCGTATAGAGTTCCACGAAATTACCCAAAGTGCGATACAGCACGCAGTTGACCACCCACGTGAAATTGCCATGCCGCTGGTTGATGCACAACAGGCACGACGGGCACTGGACTATTTGGTCGGATTTAATTTGTCGCCGTTACTATGGCGTAAAATCAGCCCGGGTCTGTCCGCTGGGCGGGTACAAAGTCCAGCGCTGCGGTTGATAGTCGAGCGCGAACTTGAGATTGAAAAATTCGTTGCTCGTGAGTACTGGAGTATTCACCTCGACAGTCACAAAGCCAGCCAGCCATTTTCTGCGCGCCTGGTACAGTTCGCGGGTGAGAAGCTGGAGCAATTCAGCGTGCCCACCGTGGACGCACAACAGAACATACTCGATCAGCTCGCATCGTTTGACACCGGCACGGTCACCCGCGTCGAGAAAAAACGCAAATCACGTAATGCCGCTGCGCCGTTTACGACTTCAACCTTGCAACAGGAAGCTGTGCGCAAGCTGGGCATGACTACCGACCGTGCCATGCGCACTGCGCAACAGTTATATGAAGGTATAGATACAGGTAGCGGCGCTGTGGGTTTGATCACCTATATGCGTACCGACTCGGTGAATTTGGCGCGCGAAGCGATAGAGGATGTGCGTGGCTATATCCAGAAGAACTTCAGCGCAGATTATTTGCCTGCCGCCCCGGTATATTTCCGCAACAAATCCAAGAATGCGCAAGAAGCACACGAGGCGATACGCCCGACAGCGATTGCGCGCACGCCAGAATCTGTACGCCAGTTCCTGACGCAAGACCAGGCTCGCTTGTATGAGATGGTGTGGAAGCGCACCTTGGCGTGCCAAATGGCGCCGGCACAGTTTGATACCGTGAGTCTGGATATTGCGGTAGGGAGTCCTGCCAACTTGTTCCGTGCCAACGGACAGACCTTGGTGTTTCCGGGTTTTATTGCTGTCTATCAGGAAAATCAGGATGACGCAGCGGAAGAAGATGAGGCCAAATTGCCTGTGCTCGCTGAAGGTGAGACGATCCCGGTTGATAAGTTAACAGGTGAGCAACATTTTACCCAGCCACCACCGCGCTACACTGAAGCCAGTCTGGTTAAGACCTTGGAAGAGTATGGTATCGGTCGTCCATCGACTTATGCCAGCATCATTTCAACCCTGCAAGACAGGGAATACGTTGAGCTGGATAAAAAGCGTTTCACGCCTACGCCGACAGGCAGGCTGGTTAATTGCTTCTTAACCACGCATTTTACGTCTTATGTTGATTACGATTTCACCGCCAAATTAGAAGACAAGCTTGATGATGTCGCCAATGGTGAGATGAAGTATCTGCCTTTGTTGCATGAGTTCTGGGATGGCTTTTCCAGCACATTGGCCGCCAAGGCTGATGTAGAGCGTGGCTGTCCAATAGAAGATGAGCCATGCCCTAAATGCGGCGCAAAACTATTTTTACAGGCCAGTAAGCGCGGCTTGTTTATCGGTTGTTCGGGCTACCCTACCTGCGACTATACGCGGCCATTACATGGCGGCAATGAAGAAGGCCCAGTCGTACTGGGAAGCGACCCTGCCACCGGCGAAGATATCTTATTGCTGAATGGACGTTATGGCTGGTACGTTCAGGTGGGTGCAACGCCGGAAGATAAAAAAATCAAACCGCGTCGGGCATCCTGGCCGAAAACGGTGCCACATGAAGCGGCAGACTTGCCTACCGCATTACGCCTGCTGTCGCTCCCGCGTGACGTGGGTACGCATCCGGACACAGGGCTGACTATTGTCGCCAACATCGGTCGGTTTGGCCCTTATCTGCAGCACGATGGCAAGTTCAAATCAGTGCCTAAAGATGACGATGTCTACACCATAGAATTGCCGCGAGCGCTGGAAGTGCTGCTGATGGAGCGTGCTCCTCGTGCCGGCGCACCTGTGGGCAAGCCTTTGGGCAATCATCCTGAAGATGGCAAGGCTGTTACCTTGAACGAAGGTCGCTATGGGTGGTATGTCAAACATGGCAGCGTTAATGCCACCATACCAAAAGATACCAAGCCAGATGAAGTGACTCTGGAGATCGCGTTGCCATTACTCGCCGAGCGCGCCAGTAAAGGTAAGCCTGCGCGCAGGAAAGCCGCCAGCAAAACCACAGCGGCGAAGAAGCCTGCAGCAGCCAAGAAACCGGCAGCAACTAAAAAAGTCGCTGCCAAGCCTGTTGCTGCCAAAAAGCCAGCTGCTAAAACCAGTGCGGCTAAAAAACCTGCTGCCAAGAAGCCTGCTGCTAAAAAGGCAGCAACCTGATCGTCAGGCCAAGTGCGTTGCCAGTTTAGCTGACATCCCTAAGTGCTCCTCAGGGATGATGGTAAAGTTGTGATTTTTATCTGGCGTTATGTACCATGACGATAAGGTCGTATTTTGCGATGGTTTTCGAGTAAAATTACGCTTTTATTACTCGCTTTACTGAACACGCTATGTCCGCCATTGCCGCAACGCCATTAGACCAATCCCAAATCTGGGAAGCCCAGGCTGATTTCAAAGAATACATGTCAGCAGTCAACCCCTCCATGCCCAAAATCGAGGTGGTTGGTTTTCCCAATACCATGCATGCGGATGGCGCAACGCGGCTGATTCCGTTTGATTTGTCCGCCACTTTGCAAACCCGGTACGCAGCGACTACCCCTAATCTTTATGCCGGCTATTTGCGTATTTGCGCAGGCGAGCAGTTGCAAACCGACTTTGTTGCCGCATCACAAATGTTCTTTGTCATCAGTGGTGCAGGAAGTACAGTCATGGACTTGGGGACGATACATTGGAAGACGGGCGACTTGTTCACCCTGCCATCGATTCAATCAGCGTTGCATCAAGCCAGTGCAGATACCGTATTGTTCTGGGTGAATGATGCACCATTGATGCGTTATTTAGGCGTGACCCCAACCGAACAGCGCTTTGAACCCGTGCTTTACACGCAAGAGCGCATCACGGAAGAGCTCAACAAAGTTCGTGCCATGGGTGAGGATCGCAATCGCGTGGGTGTGTTGCTGTCCAACCCGCATTTTCCTACCACCATGACACTGACTCACACTTTATGGTCGCTCTACAATATTCTGCCTAAAGGTGTGGTGCAAAAGCCGCATCGCCATAATTCTATAGCGATAGATCATTGCGTTTTTGCCGGCGAAGATACTTACACGCTCATCGGCAAGGATGTTGATGCGGAAGGCAATATTATTAACCCTGTTAAAGCCATGTGGGTTCCTGGTGCTACCTTTATTACCCCGCCAGGTTGGTGGCATTCTCATCATAATCACTCTGGACAAGACGCTATCGTTTTGCCTATACAGGATGCGGGTTTGGTAATGAATATGCAGGTGCTGGATTTTCAGTTGGTGAAGTAAAGTCCGGTCATATTGGTTTTACTGCGCACATCATGAACGTGATTGCCCAATAGTATATATGTCCCTTTAGCAGGTAGGGAATTGGTGATAGTCTGATAACCACTGCTTTAATGTGGTTAAAGTGGTTGCATCATTACAGATTCGTTTGTTGTTTACGATTCAGGTCATGGTGTTGATTTCATATAAAACTATTATTAATTTTCAAGAAGGGGTGACCATGGATTTGACAAGTGCAGTAGGCAAGCATGCTGAGTGGAAAACAAAATTTCGTAGTGCAATTACGAAAAAAGAGCAAATGGACTCGGTAGCGATAGCAAAAGATAATTGTTGTGAGCTGGGGAAATGGCTGCATGGCGAGGCTAAAGCGCAGTTCGGGCGTTTGTCTAGTTACACTGAGTGTTTGCAAAAGCATGCGAGTTTTCATACTGAGGCAGGTAAGGTTGCAGCAGCGATTAACTCCAAGAAATACAGTGAGGCTGAGGCCATGCTTGACGGTGGTACAAGCTATGCAAAAATTTCAAGTGCAGTCGGCGTTGCTATCATGCATCTGAAAAAAGAGGCTGGTTTATAGTTCGTAAAGTTGTGTAAAGTATTGCCAGCGACAGTTCAATTAACACCTAAAGACTTTCAGTTTTTGGGTGTTTTTTTATGCTGCAGATTCTTGTTCAGAAATGGATTAGGCTTGCTTGGTAAGTTTGATGGAAGGCTTGTGTGTTGATTGGTGCTTAGGGGGGTGGTGGTGATGGGCTCACTCGAACTTATCTTGTAAGGCATGTATTTATTGATAGTCTGGTTGCATTTTATAAAAAGAACCAACATAAGAACCAACAAATATATCCGCTTATCGTTAAGACAATGACTAATTTAGTACAAATTATGATTTTCAGTTGGATATTCTACCCCAGAACCACCACCAAAAATCAGCAATTTATTCCAATGTTATGCCAGCGACTATCAATGTTTGTAGTGTCTTGAAATGTGAATGCTTGATTCGACACTAAGCGGAAACTCAGGCTGAATCACCTGAACGTCTCGTCCTAAGCTGTCTTTTCATGCAGTTGTGTAATATGACCGCTATGTGCCATAAGCAGCCAGGTGAACATCTAGATGACAGACTTCAATACGGCGAACAGTAGCCATTCAGGAAAGCAATTTCAGGGGGTAACATCAACGCGCAGGTCGCCTCGAACGTAGTGTTAGGTATGGTGGGAAGCGGAAACAGCAAGAGGATGGGTTGTGATGCTGGCGGAATATACCTCCTCTCCTTTTAGCCAGAACAATTCAATCTGAATACTATCGGCTACCATCGCCTTGCACCAAGTAATTTCATCGTCAGTTGGCTCTGTATCGAGGACCACTGCCGAGAAGCTGGGCTGTTTTCTTCCGGGGAAATAGCTGTATTCGAGAATCTGGCCAAGTGCGTCACGGATGGCGTGCTTGGTCGCTTGTTGATAACAAGTTTTTAACTCGAAGAGATGAAGCTTTCCCTGGAACGTGCATTGAATGTCGACGAACGCTGATTCTGCTGAGATGTCTTGAACCCCAATGCCTCGTAGCCATTTGCGAAACCTATTCGATAGTTGATTGTGAAGCCGAAAGACAACCTTCTGTTGTGCTTTTGTAAAGCGAAGGTATGCGTCTTCTATAAGCTTCTGATCCGACCCGGTGGAAGAGGGCGAGCTGGCACCAGACTTGCGCTTCCGGATGGTGGGCTTTGTCTTCAGAAAGACAGGTTTCGTGTAGCGGCTCAGGTATTTTGGTTCCCGGCCTTCTAGCATCTCCGCGGACAAGACTACGGGAGTACCGAAAAAATGGACATTCTTAGGGTTGACAACAATATTTGCGGCAAATTGATTTAGTAGAAGGTGGCGCGCCTCTTTCGTCGTCTTGATCGATGGCAAGCCTAGAGCAAGTAGTTCTTCGACTCGCTTAACTAGAATGTCACTTCGCTCGAATGCATTCTTCAATTTTTCGCGTCCCTCTTGATCCAGGAAGGTTGCACCCTCGTAGTAGCCAACGAGGGCTCTTGCCTTGGTGGGGTTGATTGCATAGAAGAATACGTCATGCGTTTTGCCTATCAGACTGCTGTTGCCTGGTGGGTTGTAGTAGATATAGCCGAAGGCTTTCCTATCAAGCAAGTCTGAAGTATTCAGATTCCATTCTTCGTGTCCGAATCCGTTTTGACCGACGTAAGAATCCTCCTTTCCATACATGTCTCCGGTGGGGCCGCGCCAGCTATTTGTATTCCAACAGAGTCGTTGTAAAAGAATGGTCATATTGATGTCACTCTCGAGAATAAGCCTAAAGTTTGAGTTCCGCGGATGCCAAAAAGCATAGCTTTTTGGCATCCGTTGGTACGAATTGTTATGTTCTTTTGTTTATTAGCCACTCGACCAAGCCTGCATTAACAACAAGTGCTGAAATTCGTTTCAGCCCCCAAAGGTGAACATTTGGATAACATGATTCGAGGGAAGATAAATCTGTATAACAGGTGTGATATATAAAGTACATTTCATCAAACTGCTCATACTCATTAAAAGTGCCAATGTACGCCTTAAGTTCAGCTTGAGAGGTGGTTGATTTGATCTGTACGAACGCCCTTTTTTGTGTTGTTGGAGAGTAAACATCAAGGTCGATATCTTTTTCTGTTTTCCCTAAAACAGAAAATCGTTGCCATCCAGCTTTTGAAAAAATCAGGTCAATCAGTAATTCAAAGTCGTGCCACCATAGACCTTTGATTAAATCCTCAACGTCTAATGTTAATTTATCAAGGGACGATTTTGCGTTTTCGACCTCATCTATAGTTTGCCCATTTATTTTTCTTACAAGGTAATCCTGCAATTCAATAGAACAAATCGTTCCACGAAAGCCTTGAACCTTTGTGACACGCCCATCGATGTTTTCAATTCTCAGAGGTTGCCCATTTAAATCCGTTGATGACCAGCCACCGATGACTTGCCTAATACGGCTCTTGTCACCAAGCTCTTTGACCCCTCTAGCAGCGCGGCACCAATACAGTTTTTTCTTATAGAACGTAATCCAGACATCGCTTTCTTCAAGTTCATAAAAATCGCGAATTTGGTTGATATCTCGCGTTGCAGAGCCTTCATTACCCTGTCGAACATTTAGCCAGTACTTTCGGACTTCACCCCAATTTCCATTCAAAGAGTCTTGGTGATGTGGACTGTGGTAACCAAGGCGAATTGTGTTTTCATGGATGCATGGATGTTCCCACTCGCCACCCTCACCGAGCTTAATAAAGCGAATCTTGTTTGGTGCTATTAGTTGCAATTTTGAAAACCTCGGTTGAGAACATAACGCTATAATTCAACGCCCTGTGCAAATTTTGTGCAGACTGGTGAAGTCTAGTTTATGTATTTGGACGATTACTCAGCGGAACTATCCATTGGTAACCAGTCACTTCTCTGAATGCACTCATTATAAGTGAGGCAAAAAATAAACTGAATCGTTCAGTCTAACGTAGAAGTAACAGGCAGTGCGCAGTTATATCGCACAGCATCCGATTGACTGCCGAGTTATGCCTAAACACCTTCCAGCTCCATGAACCAGAAGCTACCAAATTTTGACCAATTGAACTGGTATGATTTCTGCAGTTCGATGGAAATATCCTTTCCACCGATAGGCACTGACAGATTGGCTCCTGATATTGAATGGCCATCTGAAATATCGTAAGCCCAACACTTGCCACCCTTTGTCTTGGGACTTACAAACCGCTCCAGATCATTCATTACCAATGCAACACCACGGCTAGCGAGACCTAAAGATACATACTCTTCAAGAATACCAAGGTCTTCATATACATCCTTCATGAATATATCGTGGGCTCCTCGTGGTCCGCCGGACGATGCGATAGCGCGATAGCACTTAAGTTCAATTGCGATTAACGACTTGCCTTGGGGTGATTCGCCTTTAAGCAGGATATCAATCTCATTTGTTCCCGATTTAGTTTTAACTCCTGTCTCCAACTCAATGTCTGCAACCTCATGACCGGAGTGCGACGTCAGCGGAATTAACTGACGGAGAATGTAGGCGTACTGAAGCTGCATTGACGCTTCTTTGTTCACTGGAATAGTTTTACCGCCAACTTTTCGAGCGAAGATTCCCCACGCGGCTGACACTGCATGCCTCAATCGCTCTTCGTGTGTTGATGCCGTGATGAAATCAGCCATGTCCTTCCTTCGTGGCATAACGTAAAAGCAAGGGGTAGACCGCACATGAAACGCAACGTAACCCAGAAAGCAATGCAGTACCACAAGCCAAACCGAAGTAGTATAACGGCCAGTCCCCCTTGACTGCAGAGTTAGGCAAGGCGCACCATGATGGTAGGAAGGCGAGAGCCAGCGACTCTACTTGCTTGAATGATTTCGTTAGCCTCACCTTCGGTAAGTGAGAGGCGGGACTGAAGTTCAAACCTCAAAGCATCTTGGTCAAGCCTGTTAACATCGAAACCCCCAACAGGCAAAACGACACCTCCATTGCATGTGATCTGACCACGGTTTAACACTTCCGCAATAATTTCATATTTAAGAGTGTTTCGGCGTTCCTCAAGTTGGCGAATCTGCCTTTGAATGTCAACCATCTCCTGTGCTTTGGCTTGAAAATCTTCCATCTGTATCTCCGTAAAAATATGATTCGTATCTATCACTAACTTGTATTTCCCAACGTTTGAATGAAGGGTCAGGCAATAATTTTTTCAGGCTACGTAGGTTTCCAATCAACTTTTTTCCCATCAGGAATAAGAGAAACCTCATATTTCCCGCCCATTTTTGGAGAGTCTCCAGTAATAACTAGAGCGCCTATAGATTTATTAAACTTATAGGTCTGATATCGCTCGCAGAAACCTAGGTGATGTGTTCCTGTTTTAAACGGGCTACTTTCAAGTATATTAATATTACCATCTGATGGACCAGTTCTTTCTACCGTGACCAAACAACAGCCTCTTTCTACTCCGAATTTGGGCGAGGAATAGTTAACAAACGAGCTAAATTGAAGATGCCCATTTTGAAGAACAATAAAATTTTCTTTATGGCGCCATTCTTCTGTGAACTTGTACATTTCAGATAAATTTGACATCACTAATCCTTACTTTGATGCCATCATAGATAGCAGTATTGCCTAACAGTAATTAGACGGACCCAGCGGTCAGTAGTGTTGTTAATAATGAGGCGTGTTGTTTATTGGTAAGTTGTTGATTCATATTCACTCCATCAATTTCTCTGTTCGTATAAGATGTAATAATACGGCAAATCAATGACGCTCGCCTGACTGGAATGGAACAGGGGGAATTCATCAATCTGGTGGCCGCTGTTGAGCGTAATTCGGACCTTTAATGATGAGATTACGACCGTCCGGATTGACCGAGATCCGGACAGTTGTATCAATAACAGAGCGATAGACAGTAATTCGACCTTACCGGATTATGGTGTTCATTTAAATCGGTGGTCAGATTAATCTGCCGAAAGATCCACCCTCAACAATTACGAACCATCACTCTTGGCCCAGAGCCAACTATTGGCTTCGTACTAATCAGAAGTCCAACGCTGAAATTTTTCATAACCCTAAATCACTCAATCCCAGATGCTCGTCTGGACGCCGCCCAATAGGCCAGAAGAATTTTCGTTCTGATTCCTTGATTGGAAGTTCGTTAATACTGGCAAAACGACGCATCATGAAACCAAACTCATTGAATTCCCAATTTTCGTTGCCATAAGCACGGAACCATTGGCTGGAATCATCATGATATTCATAGGCGAAGCGTACTGCGATACGATCACCTGAGCATCCCCACAACTCCTTGATTAATCGATAGTCCAACTCTTTGGCCCATTTACGGACAAGAAACTCTCGCACTTGCTCACGTCCGATGGGAAATTCGACGCGGTTTCGCCAGCGGGTGTCTTCTGTGTAAACGAGTACGACACGATCTGGATCACGGGTATTCCATGCGTCTTCAGCCATGCGTACTTTGTGGGTTGCCGTTTCTTTTGTAAATGGTGGAATAGGTGGCTTAGTTTCCATATTTGGCTCCTCGGAAGTTGGTAGACAGGACTGTCTATATAAATAAGTCTATGCGATGTAGACCGAGTTGTCTACAATGCATATATGGAAACTATTAATCCCGCACCTCAACAGGCACCCAGTGCGCGTGAGCGTATTCTTCTGACTGCCCATGACCTCTTCTACCAAGAAGGAATACGCGCAACCGGAATTGACCGTCTGATTTCGAAATCGGGGGTTACGAAAGTCACCTTCTATCGCCACTTTCCTAGTAAGAAGCATCTTATCCTTGAATTTTTGGAGTATAGACACCAACGTTGGATGGCGTGGTTCATTGATGCGCTTGTTCGGCACGGTGGGGATAGCAAAGCGCTTGTGCCAACTTTGGCTGAGTGGTTTCACGATAAGAACTTTCGAGGATGCGCCTTCATCAATAGCGTTGGGGAACTTGGGGAAACCATGCCAGAAGTAGTTGATATCTCACAACGGCACAAACAGGACATGACTGAAGCCATTGCCAGCTTACTGCCAGCATCTCAATACCAAAAGCATGATGCTCAAGCTTTGGCGCTAGCCGTTGATGGCGCCATTATTCGAGCACAGTTCGATCGAACTCCAGAAGCTGCATTATCGTCCATAGACAGAATCCAGAAGGCACTGTTGGGCATCAGTAAGTGAAATAGTCGAAAGTTTTAAGAGAGCTGCATCAATAACAACGATTGTCAGGAATTCGGCCTAAGCTGCCATCCAACTGACTTTAATCAGATGTCTGCAAGCGAGATATTGTCGTAGTTGGGTTTTCTGCAAAGCGGTCGTATAACGTAGAAGTATTGAACGTTGCATGGCTTCATTATGCAGCGTTCTCAATCACACCCCAGGGACATCAACATGTAGGACTTCTAACCTACGGCTTATCGGGCAATATGGAGTACTTAAAAGTCCTTGGGTATCAGTAGGCGTGCGGGTAGTTGCTTAATTCATAAATATTTGGTAAATGCACGGAAACGTGAGAAAATTTTTCCCTATGAAGAGCGTAAACTTACAAAAATTGAAAGCAATAGACCTTTTTTGTGGTGCGGGAGGACTTACTCTCGGCCTTCAGCAAGCTGGTTTTGAAGTTATTGGTGCGGTTGAAATACTTCCCGTAGCTGCAGATACCTACAAAGAAAATCATCCTGATGTTGATCTTCAGAGATCTGATATTCGAGCTATTTCCCCAGAAAATTTAATGAAAAAATGGGGGCTCAAAAAAGGTGAGTTAGACCTCATTGCTGGCTGCCCTCCCTGCCAGGGATTTTCTTCTATAAGAACACGAAACAAAGCATCATCTGTTGAAGATGTAAGAAACGATCTGGTTTTTGAATACCTCCGTTTCGTTGAAGCCTTCCTTCCTAAAACGGTCATGATGGAAAATGTTCCTGCTCTGGCTCGTGATCAACGTATTGAAGATGTGGTGGTAAGGCTCGCTGAACTGGGTTATAAAGTCGACAATTCGACTGTCCAAGTGCAAGATGCCGCTAATTTTGGTGTGCCTCAACGCCGCCGCCGTATGATTCTAATGGCGAGCCGGCTAGGAATGATTCCAGAAACTCCGAAGGTGATAGAAAAGGTAACAGTCCGTAAAGCTTTTGAGCCATTGGATGAGGCCAGCAGGTCGAAAGACTTGTTACACAATCTAAGTTCTAAGCGCACAGCAAGAATTCAGAATTTAATTGCTGCTATACCTAAGGATGGCGGCAGTAGATCCAGCTTACCGCAGTCTATGTGGCTTGAATGCCACAAGCGCTATCCACAGGGCTTTAAAGATGTATATGGACGCATAGCTTGGGATGATGTTTCCCCTACTATGACGGGTGGATGCAACAATCCTTCTAAAGGGCGTTTTTTGCATCCTGAAGAAAACAGGGTGATTAGTCTACGAGAAGCTGCCTTATTGCAAACTTTTCCAAAAAACTACTATTTCCCAACAGACCAATCAAGAGACAAAGTTGCTCTCATGATTGGGAATGCCCTACCTCCTGAGTTTATTCGTCACCATGCATCAAGCATTTTCAATCATCTAAGCGAGTAAGTTTCATTTCTGTGGTTTCTGTGCCTGTGCTTGAGGAGAAATGAATGGTACGAATTCTAGACCTATTCTAGAGAATGTGCCTCCAAGCTTTTGTAGCAAATGCAATGCGTACTCATATCTTAATTGATTGGTCAATTTTGCCATGTGATTTACTGTTGAGGCTCGTATTCCATTATCGTTGATTAAATTGATACTGCTCAAAGCTAGTGTTTTATCATCTCCAAATTTTCCACTATTATGTGCAAAAAATTGGTCCCAAGTTGGACTGGTGTTGGAAGAATTTGAATACTTATAACATTTTGTACCTTGACCCGAATCTATGAATATACATTCGTTTTTAGTAGCGTCTTTCAGTCCTTTTTTTATATCGTATTCAATTAGTTTGACAGCTTTAAATGGTATTAAATTTACATCTTTTAAATCTTTATCTCCCCATAATTTATTCGCATCTCTAGGAGCTAAATCGCAAACCGGGGTTAAACAGACCCAAAGCTCAACTAAATCAGCTTGTGCTGAATTAGAAGTTGTTATTTCTAAAATATGTCCTGTAAGTAAATGATGGCCATCAACTTCTTTGCTGCAAACAAAACTATTCCATTCTCGAAGGACTTCTTCTAATTGAATTGCATTCAATATGTCTAGAGATGTAAATCTTTGAATTATTTTCTGAATATTGTCTGCTTCCTGTTTTAGTATTGAAATAAGTAGCTCATTAGCATACTTTTTAATGTCATGATTCACATGGCTTGCTAGCTCTTCCCAATGATGGATGACTGTTCGCTTTATCTTCCAATCTCTTTCATCGCTTTCTTGTGCCCCTAACATTTCCTTTAACCAGCCAGCTTGCATGTGTTTTTTATCGAGAATTGATCGTTCGGCAGTAACACCTTTTTCGTCAAGAATGGTTCTAATTTTGGACATTAGTAATCTATGAGGTGACGGGTCTGAGGCCGCTAGAGCTGCTAGTAGTCGATCCGTCAATTCATTCGGGTCGACTTCTTTAGAAATCACCGTTACGAATAATGTTTCCGTTCGGATCCAATTTTCCGAGTCAATATTAAATTCAACCTTCTGTAGATCAGCAGGTGACATTGAGGGTGAATATTCTCGATACTTAATACTTAATAACCACTTCAATACGGGTATTAAACATTGTTCCGGTGGCACCGCTCTACTTTGGAAAAACTCTCCTAAGTCTGAATTCTTTATAATTTCAATCCATGCTCCGTAATTCTTTTCTTGAAATAGCTTAAGAAATAAAGACCCTGTCAGGGCATTTAATAGTTTGTCTTGTAAATTATCATAAATACCTTCCTCTTCCCAAAGAATGAACTCTTCAGGGGCATTTAGGTGTCTTGATAATTCGTGTTCAGGAGCTTGAAATGTTAGGCTTCTAGCTAATTCAGCTACACATTGAGATAAATCGTTATCCGAGCGTTTGGTATAAATGATGACCAAGTTGAAATAATTATTTAAGGTCAGAGATTTAAGTATATTGCAGACCTTTTGATTACCACCATAATCTCCATCTAGACTATAGTCTAGAATCATAAGGTCACTTTGATGAAGACGTTTGAAATGCTGATTGGCCTCGTATAATTCCTCTAATCCTGAACCGTCGTGCACATCAACTAACCAAGGGTTATCTTTAGTTCTACAGGAGTTTACAATTTTTGATAACCCTGTTGGGTCCCTTGTTTTTAATTTACTAATACCTTCAGCGCTTGCGTCTAAAAGCAAGTCCAAAGTGGGATAGCTGTCATCAACAATAATTGCAGATCTAATTGGATCTATATAGACTTCCTTAATCAAATCAATATATGGTCGAGCTTCGATTGTATCCTTTTTTTTTGATATCGCCATGTCAACAGTTGCCAATCCCGGCTCATTCATTACCTAATCCCCTTAAACTCAATCACAAAATTTGCACCTGGCAAAAGTTTTTTTTCTAAATCAGTCTCATAGTGAATCTTATGCCCACCTGCGGCAAGGTTCACTCGACATAAATACAGGCCTACCCCCCTCCCACCACTGGCTTTTTTAGTAAAAAACAAGCTGAATAGTTTTGGTAAGTCATGCTCTTCTACTCCTGGGCCATTGTCAGCAATAATTACTTTGCCACCCACATAATCCAGTACTATTTTTTTCTCAACTTCAGAGCTATGCCTTACCCAGTAACGCGCATTATTTACAAGATTGACGAATACGGGATATATTCTTGATGGTAACTCTGTAAATCGAAAGCTCTTAAAGCCTTCCGTAACTTCGAATTTAATATCACTACGGTCTAAATATTCCCTAAAAAACTCTCTTATGTAAGTCTCGATCTCTTTACCGTTAATTTTTCTAGGAATTCTTTCGCCAGATAGCTTTAACGGAGATAGGAAGCGCCATTTGTCACTAAGGCTATGATGTGCATTTAGAATGTTTTCATAAACAACAGTTGATTTAACTGTATCAGGTAAGGAAGTTAAGCCTCTTTCAATTGTAACGTCCAGACCTGCAATTTCATGCCCAACGATTTCAACTGCTATTCCCAATTGAGCTAAAGCATTGATTCTATCTAGATCCTCTCTTAACTGCTCTGACTCACTTAACGAGAGAGTTGCCAGGTTTTGCAGATCAATCATTTCTCTTAAGCTTTGTAATGCAGTAATGTAAGGGGGAAATATCTCCTCATTCTCTGTTGACTGAACTTCATACTCCTCTGAAAGCTTATTTAAAGCTTCAGATAAAGTTAATTTTTTCTCAAGAACCTTTTCTGAGACATCTCCAACAGCCTCTTGATATGCATTGGTTCTTAATTGGACTAGCCCATCCAACCTATCTTCTTCTTGTTTTAATTCATTGCGAGCTACAGATGCCCACGATCTAACTCTTTTGATTATCTGTGTTTTATTTCGCTGAAACTCGGCTGCAATTATTTCCTCTGGCGCTTTTGGACTAAATTTTTCAAGTGCAATGCTTAGGCTGCTATTTATTTGGGAAAGTAAAGTCGCAATCTTTTTCTCTTGCTTACGATATTCTAAATACTCGTCCTCCACTGAACCTAGTTTAAACGACACTGGCCCTATAGTTAACTCCTTGCGCTCCCCAGATAACGCTGAGATATTTTTCTGCAGCTCTAAAGCTTCACTTTCTGTATTTAACAGGTTTCCGTTAGCAAGCTCCGTTACTATTGAATCGATAGAGTTTCCGAGGTCGATTAACCTATTCAAATTTGATCTAATCTGATTTCTTATGTCTTTACGCTGCTTGTTAATAAGTTTTTTCTTGTCTTGTTCATATTTCTCGGCTCTTCGCTCTGCCTGAATTTTGGGTAATAAGTCTTTTCTATTATCTGAATTTCTCCCAAAGTACTCTTGCCCGAGCACAATGAGTAAATTAGTTGTGATTTCTCTAAACTGCTTAGAGGCCATGTTGTCAATTAAGCCTTCACGTCCTGCTTTGTCCCTTAAATTTGGATTTTCTTTACTACTGATTTTTATTCCGCCAAACATGCGTCTTGATGCCCAAAAATATGCACCAGCATTCATGGATCGTCTTTTCTCAATTTTGAAGTAATCGTTATCCTCACGCCCATAGGGCATGATTCGAAAGCCATCTCTATACATTCTAAACCCCGCGTAGAGGTTGGCTTGTTCATTCAACCACGCAAGCTGCTCCTTCGTGTGGGTTGTGCTGCCGATTTGATATTCAAAAGTTCCAAACCGTAAAGAAAAGGGGCCTACCCGACCTGATGTGCTCAAAGAAACGGGTTCCGATGGTTTTATTTCAACATCTCGTATTTCTTCACCCAAAACTCTTAAAGTGCCTCTAAATACTCCATATTCATCAACATTTCCTTCAACCATATGCTCTAACTGGTCAATATTTTTTATATTAAATTGATTTGTCTTGTCAATAATAACTCGTTGAAGATTCCCATTCCAAGCTATAACTGATGCGGAAAAATCCGCTATCTCAGCCTCCTCATTTTCTCGACTGTAAGGATCAATAAAACCTGATAACGTCTCGAATAACTTTCTTTTGGTTACGTTTACTAAGCTTTTGTCATTTTCAACTGACTCCAAGGAAAGCTGTGCGATTAAGTCATCAGAAATTTTAGATATAAATAAAGCAGTACCATGTTCTGCATTATTTTTCCAAACAGGCCAACTATCGAAATGTTTTTCTTCGAAGCTTGATTGAATAATGGTGTTTTCAATCTCTGATTGAGTTGATAGGTTTATATTTTGTTTACTTTCTTGATGCTTTAACCTTTCCCATGCAGCCAATATTCTGGAATCCCTATCTTTGTCTTCTATTTTTTGAGAGCCCCATAAATTACCCATGAGAGCATCAAACATTTCAGGTAAATATGTTGATAGATCTTCTTTCGAATCAAACTCCACTACTGGAAGTTTAATGTCATCCAGTACTAGAAAAGGATTGCTGAAAATACGCCAGTCAATCAATGCGGCAACAAATGGCTCAGACTTCCGCTTCGAAACAAGGAGTAACAAATTACCCATTGCTGCGCAAGACAAACGGCCGATTCCTTTTTGACCTTGTTTAGGCCTTATTGGCAAGTTATTTCTATCTTCCTCGAACAACTGCTGATCTGTTGCTTTGGACTCAGTCCCTACAACCAACCATTTCTCGATAAATTCCTTTTTAGACATGCCATGTCCATCATCAACCAAGCATGCAACCTCAAACCCATTATCTATTGCATCAAATATATTGAGCTCCACCATTCTTGCATAGGCGTCATATGAATTTTTCCAGAGTTCTGAAATTGCTGTTGGGCAGTCAGCTATTTGCTCACGGCCTAGGTGATCGATCGTTCTAGCTCTGGTTTTGAATGGGGTGTTTTCTATAGTCACTTAAATTCTCTATCGTTTTTTTAATGTTACATCGTATTAATTCTATTATCTATCTAACATTATGCGGAATTATGTAGCAACAACACAATGCTGAATCAATCATTTTGTTGAGAGTGGGTTGGTAATTCCCCCTGGGAGTAAGTGCATTTAGAAATGGAGTATTCTTAAAGATGATTCAAGGATTTTTTACATGAGGACTATCCGATTTAGCGACAGCCAGATTTTGCAGATATTGAAGCTGGCGGAGGCAGGCAGGACAGTGCCTATACTATGCCGAGAACGCGGCATGAGTTCAGCGCCATTTTACAAATGGCGTGCCAAAATTGGCGGCATGGACGCCATCCATGATGGCTAGTCAGGCTTTATATCGAGTAGCATAATTATTGCACCTTATGGGTTGACCGCCGTGTTTGCCCTGATTATTTCCAATTGCAACTCTGGAATCGCATCCAATGCCATTATGAGTTTTTCGATCTTTTCTATGCCATTGGACATTGCGTCACCCTCAGTTGAAACATCGTGATGCTGACGATGAACTGCAAGATTTCTCAATCGTCGTATTTCGTCGAAGTAAGCCTTAGGGTTTTGCTCATCAATCAGACTACGATCAATCGCCTTGAGCAACATGTAGAACCGTGGGTCGTGCCAAATCATGATTGGTCGAGAGTTCAGGCTATATGTCAAAAGTTGGTGAACCTTTGCTTCAAGTAAACTGTACGCTGTGGCAACCCCAGAAAGAAGATCATATTTCGCAATTGCCTTAACCGTTTCGAATTCACTCTTTTGAGATACCCCGACCAGCAGAAGACCTGATTCGGAAAAGTACTCTTTCGCAACGTCGTTAAATTCTACGTCGTACCTGTTCTTGAGGCATTCACGAAATGTCTCGATGACGATATCGAGGTAGTAAACGACACATTCCTTCGTCGGATGCCCAAATTTATGTTGGATCGCATTGCGGTCATCAATGAGCATCTCTATGTGTGGTCGCTTTGAAAGTGATGCGCCGTACTTCTCGACAATTTTCAGTGCAGTCCAAATGTTGATGGTTGTTTTTGAGTTTGCTTCATAGATTGATTCACTGCAGTCAATAACCATATCTTTCAAAAGCAGTTCGACGGCATTTGAAAGGTGCAATACGACGAACTTATTCTTGCGGCCATCATCTTGCTCCAGTAGCTCAACAGCGTGGCTGAGCAATTCCATCGAGCTGATGAATAGCGGGCTCTTTTCGCTCATCTTGGGCCTTTCCCGAGGGCTAACGTTCAATAAACGCCGAAATCGGTATCTATATTATTTAATGAATCGGTGTATAGCATGGGATACTCATCTGACCAACTACGGTAGTTTATATCCTGAATGAATTTTGCGAACACTTTATCAAATATATTTATGCACAAAGGGGTTTTATCGCAGCAACAAAAACACTGTCATGCTGAATACAGCGATTACGCACAATAAACGGAGTTGCCTCCTTGCTTCTCATCAACTTGCGAATTTGTGATCTTGCAGAAAGCCTACCTGGTCCTGATGTTGATGATCCATGAGTTAACAACACGTATTGTTTTCCATTTTTTTGGGCATCTTGAAGAGCTTTAAGCGTTACAGTTAAAACCTGCTCCATATTTTCGTAAAAGCCACGATATTGCTCTTCCTTTGCCCAATGAAAATCACGTTCAACAAGGTCAGGTAGTTGACGATATTCCACCCAATTTCTATATTCACGTTTGAAAGCAGCCATTTCATTTCTCCAAGAATTGCAGGAAAGATTAACCTAATCACCAGACTCGGTAAAGTAAATTACTGAGCCCCCGCAATCAGCATCCCATCAAATCTCGATCCCAAAAAATCTCAGCAATATATAACTCCAATGTGGATACCCAAGCCACGCCTCAATCAAAACTTCATTTTTCAAATTTAATTTCATTCCACTCAATTTAACCCAAGGCACACGTGCGCGCACGTGTGCCGCTAATCTCAAGGAGTAATACCCATGGCAATCTCATGCCCAATATGTCAATCAACTTGTATAGAAACCAAAAATTATGGTCGTAAAACAGGACGTGCAATCGGCTCAGTAGCAGGTGCTGCCGCTGGTGCAGCAGGTGCAATGGGCGGCGCAGAAATTGGCGCAACCACAGGCGCAATAGCGGGTCCTGCGGGTGCTGTGCTGGGTGGTTTCTTCGGTGCAATCATTGGTGGCTTGGTTGGCGCCAGTGCAGGTGGTGCAGTCGGTGAAGAATTTGGTATCACCGTTGATGACGGCATACTGGATAACTACCATTGTTTAGCCTGTGACCACAATTTTAGTCAGCATCACACACGTTAATTATCTATCTGCCTTACCTTTGCATCTCACAGCCCCTTAATTAATCCAACGCACATCTTTCACCGCTGTAAATCGCTCAGCGGCACATACACGTGCATACAAACTGAAAGGATTCATCATGGCTCACCTCGTCGAATCTATGGCCTATGTCAACGACACTCCCTGGCATGGTCTAGGCAATCAACTTCCACAAAACCAACCAATAGAAGTTTGGCAACAGGCCACTGGTATGGATTGGGAAATCAAACAAACCGAAGTCCTATTCAATGCAGCAAACGAAAACGGCAATATGCTCAACCTGCGTAGTAACAAAGAAGCCACGGTACTGTATCGCAGCGATACCAATGAAGCCCTGTCAGTGGTATCTAAGCGATATAAAGTAGTTCAACCTCGTGATGTACTGGGTTTCTATCGTGACCTGGTATCTGTAAGCGGTTTTGAGCTGGAAACAGCTGGTGTACTCAAAGGTGGTAAGAAGCTTTGGGCGTTAGCTAGAACTGGTGATGAAATCATGCTGTCGGGAGTAGATAAAGTGAAAGCCTATCTATTACTCGCTACTAGCTGTGATGGATCATTAGCTACTACTGCACAATTCACGTCCATACGCGTGGTGTGCAACAACACTCTGCAAATGGCAGTAGGTGACAATCTGGGAGCAGTACGTGTACCGCATTCCACCCTGTTTGATCCAGTGGCAGTAAAGCAGTCATTAGGTTTGGGTATCACTGCATGGGATGAGTTCAGCCGCTCTATCAATGCCATGGCGAATCGTCACGTCAACAAGTTTGAAGCGATGAATTATCTAGTCAACGTGCTGGGTGATCCTAGCCTACCACTGCAAGAGCAGCCAAACCAGAAAGCTATCCAGGCAGTTCATGCGTTGTTTGCAGGTGAAGGTAAAGGTAGTGACATGCCGTCAGCCACTAACACTGCTTGGGGCTTAGTCAATGGCATTACCGAGTATGTTGATACGCATCGTCGTGCAAGAAATCAGGATTATCGACTGGATTCAGCATGGTTTGGACAAGGTGCGCAAATCAAGCAGAAAGGCTTTGAAGCTGCACTGGCATTAGTGGCGTAATTACTTGGCGACCTAGCAACAACAAACAATAACAAGTCTCTCTATCGCGGTAGTGATGGGGACAATAAACTGACACAACCGCATTCTCTTGGTCATTTGACCCACACAGACACAGCCCAGGCATATTGCCTGGGCTGTTGTCGTTTATACAGGAGTATTTCCATGAAATCGAATAACGCAGTCAGATTGGTATCAACTAAAAATATGAGTCGTGAAGATTGGTTATCTGTCCGTGGTGGTGGCATTGGCAGCAGTGATGCAGCCGTTGCAGTCGGTATTTCACCATTCAAAAGCCCATTAGAACTGTGGTTAGAGAAAACTGAACGTCAACCAGCACCAGACTTAGCTGCGAACGATGCTGTCTTCTGGGGCACAACCCTGGAGCACATCATCGCCACAGTCTATGCTGAAAAGACAGGCGCAAAAGTTAGGCGACTCAACTCAGTATTACAACATCCAAAGCATCCATTCATGCTGGCTAATCTGGATCGCGTGGTGTCTCATCCGAAAGATGGTAGTGGCATATTGGAAGTTAAAACCGCTGGCGTCAATTCAGCTCGATTCTGGGAAGATGGTGTGCCCGATTCCTATCAATGTCAGGTACTGCATCAACTAGCGGTCACTGGTAAAAATTGGTGTGATGTGGCTGTGCTCATTGGTGGTCAAGACTTTCGTGTTTATCGTATCTGTCGTGATGAAGAAAAGATTGCTGATCTCATCTGTCGAGAAAACCAGTTCTGGCAGTGCGTGATGACTGACGTACCACCAGCAGTAGACGGTTCAGAATCTAGTGGACGTGCATTAGCCAGTATGTACCCAGCTGATCGTGGTGACGTACTAGATTGTAGTGATGACATGGACATGAATCGACTATTTGCAGATTACTGGGCTTATCGTCAACAGCGTGAAGCGGCAGAAGAACAGGAAAGTTTGCTCAAGCAACAATTGCAAACCCGACTAGGCTTTGCCAGCGGTGCAGTATTAAGTAACGGCAAAATCAGTTGGCGAAAAATTAAGGACTCAACTGCCATTGATTATAAGAAGCTGGAGCAAGACCACCCTGATTGGGTGAAAGCTTATGAAGTGCCCAAGCCAGGCTATAGACGGTTTGTGGTGCAAATTGGTAAGTAAAGCATATCTCATCAACCCAACCATTCAGCCCTATCAGTGATCCTGATAGGGCTATTTTTTTGAACTCAATTAATTACCAAAGGAGCAACATCATGATTAAAGGACTCGCTATAACCCCACCCGTAATAGGACGTATTGCCATAGGTAAAATCATTGAACGCAATGGCAAGCGGTTTCCAGAGAAAGACGATAGTTTCACTATTACCACCCAAGTACAAAACCGCGAAGGCTGGTTATTACATCCACTTCACACCAAGCTAATAGAAACTTCAGCGAATACCAAAATCCGCGCAATCCCAGTTAAGGTGCTATTCAACAGCAGCGACCTGAATCTGCGTGCTGAATACAGTCTATTTGATAGGACGACTGGCAGACCTATTTGTGTCGGCAATGGTGAAACAGCCAAACGTGTGACTGATGATGGCATGGCTGACGTAGCTTGTACTAGTCCCGATAGCTGTGCAGTTGCTAAGACCAATGGCTGTAAGCCTTATGGTAGATTGAATGTGGCGATTGAAGGACAGGAGGAAGAATTAGCTTCATTTGTGTTTCGTACCACTGGGTTTAATTCCATCCGTACTTTGACTGCTAGATTGCAATATTTTGAAGCTGTAAGTGGTGGTAATACTCGTTATCTACCGTTGCAACTAAAACTGAGAGCAAAGTCCACGACACAATCACACCGTACTCCTGTTTACTACGTGGATTTGTGCTTGCGTGATGGTATCAGTTTGGAAGATGCAGTGAGTGCAGCTCGGATGGAAGCCATTAAGGCTGAGCAATCAGGTGTGAGCATCAAAGCGCTCGAACTAGCTGCTAGAACTGGGCTAGGTAATGGTGCATTTGAAGATAGCGAAGAAGAAATTCCTGCGATAGTGGAAGAGTTTTATCCGGAAGTTGGGCTGAGTGATAATCAGCCTGTGTTGGTGCCTATGCCGACCAAATTGACGGATAAATTGGCCAATGGTGAACAAGCAGCAGCGTAATCCCATTGTGTAAGCCAACTAACTTGTGGTGGCAGCAACGCCACCACAATTCAACGATAACAAACGTAATATATAAAGGCGTAACAAATGAATGCTACTCATTTTTTATTTTGGCATTTGTATCAAGTGGTTGGTTGAAGACTGCCTTAGCAGCTCTTTCTGTAAATCCTGAATCCAGTCACTCTTTTCACTTGGGGGGTTCAAGTAATTGATCGTGATATTAGGTAATTCCGTGTCGATCAGCATAGTCTTTTCTATTGTTGAAAAATACAGGACATTCGCATTGAACAATCCAGCAAACCAAAGCCACTTCGACCTTGCTTTTGTATCTTTATGAGATAGATTTTCCAGAATCGTATCCCGATATTGCTTGAAATATGCATTAGCATCACCATGCGGATCAGGCAAATAACTTTGTTCAGGATGTATAGAATTCAGAATAGTTTTCCCCAATTCGTTTTTTGTAAAAGTACTGAATTTGACTCCTCCATTGTTTATAAACTCGCTGAGGTTCTGTTCCGCCGATTCGGTCAGTACAATCTGTGGATTAACTGCATTCTTTTCGCCTTCGACTGCTTCTTGATAAGCTGTACCCAGAATATTGAAATCTGTGCGGTACACATTACCTACAGCAATGGCGCCGCGTACCAAAAATCCCATATCCAATAATGCGTGTGCAATCTGGATGGCTTTCATTGACACTGCCACTAAAGCCGTATGAGTTGGATGTTCTGAAATCGGAGCTGAAATAATAAAGCTATCAGAAATGCTCAAGCATTTCATTCCAAAAATTTCTGGATAAGTGGAGTTCTTACCATCCAGTGATACTTCTCTCGGGATAACTTCGTTAAACAGCTTGTCAAGTTGTTGCAGTTTATCTGAATTTTTTTCAGCATTTTCAACAAAATTGGAAAACCCTAATATATCTAGATATGCAACGGCATGATGGCTAAATTTCATTTTTACCGTATTTCTCCTCGGTCTTCAACTCTCGGACAAGTGAAGCCAAGTAGTCCTGTAGTCGATTATGGGTGGTGAGTGCAGGATTATTATATACTCATCAAACACCAGCTTCATGACGTTACATAGTAAAAATATGGGCAGTGACCTCTAAGCGTCCACAATACGAAATCATAACCAATCAATTTAAACGACAACGCAATCTCACGCCAAGACTTTGCTGAATCGCTTTATAATCCCCTATACAGAGCGATATATCGTCGCCTTGCCCACTTTACTCGAATTAATGCCATGTCAGAAGAACAGCGTCGTCAGTTACAACAGCAGCTTTGGAATATCGCTAATACCCTACGCGGCAAGATGGGTGCCGATGAATTTCGGGATTACATACTGGGCTTTATCTTCTACAAATACCTCTCTGAAAAAATCCAGCGTTTTGCAGATGGTGAGCTTGCTCAAGAAAACCTCCAATTTGCCGCCCTTGATGAAAAATCAGCGCAAGGTCAAGAATACATTGCTGCATTGGAAGATGCCGCACTGGGTGAATTAGGTTATTTCCTGAAGCCATCCGAGTTATTCCATGCCGTAGCGATGAAAGGCAGTAACCAGCTGGATGCCAACAATGAAGGTGTAGGACACAACTTCATTCTGTCTGACCTTACCAAAATTCTGAAAAATATTGAGCAGAGCACGCTGGGCACAGATAGTGCCGATGACTTTGTGAATCTGTTTGAAGATCTGGACTTAACTTCATCTAAGCTGGGTAAAACTGAGCAGGAAAAGAATGATCTGGTTGCTAAGGTGTTAGTGCACCTGGATAAGATAGATTTCAATCTGAGTGATAGCACTGCCGATGTGTTAGGTGATGCTTATGAATATCTGATCGGTGAATTTGCCAGTGGCGCAGGTAAAAAAGCAGGTGAGTTCTATACGCCACAGCCTGTTTCTACCTTGCTTGCCAAACTGGTAACCGCAAATAACAAAGTACTGAAAAACGTGTATGACCCAACATGTGGTAGTGGCTCATTGCTGCTACGTGTAAAACGTGAAGCTACTAAGGTGGATAAAATCTACGGACAAGAGCTTAATCGTACGACCTATAACTTAGCACGTATGAACATGATTCTGCATGATGTGCATTACGCTGATTTTGACATCAAGCAGGAAGACACCTTAGAAAAACCGCAGCACCGTGATTTGCGTTTTGATGCGATTGTGGCTAATCCACCATTCTCAGCTCAGTGGAGTGCTAGCATACTGTTCATGAGTGATGATCGTTTCAGTGTTTATGGCAGACTTGCACCGAGCAGTAAAGCAGACATGGCGTTTGTGCAGCACATGGTTTACCAGTTGGCAGAAGAAGGCACCATGGCAGTGGTATTACCACATGGTGTATTGTTCCGTGGTGCAGCTGAGGGGCATATCCGCCAATACCTGATCGAGCAAATGAATTGCTTGGATGCCGTGATAGGCTTACCTGCCAACATTTTCTATGGCACCAGTATTCCCACCTGTGTACTGGTATTCAAGAAATGCCGTAAAAATCCTGATGACATTCTATTCATTGATGCTAGCCAACATTTTGATAAAGTCAAAACTCAAAACGTACTGCGTCCTGAGCACATTAATAAGATTGTGGATGCGTACAAAGCACGCAGCAATGAAGACAAGTACAGCCATGTAGCCAGTATTGCTAGTATCAAAGCCAATGACTACAACTTGAATATTCCACGTTATGTGGATACGTTTGAGGCAGAAGATGCAATTGATCTTGGGGCAATATCAGCACAGTTGATTGAGCTGGATCAAGCTAGTCTTGTTACGGATGCAACTATTGCGGCGTTTTGCAAAGAGCTGGGTATTGCACCACCGTTTGCTGTGCAGAGGCAATTAACATGAGTGTACCTGTGCTGAGGTTCAATGAATTTTCTGAAGACTGGAAATATATCGAAATTGGCAATGTAGGAGACGTTATCACTGGAAGCACACCAGATACAAGCGAGCATGGTTTCTATAGTGGTCAGAAAATGTTTGTATCACCTGTTGATATGAATTCTAGTCGTTTTATTTCAGAAACCAAAACCACATTGACTGATGCAGGTTTTAAGCGAGGCAGGAAAATAAAAGCAGAAAGTGTTTTGTTTGTTTGCATTGGATCCACAATTGGTAAGGTTGCCCAAAATAAAGTGGAGTGCATTACTAACCAGCAGATCAACTCTGTTGTACCCAATGGCAATCACTCAAATAATTTCATATACTCGCGTCTTGAAAGAGATGCAAAAGAAATCAGCCTGCTTGCAGGTAAGCAGGCTGTTCCAATCATCAATAAAACAACATTCTCTAAAATTAAGATTTGTGTTCCTGAACTTCCCGAACAAACCAAAATCGCCAACTTCCTCACAGCAGTCGATGAAAAAATCACTCACCTGACCCAAAAGCATGCCCTACTAACCCAGTATAAAAAAGGCGTGATGCAGCAGATTTTTAGCCAGCAATTACGGTTTAAGGATGAGGATGGGCGGGAGTTTCCTGAGTGGGAGGAACGTGAGCTTGGTGACTTATGTGCAACATTCAAAAGTGGTGCTGGGATTACATCAGATGAAATTGACGAAGATGGTGATTATCCTGTCTTTGGTGGCAATGGCTTACGCGGTTATACAAATTCATTTACTCATGATGGTTTCTTTGCATTAATTGGACGTCAAGGTGCGCTATGTGGAAACATAAATCGTTCAAAAGGGAAAGCGTACATCTCTGAACATGCAATTGCTGTATGTGCCAATGAAAATGCGGATACAGAATGGCTTGCACAGCGACTTGATACTTTGAAACTTAATCGGCTATCAGAGTCATCAGCTCAACCAGGTTTATCAGTTAATAAACTAGTAAAGCTCAAACTGCTTGCTCCTTCAAAACAAGAACAAACCAAAATCGCTAACTTCCTAACTACCCTAGACGACAAACTCACCACCGTACAAACCCAGCTCAACGCCATGAAGCAGTACAAAAAAGGCTTGTTACAGCAGATGTTCGTATAGGCTACCCATTATGTCAGCACCGAACCTCATTATTTATAACACCGTCGATGGGCTAACATCGGTATCGCTATTAAGTAAGGATGGTTCTGTTTGGATGAACCAAGCCCAGCTGGCTGAACTTTTTGCCACCTCAGTCCCCAACATCAGCACCCATATTACTAACATACTGAAAGATAACGAGTTAGAGGCGAATTCAGTTATTAAGGATTACTTAACAACTGACGACGATGATAAAAGCTACGTAGATGCTTATATAGTAGATGTTATGGGATTATGGATCTCTTGATTAACTGTGATATTTCAAAGGAGTCATATGGAACGACCACAAACTGTTAAAGCGTTAGAAGTGTTAGGACGAAAACAGCTTTCTCCTTCCTTTTTCATGCGCGACTTTCTGTATTCTGAAATCTCTCAAATTGAAGGGATTCCCAATATTCCTGACAATCCAGACTTGGCACTTAAGGTCGGAAGAGAATTATGTTTAAACGTCTTGGAACCCATTCAAGAAAAATTTGGACGCATCAGTATTCGTTCGGCGTATCGTTCGTGCGCCGTTAATGAAAAAGGTGCGGAAAATAATAATCAATATAAATGTGCAAGTAACATAAACAACTATGCTCGTCATATATGGGACATGCCTGAGAAAAACAAGGAAGATGGAAAAAATCTTGGTGCAATGGCCTGTATTGTGGTCAATAGTTTCCTACCCTATTATGATCGAACAAAACATTGGCAAGCGATGGCCTGGTGGATACATGACAATATTCCAGGCTATTCGACCATGTGTTTTTTTCCAAAACTGGCTGCTTTCAATATCGGTTGGCATCAAGAACCTGAGAAAACTATTTATAGCTACGTCTCACCAAAGGGCTACCTAACCAAGCCAGGCATGTTAAATCACACAGGTAGCCATGAGCTGGAATATAAAGATTTCTTGCTTGAAATTGGAAAATAAACGAGGCTTTATTTTGGATATCTAACGAAGACAATATTTAGCCGATATTAGATACACGTAAGATTTTTAATGCTTATTACGCAAACATGCCCATGACCACTACCCAATCTGAATATGCACTGGAAGCAGCCTTAATCACCCAACTCAACGGCATGGAATATGCCAGTGTGGTGATAGACGATGAAGTGGCCATGCTAGCTAATCTTAAACGTCAATTAGAAACCCATAATCAGAGCATACAGCTGACTGCAGCTGAATTTGACAGGGTATTAAACCACCTCAATACAGGTAGTGTCTTTGAACGTGCCAAAATCCTCCGTGACAAGTTTGCATTAAAGCGTGATAACGGCGATACCGCGTATATCAGTTTCATGAACTCTGATGACTGGTGCATGAATGAGTTTCAAGTCACCAACCAGATCACCATGGAAGGCAAACGCAAGAACCGTTATGACGTCACCTTGCTCATCAATGGCCTGCCACTGGTACAGATAGAGCTTAAACGTCGTGGTGCCGAGCTGAAAGTTGCATTTCACCAGATCAATCGCTACCAGCATAATTCCTACGATGCAGGTGTGGGCTTATTCCAGTATGTGCAATTGTTCATCATCAGTAATGGCGTAAACACCAAGTATTTTGCCAATAACAAACAGCAAAGTTTTAAGCAGACCTTCTATTGGACAGATGTAGCTAACAAGCGTTTATCGGCTTTACATGAGTTCAGTGCTGAATTCCTCAAGCCATGCCATATCGCTAAAATGATTACGCATTACATGGTAATGACTGAAGAGCAGATCATCAAAGTATTGAGACCTTATCAGTTCTACGCCACAGAAGCCTTAGTAGATAGAGTCAGGCACAGCAATGACAATGCCTATATCTGGCACACCACAGGCTCTGGGAAAACGCTCACGTCATTCAAAGCCAGTCAGATTATCCAGCGTATGCCCAAGGTGCATAAGGTAGTGTTCGTAGTGGACAGGAAAGACCTGGACTATCAGACCGCCAAAGAATTTAATGGCTTTGCTAAAGGTAGTGTGGATGAAACCACCGATACCCGTACATTGGTTAAGCAGCTCAATGACGACAGTACCAAGCTGATACTGACTACCATCCAGAAGCTCAACAATGCCATCGTTAAAGAACATTACCTCAGTAAAGTCACGCACCTGCAAGACAAAAAATTCGTCTTCATATTTGATGAATGCCACCGTAGCCAGTTTGGGGACACACACCAGAACATCAAACAGTTCTTCAGAAACGCACAGATGTTTGGTTTTACTGGTACACCTATCTTTGCCGACAATGCCACAGGCAGTATAGGCCTGAAAAAGACCACCAAGGATTTGTTCGGTGAATGCCTGCATAAGTATGTCATTGTCGATGCTATTAAGGATGAGAACGTATTACGATTTGCAGTGGAGTATGTGGGCAAATACCAACGCAAAGACAGCGCCAATGAGCTGGATATAGAAGTGGAAGCCATAGATACCAAAGAGCTGTTAGACAGCCCAAAACGGCTAGGCAAAATTACTGATTACATACTGGCGCACCATGCTCAGAAAACCAAGTCGCCTGATTTTACAGCCATGTTTTGTGTCAGCAGTGTAGAAACGCTGATCAAATATTACGAGCTGTTCAAACAAAAACAAGCAGAGTCCACCAAGCCACTCAAAATCGCCACTATCTTCAGCTATGCTGCCAACGAAGAAGATCCCAATGCCAATGGATTAACCGATGGTTTAATTCCAGAAGAAAACCCTATCCCAGACACCACCAAGATCAACCCATATAGCCGTGACAAGCTGGATGAATTCATTGCTGACTATAACATTATGTTTGGCAGTAAATATTCCACCAAGGACAGTCAGTCCTACTACAACTACTACCAGGATATTGCCAAGCGCGTACGTGCAGGACAGGTGGATATATTGCTGGTGGTAAACATGTTCCTGACAGGCTTCGATAGCCCACGGCTCAATACCCTGTACGTGGACAAGAACCTCAAGTTTCATGGACTGGTACAAGCTTTCTCACGCACCAACCGAATACTGAATGACAAGAAATCCCAAGGCAATATCGTCTGCTTCAGGAATCTGAAAACCGCCACTGATGAAGCCATTGCGCTGTTCTCCAACAAAGATGCGAAAGAAACTGTGCTGCTGGAACCCTATGAGGATTACGTCAAGCAGTTCAATGAAGCAACTGAAGCTCTGTTGGCAGTTACGCCTACCGTTGCCAGTGTTGACTCACTAGTTGATGAAAAAGCCGAACTGGAATTCGTCACCCGTTTTAGGGCATTGCTACGACTTAAGAACATCCTGACCAGCTTCTCTGATTTTGATGAAGCTGATTTGGCGCTGGATGCGCAACAATTTGAAGACTACAAGAGTAAGTACCTGGATATTCACGACAAGGTGAAATCCGAGAACGATGCTGACAAAGCATCCATACTGGAAGATGTGGACTTTGAGTTAAGCCTGATCCACCGTGATGAAATCAATGTGGCATACATCCTCAACCTGCTAGTTAGCCTGAACAAGCTAGACCCTACTGAAGCCAAGAAGCGTCAGAAGGAAATTATTGATCTGGTCGCAGGTGAAGTGCAGCTGCGCAGCAAACGCCAGCTGATAGAGCAATTCATTGAGGAGAACTTACCCAAGCTCAAGCCTAACGACAATGTAATTGGTGAGTTTGAAAGCTACTGGAGCCAGCACAAGAAAAATGCTTTTGAGCAACTATGCACCGATGAGCATATCCAGCCTGAGCAATTGGAAAAGCTGCTGCAGAATTATGTATTCGCAAACCGCTTGCCACGTGACCATGAGATTGTGAAAGCGTTAAACTTCCAGCCGAAGATACTGGAACGTAAAACCATATTGGAACGGGTAACGGATAAGATTCAGCTATTCATCAATACGTTTATTGAGGGGATGGGTGGGAGTGTTTAGGCTGTGGGTTAGAATAAGTCTGGGATAGATTACGCACTACGCCGTTCTCACAGCATCCGCGTAACGCATTGAATTAAAAAAATATCCGCTTAACTTGTATAACACAAAAATTGTATTAACTAGCGCCAAAGGATAGGAATGACTACCGAGGAATCCACACTCCCCCCCTTTAATACCTCTTCCTCGGATGAGGTGGATAAGACGACTAACTTTAGCAATGGGCATACTGATCATATAAATTTCCAGCAAAAAGTTGAAGATGAATGGGATGACTTCACAACATCATTATTGACGGAAAACTCCGATAAAGTTGAACCATGGCCGCATGCCGACTTTTCCAAATGCCATACACTGTTATCCCAACCCGAAGCTTCAGAAAAAATGGCGCCCTGGGGAGATGGTACACCAGCTGAATTATATTACTCGTTGGAAGCAGCATCCGAAATTGTGGCCAGCAATACCCCTGGTAATCTCAAATTTGATGTAAAGCGGTTCGTGAAGCTGTGCGAAATGGGTGAGATTGAGATTGTCATGTTTGCACCAGATGATGTTGAGTTTTTACCTGCAGACAAATTTTGGCTACCTGGTAAGGCTCAAACAGGGCTAGCTCCTCACTTTTTATCCATATACCCACATGATTGCCAGCAACTGTTAATTTATGGAAAGTTTACTCAAAGTGATTTTGAAGTTGCCTATCGAATCAATTATGGAAAATTTATAAAATTAAACATCCCTGATATATTTAATGGTAAACAAGCCACTTGGCGTGCCTTTAAGCAAAATCAAAAGCAGAATATTGAACTTACCATTAGCCAGTTGTTTATTAGGCATATTGAATTACTCGAATTCGTCAAATCCGCAAACACTATTATCCACGTGGAATATAAACCTAAAACACAATGTATCTCCGCCGAAAAGAGTTCAGCTGAACCTCAATACTACAAAAATGGAGTTAAACAGACCGACCCACTACGACATATCGTCAGTGAAAAAAAACCGCCTAAGAAAAGAACCCCTCCAGAGCCTGTTATTGAAGCGTTAAACGAGCTATTAGACGAAATCAGTAAGCGAATGCAAGCTAAAGGGTATAAGTTTGATAGAAACAGAATGCCTGGTTCAAAGGAAAATTTGCACGAATTAGCAAAAAAATATAATTCAAGACAATTTAATAAAGCTAGTTCGACTTTTTATGACTATCTTATAAAGATATGCAAGTTTGCGCCAGGACAACCCATAACAAATGCGGTAAATCCGTATCTCGAATTATTTCCAGACTATCTCAAATAAAGGGGGATTAAAGGGGGAATGATTCGGCTAGAACCCATGCTACATAAGGGTCTCTGTTTATCCCCCTCGTTCCACCTGTGTTACTTTCCAAAATGTTTAATTATTCTTCTTCCATACCGCTAAGCAATTCCGCATAACGGTGTTAAATGTGAGGAAGAACATGGAACAAACACTTTATTCCCCAATTATCCGGCTCAAACAGCTGATTGCCCTGATTGGTATATCGAAATCGGCAATTTACGATCGCATCAACCCAGCCAGTCCCCGATATGATGCCGCATTTCCAAAACCGCTCAAGCTCGGAGAAAGGTCTGTCGGATTTGTTGAAGCTGAAATCCAAGATTGGCTTCAAGCACGCATGGCTGACAGACCCAAATAACGCTAACTCGAGCCAATTTAAAGCATCAAAACTAGCAGTCTTTTGCGATAACTTTGTATGAAAGGAGATGGAACGCAGTCACAGCACCATCAGTATTTTCGAAAAACAGCAGGCCCTACAGCCTAGCGATTTTATAAGGAGGGGAATTTAGGTTTTTAATAAGATTATTTATATCTATCAATATATTAAAAACAAATAGAAAGGATAAATTAATTATTCAGACCACATCATTGAGCATCATTTTAATGGAGTGAAACTCACAGTAAAAATTAGCAAAAGGAATAAATAGCATGACACCCCTACGAAAAGAAATTAACTATCAGTCGCAATACGATGATTGGGAAATCATCGCATTAACCGACGATGAAATCATGCGACGGATACTAGCGGAAAATGAACTGCATTATTGTGTGCGAGATGGAATTACTATTGCTGAGCGACATGAAACATCGATTTACAAGTTTTTAAGAACGGAACAATTTGTCTTAAAGATATTAGAGTGGGGTGAGAAAGGTATCAAACAAACCAAAGACAATAAAACCGTTGATTTTTCAATAGGATATTTGCGGAGAGATTTTATCGATCTGGTCAAGCTAGATTTGCTTGGAATTACAGATTTCAGTGCCCAACCCAGTGCATACGTGAACCTATATTACGAAGCAGTCAGTGCGATATTGCTTCAAGACAGGGCGGAAAGGGATGGCAGCAGCCCCCTACTGATGGAATCCAAAAGCCTAGTTGATCAATTCAGTAGGCTTGTGGAAGAAATTCGGACTCGTGCCAAATCGAAGGAGTTCAGGCAACGCATTTACAGATTAGAAGCCCGAATAAAGCAGAACTTTGCGAGTGCCAAGATATATCTTGGCAGCCTGTTTGAGTATTGTTCGAAATTGCTGGTGCTGCGCATCGACTTGTCATATAGAGCCGAACATGCCAGGAACATTACTGAAGCTAGGGCGAAAGCCGATTTTCAGCACTTGTTGAACAACCGGAGAGGAAATAAGATTTTTGACCATTGGGTCGGCTATATAGCAAAGCTGGAATTCGGAACTGTCAGCCATGGCTATCACTTCCATCTCATCGTCTTTATGAACGGTCAGCACGTTCATCACGATCAACATATCGCCGAAGAAATTGGCAAGCATTGGCAGGAAGTCGTAACTCAAGGTGAGGGGTTATATTTCAACTGCAATACCAAGGCTTTTGGTACCAAAGCTTATCGGTATAAGCGCGTCGGCATCGGCATGGTCAACCATTTTGATACGCAGAAACGTCAAATTTTGGTGAATGATGTCATCGCTTATCTCTGTAAGAAGGAGCAATTTTTGGAAACGAAACAGGAAACAAAACAGGAAACAAAACAGGAAACAAAACAGGAAACAAAACAGGAAACAAAACAGGAAACAAAACAGGAGGATTGCAGGAGCCGGAGCCGACTATTTTTTATGGGTCAACCACCTCGCAAGGCAAAATCAGCGGCAGGCAGGCCTCGCAAACAAGCTTTATCAGGGGGTGAAAATGAGTAAACGCGATACCATCAACATTAGATCGCATCGCAGCTTGCATAACACCAATGATGCTGGGCAGTTCATGCAAAATTTGTTGAATCAACAACCGAACAACATAATTTATGCCCTAAGGTTATTGCTACTGATCCCATCAATGCCTGCAGAGCTATTGAATGCGCAGTGGGGTGATATTGACTTTAACCAGTGGCACTGGGTAATCAAACGGCCTCGTCAGAACCCTAACACCGGGAGATGGAGCCTACCATGCATAGCCGAGTTATCAGGCATGGCGATCCAATGCTTAAGCGCGTTGCACCAACTTAATGGTCATCAAGAATATTTGTTCCCAGACTTAGTGCAACTTAAAAAGGCTGACAGGGACAAGCAAATCGCCCAAGCAATTCAAGTGATTTGGGGGTACTATATGGTAGATGCAAATTCATTCCAGGAGTTTATCGGGGCTATGGCGCGTGAACATGGCTATTTCGAATCGACTTTTATTGATCAGGCCGTTGCTAATAAATGCAAGGCCGAACCTCGTTTTTCCTCCTTTAATTTCCACAAGCGTGCGCTTGCTGAATGGTGGGGGAATGAGCTAATGATGAAGGCAAGCAATAGCATTGTTACCCAATTTAATTGCAACGTGTGATCAGTCTGGCAGATAGCCGTTGCGTTTCACCCGCAACGGTATCAAGGCTGTATCAGCCTACAGCCACTACATTCTTGGTGTGAAAAAATTAGGCTCGTTTAAATGCTACAACGTCAGCGCCTTGTTTCAGGGAAAACAAATAATCAGACCAAGCCTGCATCATCGCTGTACGTTCTGGTAAATATTGGGCTCTGTTGTATGCAGCTCTCACGCTGTCGTTTTCGCTGTGAGCTAATTGCATTTCAATAGCATCACGGTTGTAGCCTTGTTCATTTAGTAGTGTGCTAGCGATGCTTCTAAAGCCATGTCCTGTCATTTGTGTTTTGGTGTCATATCCTAGTGTTCTTAATGCTTTGTTTATGGTGTTTTCTGACATTGGACGATTCGCGTTATGTGCACCACAAAAAACATATTTGTCCGCACCAGTTAATGGCTGTATATCTTTTAATATCGCTATGGCTTGGGTAGATAAGGGTACTAGGTGAGCACGTTTCATTTTCATCTTGGCTGCTGGTATCGTCCAAAGTGCTTTATCTAAATCAATCTCGCTCCATTCGGCATGACGTAGTTCACCTGGACGAACAAATACCAGTGGTGCAATTGCTAATGCAGTTCTGGTAATTAGACCACCTTTGTACCCGTCAATCTTGCGTAGCAATTCACCTATATCTTTGGGTTCAACAATGGACGCAAAGTGCGTGCCTTGAACAGGTGCTAATGCACCACGTAAATCTGCTGCTTGGTTACGTTCTGCACGTCCAGTTGCAACTCCATATCGCCATATTTGCCCACAGTTCGCTAATACCCTGTGAGCAGTTTCTAATGCACCGCGTGCTTCGATACGTCGAATCACAGATAGCAATTCAGGTGGGTTAATCTCTATCATCGGACGCTTCCCGATCCACGGAAAGACATCAGCCTTTAATCTGCCTATGATTTTATCTGAATGAGATTTCTTCCAATTAGGTGCATGTTTGGTATGCCATTCGATAGCCACATTTTCAAACAAGCCTTCTTCAATGATGGCCTCAACCTTTTGAGTCTCAACAATGATGGTCTTCTTTGCTTTCTTGGTAACAATCTCGCTGGGATCTTTGTCGGCAGTTAATAGGGCTTTGGCGTTATCGCGTTTGATGCGTGCTTGTGCCAATGTAACCGTTGGATAAACGCCAAGTGCAAGCGTTTTCTGCTTACCACCAAACCTGTACGCAAGTTTCCATTCTTTACCACCACCTAATGGTTTTTTAGGATCTTTGGGGTTATCACTCGTAGGCTTTACCAGTAAGTACAGACCACCACCGTCTGATACCTTTTGTTGGTTCTTTGTGGGCTTGATATTCTTAATCTGCAGTTCCGTTAAAGCCATATCCTGCCTACCTTTCGATAATTTTGTTGGTTCTTTTTGTATTAAATTGGTATAAATATAGCAAGAACCAGCAAAAGAACCAACACTTATAACAGGATTTCTTAAAACAGCTTAGGACGCCATAGGAATGAAAAAAGCCCGTAAACCTTATATTTATTGGGTTTTACGGGCTTTTTAAGATGTCTTTGGATTGTCTCGGGCGTTGCTGTGGTGGTGATGGGCGGAATCGAACCGCCGACCTATGGGTTATGAATCCATCGCTCTAACCGTCTGAGCTACATCACCAACATACTACGAAGCCGCGCATTATGCGGGTTAATTGGGTGCTCTGTCAAGGTGCTATTATTTAAAATGCAATAAAATCAAGTTTGCACCTTGCGCATATTGGAATTTTGACTGATAATAATGTCCTTTCTGCGTACACGCCGCAGCACCTTAGGAAAAAATATGAAAGCTGATACCCATCCAACTTATGAAGAGATTAACGTAACTTGCAGTTGCGGTAATAAATTCGTTACTCGTTCAACCATGAATAAAGCTTTGCACGTTGAAGTATGTTCAGAGTGCCACCCTTTTTACACGGGTAAGCAAAAGATAGTTGATACCGCTGGTCGTGTTGAGAAATTCCGTCAAAAATACGGTATGAAATAATCAACTGCGCTATTGCAGGTGTTAATAAAAAAGACAGCTCAGGCTGTCTTTTTTGTTTTTTGGCGTAAAATTATGACTTTATCTCGTCAGCGAGTGCCGCGTGTCTAATCTGTTTACTGTTCGACCCTATCGATTTGTACCGAGCCTCCTCACGCTGGTGTTGTGCCTGGCCTGGTTGCTACCCGGTTTAATAGGCCACGAGCCGTGGAAAGGTGAAGAGGCAGAAACCATGGGGCTGATACACAGCGTGCTCTCGGGTTTGCCTGTGGCGGTGCCAACCCTGGCGGGTGAACCCTGGTTAGAAGTGCCGCCTTTGTATAGCGTGATTGGTGCTGGGTTTGCGCAGGTGTTGGCACCCTGGTTGCCTGCGCATGATGCGGCGCGCTTGGCGGGTGGTTTCTTTGTATTGTTGGCGTTGTTATTTGCCGGCTTTGCGGGGCGCGAGTTATACGGCAGTGAGCATGGACGTTTAGCCGCACTGATTTTGATTGGCAGTGTGGGATTGTGGGTGCGAGCGCATGAGGCGATACCGCAAACGATTTTGCTGGCTGGTGTGGCTATGGTGGGTTATGGTGCGGCATTGTCAGTACGACGGGCGTATGTCGGTGGTGCGGTCGTTGGCACCGGGCTAGGCATCAGTTTTATGAGTGTGGGGGTGGCGGAAACGCTGGCCTTGGCGATGGCGCTATTGGCGTTGCCCGTATTTAGCCCGCATTGGCGACAGGGGAATACAGTGAAGGCCGCTGCGTTGACTGTCTTGTTTGCAGCGCCGTGGCTGTTGATCTGGCCGTGGGCATTGTGGCAATCTTCTCCAGGGTTGTTAGCTGATTGGTGGTATAGCCAGGTGCAGACCCGCTTCGTTTTTTGGGGGCCTCATGCGCAGTCGTGGACGGGTTACTATTTTAAATTTCTGCCCTGGTTTGCATGGCCGGCATGGCCATTAGCGTTATGGATGTTATGGCATGCCCGCCGTGAACAATTAACCACCACCGGTATCGTTCTGCCGCTGGCAATGTGGTTTAGTTTGACTTTGGTACTTAGCTTTACCGTTGATCCTTCGCCAGATAACGGTCTGCCTTTGCTGATTCCCCTGGCATGGTTGGCGGCAGGCAGTACCTATACGTTGCGACGTGGTGCGGCGAATGCGCTGTATTGGTTTGCGATGATGACTTTCGGCGTAGTGGCAATCACGGCGTGGGTGTATTGGAGTGCGCTGGATTTAGGTGTTCCTGCCTCTTTGTCCGCGCATTTACATAAGTTGCAGCCCGGATATCAAGGTGAGTTACATCCATTCCCTGTGGCAATGGCGGTTTTGTATTGTATCGCGTGGGTGGTGCTGTTAATGCGTATGCAGCGCTCACCGCAGCGTCCGTTGATTGCCTGGGCGGCAGGGATGGCGCTGACTTGGGGGTTGGCGGCCAGTTTGTTTGAACGTCCTATGGACGAGCGCATGGGTTACGATGCGGTGATGAAATCCATGCAGCCACATTTGCCTAGCCGTGCGTGCGTTGCCAGTGAGGGCGTGAATGCCGGTGCTCGGGCGATGCTGGATTATTATTTAGGCGTGCAAACCTTGCGTGTCGAAAATATCCATGCGCCTGGCTGTCCTGTGTTGCTGGTGGAAGAGAACAGTGAGCAAGTTGAGCTGCCGCAACGAGAGGGTTGGCGTGTGGTATGGCATGGCAATCGCGCGGGCAATCGCACAGAACGCTATATTCTATATAAGAAGATCAAGCCTAGAAAACATGGTTGAGGCCATTATTCTCGCCGGTGGTGCCGCGCGGCGTATGGGTGGACACGATAAGGGGTTGCTGCTGCTGGATGGGCAACCACTAGTGCAGCATGTGATCACTCGTATTGCACCGCAGATAGATACTTTGTGGATAAGTGCAAATCGTCATATTGCTGAGTATCAGCGTTTTGGTTATCCTGTCGTGCAAGATGCAACTGGTGATTATTGGGGTCCGTTGGCAGGCGTGCTCGCTGGATTACGGGTTGCGCAGTCGGAGTGGGTACTTACTGTGCCGTGTGACACACCCTGTTTGCCAGCGGATTTGGTTGCGCAGATGATGGCGGCGAGTGCGGGCAAAGACCTCGTTGTTGCCAAGGCTGCAAGGGTACATGCAATAGTCATGTTGTGTCGGCGCAGTCTGGCGGATAATCTTGCCGAATTTCTGGCGCGTGGCGAGCGTAAGGTTCAGGTTTGGCAAGCGCAGCAGAATCACACCATGGCACAGTTTGGTGATGAGGCCGCTTTTGCAAATTTGAATACGCCTGAGCAGCTGCTTACTAAACTGTAAATCCTTCTGCCCAGATCAGCGTTTTGACATGAATCACATTGACGCTGTTCACGTCTAAGTGAATGGCCTGAGCCAGTTGGGTGATTTGGACCTGATCACCCTTTTCACAGGCGATGGCCAGGCGTAGGTAGGGGGCGTAAGGCCCGGTATCCTCGACCAGCGCTTGTGTCAGTGCCTCGTTGAGGTTGAGCTCTGCTACCGCAGCCTGCATAGGCATGTTTAATAGCGTATCCAGCAATGAAAAAATACCCACAATAAACAGGCTGTCTCTCTCACTCGCGGGGAGGGCATTCTCGCCCAGCAGTTCAGTCAAGCGACCGCGTATCAGCGCATTTTGCAGTAGCGCTCTTCCTCGTGCATCCAGATCGCCACTGCTAAACATCAGCAAAGTCAGCCAACGGTAGAATTGTTGGTAGCCCAACAGTATCAGCGCTTGTGAAATTGATTCCAGTTTGCGCGTCAAACCATTGGCAGCAGAGTTGATAAAGCTTAATAGTTTGTATGACAGCACGGCATCGCGTTTGAGTACGGCCTCCAGCTCATGGATCTCGGCTTGCTTGATCACCATGTTAAGCAGCTCAATGACGTGGGCACGGTTGTTATCAATACGTTTTGCCTGGCTGGGGATGGTCTGGGTGAAGAAATATCCCTGGAAGGCGTGAAATAACATGGCATGGTAGGCCACATACTCATCTTCTGACTCGACGTGCTTTGCGATCAACGTTGCTTTTGTTTGTCTCAGCGTGGCAATCACGCGTTTGCTTAATTCGATAGCGCTAAGTTGGTCAGTATCGAAGCGGATATATTTTGCCAATGCTATGAGTGGTGCTTGTTCATCGCTAAAGCTGGGATTGTCGATGGCAATGCAGAAGCCTTCAGCAATGCGTTGTTTGCAGAGTGCGAGCGTGCTGTCGACCTCGGTAATTTGTTCGCTGTTAATGGCTAATACTAAATGGAAACTGGGCAGCATGCTTAGCCATTCATTGGCCAGTGTGGCTGGTGAAATGGCAATGAACGCCACTTTGTTGCCAAGCATGGGCTTGAGATCTAAATCGATGAGGCTGGCAATCAGCATTTCATCTTGCATTTGTTGTATGGTTGCGGTGACAGGGCTGTCTAACCGGTTGCGTAAGCTAAATTCGTAGCCAATGATAGACTTGCTGGCACTGAAGACAGGCTGTCGTCCCAGAAAACGCTTAGTCATTTCAGCCGGGTTATTGCGTTCGCCATAGGTGGGGATGTCGAGTGCATCGACAACCGTCGCCGCCGCATCAACGGCGCTGGTATTGATGCTGTGTGTATTGGCAATAGCTGTATGCTGTTGTGGCTTAAGCGCGGGCACGGCTTCATCAACGCTGGGAACGGGAATGGTGACGGGCTTGGCATCAGGGGGTTGTGGTGCAGTATCTTTTTTGCCTAATGCTTTGAAAAAATTCCCGAGCATATATCCTCCTATATTATAAGGACGATAATACCGTTATTCCTGTGGATTTGGAACTGACGTTGTAGGCCTAAGTGACTAGACTCAAATTGCAGGTTCGCGGTTTTTGATATTTTAATCAAACACGACGGTTCCGCCGCCCTGATTAAGGATCATGCTGGCGAGGCTGGCAAATAATTCACTGCCGTCACGCGAATTGCGCCATGCACCATCTTGCCATTGATAATGAAAACCACCGGATTTCGCTGCGACCCACATTTCAAACATGGCGATTTGGCGGTTGACGATGATTTTACCGCCTGCGCCGCAATCTATCTCTAAAACGTTACCTGTAGCCAGTTCAAAATCGACATCACCATCAGCATTTTCAAGTGCGGATTCGATGCGACGAAAGGTTTCGTCGGTTAGCTGATTAAATTCGGTTTCTGTCATGTTAGACTATGTCCTTTTATTGATTCAGTAAGCATTATGCAATATCGCGCATTAACGTATTCTATTCGCCTGTTATTATTAGCCGCATTGCTAAGTTTATCTGCATGCGGCACTAAAGGCGCACTGTATCTTCCTCAAAATCCCACCCAAACGCAAGCGACATCATCATGAATTTAACCGCATTACCTGCATCTCAACTTAATCACATTGCTGAAACCTACGGCACGCCGTGCTATGTCTATGACCATGCAGCTTTAGTGGGTGCGTTTCAGGCATTTGATCATGCATTGCAAGGGCGTTCGCATTTGGTGTGTTTCGCGGTGAAAGCCAATCCCAGCCTGGCGATATTGAACACATTTGCCCGCCTGGGTGCTGGCTTTGATATTGTTTCTGGTGGCGAACTGGCGCGAGTCATCGCGGCGGGTGGTGATGCAAGCAAGGTGGTGTTCTCGGGTGTGGGCAAAACTGCCGATGAAATGCGGCAGGCTCTGACTTACGGCATCAAATGTTTCAATGTCGAATCTGCCAGCGAATTAACGCGCCTGAATCAGATTGCGGGTGAGATGGGTAAAATCGCACCGATTAGTTTGCGCGTCAATCCTGACGTCGATGCAAAGACGCATCCATATATTTCTACAGGCCTGAAGGGCAACAAATTTGGGGTGGCGCATGAGGATGCATTGCGCATCTATCAGCTCGCCGCAGCCATGCCTAATCTGAAAATCACGGGTATAGATTGTCATATAGGGTCGCAACTTACAGAAACTCGTCCGTTTGCAGATGCGCTGGATCGCGTATTGGCATTAGTGGATGCGCTGTCTGACGCGGGCATCACTCTGGAGCATCTGGATCTGGGTGGTGGCTTGGGAATTTGCTATGACAATGAAACCCCGCCGCCTGTTGCTGATTATATTGCAGCCTTGTTGCAAAAACTGCAAGGGCGCAACCAGATGATATTACTAGAGCCTGGTCGCGCTTTGGTGGGTAACGCAGGTGTGTTGCTGACCCGCGTGGAATATTTGAAAACGGGTGTGGAAAAGAATTTTGCCATTGTTGATGCGGCCATGAATGATTTGATGCGGCCTGCGTTGTATGACGCTTACCATGCCATAGTCCCAGTTAATCCGCGCACATCGCCAGCGACAGTTTATGAAGTGGTCGGCCCGGTATGTGAGACGGGGGATTTTCTTGGGCATGAGCGTGAGTTGGCATTAGCTGAGGGCGATTTGTTGGCAATCATGTCGGCAGGCGCATATGGCATGTCTATGAGCTCTAACTATAATACCCGCCCGCGCGCGGCTGAAGTGATGGTGCGAGATGGCGTTGCTACGCTCGTGCGCGAGCGTGAGCAGATTGCTGATTTGTTCAAGCTGGAGCGCGTGCTGGACGCGTAAGCGGGGTTTGCTGCATGAGCTGGGCTGGTGTCCAGTTTATGCAGTTGTGTTAATCAGATTTGGACAGCTCGCCTATCAGCTTCGCCATTAAGTCACGACCCTTGGCACTCATGCCACGACTAAGCAAGTCGATATCGCGCTCACCATTGATGATGCGGCGCATAGAACCACCCAGCTTCGCCATATCGCCACCCGCCTTTACCATTTGTTCCGCCATGTTTGCCAATGCTGATAATGCAGCAACATCACCCTTGGCTGAAGCGTCTATCATGGAAGCCAGTCCAGGTGCGGCTGCATTCGGGTCGGCAGATTGATTGGGGTTAGGTAGCGTAGTCGGGTCCTGAATGCCGCGCAAAATTGCTTCGACGATAATCTGCTCATCAGCATCCAGATCCGCATAAATGCCACTGTCCCGCCGCCCCGCAATGACCAGGCGCAATGCAGCAACCAGTTTACCCCAGCCTTGCTGTTCTGCTTGCGCCAACATCGGTTGCAATTGATGTGTGAGCGCAGGTTGCGAACATGCTGTAGCGACGCCGTGGATAAACGGCGCGTAGCTGATGATGATCTGCTGGACGCGGTCGGGGAGTGCCATGTTACTTAATTTGCCGGTGGCACGTAACCTTGCACTTGATCTGCACCATCACCGAAGAAGTATTTTTCAACTTGTTCCATCAGGTATTTACGCGCCTTAGCGTCGGCCAGATTCAGGCGGTTTTCGTTGACCAGCATGGTCTGTTGACGCAACCAACCTGCCCAGGCTTCCTTGGATACGTTGGCGTACAGGCGCTGACCCATTTCACCAGGTAACGGTGGAAAATCCATACCTTCAGCTTCGCGACCTAATTTGATGCAATTGACTGTTCGTGCCATGTTCTGCTCCTAAATGCTTAAAGATTGATAATAGTTGGCTCTTCGTCCGCAGCGCGAGCGCGAATAGTGCCGATGTGATGCACGGTTTCGCCTGCAGCAGTGAGTTGTGCCATTGCTGTTTGCGCGTGTTCGGCAGCGACAATGACCACCATGCCGATACCGCAATTGAAAGTGCGGTGCATTTCAGCATCCGCTACGCCGCCTTGTTGTTGCAACCAACGGAATATTGCCGGGAGTTCCCAGCTGTTGGCATCAATTTCAGCTGTTAAATTGTCTGCCAGGATGCGTGGTACATTGCCAGTCAAGCCGCCGCCAGTGATGTGCGCCATGCCCTTAACCGGCAGGCTCGCGATCAATGCCAATAGCGGCTTCACGTATATGCGTGTCGGTGTCATCAATACATCACGCAGCGGTTGGCCGTGGAAATCGCTGTTTAAATCCACGCCACTGACTTCGATGATTTTGCGGATGAGTGAGTAGCCGTTTGAATGTGGTCCGCTGGAAGCCAGGCCTAACACCGCATCACCTGGGCAGATGGTGCTGCCATCGATAATCGCAGTACGCTCTACCACGCCGACGGCGAAGCCTGCCAAATCATATTCACCAGCAGGGTACATCCCTGGCATTTCAGCGGTTTCACCGCCAATGAGCGCGCAACCGGCCTGTTCGCAGCCTAGTGCAATGCCTTTGATGACTTGCTCAGCAGTATCCACATCGAGTTTGCCGCAGGCAAAGTAATCGAGGAAGAATAATGGTTCAGCGCCTTGTACCAGAATATCATTCACGCTCATGCCGACCAAATCGATACCTACGGTGTCATGCTTGTTGAGCATGAATGCGAGTTTCAATTTAGTACCTACACCGTCGGTGCCAGATACTAAAACAGGTTGTTTGTAGCGTTCAGGCAATCCCATGAGTGCGCCGAACCCACCGATGCCACCCATGACTTCGGGGCGCATGGTGCGCTTGGCCCATGGCTTGATGCGGTCAACAAGCGCGTCGCCAGCGTCTATATCTACGCCAGCATCACGATACGAAAGAGAAGGTTGGGTAGGTAGCGTCACTATGATTTCCATGCATTGATTTAATTAGCGATATTTTAACCTAGAAAGGGGGTTTGGAGGAGTTGATCTGGTGATGATAGACGAATGCAAGTGATTGAATGTAATAAAGTTAGAACTGACCCCATATAAATATACGTGTTGCTGGTTCAAATGTATAATGTTGTTTTATCTTAAACTTGCTCATATTTTAAAGATGACGACAGCGCTACTTGAATCACATATTCCTTCTTTGCAATTGCTTTCTCGCGGTAAGGTGCGGGATTTGTATGCGGTTGATGATCAACGATTGTTGATGGTAGCGACGGACAGGTTGTCGGCGTTCGACGTGATTTTGCCTACGCCGATCGCGGGCAAGGGATTGATGCTGACGGAGATTTCGCATTTCTGGTTTAAGCAGCTGGCTCAGGTGATGCCGAATCATTTAACGGGGGATGCGCCTGAATCCGTGGTGCGGCCGAATGAAGTGGATCAGGTAGCGGGGCGGGCGATGGTGGTGAAGCGGCTGCAGCCGTTGCCGATAGAATCCATAGTGCGTGGCTATCTGGTGGGTTCGGGCTGGAAAGAGTATCAAGCCAGCGGTAGCGTGTGTGGTATTCCTTTGCCTGCAGGGCTGGCGTTGGCAGCACAATTGCCGCAGCCATTGTTTACGCCATCAACCAAGGCGGCAGTGGGCGATCATGATGAAAACATTGATTATGCACAAACGGTTAAGTTGCTTGGTGCCGAGATGGCAGCACAAGTGCGAGATGCAAGTATCGCGCTTTATACGCAAGCTGCAGCCTACGCGCTGACCAAGGGTATTATTATTGCGGATACCAAATTTGAATTTGGCGTGGATGCGGCAGGCAAGCTGCATTTAATTGATGAAGTGCTGACCCCGGATTCATCGCGTTTCTGGCCTGCTGAAGGTTATCAAACAGGGAGCAATCCGCCTAGCTACGATAAGCAGTTTGTGCGTGACTGGCTGGAGTCGTCCGGTTGGAACAAGCAGCCGCCAGCGCCTGAATTGCCTGCTGATGTGGCTGCTAAAACCGCAGATAAATACCGTGAGGCAGTGGCGAGATTGGTTGGATAGGTCGTGTTTTAACCTCTCCACCAGCTTCAGGCATCTCCCATGCCCAGCTCTTGAATTTTGCGCGTCAACGTATTGCGCCCTAAACCTAATAAATTTGCTGCTTCTATCCGCCGCCCGCCCGTATGTTTGAGGGCGATGGTAATCAGCGTTTTTTCAAACTCCTGGGTTAAGTGCTCAATAATCCCAGTTTCACCTTGATTCAGCGCGGCCTCTGCGCTGTGAGCCAGAGCTGCGCGCCAGTCACCACCACTGATTTCTGCTGGACCCGCGTTGAGTATTTCTGGCGGGAGGTCGGACACGTCCACAGTATTGCCCGGCGCCATGACCGTGAGCCAATGGCAGACATTTTCCAGCTGTCTGACGTTGCCGCTCCAGCTGTATTGGCTCAGGTGTTTAATCGCGGCCTCAGATAGTTTTTTAGCATCGACGGCTTGTTCCTGCGCACTCTTCTGCAGGAAGTGGCGGGCAAGCAAAGGAATGTCTTCACTGCGTTCGCGTAATGCAGGTAAGCGCAGGCGGATGACATTGAGGCGGTGATACAAATCTTCGCGGAACAAACCTTCTTTTACCCGGGTTTCCAAATCTTGATGAGTAGCTGCAATAACACGCACGTTGACTTTAATCGGCTGATGGCCACCGACGCGGTAGAATTGACCATCAGAGAGCACGCGCAACAAGCGAGTTTGCAGCTCAGCGGGCATATCGCCGATTTCATCCAGGAATAATGTACCACCGTCGGCTTGTTCGAACCGTCCTCGGCGTTGTACAGCTGCACCTGTAAATGCACCGCGTTCATGTCCGAATAACTCAGATTCAAGCAAGTCTTTGGGAATGGCGGCAGTGTTGAGGGCGATAAATGGCTGACGTGCACGCGGGCTGTGCTTGTGCAGTGCGGAAGCAACCAGTTCTTTACCTGTACCTGACTCGCCGGTAATCAATACTGTGGTGTGGGATTGCGACAGTCGTCCAATTGCGCGGAATACCTCTTGCATGGCGGGTGCCTGGCCGAGTATTTCCGGTACTTCGTCTATCTGCACAGCGGCGGCATCTTCGACCCGCAGGCTTTCATCTATGGCACGGCGTATGAGATCAATGGCATGGTCGACATCAAATGGCTTGGGCAAATACTCAAACGCGCCACCTTGAAATGCGGCTACAGCGGATTCCAGATCGGAATACGCCGTCATGATAATCACGGGCAGCTTGGGAAATTCTGCTTTGAGTCGTTGTAATAAATCCAGTCCAGAACCGCCTGGCATGTGAATATCGCTGACCACGACTTGCGGTAAGCTGGTAGCCAATGCGGCTTCAACTTCGGCAACGGAGGTGAAGCTGACGAAAGCGATGCCTGCGCGCTGCAATGCCTTTTCAAACACCCAACGGATGGAGCGGTCGTCATCTATAATCCAAACTGGTTTTGTCATGATAAATTCACTATGTAGTGGTGGGCGTCACGCCCAATGGTAGGAGTAAAGTAAAGCAGGTTCTGCCTGGTTCGCTACTGACTTCTATGGTGCCGTGGTGTTGATGGACAAAAGTCTGTGCCAAGGTGAGTCCCAGGCCGCTGCCGCCTTCTCGAGCGGAAACCAGTGGAAAAAATATGCGATCACGGATGGTTTCGGGTATGCCCGGGCCATTGTCGATAATTTGTATCTGTGCTGCCAGAGGGTAACGCTTCATGGCCAGCGTTACCTGGCGAGCAATGCGTGTGCGCAGGCGAATTTCACCTTGTCCGTGCATTGCCTGTACGGCATTGCGCACGATGTTGAGCACCACCTGGATGAGTTGCTCGCGGTCGCCGATAATGTCGGGGATGCTGGTGTCATAGTCACGTTGTATGCGCAAGCCCTTGGGTGTTTCGGCTAAAGTGACGCTGCGTACACGCTCCAGTACTTCGTGAATATTAAGTGCTTTGATTTGTGGCAAACGGTGCGGCGTGAGCAGTCTGTCCATCAAGCTTTGCAGACGGTCGGATTCCTGGATGATGACTTGGGTGTACTCGCGCGTTTCGCTGGAAAGTTCGTATTCCAATAGTTGTGCCGCACCGCGTATACCGCCAAGTGGATTTTTGATTTCATGCGCCAGATTGCGCACGAGTTCACGGTTGGCTTGTTGTTGCAGCAGCATGTGCTCGTCACGCGATATTTTCAGCTGCTGATCCATAGCGTGAAATTCGAGCATGAACGCCGCTGCGGGAGACTCAACCGGGGTAAATGTCCCGCTGAGTTGCAGAGTACGGTCATCAATCTGCAGGTGTAACTCGTGTTCGGTAAAGCTGGCGTTATGGCTGATGGCATAGTCGAGTGCGGCATGAATCTGGATCGGTTGATGGAACACCTGATCCAATGGCAGGCCTTGTGTTTGCACTGCACTCAATGCCAAGAGATTTTCTGCCGCAGGATTGATATATTGTACGCAACGACGCTCATCTAACGCGATGACTGCCGTTGCTAACCATTCTAAACCTACGAAGTAAGGATTCATCTCAAGGATACCATTTATACCGAGCGCACCAAATGAGTGCGTGCGCTAGGCTAACTACCTAATAATTGTGGATATGCACCATTTTGAATTAGATTAAGCAATTTGTAAGCCAGTTAATCGGTTACGTGGGATTATTTGACTGTGCTAAGTTCTTTGCGTAACGCATTGATGTTGTCCCGGTGTAACTTGATGGTATGGTCAAGCTTGTCGATGCGGGTTAAATAGCTGGGACTGCTGGCTTTTTCGCCTGTGCGTAGTATTTCACCATCTTTTTTGGCATTGACTGCATCTTCCAGACCCTGTTCTTCGGCGTGCAGTTCCTCGGATAAAACTCTGCGGCGCACACTGTCGCGCTGATTTTGGGTATTGCTGTCTATGCGTGGAAAATCGCTTGGCGTGCTTGTATTGCGACTGGATGGGCTGTGAGTGGATTTGTTGCTAGGTGTGGGTGTGGATGATGGCATCGGGCCCAGATCCAGCTTTTTAGCGCCTTTAACGGCTCTGTCGGTATAAGTCACTTCACCGTTGGGAGCCACTTGTTTGTAGATCTCGGCATGGGCAGAGAAACTCGTTAATAATAACGGGATAAGTAGTTTTAGGTGGATGTTATGCATGGGCTAAGTTTAGAATAAGCGCTATGAACATACAAGTGTAATAAAAAAGGGGCGGATTTCCGCCCCTTTTTTTTGTGCTGCTAAATTACAGTGAATAGTACATTTCAAATTCAACTGGATGGGTAGTCATGCGGAACTTCGTGACTTCTTCCATTTTGAGTTCGATGTATGCATCAATCATTTCATTAGAGAACACGCCGCCACGGGTCAAGAAATCGCGGTCTGCGTCTAATGCTTCTAACGCCATTTCTAAAGAGTGGCAAACTTTAGGGATTTTTGCTTCTTCTTCAGGAGGCAAGTCATACAGGTTTTTATCTGCAGCATCGCCAGGGTGGATCTTGTTTTGAATACCATCCAGACCAGCCATCATTAACGCGGTAAACGCCAAGTATGGGTTAGCAGATGGATCTGGGAAACGCACTTCGATACGACGGCCTTTTTCGCTAGCTACGTGTGGGATGCGAATAGAAGCTGAGCGGTTTTTTGCAGAGTAAGCTAGCATTACTGGTGCTTCGTAGCCTGGTACTAAACGCTTGTAAGAGTTAGTACCTGGGTTGGTAATTGCGTTCAATGCTTTAGCGTGCTTGATGATACCGCCGATGTAGTACAAAGCAGTCTCTGACAAACCTGCGTAACCATTACCTGCAAACAGGTTCTTGCCATCTTTCCAGATGGACTGGTGTACGTGCATACCAGAACCGTTATCGCCAACGATAGGTTTAGGCATGAATGTCGCAGTTTTGCCATAAGCATGCGCTACGTTGTGAACCACGTATTTCAATGTCTGAGTTTGATCAGCGCGCTTAACCAGAGTGTTAAATACAGTACCGATTTCACATTGACCAGCAGTAGCTACTTCGTGGTGATGCACTTCAACAGGTACGCCCATGTCTTCTAAAGCCAGGCACATTGCTGAACGGATGTCATGCAGGCTATCGACTGGAGGTACTGGGAAATAACCGCCTTTAACGCCTGGACGGTGGCCCATGTTGCCACCTTCATAGGTCTCGCCGGAGCTCCAGGCAGCTTCTTCAGAATTGATTTTGACGAACGTGCCTGACATGTCGGTTTTCCACGTCACAGAATCAAAAATGAAGAACTCTGGTTCAGGGCCGAAATAAGCGGTATCGCCGATGCCGGTAGACTTCAAATAGGCTTCACCGCGTTTAGCGATAGAGCGTGGATCGCGATCGTAGCCCTTCATGTCAGAAGGTTCGATAACGTCGCAAGTAATAATCATGGTGGATTCATCCATGAATGGATCCATGCGAGCGGTGTCCGGATCAGGCATCAAAATCATGTCTGATGCTTGTATGCCTTTCCAGCCGGCGATAGATGAGCCATCAAATGCGTGGCCATCAGTGAACTTGTCTTCGGTAAATTGTTTCACTGGTACGGTAACGTGTTGTTCTTTACCGCGGGTGTCGGTGAAACGAAAATCAACGAATTTTACGTCGTTGTCTTTAACCATTTGCATTACATCAGCAACCACCATCATCGTGTTTTCCTCGCTCAAAAATAATCTAAAAATTGCAATTTATTTAACTTATCGCAAAATACAAGCATGTTTTATGCCAAAACATAATTAATCACAAAATCACGCTAGCGCAAACATAGCCGTGATTATGCTGGTTTAACTTGGTGGATGTAAAGGATGTTGATAAACAATTTTCTGCTGCACAGGGATTTGCGCACCAATATGGTGCGTATTGAAAAAATAACCACCAAAATGGTGCGCAAATTGGATTTGTACTGTTTTATATCTATGGCTATACTGAACTTCGGGTTCCTCATCCCGATTATAAAAGGAAATCTGCCATGCCTACGCTAAGTGCAATATTGCAAACCGCCCGAGAACGTGCCGCTGCCGCTAATTTACCGTATTCCGGTGCATTAACACCCGCCGAGGCTTATTATTTGAGTCAGCATGTGCCCAGTGCGCGAATCATAGATGTGCGTAGCCATGCCGAGCTTGATCTGGTTGGTGTCGTTGAGTCTGCGGAGAATGTCGAGTGGCAAACTTATCCTGGCTGGCAGCCAAATCCTAACTTTATCGTACAGTTAAAAGCGTCCGTTGATCCTGAGTCGCTAGTCATGTTCATGTGTCGTACGGGTGGACGTTCCAACAGTGCGGCAATTGCAGCACAGGCCGCAGGGTATAGCGAGGTATTTAATATTCTCGAAGGTTTTGAAGGTGACAAGAATGAAGCGGGTCATCGTGGTTACAAAAATGGCTGGAAAGTCGCTGGTTTGCCGTGGAAGCATAAATAGTCATGCTGCGAAGATGCGGATGGCGTTAGAATCCTGCTTTTAACCACCAGAGCTTGCTTGTGGAAAATCATTATGCTGTTATTGGTAACCCTGTTGCCCATTCAAAATCTCCGTTAATTCATACTGCTTTTGCTGAGCAGTTTAGATTGTCTATACGCTACGACCGCTTGCTTGCGCCGCTGGATGATTTTGCGGGTGCTGTTCGTCAATTTCAAACCGCTGGCGGGCGAGGTGCAAATGTAACCGTTCCCTTTAAAGAAACAGCCTGCCAATTGGCAGATACCCTTACCGACCGCGCCCGCCTAGCGGGTGCAGCTAATACACTGGTGTTCTCAGACTTGGGTATCCATGCTGATAACACTGATGGCGCGGGCCTTATTGCAGATATACAAAACAATTTGGCATATGCGTTAAAGGGACGTCGTGTGCTGATCATGGGCGCAGGTGGTGCTGCGCGGGGAGTGATTGCGCCTATCCTTGCTGCGCAGCCTGCGTTTCTGATCATCGCAAACCGTACTTTGGCACGTGCACAAACATTGCGTTCACAATTTTCCCCTTACGGCATCGTTGAGGCTGCCGACTATGCAGCATTATGCGGAATGCAGTTTGACTGTGTCATTAACGCAACCTCTGCGAGCCTAGCGGGGGAGTTGATTGCTTTGCCTGAAGGTGTGTTTGCCAAGGGGAGTTTGGCGTACGACATGATGTATGCAGCTGAGCCAACACCATTTATGCAATATGCGACGCAACAGGGTGCGGCTCACGTGGCCGATGGGCTGGGGATGCTGGTTGAACAAGCCGCGGTATCTTTTCATATATGGCATGGCCTGCATCCTGCCACGCAACCTGTTATTTCATTACTTAGAAGCCTATGATATTCAAATGGATTAAGCGCAGCGTCCTCGCGCTGCTCGTGCTTATAGTGTTGTACCAGCTATGGTTATTCGCTCACGTCTGGTGGTGGGTCGGTCACAACCCGGATAACAGTGCGTTTATGGATGAGCGGCTCAATATCATGCAGCAACAAAATCCGGATGCCGAATTGAGATTTAAGTGGGTTCCTTACGGTCAGATTTCCCCTAACCTTAAGCGGGCATTAGTCGCTGCTGAGGATAGCAAGTTTTTGAATCATGACGGTTTCGATTGGGAGGGTATACAAAACGCCGCAGAAAAAAACATTAAAAAAGGCAAGATTGTTGCGGGTGGTTCTACCATTAGCCAGCAGCTCGCTAAAAATTTGTTTTTAACAAGTCAGCGCACGCCTTGGCGTAAAATCGAAGAGGCAATGATCACTGTCATGCTAGAGAAAATGATGAGCAAGCGCCGCATTCTGGAAATATACATGAACGTGATTGAGTGGGGTAACGGTGTGTTTGGTGCGCAAGCTGCATCGTATTACTACTATCGTACCAAACCGGCCAATCTGAGTGCGGCACAAGCTGCCAAACTCGCCGCGATGGTGCCGAACCCGCGTTATTACGATACTCATCGCAACGCGCGTGGTTTGTTGCGCAGGACGGCCATTATCCAGGCGCGCATGGGTCAGGTCGCAGTGCCCAAGTAAAAATGGCTTGACGCAGGCGGTTAATTAGCGTCTAATAGCGGGCTGTTGTGGCTGGATAGCTCAGTTGGTAGAGCAGCGGATTGAAAATCCGCGTGTCGCAGGTTCGATTCCCGCTCCAGCCACCACAACAACAAATTAAGCACTTAGCGCATTTTGCCTAGGTGCTTTTTTATTGCCGTTAGTTATGGAATTTGCTGCGGGTGTGGATTGTGGTGTGATTGTGGGCGCTATCTGGTAGCGCTGAGTTCTTGCGGAGATCCACCGCGTCAGCAAGCGTGATGCGGTGGATTGTGGCCTGCTAGGAAGTTGCGTTTGCAGCAGTGCCTACTTCTTTGCGATAGTGGTTAAGCTCTTTGGTGTTGGCGAAGTTGCGGCCAAATAAATTCGAGAGTTTGGTTAATATCGTGTTGATCACTTTGCTTTCCCATTGGCTATCAAATTTAATTTGATTATCCAGCCAGTGTTCCAGCCAGGCTGGATCCGGTAAGTGGCTCTGTACCGTGTCATTTGGGAACATCGACTGATTGACATGCAGATTGGTTGGATGCAGTGCTTTGGCCGTGCGCGATGCGCTGGTCATTAACACACCAACTTTTGCAAAGGCCAGGCGTGCTTCATTCCCCAGTCTATCAATTGCCTGTTGCATGTAACGGAAATATATACCGCCATGGCGCGCTTCATCGCCTGATAATAAGCCGTAGATATGTTTAATGACCGGTTCGGTATGCCATTGTCCTGCGCAGCGATACCATTGGGTTAAACGCATTTCACCGCAAAAATGCAGCATTAGCGTTTCCATAGGCGGAGCTGGGTCAAACTCAAAACGAACTGCATGTAATTCGGCTTCTGTGGGCATCATGTCTGGACGAAAACGACGCAAATATTCCATGAGAACTAGAGCGTGCTTTTGTTCTTCATAGAACCAAACGGACATGAATGCAGAGAAATCGCTATCGTCGCGAAAATCGCGCATGAACATTTCTGTAGCAGGCAGTGCGGACCATTCTGTAATTGCATTCATTTTGATAGTGGCGGCTTGCTCATCTGTTAATAAAGCGCCATCAAATTTGTCCCAAGGCACATCTTGCGCCATGTTCCAGCGCACACGTTCCAAACTTAAAAAAGCGTCGGGATAAATCATATCCATCCTTTCAATTGATAACCAGAAACATATTAACCGAGATTTAATACTAGTTTGTGACAAATCGAAGAATAATTTTGGGTGGTGTGGTGTGCGTCTTTAAGTGTGTGGGTGTCGAATTTGGTGAAGCCTATGAATTCTGGGCAAAAAAAACCCAGGTAATTATACCTGGGTTTAAAATCCTCTTATGAAGGAGGATGGAGGAGACAACACTGAAGCTCTTGGGGAAAGAGCTGAAGAATCAGCGTTATTAGTATTTTCTAATATAATAACTTTCTTGTCAACAATTTTTTTAAAAATAGATAATGGTGGGGTTATAAACCCAAATGGGTTGGCGCAACAGATGCTTCGCCTGCATCAAACGCAGCGGAAAAGCGTGCGTTGAGTAACCGCCAGCGTGGCTTGTCGTCAAGGGTCAGGATAGACTTAAGGTGCTGGTAATGTGGTCGCAATAAACAAATGCCACTGTCGCTACAAATGAAAGTGCTGTCTTCTTTTGCTTCGGTAACTACCCGAATTTCAATTTGTGCGGCAAAGTCACGCAGTAAGCGCTGCATGCGTGCCGCGCGGCTGTTTAAATATGTCGCATCGCGCAACAGGATGCGCATATGCTGATTTGTGCTGACCGCGAGAAATGCGCTTAATGAATTTATACGTGTAGCTGTATCAAGTGCCATATCTTGTAAGTCGGTATCAAATATGACCAATTCATTTTTTGCCGATGCAATAACGGTATCAATAGCACATCTATATTCGCTCAGTGTAGCAAATGTTTGGTAGGCGTCATCAGGTGTTGAAGTGCTAGTCATGGGTAGACATTTCTACTATGACATAGCCGTCGAGGTAGCATTCATACAGCCAGTCCACTAGATTTGTTGGCCACGCGCGCAACTGCAATGTTCGCGTGTCTCCCAGCGTCATTAGTGCATCATCACACCCGGTAAGCACGATGCGTTCTCCATTAATAAAAAACCGGTCTTGATGGAAAAGTAAACGAGAAGGGGGTGATAGCCGCACGCCAAATTTGTTCATTTTTTTGGCAAAGGCCTGCTCGTTCATTGGTTCGTCGGGTGCGTGGAAATAGATGTGCGGCTTGGGTTCGGTCAGATAGCGTCCAGCAAAGTCTATAATGTCGCTCTGTCCCCATTGTATTTGTGCAATCATCTCTGCCCATTGTGACAGCATGGCCTCGCTCATTTCTGCGGGATGTTTCTGTAAAGTCAGGTCAGGGTCGGCATAACGGCCGGGCAGCGTTAGCTTGTCCTGCATATAAACCAAAAACTGGGTGGCGATTTCTTGTGTGGTCGGCGCACGGAAGCCGATAGAGTAGGTCATGCATTCATCTTCGGCAATACCATCGTGGGCGTAATGCGGCGGTAAATACAGCATATCGCCTGGTGCCAATACCCACTCCTGCTCTGGCACAAAATGTTTCAAGATGCGCAGCGGCGCGCCATCAATGAGTGTCAAGTCTGTCTGCGAACTAATTTGCCAGCGTCGATGGCCATGGCCTTGTAGCAGGAACACATCATATGAATCAAAATGCGGACCCACTCCGCCACCCTTAGGTGCATAGCTCACCATTAAGTCATCCAGGCGCGCATGTGGAATAAAGTCAAATTGCTGTAAAAGCGCATCGCCACTTGGCAGGTAGTGATTTAATTCCTGTATTAATAATGTCCAGGGTGCATTATCGCGTTTGGGTTTAAAGGTGGACGAGTTAAAAGGCCCGAACTGCAAATCCCATCCCGATTTTTTTTGTCGTATCAGTCGCGCCTGGGCATCCTCATCCCCTGCCAACTCGAATAGTGCCGCAGGGCCAATTAATCCGGCAAAGCCAGGAATGGCATTGCGGACTAATAACGGCTTTTTTTGCCAATAATCCCGTAAAAAAACATCGGGGCTGATACCGCCAAGTAATTGTTTATTCATAGTTGTGAATTATAATCTTGAAATGCGTTAAAATATGCGCATATAACTTATTCTGCCCCTCAAGGACTAAAACATGCAAATTGCAAAAAACACCATTGTTACCATCACTTATCAACTTAGCAACTTGGCTGGTGAACAGCTTGAAGATGGTAGCGAGGCAGTCAGCTACCTCCACGGTGGCTATGATGGCATTTTCCCAACTGTAGAAGAAGCCCTGGAAGGTAAAAAGGTAGGTGATGATGTTGAGGTTATTATGGAACCAGAGTATGCATTTGGTGAATATGAAGCTGAATTGATTCGTTCTGAGCCGCGTCATTTATTCCCGGCCGAAGTTGAAAAGGGCATGCAGTTTGAGGGCGCGGCGGAAGGTACAGATGAATTCATGCTCTATACCGTGACCGATGTGACCGATGAGGCCGTTATTGTAGACGGCAATCATCCATTGGCCGGCCAGACTTTGAAGTTTAGCTGCCGTATTACTGATGTTCGCCCAGCGACAGAAGACGAGATTACCCACGGCCATGCTCATGGCGACCACGGTCATCATCATTGATTTCTTGGGTGGCGTGCAATTACGCCACCCTTATCAGCATCCAACTTCTCTAAAATGCCGTTTTAGCACGGTTTATTGACACATGAAAACCACTTTTCTGGATTTTGAACAACCTATTGCTGAGTTAGAAAGTAAAATTGAAGAATTGCGCTGCGTGCAAGATGATTCAAGTTTAGATATTTCTAAAGAGCTGCTTCTGCTCGAAAAGAAAAGCGAGAAGCTTACTCAGGATATTTATGCGAAACTGACCCCTTGGCAGATTTCGCAAGTGGCGCGTCATCCGCAGCGTCCGTACAGCCTGGATTATATAGGTGCATTGTTTTCTGATTTTGAAGAGCTGCACGGTGATCGCGCTTACGGTGATGATCATGCGATAGTTGGCGGCATTGCACGTTTCAATGGCCAAAGCGTGATGGTCATCGGGCATCAAAAAGGTCGTGATACCAAAGAGAAGATCCACCGTAATTTTGGTATGCCCCGGCCAGAAGGGTATCGCAAGGCGCTGCGTTTAATGCGCTTGGCGGAAAAATTCAATATACCGGTGATGACCTTTATCGATACACCAGGTGCATACCCGGGTATCGGTGCTGAAGAGCGGGGTCAGTCGGAAGCGATCGCGCGGAATTTGTATGTCATGGCCGAACTGCGTACGTCTATTGTTTGTACTATCATCGGCGAAGGTGGTTCGGGCGGTGCTTTGGCCATTGGTGTGGGTGATCAGCTCAATATGCTGCAATATTCAACTTATTCGGTTATTTCACCTGAAGGTTGCGCTTCCATTTTGTGGAAAAGTGCTGAGCACGCGCCTGTCGCTGCTGAAACTTTGGGGATTACAGCGACAAAATTAAAATCATTTGATTTGATTGATCGTATTATTCCCGAGCCTGTGGGCGGGGCCCATCGTGACCCGGCCATGATGATGCATAACATGAAAATTGCCTTGCAAGAAACGCTGGCTACTTTGCAAAAGCAACCAGTGGACGCCTTGCTCAAGACGCGCTACCAGCGTTTAATGAGCTATGGACGCTATAAAGAAATCGCCGTTAAATAATATTTACGAGCGGTTCTGTGCTGCGGTGATGCCCTATATCACCGCAAGCAGCCGTGTTTGTGTCGGTTTGAGCGGCGGTGTTGATTCGGTAGTCCTGCTTCACTTGTTCGTTCAGCTTCGTCAAAAATTCCAATTCGATTTATCAGCCATCCACGTTCACCATGGCATTAGCCCTCACGCTGATGATTGGCAAAATTTCTGTCAGCAATTATGTGTCCAGCTTGATGTTGCATGTGTGGTGAGGTGCGTTGCGCTTGATCATCATGCCGCTTCAGGGTTAGAAGCGGAAGCACGTGCTGCGCGTTATCAGCAATATGCGCAACAATCCGTAGATTTTATAGCGCTTGCACATCACCGGGATGATCAAGCTGAAACGTTGATGCTGCAGCTTCTGCGAGGTGCGGGCGTGAAAGGGTTGGCCGCAATGGCTACATGCCGGAGTGTTTCTGGTCAGCCTGGCCACCTGCGTCCTTTGTTGGGTGTTGATCGTAGCGCTATAGTGTCTTGGGCTCAGGCGCACAATCTCTGCTGGATAGAAGATGAAAGCAACGTCGATACGCGTTATGCGCGAAATTTTTTGCGCCATGACTTTCTTCCCCTGCTCAACAATCGCTATCCTGCTTGGCGCGCAACCATAGCGCGTAGTGCTGAAAATCTTGCAGAGGCAGCCGAGCTACTGGATGAGCTGGCTAAGATGGATGCGCAGCAGGCTATACATGAACGCCGACTTTACTGTCCCTACCTAAAACAACTTAGTCCTGCACGAGCGCGCAACCTAATGCGCCATTTCATATCGCTGCATGGTTCTCGCATGCCTAGTCAAGCCAGGTTGGCTGATATGCTGGCGCAAATAATCAACACGCAACACGATAACCATTTGGCTATTCGGCATGACGAACATGCATTGTATCGTTATCAAGACTATGTTTATCTGATTAAGCGGTTGCCTGTGGTGGACAGGTTGGCGCACTGGCAATGGCCGGATGAAGGGGGTTTGTATATCCCGGCACTTGGTCAATTGCAAATTCAGTCTGGTGTAGGTTCCGGTATAGCGGAGGATAAGTTCGTTAATATTAATGTTCGGTTGCGGCAAGGTGGTGAGGTAATGCGTCCGGACTGTAAGCGGCCCAGGCGTCGTCTGAAGGATTTGTTACAGCAAAGCATGATCCCGGCGTGGCAGCGAGAGCGATTGCCGTTAATTTATAGTGCAGACATATTGATATGCGTACCTGGCATAGGTGTGGCGTGTGAATGGCAAGCGCAAGAAAATGAGACGGCCGTAACGTTAGATTGGCAACCAGAGCAATAGTATTATTGAGTTTTTAAGGACTTGAGTTGGTGTGGGTTGAATAAGCGGTGTTTGTGCAAGAAACTATACGAAAATAAATAAATTGTGAATATGTTTTGTAACTAATTGATAATCAGTATGTATTTAAGATGTTGGTAGGAAATTCAGTAGGTGCTGACCAAGAATTTTAAAGAAAGTGTTGACTTGGATAGGCAAGGCTTGCTATAGTCTCACCTCTCGACGCAGCGTGAACAACGTAGCGAAGAGTAAAGAAACAATCGGACGCGGGGTGGAGCAGTCTGGCAGCTCGTCGGGCTCATAACCCGAAGGTCGTAGGTTCAAATCCTGCCCCCGCAACCAGGTAATACGCTCTTTAACAAACAGACAATCGATAAGTGTGGGTATTTGCTGCGGTGAGTTTGGTTTGGCCTTGGGTAACTGGGGTTAAACTGAAACGAAACTAAAAGTAGTAAATACGCATGCTGAAATAGTAATATTGAAGCAAGCGACAGGCGAAAGCTGCATTTATGTGGTGAGTAGCACAACAGGTATTAAACTGAAGAGTTTGATCCTGGC
>Ga0265297_10000475_pt1 | contig 117552 bp, 217 predicted proteins | sample Munlanlwell13791_FD_192502 | JGI IMG/M metagenome (GOLD analysis project Ga0265297, IMG submission 192502) | Leachate microbial communities from a municipal landfill in Southern Ontario, Canada - Leachate well 137-91 | ecosystem: Engineered > Solid waste > Landfill > Unclassified | place...
GAGGCGGTAGCGACCGGCTGCGTCTTCCCACCAGCGGACGACGATCGTGCCGCTGTCGCCCGCGGTGGCCGTGCCGCTGTCGCCCGCGGTGGCCGTGCCGCTGTAGCCCGCGGTGGCCGTGCCGCTGTCGCCCGCGGTGGCCGTGCCGCAGGAGCCCGCGGTGGCCGTGCCGCAGGAGCCCGCGGTGGCCGTGCCGCAGGAGCCCGCGGTGGCCGTGCCGTAGGAGCCCGCGGTGGCCGTGCCGTAGTGCACACTGTGAGTAGGAGCCCGATCCGCCAGCCACTGCGCCGCTTCAGCCAGTGTCCCGGTGAACACGACCTCACACCGCGGAGCCTTGTATTTGCCTCCGCCGTCCTCGGTCACCTCGACCATATCCGCCGCCGCAACCTCGACCACCTGTCCAACGCAGTCCGAGTCGGTGCAGAGCAGTTCAGCGCGGCCCTCACCCCAGAGAAGGAAGTGGAGTCCGCCTCCGCACTTCGGCTTCGGGTTCCAGTCCGCGCACTCGACCGGGCCAAGCGCGGGCCAGATAAAATCGGATGAGACCGAGTGACAGCCGCGGATCGTGCCGTCGGCGTGACGTCGCGACGTGCGGAGTCCGAGGACGTAGCCCGGGCGCGGGTAAGTGCGGGGCGCGTCGACAGGAGCCGTAACCTTGCGGGATGCTGGCTTCTTCTTCGCTGGTTTGCGGGTCGTCTTCCTGGTGGTCTTCTTGGTCTGTTTCACTTCAGTTCTCCCTCAGTTGTTCGCGCGCACTGATCAGCCTCATGCAAGTCTCACAGCACATCAGCCCGCCCACGTTCCTCCGATAGCTCCCGCGCTTCGGCAGATGCCCGCAGACCGCGCAGCGGTTGGCGACGTCGCGAACGGTCCAGACGCGGGCGGCGGGAGGACCGTAAGGATGAGACCACCAGCGTTCGATGTGACCGCGGGGTAGGGTAGGAGGCTGGGTGAACGGGTTGAGGTAGAGCATCAGGCGGCCCTCCAGCTCGGCGGCGGCGCCTCGATCTCTCTCGCCGGCAGAGCTAGCCGCACGCCGGTTGGCTCACCCTCCGTGTCCACGGTCTCGGGATCGATCTCACGCGCGGCCGTGTCGTGGCAGGCGACGCATCGGCGCATCAGCATGTCTGGCTCGCCCGGGATACGCGCCACGCCTACCTCGGGCATTGCCTCCCACCGCTGCACGAGACCACAGCGACGACAGGCGTGCCACTCGTCCGGAACAGTGAGATCCGACTGTGCAGACATCGGGGCGGCGACAGGCGCCAGCACCTCGACGGTCGTTCGCTCAACAACGACCCGGAGTATGGGGGTCCAGCTGGGCTTGGTTGCCATAGACCAAGCTGTAGCAAGGTCGCTACACGTAGTCAACTAGCTACAGTCGTTTTGGTCGCACCTTATCCTACATGACCAGCCGGTCGCCCGTGGCTATGTAGTTCTACGTACTACCGTCTACCCGCTTTTCGGCGCATCGGGACCACGTTGGCTGGTGGGGCCGGGGGCCTAATCTTCCTGCGGCCCTTCGGCTGCGGCTTGAGCGGCCTCGGTTCTACCGGCCACGAGGTGATGGGCGCTTTGCCTTTCGCTTCCATCAGCCAATCAGCGGTGGTATTTAGGGCATTTGCCACCCGTCTGGCCATGGCCCAGGTGGGCTGGCGTTTCTGTTCGTAGATCCATCTTCGCAACGTCGCGTTGGGCAGCTTGTTGTCCGCCTCGACCGAGCGCATAGAAGGAAGGGTTCCATTGGAGTCGCGGGGTAGGCATTGGTAGGCCCACCACACACGTTCGAACAGTGACTCTCTAGTCCAGTCGCGGTTCATGGGCTGATTGTAGCTATCTAGCTACCGTTTTGGGCGGGAACAGGGAGGGTCTGGGTGGAAATGCTGTAGCCGCTTGACTACGTGTAGCCAGTCTGCTACGCCTGGAAAGCGATGGCAGACAGGATTGTCTTGACAGAGTCCAGCATGGCGCTTTCCGCGTTCCTGAAGAGGGACAGCGACGAAGCGAAGGCGCTTAAGAAGAAGGTCCATTGGACACAGCTCTGGCGGTACAAGACCGGGCGTAGGCGACCCGACCACAAGACGGCGCACCTGCTCGCTGAGATAACAGGCGGAGTCGTTTCTGATGCTGGATGGTGGATTGAGGTTGGCGACGACAGCGGAAAGCTGGGCGCCGCCGAGTAGCGACAGGTGCGCCTCGTGCCCGGTATGAGCGGAAGGATCGGTATGGAGAAGGACAGGCAGAAGAGTGAAGCGCGCAGCGACGTGAGCCGCTTCCGCGTCGGCCAGATCGTCCTCGTTCCATGCGAGATCCTAGCGGTCGACGCCGATGATGAAATGTACCCGGTCAAGATCGCGCTACCCGACGGCGTGATCTCGGGACGCGACGCGCGCTGGCTGCACATCCGCGACCTGCCAGCGATCAAGGAGCAGCGCAAGTGACCCCCGACCCCGCCGTCCTCACCAGCGCGATCCGCCGAATCCTTGGTGCCGTCGCTGGTCCCGTCACGGACGAGAAACTCTGCCGCCTGCTGGACGTGGACATGCGGGACGGCGAGCACGTTCGCACGCTGTCGCTGACGCTGGTCGGCCTCGAGTTTGCGGGCGTGCTCCGCCGGACGCGAGCCGGGTATGAGCTGGTGGGCTCCGTGGTGGAAGCCACCTCCGAGGTCGCGCTGTGATGGCTATGCACATGGCGGGCAAGGTGAGCACGACCGTTGGCGCGTCAAGGCCGAACGGGCGATCAAGGACGGGCGTTCAGGAGTAGATCGATGCCTCGACCCAAGAAACTCAGCCTACCCGCGATCGAAGTCCTCGCCTCGATGGCATTCGATGGCAACGCCGCGCGGATTACCGGCGGGCAACTCGACCGCAAGCTGTACGTCGAAGTCAACGCAGCACTCGAAGCGCTGGGCGGCAAATGGAATCGCAAGGCTGGCGCCCACCTGTTCGACGGCGACCCAGCGAACGCGATCGACCAGGTAGTGGTCGACGGAGAATTCTCGGACGCCAAGCGGGACTTCGAGTTGTTCGAGACGCCGCCCGAACTGGCTGCGCGAATCGTGGAAGTTGCCGGGATCGAGCCTTGGGATCTGGTCCTGGAACCTTCGGCTGGACGCGGCGCGTTGGTTGACGCGGTCTACAATTCGGAACCGACAGCGCGCGTCTTCGCGGTCGAGGTACAGCCCGACTTGGCGAAGAAGCTCGCCGAATCCTACGCGAAGCGAGAGCCGCGCTTGATTGCGCACTGTGGAGACTTCCTAGGCCTCGAGCCGGAACCGAAATACAACGCCGTCGTTATGAATCCACCGTTCTCGCGCCAACTTGACATCGACCACGTAACCCGTGCGCTTCAGTGGCTCGCGGCCGACGGGACGCTGGTGGCTATCATGTCGGCCGGCACGCTGTTTCGCCAGAATAGGAAAGCCGTCGAGTTCCGTGAGCTGGTCGAACGACACGACGGAACGATCGAGGCGTTGCCGCCCGGCACGTTCAAGTCCTCTGGCACCATGGTCAACACTGTACTGGTGGAGATGAGAGCATGACCAACATTGTTTTCCTAGTCAAAGACGAACAAGGCAAGACGCACCCGATGATCCTCGAGGAAGCGCGGGCTAACGGCTGGACGCACGAGCGAATCAGCGCCGGACATTGTGAACTCGTCATGGCGCCGAGGAAGGTCGGGTACGGGCAACTGGTTCCGTCAACGTATCCTGGAAGGAAGTGGTGATGCTTGCACCGATCGACTGGACGCCCTTACTAGCCCTCCTAGCCTGCGTCGCCGTCGCCCTCTCGACCGCATGGTGGCCGCGGGCATGGCGACTAGCGAGGCGATGGTGGCTAGTACGGCGAGCCGCGCTGGATCTATGCCGGTTCCAGGATCAGCAAGAGCTCGAGCTAGCGGAAGCACGCAGCCGCGCGGTCTACCGCGTGCGCGAGGCGATCGAACGGTCGCGGGCTAGACAGCGTCAGCAGGCCGCCGCGGACGCGGAGTTGGCGGACCCGTGGTTCGAGGATTGTCCGCCGACGAAGAGGAGCGGAACGAATGGCTGACTACATACCCACCGATCTCGACGACGCGCTGGACGAACTCGACCGGACAACAAGCGACGCCGACAAGGCTTTCGTCCGCATGGCGAAGAGTTCCGACGTGTTCCACCACGGGCCTGGCACTGGCCTCCGCAACAACTGGGGGCTCTGGCACAACTCGCGGTTGGCCAAGTGGTTCGAGTCGCGCGGCATCTTCCACGCGGACGACATGAGCGGGCTCATCCTCACAGCCTGGTTCTGTCGGCTACGTGGTGAGGTCTTCGACTTCGAGAAAGAGAAGCGGGTCTACCTGGATCACTGGAAGCGCATGGGCTGCGACGCCAGCGGGAGATCGATCGATGGCTGACCTATCTATAAGCCGCAACGAATTGGCGCGGCACATATTCGATGTAATCTTCACCCGTGGCCAAGGTAGCCTGTCGTGGTGGAGTTGCGTTGGTCCGGCCGAGGTTCAGGGAGACGTCACCTTGCTTCGGGATCAGGTGGTACAGTTCGCGATCGACTTTTCCGAACTGATCGACGACGCGAGTGAGCCACAGGAGAGAGAGATCGCGGCGTGCCTTGCGCTGAGCCGTATGGCTCACCAGTCCGGTGAACGGCAGATGCTTCTGAACCGCGTCTACCAACTGGAAGCGGAACTGGAGGAAGGATCTGTAGATGGCTGACCTACCCTTCGTCGGCGCATCGGCCGCGTACTCGGCGGGGTTCGATGCGATCGAGTGGAGGCCGAAGGTACGGAGTGCGCACGAGTTACCTCGAGGCACGCTAGTGCGGCATAAGATTCTTGGGCGTCTGATGTTTGTGGACCACTACGCCCGCAACGGGTACGTCATTTGTTCTTGGGAAGAGGATGGTGAGCGAGTCGACGGCCGCTTCAATCCGCGTAACCTAGAACTGGGCTTGCTGTCGGAGGCCTCCCGATGACCGACCGCGCGCCGGCCCGGGCGGGGGGTGGGCTCGCTTGTCAAGCTGAACGTCTGACGACCGTCCAGGCGGCCGAATACTTGGCCGTATCGGTGCCAACCTTGCGCCGCTGGACCAAGGCCGGACTCCCGGCTATCCGGAAGGGCCAGCGCTGGGTTCGCTACTCCCGCGCCGACCTTGACCGATGGCTCGTCGACCACAGGGTTGGAGAATCCGCAAGCCAACCGGAGCCGAGTCGTACTCCGTCGTCTGGTGGGATTCCGCGACGCGCCGAACTATTGAGCGAGGCACAGGCGAGCGAGATCCTGTCCGAGCTGCGGCGCGGGCCGCGCAAGTCTACTCCGAAGAGATCCGTGGGGAGCGCAAGCCGGGCCGGAGGCGCACATGCCTAGCCCCGCTGTCCACCAAGGGCGTCGGGGCCCTGTGGCTCAAGGATTCGCTCGGCCTGCTGGACGACAAGACCCTGGCTGTCTACTCGATGTACGTCGAGACGCATCTGGCCCCGGCCTTCCCGAGCCTGCTCGATGTGTCCCCGGCTACGGTGCGAACGTATCAGGTTGGACGGCTTGCCAAGGTCCAGGCGCAGACCGTCAAGCACGAGCTTTCGTGCCTACGGTGCCTCTGCCGGTGGGCGCACGAGCGGGGGCTCTTGGTGGACGAACCGGTGATCCCGAGCTTGCCCAAGCGAGCACTCGGGACCAAGCACGACAAGCGACGGAGGGTTGCTCCGGTGGCGTTGGACCCCGAGGAGATCGAGGCGTTTCTTGCGAAGCTTCCGGACCAGACGGAGAAACTCGGTCAGGTCAAGGCGCGGTTCGTGCTCCAGTACGAGATGGGACTGCGTCCGGCAACGCTCGATCGGCTCTCGGTGCCAGAGCACTGGAAGCGGGGGAGCGCTTGGCTGATGCTGACGCCGGCCAGCATGAAGGCGCGCAAGTCGCGCCGGAAGCCTCTCACCAAGCGAGCCCTGGAAGTACTCGAGGCGGTCGCTCCGAACTCCGGTCTGATCTTCGGCAAGCACGACTATCGAGACCACGTTGCTGCAGCGGCGACGGTACTGAAGGACAAGGCCAAGGCGTTCACGGCGGCGCACTTGCGATCGGCAGCCATCACCCACTTCATCGACCGGGGGGCTTCGCTGACGGCTGCCAAGGAATTTGCCGACCACGAGCGGGCAACAACGACGGACCGCTACACCAAATCCTCGGAGCAGACCCTGCTGGCAGAGCTGGCCAAACAGGGAAAGCTCTGAGGAAAGTCGGTGCGAGAGGCGGGAATCGAACCCGCACGGGAGTTACCCCACTAGCACCTCAAGCCGGTGGTCTTGACGAATTAGCCGTAGAATCCGACCAGGGAAGCGATCAGAAGCGGGCAGCATTTCCCAGCACTGATCGTCCAAACTCGGAAGGGTTTCCAAGTAGCGAACTCGGCCAGCCTCTCTCCCTCCGCTGCCCATCCTGCCGCCGCCTGCTCGACCTCCTGCACGCGGACGGCGGCTGGCTGGCGAATCTCGGGAGGACCGCGTGACCGAAGGCACTGTTGCTCAGGTCCTCGCTAACGAGGCCTCGTGGTCCGTCGTGACCGGTGACTGCGTCGAACTAGTCCGGCAGCTTCCGAATGGACTCGACTATGTGACCGACCCGCCATGGCCGAACGCTCCGGCTGGGATGTTCGACTGCGACCCGTGGGACGTGTGGTCCAGGCTGTGCGCGACTGAGCAGATCGCAACCGCGCGCCGACTCACGGTCTACATTGGACGCACCAGCGATCCTCGGTTCCTTGCGTGCGTGCCGCAGTCGTTGGGTTTCGTATGCGTCTGTTGGGTGGAATTCTGCCCGTGCTTCTACATGGGGCCAGTGCTCGGGGCTGGCAACATCATCTACGTGTTTGGCGAAAGAACACCGGGCACGGGATACCGGTGCATCCCTGGCAAATGCACGTCGCCCAACATCAAACGAGAACGTGAAGAGCAAGCCGCCGTGTCTCACCCGACGAATCGCGGTCTCACCGAGACGGACTGGATGATCCGATACACAACCAACCTAGGAAACGTCGTGGTCGATCCGTTCGCTGGATCCTCCAGTATCGGAGTGGCCTGCTTGCGGCTCGGTCGCCGTTACATCGGAATTGAGCTGAAGCCCGAGTGGGCCGAGGAATCCAAGCAGAGGCTGCGAGCCGAAGAGTCGATGACCACCATGGCCAAGTTGGCCGATGGACAGGGTTCGCTATGGCATTGATCGGCACCTACCTCGCGAACCTCGGCCTAGCCGATGCGGTCTGCAAGGAACTCGGGATCGCACTCTCAGGCGCGCTGTGTCCCGAGTGCCAACGGAAAGGGATCGAGTGATGGAGCATACGCCTATCCAGCAGGTGAACACGCACGTGGTTACGATCTACATGGCCGGAGATATCGACACGGCCAAACGATGGCTCCGTCGCGAATGCTACGAACGTGGCCTTTGTGTTACCGTGTATTCAACCGACTTCATCTACACGGGCGGAGAAGAGATCGGTTTCTGTGTCGGGTTCGTGAATTATCCAAGGTTCCCGTCGACGACGGAAGACCTATTTGCTCGCGCGAGACAAGTCGCGTGCTCCCTAATCGTGGAGTGCTGTCAAAGGTCTGCCTTGATAGTCGGGACGCATTCCACGGAATGGATATCTGGCACTCCTCCAGGAGCGAGGGCAGCGCCATGAGTGAACGACTGACGGCCGAACGCATATTTGATGTGTTGTGTGAAAGCGAATGGAACGAAGAGATCGTCATGGTCCAATCTGCGGCCAACGAGATCAACCAAGAACTAGATGCTCTCTATGCGCTGAAGGAACACATCGAAGAGTTTCTGGCTGAGACTGAAAAGGGAAACAGCACTGGGCGTATTACCCTCTTGGAGTTGTCCAACTCTCTTCGTTGTGCGCTTGGTCTGGAGTTGGTCAATGCCTGACCTATCCCGCATCGGTTCCAGCCGGGTCGTCGCCTCAGTAAGCGGCGGAAAGGACAGCGCGGCTATGTCGCTCTGGCTCCTAGAACAGGGCATCGAACATGATCGCGTGTTTTTGGATACCGGCTGGGAACATCCGTGCACCTACGACTACTTGCGCGGCCCGCTAGCCGAGGCGATCGGCCAAATCATCGAGCTTCGTGCGCCGCTTGTATTCGCCGATCTCTGCCGCAAGAAGGGCATGTTCCCGTGTAGAACCAAACGCTTCTGTACCCAGTTGCTCAAGGTCTTTCCGATGCAAGCCTATCTGAATGATCTGGTAGAACAGGGCCACGACTTGATCAACGCGGTAGGGATTCGGCACGGCGAGAGTCAGGCGCGGTCCCGGTTGACCGAGTGGGAGTGGAGCAACGGGTTCGACTGTGAAGTTTGGCGCCCGTTGATCGAGTGGTCCGAGCAGGACGTCATCGACTGCCACACCCGTCACGGGTTGGTTCCGAATCCTCTGTACCTTCGCGGGCACTCCAGAGTCGGGTGCTACCCTTGTGTTTTTGCCAGCAAGCGCGAACTGCGGCTGATCGCCGAGCATGACCCGTGGCGCATCGACGAGATTCGGGAGCTAGAAGCGGAGGTCAAGAAATTGTCCAAGTCTGGGCGGCCGTCAATGTTCAGCCTGCGTCGAGACGGTGTGCACCATGAGCAGGCCAGCATAGACGAAGTGCTAGAATGGGCGATAACATCGAGAGGCGGACGGCAGTTGGCGGTGTTCCAAGACCCACCCGACGCTGGCTGTATGCGGTGGGGACTGTGCGAGACGGAAGGGAGCCCAACGTAATGCCATCCCACCCCGCCCCGCGCGAACTTGGCAACGCGAACGCCAGCGAGATCCCGTGGCTATTCTGGTCACTCAGCGACGTCTCGCACCGTCAGGTCGTCGACCATCGCACGTACTTTGGTGCGCGACAGCTTGCCGAACGCGATCTCGGTCCGTGCGACGGCTGCCGACAATCGGAGTGGTCACCGGAACGCGAGGCACAGGCGCTGGCTGACCAACAGGATCGCGCCACCTACGCTCGCCTCTCCACTCTCCCGCGTCCGATCACGCTTGCGCAGGCGATGAAGTCGGTCAGGATGATTCCGGGCATGACAGCCGAGATGATGCAGGCTGTCGCGGTGGAGATCAGGGAGACAGAGCAACAACAGGAGAGAAAAGCATGATCAACATCAAAGGACTGGACAAGGCAGAGGTACTAGCAGCGCTTTACAACGCATCTCAACCGCTGGGCATGGGATTCCTGCACTACGACCCGAAGCCATGGACGGCCGAGGACGCGCGCGAATACATGGAGGAGTACGGAGGTCTGTACTTCGACTACGTCAAGGGACGAGTAATGAAGGTCGACTTGTCCCACAGCGACTTCGACGAGTGGGGATTCGACCGAGACAACGGACAGGGAGCGGCGGCTCGCGCCATCGATGCAATCCGACCAGCGGAGGCACAATCAGCATGAACTCGCCAATCAATCAGACCCACGAACAGTTACTCACCCGTGCCCGTGACCAACTCAGGGCTGCTGAAGCCGTACACCACCGCGAAGCCGCCCGACTTGCTCGCCTGACATCCGCCGTCAAGTCAGCCAACCGCGGATATTACTCGCCGAAGAAGTGGCGGAGCCTGGACGCGGCTACGGCTAGGGTCGCTGACGCGGCCAGCAAGGTGAACACAATCAGGATGCTGGTCGAGGAGCTGGCACAGTGACCCGCATCCTCCTCCTGGCCCTGCTGCTTGGCGGGTGCGACACTTGTCGCGAATCGGCCTTCACCGGTAGCACTTGGGATTCCGCGTGTCATCCGAAAGCCCGCGTTGAGCAAGTCGGCGACAAGCTGATCTGCCGCTGCCCAGCTTCGGGGAGCGCGAAGCCATGACGTTGCTTGTCTGGTTCGCACTCTGGTTCGTTGGCGCAGTGTTGACCTGGTTTGGGCTCGCGCTAGCGGTCAGGTATCGTCCTAATGAGACGCCGATGATCAAGCCCGGGGTAGCGACATTTACGTCCTGTGTATGGCCCGTCTATCTCGTGTACGTCGCATGGTTCTGGGCTTTCGCGGGCCTATTCGCAGCATGGAACCGTATTGCCAAGAGGAAGCCATGATCACCCGCCAATGGACCTTTGACGAACCCGCGATCTACGAAGGACGGCCGGTTCTCGTGACCGCCGGCCAGGACGCAAAGCACCCGCACACTTGTAGGGTCGCGCAAGGCGAGTACCTCTACGACGTGCCGGCGGACGAACTGTTGCCGACTAGCGCCGAGACTTCCGATACAGATCGTTGCCCTCCGCCCGAGCTCGACGAGACCGGAATGTACGTTGAGAACCCGGTGGCGAAGAACGCCGCCGAACGGGAGTCGGGAGATGGGTGATCTTTCAACCGGCAAGTACTGGACCCGTAGTTGGTCACCGTCAACCGGATGCTCGCCTATCGATGACCCTGACCAGCCGTGTGCTCACTGTTGGGCAACCGGACTGGTGAAGCTTCGGCCGCAAGCGACACGCGGAGCCGGGTTCACCCCGACGTTCCACCCGGAGTTGCTGTTGGTACCAGCGAGGTGGCGCACATCGCAAGTCGTGTTCGCAAGCATCATGGGTGACTGGTGCCACGAGGCATTCACGGACGGCCAAATCGGTCAACAACTTTCCGCGATGGCTTGTGCGCCCAAGAGCCAATTTCTGACTTGCACGAAACGACCAGAGCGATTGGTTTCCCTGTGGCGGCGCAAACAAGCATGGGGATTCACGGGTATGACGGCTCCCAACATTTGGTTGGGAACTACAATCTGGAACCAGCCCAGCGCGAATCGCAATATCGCGTACCTGTCAGCCGTCCCGGGCAAGCACTGGCTCAGCGTTGAACCGCTACTAGGACCGATCGACTCACTGAACCTCGACGGGATTGGCTGGGTAGCGGTCGGTTGTGAATCTGGTTCCGGCCACCGTCCATGCTGGCGCGTTTGGATCGAGAAGGTTGTTAGTCAGTGCCAGACTGCGGGCGTACCAGTGTGGGTCAAGGCAATCGAGGTTAGGGGCAAGGTGTCGCACAACATGAGCGAGTGGCCCGAGTGGGCACGGTTGAGGCAACTGCCGGCGGAACTCGAAGCGATTCTGCAACCGAAGGGAACGAGATGATTCACCCAGACGACAAGGTGCTCCTGATTGGCGCCGCGATGGTGATCGGACTGATCGCGATTCTGGCAATCGGCATCTTCACGATCAAAATCGTCCACGAGACCCACCCAGCCACCGCGTGCAGCTGCTCGGGCAAGCCATGACCGCCCGCAAGACGCCGCGATTGACCGCCATGTCGTCCGCGCAGGCTGTTGCCGAGGGTAGGCAGAGGAGGGCGGGATAGTGGACCAGTCGATCGAAGCCGTCCTGGCCGGAGAACGTCGCTGGGTTGTCGTGCATGGGGACTGCTTTGACGTCCTGCCGACGCTCCCGGAGAACAGTATCCCGGCATGTGTGACCGATGCGCCGTATTCGCTGGGTGCCCCGCCCGATCCGGAGAAGCTATTACGCGCTTGGCTCAACGGAGAAGACTACTCGACCGGCAGGGGCTTCATGTCTGCAAAATGGGACCAGTTGCCCGGTCCGAGGATTTGGAAAGCGGTCTTCAGGGTGCTCCGCCCGGGCGCGCATTGTCTCGTGTTTGCAGGGACGCGAACGGTCGGTCTGATGGATATGGCCCTTCGTCTCGCTGGCTTCGAGATCCGCGATCAGCTGGCATGGATCCAGGCGCAAGGGATGCCAAAGTCAGTCAACCTAGCGCGAGTGCTGGACGAAGCCGCGGGAGCCAAACCGAAAGTCATTGGACCCAAGGTCTACGCCGACGGAACGCCTGGCCATTGGAGCGCGTCCGACAAGTACGCCCAGGACGCGCACACGAAGGGACTTGACGGTGCCGTCAAACTGGCCACCGTGCCCACCACCGACCTGGCCAAGCGTTGGGACGGCTGGGGCACTGGCCTTCGTCCGTCAATCGAACCCGTGATCCTTTGCCGGAAGCCACTGGACGGAACGCTGGTAGAAAACGTGACCGCTCACGGAACTGGAGGAATCCATGTTGATGCTTGCCGGATCGCAACCGATTGGTCAGACCGTCCTGACTCATGGAAGCGGTCCGGGCATTCGGCGAAACCTGAGGCTGACAAGATCGCGGCACCACCCGGGATCGGGATCAACTGTCACGAGGCCGGGCGGTGGCCGCCTAACGTGCTGTTCAGCCATTCAGAATGCACAGCGGGCCAGTGCGCCGAGGACTGCCCGGTGGCGGAGTTGGATAGGCAGAGCGGAGAAAGCTGGTCCTTGGGCGGTCATACGATCCGAAAGCCTGGAGCGATCACAATGAACGGCGAGAACCCGATGGGTATGTATGGTGACCTGGAAACCGCCTCCCGCTTCTTCCCTTGCTTCCGCTACGAAGCTAAGGCGGCGAGACAGGATCGAGATCGTGGTCTGGAAGACTGGGACGAGACCACCGCGCTGGAAGCGGTCGGCCGTGATCCCGAGTCGGCTGGTGCGCAGAGTGGTCGTGCCGGCGCCGGTCGCACCGGTGGAGCACGTAACACACATCCGACCGTAAAGAGTACGGAGCTTATGCGCTGGCTGGTCAAGCTGGTGACGCCAGCTGACGGAATCTGCCTTGACCCATTCTGCGGTAGCGGTAGCACTGGTATTGCTGCTCTGCTCGAGGGTTTCCGCTTCATCGGTATCGAGCTGAACGACACCGAGAAGGAACCGTTCGTGCGGATCGCGCGCGCCCGCATGGAGCACGTCCTCGACGATCGACCGGTCGAAGAGAAGCGGCCGACGTTTGGCAAAGCCGCCCAAGGCCGCCTATTCTAACCCACTACCCAGGAGACCCCATGACACCCGAACCCAATCAACGCTGGATCCACGCATCACTACGCGACGACCGCTTCCGTATCGCGATCAACGCCGTGAACGGTAACACCGTCCACTACTCAACCACCGCCGGCATACCGCTGACAATGAAGATCGAGACGCTGCAAGAATTCTACAGACTGTCGGGCGTAACCGATTCAATGTGAAGGAGAAAACACATGCTGTCATACAAGAACGGAATCCAACTGACACCAGGCGAGGTCAACTGCCTCCTCGCCTTCACCGGTAAGGACCCTACGCGCGAACACCTGTGGGGGGCCTGCTTCCGAATCGAGGAATTCGAGATCGTTGCCTCATCTACCAACGGCCATGTTGCCGTCCAGGGAACCGAGTCGGGAAAGCACACACTTGACGCAGACGAATGGTTCATCAAGCGTCCTGATCTCGAGTTGCTCAAGGGAGTCTGCAAAGGCAATCACCTGGTATCAGTCCACCGGCTCGGATTCACCCTCCTGGAGTTCGACAAGGAAACCCTGGAGACCAGGGAACTGGGCGAGTTCACGTTCGACGAACCATCGACCCAACTTGCGCTGTTCCCAAGCAAAGGACTCGACGAGATCCTGAGCCGACAGAACGAGACGGCGCCGGTTATGCGCGGCATGTTCGCTGGATCGTACATGGCGCTGTTCCAGCACTTGGCCAACGCGGCGGGAACTTCTGGCGTGCACTTGAGCTACCCGGACGATCCAGCGGAATCCCTGCGAGCCGAAGCGTCGGAGCCGGGAGATAGCGGGACGACATGGAGGGCCGCGATCATGCCCATGCGTCAGGACGAACCGACCAAGTTCGAACCATCGGAGGATCCGCAGAACCCGGATCCGTTGACGCTGGAGACGACCGCTCCCACCGAAGCCACGGACTTGCGGGCGGTCGCGAAGGCCGAGAAGGCTGGGCGGGCGGGGAAGAAGTCCGGGCGGAAGAAGGCGGAGTAGGAGGAGAAAACATGGGACTCGAATCTGTATTGAGAACAGCACAGGAGAAGGCGGCGAAGCTGGTAGCGAACGCGAACCAGAACGAAGCTTTACTCCAAAATCTACGACACGATCTCGCCGCCGAGCGCGCCGCCCGCGAGAAGGCCGAACGGGAGAGGGATGAGGCGAGGGCGAAACAGACTTACCTCACCGGTGTCTCGCCGTTCATGTTCCCAGAGGCGAAACCGTTTCCGCGACCTAGTGTTGTCGCGGACGCCGCCGCGACTCGTCTCATTGGAGGGATCGAAATGGTTCCGCTATACGCCGCGCACGAGTGGAAGGTGCTCGCCGACCAGCGCGGGACGGACCTCGCCGCCGCCCGCGCCGGCATGACTCGCGCGACCGAGGAGCTGGCGGAGTCGGGTAGGCGGAACCAGGAGGCCAACAAGCGCATCGCCGAGCTCGAGGCGGCCGGGGCGAAGACGGCGCGGTGGCATGAGTTCCGCGAGGTGGCTACGGTAGGACTCGGACAATGGTCGGTCCGTGAGATACCGGCAGTCGACGGACTGGGGAACAACAGGCCAGCTCTTGTGGTTTGCCTGGAAGCCTTCACGCGGGAGCAGCTACGAGCGGCCAAGGCTCAAAACGATCTCGCCTCCGAATCCGCCCGCGCCGACGCCGAGAAGGCGAGGGCCGACAAGGCGGAGGGGGAAACGAAGACTTGGCAAGCTCGCCACGAAAACGCACAGGAAAACTGCGACACCGCGGTTAGGTGCGCACACGAGGCCCAGTCCGAGGTCACCCGCCTGACCGCCGAGGTCGAGCGCATGGGAGGTCTGTACGTGGTAGCCGATCGTGCGCGTGGGGACTTGACGCGCGAGGTCGAGCGGCTGACGGGCGAGCTGGCGGAGGCGAAGGCCGAGACGAAGCGTCTACTAGGACGGGTCGGCGAACTACACGGCGAACGCAACGCAGCCAGACACGAGGTCGACGAAGTGATCGAGCAGGTAAGAGCCGAACAGGCCGACGACGCCCGCCCCCCTGAGCCTGCCGCGCCGGTACCCGGTTACCCACTCGAAGGCTTCGTGCGCCAACCGCTTGGCACGGACCCGGAACGCGACGAGAAGGTGAAAGCGGCATGGCAGGGAAAGTCCCCCGCCCCGGTCGAGCCACCCGCTAGAAGCGAGTTGTTCAATCGTCTGGACCCGGACTGTTCATACGATACCGAAGACGATTTCGTGCACGACCTGCTAGAGCAATGCGACGCATTTCGGACGATCCTGGGCGAGGATCTCCCGGTAGTCGTGAGCCGTTCGTACTTGTTGAACAACCTGCAACGCAAGCCGAAAGCCCAGCCACAGCCGCCCGCCGTCCCGGTCGCGAGGGTCGAGCGGGTCGAGCAGGTCGAGATCGGTAGCGACACGCTGTACCCGACGGCCATCAACCACTACGAGCGCTACTTCAACAGAATCGCCCGCCGCGTCCGCACGCTCGAGTCGACGCTGAACCAAGTCATCGCGCTGGTCTCGGCCGGCGCGCGGAAGGGGGAGTGATGGCTGACGTCAATCCGACCTGGGCCGAGTTGCTTCCGATGTGGCTCACGGACCATGCCAAGAGGACCCGCAAACTCGGCGCCGAAGCCAGAGACGCTTACAAGAGCCTCACCGACAAGTCGACGCCCTATGCCAAGAGCATCAAGGGCCTGATCGAGGCACACGACGAAGCCGAGCAGGTCTATCGGCGACGGCAAGTAGACGCCGCGGCATGGGCCAAACTGTTCAACGAAGCAAGGGCCGCGGATGAAGCTAGAGCAGCGCGATCACAGCCCCCCACCGCGGGCGGCGAGGAGAGGGAAGATGGCTGAACGACGATACGTTCGCGTCCCGATCAACACGGTGAGCCACCGGCACTGCTCGGCGTTGTGCGTCTATGCCGCTCACGAAGACGGCCGCACCCGTTGCGAGCTGTTCGCTCTCTACCTGACGGCAGATGAATCGTTTCCGACGACACGCGCAGTGCGGTGCCGACCGTGCATGTTGCGCGAGGTTAGGGCGCCTAAGGTACCACCGCAAGTCGCGGCAGGACCGAAGCTCCGCGCCCCCAGCGCCGCGGCGAAGGGAGGCGGGAATGGCTGATCTAACCGGCATTGAGCTCCTAGAGCATCAGTTCAACGAGGCTGTCATCGAAGCTCACGAAGCCTACGAGGCATACCTGGGGGACGACGACGTTGCTCACGGCCTAGGCACAATGGCGTGGCACCAGTATCAGCAGGCTCGTAAACGGCTACTCGATGCAAAAGAGCGACTAGCCGCCTCCCGCGCGGCAAGGGACGGTGCGAGGTGAGCACCGAAACCTACGTGATCGAGCAACTCCGCGCGCGACTGGCCGAGGTCGAGGGGGAGCTCACCGCGGCGCGCGCTAGGCTCGAGGCGCTGAAGGAAACATGCTGGCGCGTCTTTGGGCAACTAGCCACCACGCGCGCCGACATAGAGAATGCCATCGCCGCCGCGACCTCGGGCGGGGAGAGGGAGGGGGAGCGTGGGTGACCTGCGCATCGTAGCCGCTCTGTACGTCGACCCGCGTGGGCCGTACCCCAAGATGCAGGGCGTCGAGTGCTGGGACGAGACGCGAGATGCGAGGCTCTACGCCGGGCCGTGGCCTGTCGTGGCGCATCCGCCGTGCGGACCGTGGGGGAGACTGAGGCACTTGTATCGGGGTACCCAGCACGATTGCGCACCCTTGGCGCTTGAGCAGGTCAGACGATGGGGAGGTGTCCTAGAGCACCCGGCTGGGTCGCTGCTATGGGACGAGATGAATCTACCGCGTCCGGGTGAACTCCCGGACCAATGGGGCGGACGAACCATCGAGGTATGTCAAGTCGATTGGGGACACCCGGCGAGAAAACGGACTTGGCTGTACCTGGTTCGTATCCCAACGCCGACTGAGTTTCCGGCATCGAGAGAGCCAACACACTGGATCAGCGGAGGCAGAGGCCGGGAAGGGAAGAAAGCGAAGACCACGCCAGTGCCACCAGGGATCCGAGTGGCATCGGAGCAAATGCGTCGCCGCACTCCGCCCGCGTTCGCCGAGTGGCTCGTGTCGCTGGCAAGGCAGGTGCGCCCATGACCCTACGCTCGCGGCTGCGGGAGCTATCCGATGAGCTGACGCGACGTGCCGATGCGGCATGGCTGCGGGCCGAGGATCTCGATTTGGCAAGAGCTCACCAGGGAGCAGCGAACCAGCGCGGGAGAGCGTGGGCATACCGTGACGCGCGAGCCGAGTTGCTGGCCGCCCTCACCGCCCCCGACGACGCGACCGAGGCGCTCAGGGGGCTGGTTGGTTCACTCAACAGCGACTGGACACGCAAACACACGCTGTCCCCTTGGCAGGTCGAGGCTCTAGACAAGGCCCTCTCCGCCCTCGACCGCGAACGGGGGGAGCGAGCATGACGATCCGCGAATTCGTGGCCACCGTTCGGGAGTACGTGGGCGAACTACCCGTTCACTTCGATTGGCAGCCTACGTGGGACGAGTTCGACATCACTGGGCTAAAGCTACACATGAAGGCGGCTACCGTAGGCGGCATCACCAGAACGGACATCTTTCGGCTTGTTGCTCTGGTCGAGATCGAAACCGCCAAGTTCGACATCGCTACGGAAACCGCCGAACAGATGTGGTTTGCCATTCGGAAGGCTTTCGATTCCGCATCGGACCGCGAACGGGGTGGGAAGTGACTCTCCCCCTCTTCCCGTCTCCTCCCGCTACCCGCCTCCGCGCGCGCAAGATCAGCTGCGACGGAATGTGCGGGCCGACGTGTCCGGAGCTCGAGTGGATCAATGACGCACCGTTCGCGCCCAGCTGCAAGCTGTTCGAGTCGGCGTTGGTGTCGAACGACGGGCGGGCAGTGAGGTGCAAGGCGTGCATACAGGAGAGTAACCGATGAGCTACATAGAGAACCCAAAGACCAAAGGAAGCGGAATCGTGTGTGCGATTCCTCAAACCGGTGTGTGTCCGGTCGGGTGTAAGGACTGCTTCTTCCAGTCGGGTCGTAGCTACCTGGAACCGCTCAACGAACACCTACCGAACGTCCCTCATTGGCTAGAGACTGTCGACCGAATCGTTAGGCTCAATGATGGCAACGATTCCAACGTGAACAGACATTCGGTTGAAGACGCGATCATAGACATGTGCCACGGGCTGACCGGTTACTCGCCCAAACACTTCTACAACACCAGCATTCCGAAGCTGGATTTTCCTAGTCCCGTCGTCTTGACAGTCAACCCGGCCGCCATGACCGACAAGCGGTGGCACAAGGTCGACCCGGTCCCGGATAACCTGATGTTCGTTAGGGTTCGGGCTAACGGCTGGAACGTGTGGATGGCCCGTGAGGTACTCGACTACTATGCCACACACAAGGTTCCGGTAGTACTAACGTTCATGGCCTATTACCATGAGGCGGAGTCCATCCCAGAGGCGTACCGGAAGGATTACACCTATCGAACGCGAACCCTCAACTCGTACTGGGTGATCACGCCAGAAGCATGGGATCGAATTGTGCGCGAGGTTGGTCCAAGTCCATGGCTTTACACTTGCGGGAAGGACGCGCACACGACAGGGTGTGCACGGTGCGGATGCTGTATCAGGGAGTACTTCGCGACCAGGGAAAGGATGCGGGCATGAGCGGAATCTACGTGGCCAGTAAAACCAAGCACGGTTCTCGGTGGCGCCGCTGCCGGATTGCCGGTGCTCCCATAATATCGACTTGGATCGACGAGTCGGATCCTGGAGAAACAGTAGACTGGCCGGACTTGTGGCGTCGGTGCGTCAAGGAAGCGTCCGAATGCGATACGCTGATCCTATACCTGCAACCAGGAGAGGCGCTGAAGGGTGCCCTGGTCGAGGTTGGCTGCGCACTCAGTCACGGAAAGCCTGTATTGTATGTTGGTCCGGATGACACCTACTCGGTGCTGAAACATACATTGGTTACACGGTGCACTAACCTTCGGGAAGCCTTCGATCGAGCTGGGTGGTCCGGATCATGATCTCCAACCGCACGACGCTCGCCCAGTTAGGACGGGGCGGGAAGGTGAAGCCGAAGCGCGGTCCGACCAAGGCTACACGTCAGGCCGCGTCAGCCAAGCATTCGGCCCTGGTCAAGATCATCCTACAACGGCTGGCATACGAGCCCGGGTTGAAGCTGTGGCCGCTACGTCAGTTCGCTGGGTCACCGCGCGTGGGAACACACCCAGTATTCTGGGGACTTGTCCAGGGTGCAAGCGACATACTCGGCTGCCTCGCCTTCAACGCTGTGCAAAGACACGAAACCGGATTCCTGAACCGAGTAGAGATCGGCCGGTTCTTTGCTCTCGAGGTCAAGACCGGGAAGGCGAAACAGAAGCCGGGACAGCGCGAATTCGAACGCGACGTTCGGGACGTTGGAGGATTCTACGCGGTGGTCCACAGTGTTGACGAGGCGTTGGCAGCGCTCGAACGGGCGAGAAGAGGAGAGACATCATGACTTGGAACCCAACCGAATGGACCCTTCGACGCAAAGGCCGAGTCGGCCGTGTGCGCAAGAGCGCGGACAAGCGCGGTGGCTACGACATGACGATCGTTGGCGGAATGACGATCGGAGTCGGTTCACGCAAGACCAAGGCGGCGGCAATTCGCTGGGTCGAGAGGGAGATCGGGAAACTGTGACCACTCCGCCCCAGTCCGCGCAGCCACCACCGGACGACCAGGTGCCTGAGGCGCCTCCCGAAACCGCGCCCTTGCCGCCACCACGGCCGACGGTGCGCCAATCGGTAGCCGACGTCTGGATCCTGGACGACGGCACCGACGATCCGCTGGTCTACCTCTCGCCCGAGTCGGCCTACTATGGGTTGGCCAGGGCGCTGATTGAGCGGGCGAGAACGAAGCCGGTCGTAGACCAGCACAGGAAGGCGAAGCGGTATGCGAGGTGGTTGCAGAGGAAAGGAACGGAGACGTGAATAGACTTCAATTCTGGTGGTTCTGCAACCGCACGAAACCGTCCTGGTCGTGGCTTGCGTGGCTGATCCGTGCTTGTCAGGGCGCCATTCTACGCAACGTCATCAGCGATTGGCTCTACAGCTGGCCCTATTCGGTCGACGGCTGCCAGATCGATATCTCTGGCGGCTGTCCTGTCCAGGGATTCGGAACCGTTGACGGCCATCCCTGCTACTTCAGGGCTCGCGGAGAAGGCTGGTCGTTCGAGGTGGCGCCGCTTGGAGTAGGCACGGAGATAGAGCCGCTATTCGAGACCGGAGACCGCTGCTACGTGTGGCCGGTCGGCGGCTGGATCGGGCAGGCCGAAGTGTGCCGGGTGCTTAGGATCGCGATCTCGAGGTGGAGGCAGAGAAGACAATGACCGCCTACACCATGTCCTGCTCTCGCTGGGACTGCATTGACTGCGGCGCGTGCCGGCCAAGGTTGCGTCTGGTCAGGCCTACAGTGGAGACAGAGAATACCGCTGTCTCGCCGCCCGATCGGTTGACCGAGGGCGAGGTTGGCGGTAGGGTGGATCAACATAGCGACGGCCCAGCCGATTCCGCGACTGAGCCGTCTTGCCAAGCCACGAAAGGACCGTGGACATGACCGACTCCAATGTAATTGCGCCCGAGTCACAGGACAAGGGTGAACAGGTGGGCAGCGCAGACGTGCCCTGGCGCGTCCTCTACTTCGGCCTTGGCGACCGCCAGTGGCTGAAAGCAAAGCCTAGCTCGGTCTACGACCCGTCCGGCTATCTCGACGCGATCCGTGCCTACGCCGGGCGCCGCCGTTGTCTGTTCCCGGGCGACTGCGTCAAGCTTCAGCATCGGACGGCAAGCGGACGGTGGAGGACGGAGTTGTCGGACTATAGGCCAAGGAAGAGGGCGGAGGAGGCGGGGAATGGCTGACAACCGCCCATCGAAGCTTCTTCGCCGGGCTCTCCGCATCCTGCGCGGTCTGACCTGCTCGCACCCGCGAATGCGTCCGGCGCCGTGTCACTACTGCGTGGCGTCTGGTCGACGGTGCGACATCGTCCGATGCCCAGACTGCGGCTTGTCGTGGGACAACAGTGAGGGAATTTATGGCTGACCGAACCATCATCGAGATCGCAAACGACGTGCTGACCTGCGCGCTTTCTTGGGCGCCCAACGCGAGACTCATGGGAAACGTGAGAGCCGACGAGATCGTGAGGTTGGCACGATACCTCGCCGCCTGCCACGCGCGCGAGGACGAGCTGTTCGAAGCAATCAAGGAATCTTCGCGGCTACGCGGCACGGAGCGCCAAGGAACGGCCATTCGAGCAATCCTACACGCCGCGCGGGCTAGGAGAGCGGCAGAGCCTAACCCGGCGTCTGAAGTCTGCCCGTCGTGCAAGGGGAGCGGCACTTTTTGGTACTGTGGATTTCGGTACCCATGCCAAGACCGCTGGCACTCGCTCGCGGCCGGCGACGAAGTCGTGGAGGTGAAAGATGGCTGAAGGAAAGTGCCCACGCTGCGGACGCGAACACTGCGTCCGAGTCTGCGGTGGGCAAGGCATCTACTATGAATGCTGGAACTGCGGGAACCGGTTCACTGGGTTCGAGGCGCTGAAGCGCGCACATAATCGAGAGCTCGTAGAAGCGGCCAAGCGAACGATCGAGGCGCTGACCGCCGAGCTATCCGCCTGCCACGCCCGCGAGGCCGCAGTTCTGGATGCCTACGAAATGCCGTCCGGTGGCACCTCGGCAATCTTCCGAAGACGCGCGTGGGAGGCAATCATGGAGGCCGCGCGGACTAGGAGAGCGGCCGGCGCGGAAGGCGTGGAGGTGGAGAGGTGACCAGCGACGAACTGCGGGAACAAGCCGACAAGCTCGACGCGGAAGCCAGTGGATACGACTGGACGGCGGAACAGATTATCCAGTACGCCGAACGGACGCGATCGAGGGCCAGAGAGTATCGAAGGCAAGCAGCAGCCGAGTGGTTTGCGGAACAGGATCGGCTGCGAGATCAAGAAACCTTTCCGCTGAGGCCGCCTATGTGGATCTAGAGACTAATCGACCGGGCGCCCGTTGGCGCGAGCACCCGGTCTTGCTCACAACAACGAACGGTGAAGGACGATGAGATGAGCGAAGAGACGGTAGAGAAGAGTGCGCTGGGCGGCAACCCGGAACAGGTGGCCAGTGGGAAAGCGATCGAGTTTCCGCTTCCTAATCCGTGCGTTCGCTGCGGAGGAACACAAGGAGAAATTCGCCCCAAAGGTGCGCAGGACTGCTTGTTTTGCCTCGGATGCAACCTATTCCAGAAGAACGTATCCAGGGTTCAGAGTGGACGAGCGGTTCGCACTGTGACGACCGTGCACAACGGGATCAAGACGAAGCAGCGTGCGCGAATCTTACTACGCGCAACCTGTCACTGTGAGTTGTGCGGCAAGCTTCCGAGACCTGATCAAGAACTGCATGTCGAACACTTGCTAAGCGTGAAGGTCGGGCTAGAGCACGGTCTCACGGACGAAGAAATCAACTCGGACGATAATCTCGCTGCATTTTGCGACGAGTGCAATCTGGGTCTCGGGAGGCAACCGGTACCTCTGCGCCTTGCGGTAGCTCTGGTGATGGCGAGGCAAAGACCAACGAAGGAAGCCTGATGTCCGGATACGCAAAACTGTTTTCTAGCATTGTTCGATCGACCGTCTGGCGGGAGCCGGCCCACGTTCGTTTGGTTTGGGTCACCATGATGGCACTGGCCGACCGAGACGGATTCGTCGAAGCGTCGGTGCCCGGCCTGGCGGACTGCGCCCGGGTTACCCTTGCCGAATGCGAAGACGCCCTGGAGAAGTTTAGATCCCCCGATCCGTACAGCCGGTCGAAGGACTTGGACGGAAGGCGCGTTGTCGAGACCGACGGAGGATGGGTGCTCGTCAACTTCGCCAAGTATCGGGACCGCGCCTACCAGGACGAGCGAAAAGAGAAGGCCGCCGAGCGTATGAGAGAGCTAAGGTTGCGTAATGGTTCATGTTCGCAACAAAGCGAACAACTGCGAACAGGTGCGAACAAGTGCAAACGTGAGCGCACGAATGCAAACCCCCCTGTATCTGGATCTGCCTCTGCCTCTGATCCGGGTGGCTTTCCTCTGGATCTACCTGACATGTCAGGATCGCGCGCGCGCGAGGGAGGTCCCCAGCCAGAGAGGGAGGAGCCGGGCGCGGGGTCGGCCTCTCCTCAACCGTTGGTCCTGACGCAAGCGGAACCGAAGACCGACAAGAAGTCCAGGGTGAAGTCGGTTAGGGCAACGGCGTCAAAGCGGGTGCCGACCGACTGGGAACCCAACGAGGATCATCGCAGGATTGCGATTGAAGAGGGACGAGACTTCCAGCGTGAACTGAAACAGTTCCGCGACTGCGAATTTCAAAAGCCGCACGTTGATTGGAATGCGACTTTCAGGATCTGGCTGCGGTCTGATCTCGGAAGGCCGCCGGGATGGGTGCGCCGCGCCGCCCTACACCAGGCCGCAGTCCCCGGTGGATATGACGTATTCAACCTACCGCCCAAGACCAAGAACCCACCAGAAGGCCCGGCCACATGACGCCAGAGCAGCAGACGAAGATCGATGCGGACGACGAACGGGTAGCCCAAGAGGTTTTCCGGGACGGCCCCCGGGCACTTGCGGTGCTCTGCAACGGCGCGCTGCTGGCCTGCATCAAGCGGCCCGAACTTCGGGACTGGGCCGATACCTACGCGACTGAGGACGGCGGAAAGCTCATCATCGGGCCGACCTCGATCGGCAAGACTTCGGCTGTCGTCTGGGCGGTGAAGAGAGTGGTGAAGCAGAGCCGGTCCGAACTCCGGCAGCGAGCGGCCGCCGCGGGGCACCGCGGGCCAATCGGCATCGGTGCCAGGGTCTGCTGGGCGCGCGCGGTCGAGCTAGCCAACGCCCGGTTGCAGCATGGCCTAGGCGCGGGCGAGGCACCATTGGTGCTCAAGGCCGAGGACGCGGACCTGCTGGTGATCGACGACCTCGGTGGGGAGACCCGTTCCGACGCGCTAGAGGCCGTCTTGGCGTGCCGCTACGACCGGGGGCTACCCACCATCGTGACGAGCGGGAAGACGTCGCAGGAGCTAGAGGAGCGCTACGGCCAGGCGTTGCTCCGGCGCGTCATCGAGAGCCGGGGCGAGTGGGGCACTCCGCTGAATCTGTTCCCGAAGGGAATCGATGGCTGAGCCAACGATCACGATCACCCGCTGGCCGAACCTGCTCGACCCGCGAGGCACCGAGCAGACGTTGCCCTGGGAATACCTCGCTTACCAATTGAGCCAGCGCGCCGAGTTCCGGGGCGACAAGGATCACCCAGGCTGGAGCCCGGCCTCGTTCAAGGGTGAGCACCGGGCACTGGTGGACTGCCGGTGCGTTTTCGCACTCTGCCTGGACTACGACGACGGAGAGACAATCGAAGCGGCACAGGCGCTCTGGGGTGGCAACGCTGGGCTGCTGCACACGACCAGGAAGCACCGGCCCGAAGCGCCGCGGTTTCGCGTAGTGCTACCGCTGGCTCGCCCGGTCAGCGCGTTCGAGTTCAAGGCGCTCTGGAACCGGGCAGCCCACCACGCTGGGCGGAAGAACGACCCGGCCGCCAAAGACGCGAGTCGGTTCTGGTTCTTGCCCGGCTGCCCGCCGTCGTCCGAGTTCCTGGCCAAGTCTTGGGATGGCCCGTGGTTTGATCCCGATGAGTGGCTGGCCAAACCGGATCCCACGGCGATAGTCGCGCCCGCGATCAACGTGATGGCGCCACCGCGAGCCCAGGATGACCTCGAGGCACGGGCGTCCTGCTACCTCGCCAAGATCGGCGGCGCCATCTCCGGGCAAGGAGGACACCGGCAAACCTGGGACGCGGCTCTGGCTTTGGCTCGGGGCTTCCGTCTCAGCGAGGATCAGACGTTTCGGCTGCTCCGTGACGAGTACAACTCTCGCTGCGAGCCGCGCTGGTCCGACAAGGAACTCCAGCACAAGGCGGCGCACGCGGTCAACGCCAAATTGGTGCCGCTTGGCTACATCTGCGACGACGCGGAGTATGAGCGGCGAGAGTACCGATCCCCGAAGGCGCCGCCTGTGTGTCCACCCGATACTGACCCAGACTATACACCCGAACCGCCCGAGTGGTTGGAAGACGAGCCAACCAACGACGAGTCAGAGAGTGTACCAGACACCAAGCTAGGTGCGGCACCAGAGGCACCATGCCCGCGCATGGCCGCAGAACCCGCGAAGCCGTCGGCCGTCGAACGCTATCGCGTGCTCTCCGAGCATAGGTTGCTGGACGACTTCCTGACCGTCATGCAGGACCCGGCTCCTCCTCGCGGTTGTCCGAGTGGCATCCAGGATCTGGACGACGCGATCGGAGGGTTCCGGCGGGGCAACATCACAGTCTTTGGCGGAAAGCGGTCGGTGGGTAAGACGGGGGCCTCGATTCTGTTTCGGGACTCGGCGTCTGAAGCTTCTATGGGGTGCGTCATGTTCGCCGGTGAGGACGCGGCCCGCATGTACGCGGCTCGCCTCATGGCAAAGCGTGCTGGGATCAACGCCCTCACGTTGCGCGATCTGCGGTGGGACGACGAGTTCAAGAAGCAGCGGGACATCGCGAAGGCGATCCACGCCGTTGCCGGTGCCACCAAGCTGCCGTTCCTGGTCCCGGCGCACGGGATGCTGGTCGAGGACATGGCCCAGGCGATCAAGGATCTGTCGAACGAGATTTCGGTTCAGCTCGTGATCGTCGACTATCTGCAACGGCTCCGGTCTAGGCGGTCGTTCCAGAAGCGCGCCGAGCTCGTGTCCTACATGGCGGGCACACTGACCGATGCAATCAAGAGCATTGACGCGGCCGGGATCATTCTCTCGCAGCTGAGCCGAGGCGGTGAAGAGCGGCCGTCGTTGGAGAGTCTAAAAGAGAGCGGCGATATTGAGGATATGGCGGAGCATGTGCTGCTCGGTTGGCGACGCAAACCGAATGACCGTCGCGACGAACAGGACGAGCGGTTGCTTATCGTAGCCAAAAATAAGGACGGGCGGGACGATCTGCCCGACATCACCGTCCCGTTCGACCCTGTCACCGCGAGTTTCAAGTCAACCTACGGATATGAAGTCACGCGCGACAACGTGGACGCCACCTGGTCCGCCGCCGAGCAATCCTCCGCGGACTACTACGACTCCCCCCGCTCCGGCCTCGACCGGTAGCACTAACCGACAACCCCAACCAAGGAACACGCACATGACCGACAAGAACCTGACCGAAATCGTAGCCATCCTAGACCGCAGCGGATCCATGCACTGCCTGACTGCCGACACGATTGGAGGCTTCAACGCATTCCTGGCCGAGCAGAAGAAAGCGCCGGGACGCGCGAAGCTGACGCTCGTCCAGTTCGATGACCAGTACCAGATCGATCACGACGGAGTCGACATCCAGTCCGTTCCCGACCTGAACAGAACGACCTACCAACCGCGTGGCAGCACGGCGCTACTGGACGCGGTCGGCAAGACGATCGTGACCGTGGGCGAGCGGTTGGCCAAGACGCCCGAGGAGCAGCGGCCCGGGCAGGTCATCTTCTTGGTCATCACCGACGGGCAAGAGAATGCGTCCAAGGAATTCCGCGACCCGGCGAAGATCGCTGAGATGGTGCGGCACCAGACCGAGAACTACCAGTGGACATTCTCCTTCATGGGTGGCGGAAATGCAGCGTTCGCGCAGGCCGCGCATCTCGGGTTTGCATCCAATCAGACCTACCTGTACCCGGCTACCTCAGACGGAACACACGCTGTCTATGCCGCGGCAGCCGTCGGTTTTACGCGACGTCGCGAACAGCAGACACGCGGTGTAATCATGGATCCTATGGCGTCGCTGCTGACCGACGACGAAGCGAAGTCGCTGAAGAACTGACATGACCCCAAAACCGATCACCTTCACAGGGCCCAACCCGGCGCTAGTTCGAAGCGGTGCGAAGACGCAGACGAGGAGACCGGTAAAGCCACAGCCAACAACGTTTCCCAAAGGCGATCAAACGATGCTGTTTTGGGACAAACAGCCAGACTGGGTCCGCACCAGATCTGATATTGCGAAAGCTGCACCCCACAAGGTAGGCTCTCGCCTCTACGTCCGCGAGGCCATCGAGTGGGCAGACGGTTTCGCGTTCTACCAGGCCGACGGTGCAGTCTGCCGGTTCATTGATACGTGGCCCTGGAAGCGCCCGAAGCTCGCCGCCATGTTCATGCCGCGCGGCTGCTGGCGGACCATGATCGAGATCACGGACGTCAGGGTGGAACGGGTCTGCGAGATCACGGAAGAGGACGCGAAGGCAGAGGGAGTGACGCCGCTCAAGGTGTTCGACCCGGAGTCGTATACGTGGGACTACCGAGGCGCGTTCGAGGACGCTTGGTCTGCCATGCACGGTCCGAGTTCGTGGGAGGCCAACCCGTGGGTCTTCGTCTATCAGTTCAAGGTGGCGGAGGTTAGAGGATGAGATTCTTTCACCACCCGCCGCAACCGTGGCCATCAACACCACCAATCAGGGAGATACCAATGGGAACCAGACCATTACCAATACCGACCGTCCTCGATCCACACCCAGATTGTTCGTATTGCGGGCACCCGTTCCGCGCTGGCTCGCGAGGCGAGTGCTCGAACTGCGGCGCGCCAGGACCGTGGTCAACGCCACCGCGTGAGAGTGAGAAGCGCAGTCACGGAACCAACAGCGCGGGGCCTGGATGACCCCTCTCGCCCTCCTCACCGCCGCCCGCGAACTCCGCGAACGCGCCCGCCAGGCTACAACGCGCGCCGAACGTCACCTCGCACAGCATCGCCAGAAGCAGAGCGACGCCGAGCGGCTCGCGCAGGAGGCGACCGCGCACCGGCTGGACTCAGTGGCTGCGCGGATTGAGGCGGAGGAACTCCTTGACGAGGCGGACGAACTCGAGGCGCAAGCGGAGAAGGCGAGGGCGTCGTGAAGTACGATCCTGACGCGCGGATGAGCCACTGGGTACAATTGGCAGGCAAGCAAGCTAGGCTTACCAGCGAGCAAGAGGCTGAGTTGCTGGAACGCTTTCAGCGCGGCGACCGTGCAGCAGGTGATCGGGTAGCGAGGTCGCTCCTTGCGTTTGTCGTCTACACAGCCAAATCGTTCGTGCGCTACAGTCACGTGACGCTTGACGACCTAGTCGCGGTTGGGAACGTTGGCTTGTTGACTGCAATGCGCAAGTTCGAGACCGGTCGCGGTTTGCGACTGATCTCCTACGCACAAGAGTGGATCCGTTGTGAGATCTGGCGGTTGATCATGCGCGATTGGTCAATCGTTGTCGGCGGCGAGAATGCTCTACGCGGTATGGTATTTCACAAGACGGTTCGCGCCTATCAGGCCGCCCAGGCGATTACAGGAGACCACGAACAAGCGGTTGAACTGGCGGCGCACAAGTGCGGGATCTCTGCGGACAGGTTTCGGAAGCGGCTGGCAAGAATCACCGATCGCGATCTGTCGTTGGATACACCGATGTGCGACGGGGCGTCGTCACGGATTAGCTATCTACCAGCTTATTGCGATATGCCAGACGCGGCACTTGAGGCCAGGGAGGAAGCTGAACGCACTAAACACTTGGCACGGACGGCGCTAGCGTGTCTTACAACGAGACAGCGTGAGATCGTGGGCGCCCGGCTGATGGACGACCGGACGCGATCACGAGGCAAGATAGGTCGAGAGTTTGGGATCAGCCGAGAGCGCGTGAGGCAGGTTGAGAACCGAGCCATGGGCGTCATGCGCGATAGAATCGAGTGCGCCCAGCGTGAGACAAGAACAGTGGAACGACAACAGGAGACCACATGACCAAGCAAACCGAATCGACGAGACTGAAAGTGACTGTAGCCAAGACCGACTTCGTGCGCGTGCTCGAGCGGTGCCAAGGCGTGGCGAGCCCAAAGACGACCATGCCGATACTGGCCAATGTGAAACTGGAAACCATTGGCCAACGCTTGAACGTGTCGGCCACCGATCTCTACCTGGCCGTGATTGGTAGCGCTGGCGCCGACTTCGAAGCCCCTGGCTCCGTCTGTCTCCCGGCTCGCGATCTTCTGGAGCGCGTCAAGTTCATGCCGGATGGCGAGATTACGATCACTACCAGCGACGCTTGCGTGACGACGATCAGGGCGAAGGGAAGCCAACGCAGGTACACGCTGAACGGGATTCCGGGCGAGGAGTTCCCGTCGTTGCCGAATTCAGAAGGTGCCAAATGGATCACGTTGCCAGCTTTCGTCCTGTCAAACCTTTTCAATCGAACGGCGTTTGCTGCGTCGGTAGACGATACTCGGCTAAATCTGAACAGCGTCATCTTCGAACTTGAGGGCACTCGGGCACGTTGCGTGAGTAGCGACGGACATCGGCTTGCGTTGGCAGATGAGTCGCTGTCGAAGCCGCAGTCACTGGTTACCATGATCCCTTTGAAGGGAGTCAACGAATTACGTCGGCTTCTTCCGGATGAGGGGGACGTCAGGATTGCGGTTTTGGGAGCGCATCTCTTTGCAGAGATCGGAGACTACAGCTTTTCGGTGAAGCTTACTGATGCTCAGCCTGTTCCCTATGCCCAGGTCATACCCACCGACTGCAAGCGCACGGTGACTGCACCAAGGGTTGCTTTGATTGAGATGATCAAAGCAATTCAGGTGGCGTCTAGCGATCGGACTGGTGGGGTGCGCCTGACACTGACTAACGGGATGTTGAAAATAGACAGCGAGTCTCCCGATGGAGGACAAGGATTTGACGAAATGGCCGTTGACTACAGTGGAAACGACCTCATCATAGGAGCGAACGGCAAGTACCTGATCGAAGCGCTGGCGGCCACTCAGGGAGATGATGTGACAATCGGCACGGGAGACGAACTCGACCCGATTCTGATTCAGCCGGTCGGGAACGGGGGGACGCAGATGGTGGCTATGCCGCTCAGGATATGACGGAGACACGATGAAAGAGATTCAGTTGACTCAGGGTCAGGTTGCAAAGGTAGACGATGAGGGATACGAGCTTGCAACTTCGGTTAGCCACAAATGGCAAGCGCATTGGGCCAAGAACACAGGGTCATTTTATGCAGTGTGTGCGGTGCGTGTAGACGGCAAGCGAAAGGCTATACCGATGCACCGCTTAATTGCTGGAGCCAAACCGGACCAAGACGTTGACCATATCAACCACGACACCCTAGACAACCGACGCGAAAACCTGAGGGTGCTGGACGCCAAAGATGTTCGTCGAAACAACCAAAACACGCGCAAGCGACGTCTGAAGACTGCGAGCAGATACAAGGGGGTCACTTATCATGGCAATACCGGTAAGTGGCGCTCCAGAATTTCGGGTGGAGAACGGTTGCCATCAGGGGAGCTAAAGAGAATCAGCCTGGGTCTCTTTGAGACAGAAGAAGCAGCCGCCCTTGCATACGACGACAAGGCTAGAGAGCTTTTCGGTGAACATGCTTGTTTGAACTTCCCCGGACCAGGAGAACAGTCCGCGGCTGCGGAAGTGGAATGGTCGCGAAACACGTGTCCAGTAGGTAAACCCATCAGTCAGAAACGGATCAATAGTAAGCGGAGCAGGTTCAAAGGTGTCTATCGTAGGTATTGGAAGACCAATTGGTGTGCCCATTACTATGACGGTGTCAGGGATATCCACATTGGAACGTATGACACGGAGGAGGACGCGGCTCTAGCTTACGACGCTGCGGTTCGCGCGCAATATGGAGCGGACGCTGTATTTAACTTCCCGCAACCGGGAGAGCGTTCGGCTCTCCCGCGAGAGTGCCCGGTAGCCGCGGAGTAGCCCACCATGCACCTACGACCTCGATCCGCCGCAATTGTGACCGCCTGTGCGGCCGAGTTTGATCTGTTGCCGTCCGAGATACTGTCAAAGACCAGGGCGCAAAGCAAGACCCGTGCGCGTCACTTGGCCTGGTACCTAATGCGGCGCCTGTTGTGCAAGAGCGACGTCGAGATCGGAAAACTGACCGGATTCGATCACTCGTCCGTGCTTCACGGGATCCGTGAGGTCGAGTGGTGGATCAAGAAACGACCCGAGGACGCCGAATCGGTGTTCCGTCGGATCCGGTCCCAGATTGACTTCGAGGCAGAGGCACAGACCGCCGAGTAAATTACCACTTGCGCGATCCAGAAACTGATCCACCACAACAGCAGACACATGCAGACCCGCGCCATCGAGCGCGATAGAGGAGACCAACATGGAACAAGACACCACGAACGAAGCAACCACCGACAACGACACCCCGACCGAGCCGGCACCGAAGAAGCAGAGGGCTGCCCGTAGCGACAAGGGTAAGCCTCTTGGACCCAGGTCAGAAGCGCCGGCACGACGCGAGGCGAGAGAGGCAGCGAAGGCCAGGGTGAAATTGGAGAAGGAGTTGGCCAAGGAAGTCGATCGCAACGCTGGACTGATCGCGCAAGCCGAGGCGATCGGGTTCGATCTGACCGAATCGGACGACAAGATCCACCAGCTCGAGCGGGCGCTGGGGTTGGGTAGCGAACCTGAGATCGACGAGGAAGAGGCAGCGGAGTGACGCCAGAGCAACGCTTCCAGCGCGACTGTGCCGCCTACCACGCGAAGCAGGGTGCGCGCTTCCGACTCGAGGACGGCGAAGGGCGGTGCCTCTACGACGACGGGCCAAGTGCTGTGCTGGACCCGCACTACTTCCAGCAAGACATTTGGGCGGCGCGGAAGGTAGTGGCGCGCCGTCCGGAACGCCACGTTGACATCGGCTCACGTATCGACGGCTTCGTGGCCCACCTTCTAGCCGCGCGCATTCCTGTCACCGTGATCGATATACGTCCGCCTCCGATCGTGATCGAAGGGCTGACGTTCATACAGGCCGACGCCACAACCCTGGAAGGGTTCGCAGACAACTCAGTCGAGTCGCTGTCTAGCCTTCACGCCTGTGAACATGTCGGCTTGGGCCGCTACGGTGACACGATCGACCCTGACGGCTGGGAGAAGGCTATGCGGTCGATGGCTAGAGTGTTGGCTCCGGGTGGCCGTCTGTACTTTGCAGTGCCGGTCGGGAGAGAGCGGGTGGTGTTCAATGCTCACCGCGTGTTCGATCCGATCACAGTTACGAATACGCTCTGTGCTCTTGATGCGTGTGACTTCTCGTGGATTGGTGACGACGGTGTCATGCGCAGGAGCAAACCTCCGTGGGGTGGAATCCAGGAAGCCGTTGGATGCGAGTACGGCTGCGGCCTATTCGAGTTCACAAAAGGAAACAGAGCATGATCGTCAACATCAACTTCGACAAGTTCATGTGTACATTTCCCGGAGCTACCGGAACAGTCGAATCGCCCTACGTGAAGCCGCCTCCGGCACCCAAACCGTATTTGTTTCTGGGCCACAAGGTAGGTCGTGGGATTCAGAAACTGAATCGGTCGGTGCAGTTGGAGATCACGCAGTCATTCGGACCAGAAGACAAACATTACATCGGTGTAAACCACACGACGAACGTAGCCGACGGCTGCGGAAGCATCGGAATCTTCTTCTTCGTTGGTCACACCGAAGCTGACGTTCGCGAAGGCCTGAAACGTCTGGAGAAACTCTGGGACGACATGATGGCGGCGTGGACGAAAGCCGACAAGCGCAAACGATCGAAGGAGACACAATGATCAACACAATTGCTGAGAGTGTGCACGTCGGTTTGATTGTTGGATGTGCGGTGACAGCTGCCTGGGTGCCAGTGCTTGTAGTGATAGCTATCACGGCAACCGTGATTCGGTGGTGGATCAAACGATCGAACAAGGAGACACCATGACAGGAAGATTGTTCCGACAAGACAAGTACTCGCCCAGGGAAGCGCTGATTGCGGCCGCTGACCGCGTGCCAGAGACGGCTAAGACGGTTTCGTTTCAGTACGACCACCACAGCCAGCATTGGAGCATCGAGTGGTACAACGCCGAGACTGGCTCCGGAGGCACGTGGTATTCGGATCATTGGCACGGAACAGACTACGGTCTGATTCCAGAACCTAGAAGTTGGGACGCATCATGATCGAACCACTGAATCCAAGTGAAGCACTTGACCTAATCCGACGCTTTTCTGAGCAGCAACTCAGAAGCGAGGACTGGGACGATATCCAGTTCTTTCCTGTGAAAGTAGCAAAACTAGCAAGACGCGCGTTGGGTATGCCGGACCTTGATGGATACGGAAACTTGGGATGGGACGACTACGACCTGAGGCGACTGGAAGAGGACGAAGTAGATGCGGAGGATCCATGATCGAACCAACCCGCCTAGACCCAGAAGGCAAGTTCCGTGTGCTACGCGAGGTCGCCAAGTACAGCGGAGCCCGGAACCTGATCGAGGTCGGTACGTTCCGCGGAGAGATGGCGCGACGGTGCGCGGCCGTGTTCGACTTCGTGTGGACGATCGAACTGGACCACGACTTGGCAGAAAGCGCATATGCTAGACTGAATTGCCTGGGGAATGTCTTGGTAAAGGAAGGCGAGGGGGTCAGGTGGCTTCCTTTCCTATTCGAGAACGTCGATATTGAGGACGCGGAGGTGCTGTTAGACGGCCACTACAGCGGCGATGGCACCGCACTTGGCCCCGACGCTGAGCCGGCGGTGAAGGAGCTCGACGTCCTGCTCCCGTTCGCCAGCCGGATTCGCGCGATCGTGATCGATGACCTACGGTGCTTCGGGGTCAACGAGGGGTTTCCGAAGAAGAGCGAGCTACTGCGCGCGGCCGAGAAGTGGCAGGCGATCGGGTACCAGGTGATCGTGCAGGACGACATGGTGATTATTGTGAAGGAGGCGACGTGATGCAATTAGAACTCAACCCAAAAGCACGGAAGGCTTTCGAAACCTGGAATGTCATCTGCGAGAAGACCGGTGCATGTTTCGAAGCGTGGCCACCGGTCGAGGCACTGATGGCTCTAACCGAAGAGAAACTGGAGGCGGAATATCAGAAGGCACTTCGAATGCCGAACTACTTCCGTTTGCACGATGACGAAGAACAGGAAGCCTCGCGCGCTGCGAAGGCGTCTCGTCTACGGTTCCGTAGGCGTATGCAGAGGAAGTATCCCGGGTTCAAAATCCACCCAGTGGATCAGGAGGCAACGTGACGGAAAGACCCGATTGGTTAGTCCGATTCAATGAGACATGTGCCAGGTTCTACGAGTTCTGCGAGGAACTACGCGCCAAACACGAACTCTGGAAGCAAGAGCACCCGGGCCCAAGCATCTCCTGGGAAGACGTGTTGGAGATACTCAAGAAGCGATCCGAGGAGATCGGCAGCACCGGACAGGCAACCACGAAGCTCCCCGAGTACTTCGATGATGAAAGCGACCGTCAGAACCTCCGGGAGTCGCGGATATGTATGTGCTGCCCTCGGTGTGGATTCGATGAACCGCTTGGTATGGCCTACCCATTCGACCGATGCACACTGTGCGTCATGCATGAAGAAAGGTCAGCACAATGACACCCACCGAAGCCCTGACCCAGATCGCCGACAAGCTAACCTTCCAGCTCAAGCGCGAGGAAGGCTGGGAGGATCGGAGAGCTATGAGAGAGTGCGAGCGACTGGCGCGAGAGGCGTCCGATGTCCACTCTGCCACTCGCAAGGTCCTGACCTCGTTCAGCTGGGCCAGCAACGTCGAGTCACGAGACGAGGCCGAGTTTCTGTTGTTCCACCCTGGACTGATTGAAGCGTTGGAGCCGTTGGATGATCCGTATGGTATCGAATGCGAAAAGAGACTCGGAGTTCGAAACGGTAGGCTTCCTGATCCTGGTTCTCCGTTTGACCTGTTCGTGAAGGAGTACAGGGAGAAGTTTCCGGCGCACAAGACGTTCACCAATGGAATGCCGGACCTAGCATATGATCTTCGCGTGGTGGAAGTCGACGGGCCGTTCACTGTGACGACCAACGACAACGCCGAGGTGATTCTCGAGTACAACGAACAGGAGTGGTTCTGACATGAGACGTCACCCAATCGTCGAAGCCATCGCGGAGCGCATCCACGCACTGGCGATGGAGAACGCGCCCAAGAACGCGGCTGGCTATTACGAACTGCCAATGTCGGACAGCGAATGGGACCTGCTGAAGACGCACATACGCGAGAGTCTGGGAGTCGATCCGAGGGAGCCGATCCGATTCATGGGTGCGGAATGCTTCGTCGGCTACTGTATGACGCTACCTACCTTCAGATGGAAGGGGCAGCCTTTGTCGCCGGACGCCAACCGAGAGGGATACTGAGATGATCTGGACCGATCTCACCGAGCAGGAGAAGCTAGTCTGGGCCGCGGCGTTTGCAGCGGCGTTGCCAGATGCTGGAGCCAGACAATTGGCTGTACCGCGGAAACAATACTTCGAGGAAGTAACGAACAGAGCAGTAAGATACGCGGATGAGATTGTGGAAACCTTCACAAGGAACAACCAACGATGACCAATCAATCACCCACCATCGACCCCGCATGGCTCGAGCACGCCAAGGAGATTGCGCGCCGAATGAAGGAAGAAGGACCCGAGAACTTCTGCGCGTGGCCATCGATCTATCTGACCATGTTCGGCCACCCGCGCGAGCAGACGTGGCACGAACTCGGCTACCTGAAGACGCGACCAGACTGGAAGACACGCTGGGTGCCCGCGCTGGTCGAGGACAAGGTTGGCAATCCGCCACCATGTTCATTCTACCCGGCGAGCTCGGGCAACCTGATCCACCACTGCTGGCAAGTTGCTCGGTTCGAGGAGGCGACGGGCATACCGGTTCACAACATGGCGCGCGTCTTCGAGTTCGGAGGCGGCTACGGGTCGATGTGCCGGCTACTCAGTAGACTAGGGTTTGCCGGCGACTACGTGATCCTGGACCTGCGCGAGCTTTGCGAGTTGCAGCGGTGGTACCTGGGAGAGCTTGGAGTAATGGCCGCGATGACCTCCCTACCAAGAGACGTCGAACGGTTCATGGCCAACAGCATACGCGAGCAACCGCTTGGCTGGTCGCTCTTCATCGCCACCTGGTCCCTGTCCGAGGTGCCGATCGAAGCCCGCGCTCCCGTGCTCGAGCTGGCTCGCCAGTGCGATGCGTTCCTGATCTGTTATCAAGACAAATTCAAGGAACTCGAGAACACGGCAGCGTTTGCGCTGTGGCAGGCGACGATGCCGGAGATCGACTGGCGGGTGATGCCGATTGGCTACATGCCTGGCAATACGCAGCTGATGGGATTCAGAAGGGAGACGACATGAAACGCGACGAGTTTGTCAGACTGCTATCACGGGAACACCCAAGTTTTGCTTTTGAGGTAGTTAGAACGCTACCAGGAGCCAACTGCGATTTCTGGACTATATCAGGAGGGATCGCGTTGGACGACTACTCCGCGCTGGCCAAGGTGTTCGGGTTAGTAGAATCGCCAAGCCTCCCCGCGTGGGCGCGGATGTTTGGCTGGTCGAAACTTCCCAGGCCGCTCGACGCGCTAGCCCGTGGCCTCGATGCCGCTGGAATCCAAAGCATTCCCAGTGACTATATGCTTGAGTACAAGTCAGAAATCAACGGCTACGAATTCAAGAGCAACGTGCACCTGTACGGAGCCGTGAGAGGGACGGCTAGCCTGAGCATCGTTATGGATCCAGCTTCCTGGTCGGGCTGGCGCAAACTCCGCAACGGTGGGCCGCCGATTACCGGAAGCCCGCTCTATGACGTCCGTTTTGCAGACGAGGACGTGCGGAAGGTTGTTAGCAACGGGTTGTTCAAGTTCAACCCGTTGCGTGGCGCATACGGTAGCTGGAGCAGTGGCGCGGTTGTAGTCGAAGCCAATCCTGACGACGAGTGGCGGCGGATACCGGAGGGCAAGTGATGGGCGCCCGGGATGATCTTTCGTTGCGGATGTCGAGAGACCCATACAACCCTCGTGTCAGCGGACTCGGTCAACTCGAGTTTGAGCTAAGCCATCTGACTAGGATGGTCTGCGAGCACATCGACAAGACCGAGGAGCGTCTTAGGTCACTCGGGTTCATCGAAGACAACGAGTGGAGGCCGCTACGACTGCGTGGCCAGTGGCCGTGGAATCCGCGCGGACACGTTTACTCGATCGAGGTGAAGCGCGGAGAGGCAATCAGTTGTGGTCGGCTGATGGATCGGTATGATTCGTTCGGGATCCCGTTTGGGTTCGCACTGTTCACTGGGACCGGTGGGTTTGATCTCGTAGAGGACGACGAGTGGCGACCGTGCCAGAAGGAGGAACCATGATCATTGAACCAGTAGACGATCCTGAGTTGATGAAAATACTTCGCAAAATGGATCGCGACAGTGAACGTCTTCGTAGGGCACCAAGATGGATCCGGTGGCTGCTGGGTCTGTGGATTGGATACTGGCCACCTTTGCTTCCGCTTCCTAAGCTGCCGCCTTTGCGACCATTCGATCCATTCCAGCCGTTCGAACCGGGCGAGACGCCATGATTCCAACCGTCCCCTACGGAAAGAAGCAGGAGTACGAGTGCTTTCTGGTCTGCCCGAGGTGTGGGTACTACGAAGAAGACGAGGACGGAAACATATGCGGAAATCCGAACTGTGAATCGTGCGGATGTACGATTGATGAGTGTGTACAATGCGGTTATCGGATCCCGTTTCCAATCGGCTGGCTCGACCAGTCTGATCCCGAAGGCAAGCGTCCCGATGAGTGGGCGGTCGCGAAGGGTCACCTGGTGTTGAAGCCCGATGGCGAGATGGACGCGACATGGATCCCGTTCGCACTGTGCGACGCAGCGGAACGTCGACGCTGGCCGGTACCGCAAGAGCACCCGGGCTATCGTATCAGCGAACGGGCGTATGACGCGGCGCTGGCGGATACGAGCTTTGAGAGCCCGATGCCGATCAAGCAAGGACCGGCTGATCCAGGATGCGACTTCGTGCGATTCGCGAGGCCGAAGGGTCCGTGGCAAGACAAGGAGTCGGCGCTTCCTGTTCTAGGTGCCCCTTCCGACCTTGCAAAGGTTCGATTGGAATCCAATCTGGAGAACCTTGGCGACCTGACTGGAATCGCCAAAGGATGGCGACCGACGCTTGAGATCCGATTGTCATACGGAGAGCTTCCGTCAGGCGCACGTGAGGCTATCGAGAAGAACGCGGAGCCGCTGTTGGTCGAAGCTTCATACCCAGGTTATCCGCTGGACAGAGAGATACCGTGCGAAGCGAGGTTGACGGTTGAATCAGACGGTGAACCGCTTGCTCTAAGTGTGGGACAGCTGACCAAGTACGACTTCGACGAGACGACATCGATGGTCAGCTGGCGATTCGAGGGAGAGGCGCCGGAGGTTCTATATCCGACGAAGAAGGCGACGAGATGATGATTCACGGAAGAGATAGGATGCCGTCAGCTGAACTGCCAGAGTCGGTCAGCGTAACAAGAGAAGTCTCAGACAAGACAGGATCGATGGCCATAGTCATCAGGGATCACGAAAGCGAGGTGGCTAGGTTGGAGGCTCGCGACATCTTTGGAAAGGTAGATCATGCGGACGTGCAAAATGTGGAACGATACATCTGTGCTTGGGTCAACCAAGCACTGGAGAAGCATCTTGGCTCACCACCCGAGGTGGCCAAGTGATCAACCTACAAATTCACCCAGGCGAGTGGGATTTTTGCGAGGCCGACCTGAACGGTGAATGGCTCGACGACGATCGGCGCTGGCAGAAACTGTCCGATGAGTGGGTACTGTTCACGATCTTGGAGAAGCAGAGTTATCACGCTGGCTGCGAGCGGTCATCGAATGATCCAAACTACCAGTACAGCAAATGGCACTGTCCGCCGTCGATCAGCAATTACACAATGGGCCTGTGGGGTCGGAAGAAGACGGAGGAGAAACCATGAAACCACTTGTCACGATCATACCGTCGAAAAATCGCGCAATGCAGCTTGACGGATGTCTAACCAGCTACGCGCGCCACTGTGCGAACGCGCCTCCTCCTATGGTCATCTACAAGGCCACGACGGAACAGCACGCGAGCCAGTATGCGCGATTGGCCGTTGAGCATCCCGGCGTCGTGATGGTGCGAGAGGATTCGTTCTTCCCGCAGTTTCGCGAGTTGATGCTGGTGAACAACCCGGAAGCAGTCTTGTTCCTGGTCGACGACAGCATGTTCATCCGCCCTGTCGATCTTGATCAAGCTCAGTCGTTGATCGTCGACCCGCGCATGATCGGAGTTTCCCTCAGGTTAGGCAGAAACACGACGAGTTGCTACCCGATGGGCGGCCAGCATCAGGAGGTCCCGGCACTGAAGGACGGGCCCGGCAGTTGGCATTGCTTCGACTGGGCAGAGTGCGCCAAGGAGGACGCAGCGCTGGTCGCGGAAGGCAAGCCTATGCGCTGGCTCGACTGGGCGTATCCGTTTGACGTGAGTTCGACGCTGGTTAGAACGGAGACGATCCTGCGCTTGCTAGGCGACCGTAGACCCGAGAATCCGAACAGGCTGGAGGCCACGCTGGCCGAGTCGGCGCCACTGGTTGCTGAGGAGTCGCCGTTCCTCGCCTGCTTGGACCGTAGTGCGTGTTTCGCCGTTCCGTGGAACAGGACCCAGGAGGAGTTCCGAAACCGCTGTGGTGGCCAGCTACACGTCAGCATCGACATGCTGGCCAAGAGGTTCGACGAGGGATGGCGGCTGGACGTCGACCACTACGCCGAGCTGGCGAAGAACCAGGAGTTCCCGGGTGGGTGCCACCAAGAGATCGAGTTGAGGGTGAGGAAGGTTGGCAAGTGACCGACCGGCTGACATTCGATCGATACGAGTTCAAACGCGCTAATGCCAGCGGATACTATGAAGACCCTCAAGTGTGTTGGAACATGCACGTACTGGGCGAAGGGTGGTTCGTGACTCACGTCCCTCCGGAGCACGGATGGTACCTGTGGGCCAGAGAGCGCGTAGCAGAGATTGATGTGCATGGGTTGCAACAGGACGTGCTGGATGAGAACGCTGTCCGATGCGACGGACCGTGCTGCGTTGGCAGGCGTAGGTTTGGAGAGAACACTGCGCCATGATGTTCATTATCTTCTGTCTCCTTCTGCTGTGGATTCTTGTGTCGCTTCCAAGCTTCTGTCGTAGACAGAATGAGCCGCGCCGCACGATGCGTCCAGTTTCACTTCCGCAGCCTCCTCCTTCTGCGCATTCCTCGCCCGTGTGGCCTCGCCCGGATTCTGACATCGATCCAGACGTGAATGTGAAGATTGGAGAGAACGACTTCGTGAGAGACACGGTCTTAGTAGTAGCGACGGCTCCATTTGCCAAGGAGCCTCTGTGCGCTATTCGCAGAGTAAGCGGTAAAGAGCTGAAGTGTGAAGGCAAAAGAGCAATGGAGCGTCATGTGATAGACGTGTGCAAGCAGGTCACTTGGGCAAGACGCGAACTCCGAGCTGGAAGGGGACGGTAGCTATGACACGAGAAGAAGTCAAAACTGAACTCGCCGAGTTGTTGCGTCCGTTCCACGACAAGGTCGACGCTGAAGCAGCCGCTACCGGAACCACGCGGGAAGCGATCGTGGGTCGGTGGTGGATGATAATCGACGCGGCGCTGGCGAACCTGGATGCCGCGGACTTCGGGCCGAAGATCGAAACCAAGTGGGACCCGGTGACCAAGAGGATCGAGTGTACGTTCGAGTACTGGGAGACGCGCCAGCACTATCGGGTGAAGCCATGACCTACGAGGAAGCGATCCACAGCACAGGCCCGATCACCGAGGAGGCGGTCGAAGCCGTCAAGGAGGAGTTCGTGCGGACCTTGAAAGGGTTGCCAGAGAGTAGCTTCGAGCTCAAAGGTGACGCGGCGGCCCTGCCGCCCGGGATACCGTTGAGCCGATTGATCAAGGTTGAGATCGTCAGATCCGCTGAGGACGGCGACCCGGTGCAATCGAGATTCGTTGACACGCCGGATGGGCAGTCCGTGCAGGTCAAGGTTGGAGAGGAGTGGAATCCGTGAAGATGAAACCGAGTGAACGAATCTACGAATTGGCGGACGAAGTGTCCGGGAAGCGTCTTGGTATACACGGGAACGCGGAACTCTACATCATTGCGACACTGAAGTATCTCGACGAACAGGCCGCGTGGGAGGCGAAGGGACCAGAACTGGTTCCGCAAGACGTCGATTCACTTGCGGGTGTCGTATCCATCGACGACCCGGAAGATGGGACGCTGTTGTTGCGGTATGCCGACGGACAGCAGGTACTCGCCAAATGGACTCCCAAGCTTCACGTTGATCTACAGAGGTCCATTGATCGTGGGTTCAAGGTTGGAGGAACGACGAAAGGGAAGCCATGAGACTACCAATTGACGAGCCTGAGTCCGTCTGCCGCTGGTGTGGTGAGGCCGGCCAAGATCATGATGACTGCGAGTCGAAGCGAAAGTACCTAGCCCAGAGCAAAGGCGTCGTGTTGAGGCGTCCTCGTGGATCGAACGTTCCGCTAAAGGCATCGCAGTTGCCGCCTGTTCCCGACGGGTGGATGTGGCTTCGGTATCTCGGATGGGGAGAGCATCTAGACTGCTGGTTCCTAGTCAACAAGGATGACGCTTACGCTACCGAGGAAGTTCGCTCAGCCGACGAATGGCACCGGATGAAGCTGGTCGCTGTGGCCAATGGGTTCGAGAGCTGCGACGAGTGTATGAAGACGAAAGGGAAGCCATGAGTGAAGTACAACAAGATACCATTCGACTAGAACTGACTGTTGTTCCGCGCTGGTTCGGGCGTGATCTGAAGTTAGTAGACGGGACAGACGACGTCTACGTAGTTGCGTCCGAAGTGTTTCTGCACGTGTTCAAGAACAAGCATGGCCGTTGGGACGCCGACCTATACGTGCAGGATCGGCGGATTCCGGGCACGCTAGGTGCGCAGTCTTGGGAGCAGGCGATTCGCGAGACCGAAGAGACGGCGCTCCGGCAGCTCCAACTGTGGATGCGGGTCTGCGGATGACCACCGCCGTCTGTCTCCGTTGCGGCAAGCCACTCAGGCGCGCGGATAATGTGCACTGCTCGCGCGCTTGTGCAATGGCCGAGAGAGGGCCACGGATAACGCGCGCCAACAACATCGTCGAACTGGCCAAAGCGCTTGACCCAAACGATTGGCGGCGCATGGCTCTGTTGCTAGACCGCGCACTGGTAGCGATAGGAGCGGAGACACGATCATGATCCCTGCCCGTCTACCCTCGACGAAGCTGTCCCGCGAGCAGGCACCAGCACTGGCCCGCTGGCACCCGCCCGCCGTGTCGGGCAAGCGATGGGCGGACGAGGAGAAGTGGGCGGGGTTGGTTGAGAGGGTGCGGGGTCAGATAGCGGGCCCACTGACCGTCGACGAGTTCGAGTGGGTAGCGGGCCAGTGCGGCATCACGCGGTCGGACGCGGTCCAAGTTCTGTTTGCTGGCGAGGGGACCCACTGGCGATTCGAGTGCGGCGTTGGCTATCCGTTGCGGAGGCCGGTGAAGATTGAGATCGTTGTTGTGGAGAAGCGGCGAGTGAGGACCCACGAGTTGGTTGGACAGCTGGGGTGGCTGTTGACCGGGTGACGATTCTCGCTTGCGCGTTGGCGGAGTTGGGTCAGGGTGACAATAGGTGATGATGTATGGCCAGCATTAGGCGAATGAACCAGGCATTCGATCGTGCGGAAGCGCGACGGGAGACGGACATGAACCAAGAGAAGAACCCGCGGGCCATCATCCCGCTCGATCTCGGTCAGGGCAAGGTGGTCAGGGCGGACGGCGACTGGATGTGCCTGACCGACCTGTGGCGGGTGGCCGGCGCCAACGACACGAGGCGGCCGGTGGAGTGGTTGCGCCAAGACCAGACGAAACGGTTTTTGTCGCAAATTCAGGACAGTGGTTTGAGCCCACTGTCCAGGATTGTGCCCGGAAACCCTATTACCCACACACCGCCCGAGACCTGGGCCGAGTGGCACGTGGCCCTCGCCTATGCCGAGTACCTGAGCCCCGCCTTCCACGTGCACGTGCTGGACGTCTGGATGGCATGGAAGCAGGGTCGCCAGTCGACAGGGCTGGACATGGGCCAGCTGGAGCGTGCCGTCGAGGCGGCTACCAGGGGGGCCATGGCGGGCGTCGTGGCCATGATCCCGAGTTTGGCTGGTGAGATCGCCAAGGTGCTGCCGGGCGGAAACACGCCGGTCCCGGCACTGCCACCCGCAATGCCGGCGCTGTCGGCCCAGGATGCCCCAGGAATCGCCGGCAGGGCTCACGACTACCGGGAGGCCACGCCGGAGCAACGGGCCGCCTGGGAGCGACTGTGCGCTACCTCGGAGTTTCGGGAGATTCGGACCCTGCGGGAACGAGCGATCATTGCCGGCAAGTACGACAAGCCGGGTCAGGCCGACCGGGACCTGTGGCGGATGTCGGTCCGGCACGCCCCCGAGGTCGACCGCGATAATGTCTACCTGAGTGCGCTGGCGCTTGGCTGCCTTGGCAGCGTGGTCGAGTGGGCACGGACTCTCTGGGGCTCGGGCCATCCGCCGGTCACATTCGACGAGGCATACCCGCGGGAGACCCTACCGGCGCCACGGATGCCGACGCCGCCCAAGATGTCGAACATAAGGCTGGTGCGGTACCAAGGGACTCCCGATGGTGACGCTTTCCGCCAGTACCGCAAGGCGGCCAAGGTAACTCAGGAGGAACTCGGGCTTCGGTTGGTCAAGATATGGAGCGGCTGGAACAAGCCGGCATTGAGCGCCTACGAGTTAGGCCGGAAGACAATGCCAGCGGAAGTTGAACGGGCGGCGCGCCGGATCATCGTTGAGCTTCAGGAGCCGAAGGCGGCGGAGTGAAAGTGGCATTTTGTCGAGGTTTTCTATTTGTGCGTCTACGCGCGCACACGCGCGCGAGGAAACTGACATGATCAAGCCAAAGAGACCGAGGACCGAAGCGCAGAAGCGGGCTTTTGAGAAGGCTCGGGCAGCACAAGGAACCGCGAACGACAGGGCGAGAGAGTTTTGTGAGCAATTGCGCGAAGAAACGGCCTGGGAATGGGCACGATCCGGTCACCTAAGCGACGATCCTGGTAACCCATACGACGGGTGAGACCATGAGACCGATTCCCGGGCTCGAGACTGTGTCGGAGGCGGCAAAGCGGGCGGGCGTCCATCCTTCGACGATCATCCGGTGGGCGCGGGCGGTCGAGAAGAAGACTGGGCGCCGGGTGCTGCGCCGTCCAGCGTGGCTGAAACGGTGGTTCTACTTGGACTCCCGGTCGCTGGCCTCGGAGTTTGAGGACGAAAAGATGCCGCAGGATGAAGCATGAGGGCGCGAGACGCCGGTGGATACCGCATCCGCGGTCCCTTAGGGCATGAATGCTGAACTGATCGAAGGCCAGAAGAATTGGGTTCGTTTCCAGTCAACACTGAGGCGCCACAAGCGCGAGAACGAACTCCGGAAGCGTGACGAGCGGGCGGGTGAGGCCGCCCTTCAGAAGGTACTCGACGGGGCGCGCCAGTTGCCTGTCTACGAGTTCTCGGAGTTGACCCGCTACCTGTACGATGGGCAGAGCGGCAAGCGGTCCAGGGCGTTGCGGGAGGGCAAAGCGGAGGTGTGGGCGGGTGTAGTGGTGGAGAGGGGATGACATCATGACCGAATACGATGACGATTTTGACGAGGAAGAGGACGACCTGGAGGACGAAGACGAAGAAGATGATGACGAAGCCGAGGACGATCTCGACGAGGAGGATGACGACGAGGACGCGGATGAGGACGATGAGGATTATGAGGACGAGGACGACCTGAAGGACGACGAGTTGCACTTTGGTTATTACCCTAAGGGACCCGATAAATGCGCATATTGTGGAGATCCGTGTGGCACCTACAATCTGTGTAAGGAGTGTAGAGCCATAGAGAAATGGTACAGGACCAGAGGTTAGGCCATGACCAATCACAAGTCCTACCTATCCCCCGAGGACCTCCGTGCATGGGTTCGTGAACACGAGCCCGACCTGCTTCATTTCTGCCAGTTCGGTGACATCGGGCCCGGAAGTGTCAACCTGGACCCGGACGTCAACGCGGGGAGCCGAAGCGAACCGAAACCTCCAAGGTATCCGTGGGGAGCCGACCTGTACGTGATCCTGACAGTGACCGAGCGGCTTCAGGAGGCAATCAGGTCGATGCCGGCCAAGGTAGTGGATGGGCGAAACAGGCCGTGTGTTCGGCAGATACTGACGACGCGCTACGGGGAACGAGGCTTCAAGTGGGACGACTCGGCTCCAGCCGACTCGGAACGGTGGCTGGTAGAGGCGCAGCGGGTCTATTGCGAGGCGGCCCGTCGGGTTCCTAGGTGTCGACGCAAGCCAGAGAACTACCCTGAGGCGGAAGAGAGTGCGCTGCGCGGTAGGGTTAGGATATGCGAAGGGGAGGACGAGGATGTTCAGGTGGTGACCGGCTTTCCGGAGGACTCTCCCAAGGTGAAGTTTGGGTTCGCGGAAGGACCCGAAGGTCGAGTCCCCGGAGGAGGAACCGTCGAACCTGGAACGTTCTGGCGCCCACGGTGCTCGGTCTGTTCTTGCTACGTGGACCAGTGCACCTGCCGGAGGTTCTGGTGACTCCCAAGGAAGTTACGCTGGCCGAGGCGGCCAAACTGATGGGAATGAGCCGGTGGGGAACACGAAAACGGCTGGCTACCCTAGGGGTTCTTCGGAGGGTCAGACGTGACCAACGTTGGCTTTATGTGGTGTCGTTGTCGGACATACACAGAAACCTAATCCCGTTCGATGACTGCCCGGTTATGGTCAAGGAAGTTGCAGAGCTACAAGAAATAGTAGAAGCGCTAAAGGCCGGACAAATACGCCTTGCTGAGAGAATCGGGGCATTAGAAAGACGGTCTAGTTGATGCAACCTTCGCAACTTCATGGTATGGGAATAGTAGAGGCTGCGTACACGCGCGGGCTCGCTGACAGGTCAATGCCGTGGCTATCAGACGAGAGAGTCGAAAGCTGGAAAGATCTGGCTGACCGTAGGACAGCAAGGGAACGCCGGCAGCCGTATGGGCGACAGGTAATGATCCGACAGTCCTGGGAGGACAGCAACCGTCGGACATTAGAGCGCAAAGTGGCGAAACTATTCAAAGAAGCCCAGCCGGGAGACAACGAGGTCGACCCCAAGGTGTTCGAAGCCCTCGTTGACTGGGCTCTGCCGCCCAAAGAACTCGACCGGATGAACCGAAGGGCGCAACGGACAGGGCGCTTGGAGTGGACGGGAGGGATCGTGTTTGTGCGGGGGCATGAACAGCAGGCCGCGGTGGCTGAATGACCAGGCACCCCACCGGCGGCACCTGGACCTGTTCCGAGTGCCAAGACCTGATTTTCGAAGGCCACATCTGCCGCGACTGCTACGCGATCTTATGCGAGACCTGCAACGAAAGCAGGCACCACAAGCCGACGCTGGTCGAGGCTGATCCGGACACGACCGGAGTCTGGTGCCCGAACGTGCCGGAGGCTGAAGCGGCGTGACCCACGATCTCCGCCAGCTAGTCGACGACGCCCTGATCGAGGCCAGGTGGGAAGGCAAGTCCAACCCGCTGAGTGAGACAGTCCGGAAGCTGTGCGACGCTATTGAGACCCTGTCCGAGCCAGCCGGGACCGAGCAAGTCGTGGTCATGGTGACAGGCCAGATCAGTGGACAGGCGAACTGAACAGGAGAGACCACGATGAACGACTTCGACGATCTAGCCAAGGTCAGAATCCGAGCGGTGCCGGGAACGAACCCGCCCGAACTCGAGGCTACGATCGTGGTCGAGTACCCGGGTCTGAAGGACGGAATCCGCTTCGGCGAGCCGATCAGGATGACGGTCGCTGACTGGGAGAAACGGATCGAGGAAGAAGCCGCCAAGGCTGGCTAGCCTAGCGAATACAATGCCCGACACCGAGCCCAGTCAGGGTCGGCGGTGGTAGGCTGGGTCGAGTCCAGCGGCGGGCACCAATCGGGGGTTGACAGATGACCAAGCCATCAATCGGATCAAGCGTTCATGTCGAGATCGACGGCCAGCACTGTGCCGCGGTCATCTCGAAGGTGCACGATGACGGGCGAATCAACGTCCGTGCATTCGGTGACAACGACGAAATTCCTGCTAGGCTTGAGCAGCTCGAGCAGTCCGAGTGGCATTGGCCCGAGCCCGTCTGGTACGGTCCAGGAACGCCGCTTGAGGAAGAATACTCGGGATAGAGAGACGGTTGGTTATTACTACCTGCAAGCGGTGGGCATCGGACCCCGCAAGTTTCCTGGTTCGGAAGCCGCTTGCTGATTCTGGATCGGTAGACGGCTAAGGAGACCGGCCGGGCTGTAAACCCGGTGCCTATCGGCCCGCCTGGTTCGATACCAGGACGATCCACGAGCCCCTGGGAGTCCCGAGAGGCTGGGGTAACCAAGGCACTCCCCGACCGTTCCCCGCCGGGGGTATCAAACTGGGAGTGAGTGGAACCGCCCGGGACGGTCATCAGCCTCTAGTCGCAATGGCGCGACGCCTGGTTTGGAACCAGGAGGCGGCACGTTCGATTCGTGCGAGGCTGACGATGCGCAGTAGTGATGCGCAGTTGCTGTTGACACTGGGCAGCTAACCCGGGATTCCCGAAAGGCTCTCCGGGTCTTGTCGGTGGAGTGGCACGGCCCCACGCCAGGCCCATAACCTGGAAACAGCAGGTTCAACTCCTGCCTCCGACTCCAAGCAGCCGGCGCCCCGTCGCTCGTCCCTCCTCCCGACGTGCGGTGCCGCTGCTGACTATTCAGAGTCTCGGGAGACCAAACAGAAGCAAAGCGATCGGGTTGCATACTGCAAGCCTGTTGAGATGCCCTCGGTGTTCGCCTGCCGCATAAAGGCGTAAACGGGTGTCGAGATGCGGGGCCAGAAGACGGCAGCGTCTTTAGAGGCGAAGTTCAGAGCCGAGTATCTCAGACTAGCCAACGCAAGTCGCGCGGGACAGTTGGTAGGTATCGAAGAGCGAACGGCTAGGAATCTTGCTCAGAAGGCTGACGCTGATCCGGAATTTTCCGAAGCTCGCCGACAGCTTTATGCGCGTGCGTTGGACGAAACCGAAAGCCTGATGCTGAACGTTGTGCGGACCGCGCACGACAGATACCAAGACGAGCTACCAGAGCCGGAGATACCCGAAGGGTTCCGTGGGACGATAATCGTAAAGGACGAGCGGCCCGCACATGGACGGTTGGTGGTTGACAGCCACCGAGCTCTGTTGGCGCATCAGAAAGCGATAGCTGAAGCGGGTGACGGTCCGTCGCAACCAGTCGTAGTGATCGACCGATACGCGCCTCCGGGAGCACATGGAAGCGGAAGCACTGGATCAGGCGATTCACCTGAGTCCACAGAACTACCCGCAGGAGGAATTCCTACAGGCGGCGGGACCGAATAGGTGCTGCTGCATACCGTGGGGACGCGGTGTAGGTAAGAGCGGTTGGTTCTTGAGGATGTCTCTGCTCCGGGTGGCACAGAACGCCTGGAGAGCCCGGCCGAACTGTCCGAAGCGCTTGCGAGGCGTTCGGATCCTGTTCGCCATGGACACGCTGGCGCACTTCAAGGAAGTGTACGCGACCGAGCTCGAGTCGTTGGTCAATGGTGAATGGGCGGGGCTAGGCGGCAAGGTCAACAAGTCGACCTACTGGGTGACGTTCCCGGACGGTTCGATCATCCGTCCGTTTCCAGCTGACCAAGCGACGTCGAGTAAGGTGCTCGGTACACGCTGCGACATCATTGTCGTGGACGAGGCGGACGACGTTTCGATCGCGGTACTCGAGGCCAAGTTCCTGCCTCTGCTGACCGAGCCCTGGTCGTTCCACGAACTCTGGATCGCAGGCACGCCACGCAAAGGGACGCGCGGCCTGCTTCACAAGTTCTTCAAGCTCGGACAGTCGGGAGACCCGGCGTACTGGTCGCGACATGCTACCTACGAGGAAGCCGGAACTCTACTCGATCTGGCCTACGTCGATAGCCAGCGAAAGCTGTTGGCTCCGGCAATCTTCGCCCGGGAGTACGAGGCAAACTTCACATCGGCGGAGGGTCTGGTCTACGGGGGAACGTTCGACGAACGGTTCCACGTCAGAGAGCATCCTCAGGGAATCGGTTGGACCGAGGTTCTGATCGGGGGAGACTTCGGGTTTCGCGATCCTGGCGTGCTGTTGCTGATCGGAGTCATTGGCTCAGGCCGTGACGCTGTCTGCTACGTGGTAGACGAGGTCTACGCTACAGACCAGCTTCAGGATTGGTGGATCGAAAAGATGCGAGAGTGGATGGCTGAGTTTCCGTCCGCCAAACTATACCACGACCCGTCGGCCAAGGAACTGATCAAGGCGTACAAGAAACTCGCGCACGCCAATCCGGTGGAGCCGATCTTCAACAGTCCGATCGAACAGGGCGTTGTGGTCGTTTCCACCATGTTCAAGATTCAGACGGTTGGAGAGGGAGAAAATGCTCAGCGGATGGCTCACCTCTACATAAGCCAGTGCTGTCGTAATCTGATTTGGGAGCTGGGCATGTATCGGCGGAAGCGTGACCCGCACAACCACGATGCATATCTGGAAGAGATCCAGGACGGGAACGATCACGCACCGGACGCGCTCCGGTACGCCATCGCCACCCGCTTCGGTTCCCTCTACAAGTCCGGGGCCGTCCGCACGTCACCAAGCTTTGACGACCGAGTTTAGTCTCACCCGAAAGCCCACCCTATGAGCCGTTGGTATCCCCAGAAGATGACGAACGCGGCGCCAGCGAGTGCGACGACGCGCGTTGGCTCGGACACGATCGAAGGGCTCAAGGATTTTACCTGGTTCGAGACCACGGGCTACTTCGCCGGTGCCTCGGGCGGCACGCTGGACATCTACCTACAGCGCGAGATCGTGGGCGGCGTCTGGGAGGACTGGGCGCACTTCCCGCAGCTCGCCGACGGTGCGGCTGCGGTTAGATACTGGATCCCTCCCTACGGCTGCAACAACGCGGCCACGGTAACGATCGGGACTGGTACCGCGACCTCGGCTACCGTGGCCATGGCAGCCGGCGTTGCGCTTGGCGGACACCCGGGTGACAAGGTGAGGATGGTGTTCGTGACGGGTGCCGGGACGACGGCCGCGGCTGTCAATCAGACGGTGAGGATTGTTGGGCATAAGTCGGGGACGTAGTCGGGCGGGCGAGCTTGACACTGGCGCGGTTTGCGTCAGGACAACGGGAGAGCAAGTAGCGGCCTAGAGAACCGCAAGGGAGAGAGTCATGGGAGAAATTAGCTACGATTACAGCGTCGACCACCCAGACGGTCGAATCACACACAACCAGGTTGGCGAAGAGGGAACGTTCTTCTTCATTCCGAAGAAGCCAGGCACTTACACAATCAGGGTTACGCCAGTCGAGAAGCCGCTGACGTTCTTCGGGAGGGATGTTCTCCAGGACCGACCGGATCACTTCTGTTTTGAAGATGATCAGTTTCGAGTCGTTGTGTTCTATGAAACGGACGGATGGAGAGCAACACTAAGACGCAAGCCCAGTGGGGTGAATTCGATCTATATAACCAATCGATTAACCCCCCAATCTGCTCTAGCCGTTCTCGAACAGGCCTGCCTAGCTGAAGCCGAGTTCTGGATGTGGAAAGTTGTCCGCTACGGAGACCCGGACAAGAAGTGAGGGAGACGGCCATGGGAGACACGAAGACGCAGATTGCTGACACCAGCGCCGCGATTGACTACGCGCTGAGTGTTCTGAATCGCGACGCACTTACCTTCGAAGGGTTTGCTAGCCTAGCTCAGGCCGCCAAATCCCTCGCCGAAACGCTAGTACTCCTCCAGCAGGTGGCCGCAAACGAGTCAGCACAGCGACTGACTGACGCGATCGTGAAGAAGTACGAGAGCGCGGAAACGGTGCCCATCGTGGCAGTCGTGCCCGGCGGGGTGTCGTGAGCGTTGAATCGATCTACGACGAATGGCTCCGCACCGACTTCTACCCACGCAACAAGCCGTGGCGCTACTTCCTGACCTCGCTGATCTGGTTCCCGCTACTCGGCCTGCGCATTCAGACCGAGCGTGCTGACGACGACGAGCCGCAAGCTGAGCCGGAACCCGAGCCAACGTTCGTACCGCCGACAGAGCTACCCGACTGGATGCAGCTGACTCAAGAGCCGTGACGCACGGCGGACCAAAGCCGTGGCCGACCAAGACTTCAACCCGTTCGCGCAGCCTGACCTGATCAGGCACAGCCCGCGCTACAAGCGGCTGGACAAGCTGTCACGCATCTTCGACGGCAAGCAGTACGAGGGCCGCCCAGACTGGTGGACAGGGATCAAGCAGCAGGGAGAGACGCCGGTTCCGCTGAGGCAGCGGAAGCCGTGCATCGTCTACAAGCTTCCCAAGGCCGCGGTTCGTCAGGTCGTCAATTTCCTCTGGGGTGACGGGCGCTGGCCACAGGTGACCGTCCCGTCTGCTGAGGACCTGGCCAAGCCAAAGAAGGGACGGCGACGCGGCAAGAAGGCGAAGCCTGGCGAGTCGGTAGAGCCGCCCAAGCCGAAGCCGGTCAAGGCGCAGACGGGAGTCGTTCAGCTCAACGAGGACGAGGCTGACGCGGTTCAGCAGTGGCTGTCCAAGCTGATCGAACGCGCTCGGATCAAGCCTCGCCAGCGTGCGCTGTCGACCAAGGGGATCGCGATTGGGACGAGCGTTGCCCTGCTCTACCTGCGCAACGGCGAGCTACAGCTCGATCTACCGCAGCCGCAAGACTGCTGGGCCTCGTTCGTCTCGGACGACCCGGACAGCGAGGTCGAACGACTCGTCTGGTGCTACGAGTTCGACAAGACGGTGATCGACCCGATCAGCGAGAAGCCGACCACCAAGCGCTACCTGTATCGGCGGGACTGGGACAAGACGAGTTGCCACGTCTTCGCTGACGTTGAGCTCAAGGTCGACCAGAAGAAGATCGAGTGGCGTGAGGTCTTGCCGGCCAAGCCGCATGGGCTGAGCTTCTGCCCGGTACTCTGGATCCGCAACGACCCGGAATCGGGTAGCGGGATCGACGGAGTTTCGATCTACGAGAACTCGGAAGACGAGATCGAGACGCTCGACCAGACGGCTTCGATTCGGTATCGCGGGATCGCCTACCTGGGTACGCCTCAGCTAGTCGAGACCGCAGAACAGTGGAAGGAGACGCCTGACAACTCGCAGGTGGCTTCTGGTCCCGCAGGATACTCGGTAAGGCAAGACGGAGATTCTCCGCACGGCCAGATGGCGCCACGGTCGGTGCGCAAGTTCGCGCCGAACGAGATCTGGCACTACGAAGGCGAAAAGGTCGACGTCAAGATAATCGAGGCCGGCGGCCAGGCTTACGACCTCGCGAGCAAGCACCTCTCGGACATCCGCAACCGGCTGCTTGAAGGCTGGTCGGTTGTGCTCTCGAACCTCGCAGACCAGGTAGGGACAAGCACAACCGCGCAGGAGATGAGCGCGAAGTTCTTGGCGCTCGCCCACGCTCCGCTACTTGGCCTCGTCTCAAGTTACCGAAATACCTGGTGGTCGTTCTCCCTAGAACGGCTGCTTCAGATGTCGCTCCGTATCTGCGTCGACCTCGAAGGCCGAGGGATCATGATCCCTGGCTCGGAAGATGTGGCGGCGATCGGGAAGCGCTTCTACCAGACCGTTGCCGGCGACGACGGACAGCCAGTGCGTCGCTGGCTTGGCCCGACACTCGAGCCCACGTGGGGCCGCTTCTTCGACCCGAGCGACAAGGAGATCGGGGAAGCTGTCACAGCCGCGAAGACCGCGCGTGACGGCAAGCTGGTTACCCTGGAAACCGCAATCACGCAGATTGCCGACGACTTCTGTATCGCCGACATTCAGCGCGAGATCGAAGAACTCGAGGAAGAACGCGAAGGCGACGACGCTAAGGCTGCGGACAACGCGCAACGGGAACTCGACAAGCTGACCGAGCTCGCACATGGACGACCAGGAGCGACACCGCCGGGAGGTGGAGAAGACGCATCGAAAGCTTCTGGCGACCGAGGCGGCGTTGCTGCTCCTGCTCCGTCGACAGGTAAGGCGTCAGGCACTGCCGGCGGACCCGTGGGCGGCAAGAGCAACGCTCAGCCAGTCGCTGGCTAGCGTCTACCTGACCGGACGGATAGTCGCCCACGCGGCCGGGCTGACCAGGCTCGAGGCCGAACTCGGCACCATCGACCCGGAGTTGGCGGCCCTCGTGCCCGCCCAGGGCGGCATGGCAGACGCTTTCGGGATCTCGGCTGGGCTGTGGGCCCTCCTAGGCTCCAGGCGCTCCAGAGTGGCGGCAGACGGCTATGCGGACCGGTGGCTCAAGCTGGTCAGGGAAGAGCAGGCGGCCGGGAACCTGAATCCCTACGAGGCCGCGATCAGGCGGGCGGCTCCTAGGCTCGAACTCGGCGCAGTCACCGAGAACTCGGAGGCGTTCAACCGGGCTCGGCAGGACGCGATTCGGCGCATCTCGCATACGCGGACCGACGTTGACTTGGTGCGCGTCTGGAACGCAGTGCTCGACAAGCGCACATGCGAACGGTGCTCCAGGAACGATGGCAAGTGGGTCGAGGCGGCCGCGCGCTTTCCCGAGGGAGAGCCGGGCAGTGTGCACAACCGCTGCCGATGCACCGATGAGCTGATGCCACGCGCCTGGGTGAGCAATCTGGATGTAGCGGCGTGACGAACAGGGAGAAACACAATGGAACGTTGGAATCGACAGGGACACAAGCCTGCATACCCGATCACGATCGCGCACGACAAGGATTCCGGCATCTATGCCCGGTACGTGCCGGAGACTAACCAACTCGAGGTCATGGTCAGCGTCAGGACAGAGACCTGCAACCGATGCGGTGTCCATCTGGTGAACGTGTCTGATCTAGAGTCGAATCTTCGGATGCTCATCCAGTGGATCGAGGACGAGAAGACGGCGGCGATTCTTGGCCTATCTAAGTCTGCGTGACCAGGGAGAGACACATGCACACGCTCGAATCGCTACTTCTTAGGCAAACACTCAGAGCAGAAAGTACACGCGACATAGACGCGACAATCCGGTTAGTCGATGCGGTTGCTTGTTGGGGTCGAGTGTCCTTGCTGCCAGAGAAACACTTCGAGTCAGACGAGGACAAGCAAGAATGTGTTCGCACGTACCAGGCTGACGCGAGAAGGCTCGAGAGACTGCTTTCCGATCGTATCGGTGCCCCAGTGACCATCTCTGTCCAAGGTCTTCCGCCAACAACGCTGGCTGATTAGTCCCATGAAAGGCAACTCCAAAGTCCTCGGCCTGCTCAACGAGCGGCTTACCGACGAGCTGACTGCTGTCCACCAGCACATCAGCCACGCCGGGCTACTCGAGGTCCAAGGGCACCGGGGCCTGGCCGAGAAGTTCTGGTGCGACTCGCGCGGGGACCTGAGTAGCGCCGAGCAACTGATCGCGCGCATCACTTTCCTCGAAGGCAAGCTCACGCGGACGGCCAACGAGATCGCAAGCGCGACCACGGTCGAGGACATGCTGAAGGCCGACCTGAAACTCGCGCTGGCCTCAGTCGACGGATACAACGAGACAATCGGCGTCTGTCTCGAAGTCGGGGACCACGGGACGCGCCGGCTGGTCGAAGGACTGCTGGGCGACGCGGAACGCCGAGTGCAGTTCCTAGAGTCTCAGGTCCAGCAGATCAAGCAGATTGGCGTTGACGCATACATGGCGAGCACGGGTGCGCCGCCCTGTCCGGCTACCTCTACGCCGTCCACCTTCTGACCACGGAAACACAATGGCTATTTTCGACGAAGCCACTGGCGTCCGTCTGGACCCAGTGACCGTTCCGCCGCCTCCGCCTGCCGCGCCTGCGGTCAAGGCACAAGACTCCCTGCCCGACAAGGGCGAAACCGTTCCACAGAAACAGCCCATCCACAATCAGGGCGGGAAAAGGTAAAGACACATGGCCGCTATCGCAATCACCGCGAACACCGACGCGGGCGTTTCGTTTCGCACCGTCACGAGCGACGCCGTCAGCCACATCCAGGTTGTCGAGATGTTGATCGACATGAGCGGTCGCACCACCTACGCCTCAGGCGACGGCATTACCATCACCGCGGCTTCGATCGTTGCCGGCGTACTCGGATCGCGACGCAACGGCAAAGCCTGTACGATGATGTACGAGGGAACATACGACCTTGTCACCCCCGCCATTCCGTCTCAGGGTGCCATCAGCCTGACCTCCGGACTCGAGTATATGCTGACCGGTGAGAGTTGGGACGGCACGACGCTGACGCTGAACATCACCAAGGTGGCGGCAACCGAAGGTGTGTTGGCAACCGGCACCGGCACTCTGCCGAACTTCAATCAGCCGTTTGGCGTCATGATCGCGATCAAGAACACGGCTGACATTCCGGCTGCGTAACAGCGGTCGTCAACAACAACCATTCGCCTCGGCGGGTCGGCGCAAAGACCCGCCTTCGACGAAGCGAGCGCGTCGCATGTCGCCCGCCCACATATCCCAGGTGTCGCGCACCGCATACAGCGCGTTGAGGGAAGCTCATGACACAGCACAAGGTCAGCGTTCAAGATCCGTCCGCCGGGACACCGGCAACTCCGCCCGCAACCGAGACGCCCGTACAAGCGGCGTCCGCTGTTGCTCCAGAGACCCCGCAACAGGAGTTGCAGCTCGACCCGGCGAAGCCTCCCGCGTGGCTCGCACCGAGACTGCAAGAGGCAAAGGACGCGGCTACGAACGCGCTGCTCAGGGCGGCCGGCGTAGCCAAGACCGAAGAGTTGACCGCAAAGCTCGCGCGGCTGACCGAGCTCGAAACCGCGCAACTCACGGCGGAAGAGCGCTCTGCCCGTGAACTCGCAGAGTTGCGCACGAAGGCTGCCGAGACCGACCGATACAAGCAAATGAGCTCGGCGCTGGCTGAGCAACAGTTTGCGGCGTTGCCAGAGAACGAACGGGCTGCACTTGAAGACCTGTCTCCGCTGGACCGCATTCCCTACATCACCAGGTTCGCGAAGGCCCGTTCGGGTTCTCAGGGCGTCGTCGATCCAGCACTCGCGATCTCGCCCGCGCCCGCCCCAGCACCCAAGCCCGCCGACACAGCTCCGCCCGGCAAGGCGCCGGCACCAGCTGTGACGCGCTCCAAGTACGACGAATGGCAAGCGATGCCTAACGGCACGATGAAAGCCATCTTCTACGGACAGTTTACACAAGACATCGAATCCTCGCGCCCTTCGTAACAACGCGAGGCCGAGCAAACCGGGGAATCCCCCCGACCATCACACATAGAGGTACACCATGTTTTTTGGAAGGGCTGCTCTGCCCGCACAATACGAGGACTTCGTCACCACGGTCGGCGGGAAGGGCCTGACTCTTCCGACCCCCGTTCCCCAGTTCTTCCTCGCCAACGCCGCGATGGCTGGGCGCTTCAGCGCTGCGGCCATGCAAGCCGGGATGACCGGCGGCCGCATGATCGAGATCATGGGCGGCGGCGCACAGCATCCTGGGCTGGCGCAACTGGTCACGATCGAGTCCCAGATTCCTGGGCTGATCAACGTCATCGAGGAGTTCAACAGCCAGAAGACCGAGGGCGACACTCTCAAGTTCATGCGCCCCGTGTACTCGGTCGGTGGTCTTGGTGAACTCGACCGCGCGCTGAAGGCGCAGGTGGCGATCGGAACGACTGGTCGCGCCGCGAGCCTCGAAGAGGTGCCGATGACTCTGCACGAGTACGTCGGTCCCTATGCCAGCGGCGGATCCGCTGTGCAGCCGTTCGAGGTCCGTCAGTTCGACGCACTCTATCGGGCGAACAAGATCGCGCTCGCGTCCGCTGTGGCTCATCACCTGAGCTACGACTACATGAACTGGCTCGACTCTGTGCTCATGTGCAAGTTCTGTCGGGCGACTCGTTCCGGCACGACCTGGACCTCTGCGGACACGACCTACCTGACGTTCTCGGACAGTACGTTCACGCTGGCGTCGGACTACGTTGCGGCTGGCGGATCGCAGTTCAGCTGCGAACAGCTGCTTCGCGCCCGCGCGACGCTCCGTGATCGATACGTCAATCCGTTCCCGAGCGGACGCTACGTGGCACTGGTTCCCACTTCGTGGGTGACGCACCTGATCGGCGACGTGCAGTACCGCGAGATGAGCAAGGCTCACGCGGACGGCCGAAACCTGATCTTCGGCTACATCTCCTCGATCGAGAACATCGATATCTACGAGTGCAACACGCTTCCGACCTACGCGGCTGCCGGTACCTACGGTGGCGCCGTGATTGCGGCTGGCGTAACGATCAACGAGGGCATCCTCGTCGGCCCCGGCGCTGTCGGCTTCGGCTGCGCACTGCCTCCTGAGGTCCGGTCCGCGGACGACACCAACTACCAGACCGCTGCGAAGATGATCTGGTACGCCGTCCAGGCCCAGGAAGTTCTCGACGACCGGTACGTGCAGCGCTTCTGTGCGCAGACCACGTAATCCCTGAGCTGACCAGAGAAGGCACAACCATGGACTACACCAAGAAGCAAGCTGCACGAGCGGCTGCTATTCTGACCAACGGAGAGGTCGCGGCAAGCGCGTTTCTCACCGAGAAGTCCGACAACGGCGCCGTGACGGTCGAACTCAACTTCACGATTGGTTCGCTAACCAACGTGATCGTCAAGTTCTACGGGTCCGCGGACGGCACGAACTACTATGCCGTAAACGAGCCATACGTTGGACTCACCGAGACACTGACGGCCAGCGTCAACAAGTTCTACACGTTCCCTGCGCTGCCCGGGCTCAAGCGATTCAGAGTGTCGTTGACGGGCACAGGCACGCTGACGAACTCGACCGCAACCGTAAACTACTATCACTTCCAGCGTGGAAGCCAGAGGTAACCAATGTACGCAGCTACTGTCACCGGGCGCGATAGCGCCGATCTTGCGGCCGCCAACTACACGACTTTCTTGGACCTGCGGAACACGCTGGACAACAAGGTCACGTGCGACACGACCGTCACGGTATCAAGCATGACTGACTGTACGTGGACTGCCTACGGTTCCCGCACTGTCTCCGCGGCTGCGACCCCCATCTGGCAGAACGGCCAGATGATGACCGGCAAGGTTACCACGACGACTTCGGCCGCCCTGGTGTTCGACCTTCCCGGTCTCCGCTACTTCCGTCTTGGCTTCGTGCCGAGCGGCACCACGAACGCTACGGACGATGTCGTTGTCACCTGCTGCTACAACGACTACCTGACCTCCGCCGCCGCCGACGGAGCACTGAGGGTCGACTAATGCGAGAAGCAAGTTCTGTAGGACGAGCCGCCGGCTCGATCGCTACGGTAACCGTTGGCGCTACCGCGCTGGATCTCAGGAACACCATGGACGGCAAGGTGACCTGCGAACTGAGCGTTACCTGCGCCACGGTGACCGCGATCGAGTGGTATGCTTATGTCTCGCGCACGGTGAGTGCCGCAGACATTCAACTCTTCAACGCTCGACTTCCCATGGAGGGTTCGGTGACGGGCACCAGGACGCAAGCCCTGTCACTGGACGCTTCGGGATATCGATACCTGCGGATCATCGCCAGCACGGTAACGGGTGGCGCTACCGGCGCTACCGACTCGGTTGCCGTGACCTACTGCTACAACGACTACATGGCGAGTGCTTCGGCCGACGGCGTGCTGAGGCTCGAGTAGTTCCGACTGACGTGGTTGCCGGCGCGTTGAGAGATGCTGATCTCTACACCTGTTGTGGCTCGCGAAAGCGGGCAGCTCGCCGGCAATGGCTCTGTTGACTACTGCGCAGAGCTAGACATGACCGACACGTTGGACGGGCAGGTGTCCGTCGATGTGTCGGTGACGAAAGGTAATCTCGAAAGCGTCATCCTTTCGTTTCACGCCGGGCCCGAGTCGTTGCCGACCAACGTGGTGAGCGACGGCAAGGGCGTGTGCTCCGAACGGATCAGTGATGCCACGGCGGGACGCAACGTCACGTTCCGCACCACGGCTAGATACTTCCGGGCCTCGGTCACTGGCAACGGTGAGGACCCGTCCGGCTCGGACGCTGTGGTGACCTACCACTACCTGCCTCGGCTAAACGCAATCGCAGCGGCGTTGGCCAACGCTTCAATCGGCTGACTGTTACTTCTCGGGGGTTTCCTGTGCGTGTCTACGAAGACGAACCTCGCAGCTTGCCTGTGTGGGTCGCGAATAGAGGCGCTCTCACTAGGAGCGCCTGATGATCACACCGATTACCGTAGTAGCTCGCGCATCGGCTCCGCTGACTGGCGGCGGAACGGTTGACTACTGCGCGAACTTGGACATGACCCAGACCCGAGACGGTCAGGTCACGATCGAGATCGCGGGGACGAAGGGTAGTCTCCAGTCGATTGACCTCGCTTTCTTGGCTGGCATCGCTCCTGACCCAACGAGCCCGATCAGTCTAGGGACAGGGATACTTACCGAGTCGATCAACGACGACACGTGGTCGCGAAGCGTGACCATATTCACGACCGCGCATTACGTGCGAGCCGCGGTAGCCGGCGTTGGAACCCACCCGGCAGGGTCTGACGTGGTCGTCACCTACCACTACCCGCCCAACGTGGACGCCATGGTTGTGGCGAGCAAAGACGGCGTGCTGAAGATCACTACCTGAGACCACGATGGCACTCACGACAGCCGAGCAGGAGAGCCTTCGCTTTCATCTTGGATTTGGCAACCTGTCGTCGGTCTCTCTGCCGTACACGGGTGACACGTTCTGGACGCAGGTCGCTTTCGTCTCCGACTACCTCGGGACCGGCAACGAGACGGAGGCGGCTACCGCGATCACAGCCGGCGGCACCGTCGAGATCACGCCGGACTCGATGACGGGCATAGCGGTCTACGGGCAGCTTGTCGTCGACGTCGCTGACGCGGCGGAGATCGTGACCGTGCAAGCGACCACGGTCTCCACATTCACCGCAACGTTCGCCAACGCGCACCCGGCGACCGGATACCCGATCGCCACGATGAGCGGTCTGGCACGGTTCCGCCTGCTGCTCTGGGACGCCGACAAGGCATGGCGCGCTTGTACGGACGGAAGCGTGGGTGTCTCCGCTGGACTCAAGTCGGTGGACAAGGGCGACGTGGTCTGGTTCGAGGGCTTCAGGGTACTCCGGGACAAGCTGACCCACTACATGGCGATCGTCAGCCAGTTGAGCCACCTGACCAGGATCGAGCCCAACTGGGTCGACCAGTCGCGTATGGGTAGGTCCTCGAGTCTCGAGGCCTGCTGATGCCGACCGCGTTCGTCAAAGGACTGCGGAAGGTCCTGAACAACGCGCGATCCGTGCCTGGCGAACTCGGACTTCGCCAGTGGGCAATCGCGTTGGTGACAGAGACCTGGAGCGGAGACTTCGCGGGCGAGGGCACGCGAACGACGACGACTACCTCGCTGACTCACGCGAATCAGAACGCGCCCAAGGTTGTCGCAAACAACGGGAAACGGCTGATGCTCGGTGTTGCCGACTCGGGCATCTACGAGATCGGGCCGTTCACTCCGATCGAAGGGATCAGCTGGGCGAACGTCACGCAGTCGGCGCTGGCAGCGAACACGACGGCCAAGATCCGGATGACCCATGCCGAGAGCGGCGAGGTCAAGTGGTGCGTGATCAAGGACGCGAACACGGACAAGGCGCTGGGCGTCAAGCTGACCGTGAGTGAAGAGGCGGCGAAGTAGCGATGGCGAAGAACTGGATTCAGGGAGCGATCGGGAAAACAGGCGCGTTGACCGCCAAGGCGAAGGCCGCGCACATGCCGATGGGCAAGTTCATCGCAAAGGCGACGAAGGCGGGCAGCAAAGCTTCGGCGACCACGAAGCGACAAGCCAACCTCGCGAAGACCCTGAAGAGCTTCGGCAAGTAACTTACGGAGCGGAGCCGACTGTCGGTTAGTCGGAGCGGGCTGTAAACCCGTCGGCTTTGCCCTGCGCTGGTTCGACTCCAGCTCGCTCCACCAGGACACCAAGTGACCGACGGCCCCCATCTCAACGAACGGTTTGGAGCCGCCACATTCCCGAGCCGCACGGGCGCCGCCTACGAGCTCGACTCCTCGGCTGGTCTGCTGCGCCACCCGGGTCAGGACACGCTGCTGGCGCTGTTCAGGGCGGCCATCAACGCCGAGCTTGGGGACGACTGGACGACGGTCACGAACACGCTGGAGACCGGGCACAGGCTCAGGAGCACGAGTCCGGTCGAAAGCGCTAGGCCGTTGCGCCCGTCAAAAAACGTCCTCCTAGAACTCAAGTCCAAGGCTCCGATTCTGTTCCTTCACCCAGACGGGGAGGGAGAGTTTTCTGCATTCACTCAATACGAGGATCAGAAGACACAGGATTGGAAGCTGCACTGGATCATTGGTCCGTGTGACGTTGGGGATGCGCGAAAGATTGAGTGGTTCGCTGACAAGATCGGAAAGCTGATCCGTCGCGTATGCGTTGGAAAGCTACACCCCGCCTACATGAGTGGCGCGATCCAGTGGAACGACGACAGCTCGACCAACGCGGCTGACTTCACGAAAGTAGCGGTTACCAAGTCAGGATTCGACCCTGGCGCCGTCTTCGAGGGAGAAGACGACACGCCGTTCGGAGCGTTGCAGGTGTCTCTGCAAACGACAGAGACCTCTAGCACCCTAACCGATGCGGACGTGACGGCCGAGGGCGCGGACGGGACGCTGAACGTTGGTGACATGATCGCGCTTCGTGACGACTTCATTATCCTGGACACTGATTACGGACCCTAGGCCATGTTCGCCGTTCGCGGCTTCGTCCGAATTCGCCCGATGGAGGCGAGCCATAAACGGTTCGAGGCGAAACACGAACGGGCGCTAGCGGAGAGCATCGGCAAGGCACGGCCAAACGTTGTCGACTACGTCAAGAACCGGACGTGGTTCAGGCGGCGCAGCGGCCGCAACTCGCTGAAGGATTCGGTAGAGACGCGCGTTCGCTGGGGCAAGTCGACGATCCGTGTTCAGGCGTTTACGAACAAGAAGCACGCGCGACACGTTGAATTCGGTACGAAGGCGCACTTCATACGTCCTCGGTTCAAGAAGTTTCTGCACTTCTTCTGGGAGAAGATGGGCGTTTGGTTCACCGGACCAAAGGTGAACCACCCAGGCACGAAGCCTCCCTACAAGTTCCTGTGGCGGTCAACAAGCGGCGCCGCGATGGACTTCCAGCGCGACATGGCCGCCCGCATGGGCCGTATCTCCTATTCGTTCTGACTCCTCACCACGCGAGAGGTAACACCAACATGCTTCGAGCATATGCGAAGCCCGGCTGCCCTGTGCGCGAGCCCGGCCATGCTATTCCGACTCCAGGCCAGCCCGTGCGTCGGCTCGGCATGACCTTCGACTACGCCACGAAGGACTACGTCCCTAGCGGCGTACCCTGTCAGTGCGACGAGACCGCCGAAGGCGCCCGAGAACTCCTGAAGGCGATCCGTCAGGGTGCAGTGCTTGCCGCTGACGTAGAGACGGCGGCTGCGGCTGGCGTTCCGTTCGTCGAACTCGAGGTCGGCGAGGACAAGTGGGCAAGGCCCAAGACGGCGGCGAAGGCCACCGAGAAAGCTAAGGGCTAACAGCCATGACGACCATTTCTGTTGCTGGCGTTGGCAGTAACTTCTACGTTCCCGCGACCCTGATCGAGATCCTGTTCAACCAGGGAGAGTCGGGTGGCGCACAGGGACCACGCGAGGTCGTGTTCTATTCGCCGAAGAGCTCGAGCGGAACCGGCACAGTGAACACGAAATACGAGTGTCAGAATGTTGGGCAGGCCGAGACCTATGCGGGAACCGGGTCGCCTGGTCACCGTGCGGCCATCGAGCACTTCAAGGTTCCAGGGGCTCGGCGCTTCTGGTTGGTTCCCTACGCTGCGACTTCCGTCGCGACCGCTACGTCGGCGGTAAAGGCGCTCGTGGTAGCCGGCGCGACCGGGACGACTGGTACGCAGCACGTCTACATCTGCGGCGAGGATTGCAGTTACGTCAGCGCGACCACCGACGAGTTTATCGCCGTCGGCGCCGGGCTCACGTCCGCGATCAACAACAAGAGTTGGCTGCCGGTCACCGCCACATCGACTGGCACGGCTACTGGCGCAACGATCTCGATCACGGCACGCATCCCCGGGATCTCTGGTAACGGAGCGATCAAGGTCCGCACTAAGATCGACAACGGACCGATCACGATCACGGGTGCTGGCGATCTAGCCGGCGGACTCGAAGGCACTACGACTGAGGCGGCAAACCTTGCCACTGCCATGGCTGCCGTCGCTTCCACGTCGGGACTCTATTACCACTGCTGGGGAGGCGCGGCCCAAACCGGTGCAACCGGATACGCAACGCTGACCAACATGAAGACCGCGATCAACACCAGGTCGGCGGCCAACCCGGGCCTGCGCGCTGTCGGAATCGCAGCCGCACGCGACACGTTGGCGAACATGACACTGATCGCCAACGCGCCCAACTACGAACGCCTCCAGTTGCTCTGGCAAGAGAACGGCGAACTCGACCCGGCGTCTATCGTGGGACACTGGGCAGCGGTTCGTTGCTCCAAGGAAAACGACGACTCGGCCTATAACTTCGCTGGCTATGGCACACGAAGCGGACAAGCCGATTGGGATATTCCGCCCGCGTATTCGGACTCCGACTGGCCGACGGTTACCGAGCAGAACACGGCAATCACCGAGGGGATCACGCCGATTGCGTCAACGCCAAGCGGTTCCTATGTCGTGCTCTCGGTCAACACCAGGGCGAAGACCGCGGGTCTCTACGACTTCAGGTCGACTGAGACGCATCGCTGCTCTGTCGCCGACGACCTTGCAGCTGCGCTGAGCTCCAGGTGGACGCTCAACTATGGCGGCCAGAAGCTACGAGACGACGTCAAGTTGGCCAACGGTCAAGTCGATCCGAACCAGAAGCGAACGAAGGGTGTGGTCACTCCGAGCCAGGTTCGGTCCGGACTGATCAACAAGACCCTTCGCGAGTTCGATGCGGACGGGAAGATCCAGGACACGGATAACACGATCCTGAACGCGGTTGTCCAGAAGTCCCTGGTCAACAACGCGCGAATCGAGTTCGAGTTGAACGTGCGCGCCATCGATATGGCGAACCAGTTCCTCGGGCGAATCAACGAAGTCTCGCCAGCGTAAAGGAGCACCGACATGTCTGACGTATTGAATCTGATGCCGGTGTTCATCAACGGCGAGCTCCGAGACCGTGTGCAGTCGATGAAGATCGAGCTCGACGGCGGCTACCAGGATATTGTCTGCATCGGGCAAGGCCTGGTCGGCTTCAACTCGGGCGCCAAGAAGTGCACGCTCGACCTCACCGAGGTCATCCGCAACAGCGGGATCGAAACCGAGTGCTGGAACTGGTGTTACAACGAAGAGTGGGTCGACCTCCAGATCGGTGTCGGCGCCAAGGACTTCGTGGGTACCGGCAAGGTGAAGACTGTCAGTCTGAGCACGAGCACGGACAAGCCGGCTGACGTGACCTACCAGTGGGTGGGCGAGGCACAGTTGCTCGAGTAGCGCGACCACGATACCGACATACCCAACCACACGACTCGGGAGACGTCGCAGTGACAGAGAAGCCCGGGGCCCAGTGTGTCTAGCGCACGGCTCCGGGCTTTCCGTTTATCAGCATAGGGAGACCATCATGAGTTTGCCACCCGAAGACATTACAGATCAGGAACTGTTCCTCAAGCTACTCGAACGACCGTGTCCGGCCGAAGTCATCGACTGGCCGTCGAAGGATCTGAAGATCAAGGTCCGGGTCGAGGTTCAGCGACAGAATGAGATCGATGACGCGCGACTGCGTGCTCAGAAGTGGGTCGACAAGGAAGCTGGCAAGGCACAGGTTTCCCAGGGACTGCTCACCTCGGAGGTTGTCGCCGACCGGGTTGCCTGCGAGTTGCTGTCCCGATCGATCAAGCGAGACACGCCGATCCCTGGAACCGAGGAACGGGACGCACCGCGGTACCCGTACATCTTCGCCGACGCCGACGCGGTCCGAAAGGCGCTGCTTCCAGACGAACTCCAGATCCTCTGGAACGCCTACCAGCTGACACAGTACCGCTACGGTCCCTACGAGGACACGGTCCAGTCACTCGAGGAGCGCAACGCTTGGGTGGCCAAACTGGCGAGAGGCGGCGATGCTGCCCCTTTATTGCGTTTGCCCTTGCCTCAATTGCTCCGTGCGACTGCCACGTTAGCGGCGGAGAGATACGTCTTGTGCGCCGTAATGTCTGGCCTGTTGCCGACGTTGCCAGAGTGCTGGGCATCAGCGTTGAAGAAGTTGGGTTTTGGACTTGGATCGTCTACCTGGGCTCCTGTAAAATGTACAGACCAGGGTGGACTCGAGATTGAGTGGGAAGGGTTCGAGATCGAAGAGCCAGAGCCGCAGTCCAAGGACTACATCGACGTGCTCGAGATCGCGAAAGATATCGTCCGAGACAACCGGTTGGCCGCGCTAGAACCTGAGTAATTCCATTGGCCCTACTCGAATATTCTTTCACGGTCGTCAACGCGAATGCGTTGAACGCTGCCCTGTCGTCGCAGCGCGCGGCCGTGCGTCGCCACAACCAGGCGATGGTACGCGAGTCGGATGTGGTAATGGCGCGTATGCGCCGCGGTGCTCCTGGGGCCACTACAGACCCGGTAGCGGTCAGGGCCAGGCAAGCGGATCGCCAGGCGGCTATCACGGCTAGACGGGAGCAGATTGCACGCGACAAGGCTGTCAAGGACGACTCTAGGCGTGCTCAGCTGTCCGAACGGGCTCGGCTCCGCGAAGAGAGGATGATCCAGCGCGAGCAGGCGCGACATCAGAATTACTGGAACCGGACGCAGAAGGCATCGGAAGACGCGCGAATTCGTGCAACCGAAGCTAGGGCTAACATCGAAGCTCGAACGCTTCGTTCTGCTGGTGCAATCGGTCGGACCCGCGCCGACAAGGTCATGGGCGTCGGAGGGCGCGTCATGGGCACCGTGGGGACCGTCGGTCGGATGGTAGCCGGCGGCGCCATGTTGGCGGGCGGTATGGCCATCGGCGCGGGCGTGATGCAGCGGCTGGAGAACACGAAGATTGCGGCGAACTTGGCCGCGCAGGCGCAGGCGCCCGGGCGCGCTCGCGAGGTGCTTGGAGAAGCCGCGAAGGTCCGCGGGTTCGAGACCGGTGAGGTACTGGCGGGACTCGCCAACTGGCAGACGATCACGGGTCAGCTTGATACCGGGCTCGTGCAGATGCAGGCCTGGGCGGACTTGGCCGACAACACGAGTTCGAGCCTGGGCGATTTGGCTTCGGCTGCCGGCACGATGTTCGTCGGGCTCGAGGCAGCGATACCGGATACCGATCAGCGACTCAAGGCTGTATCGGAGACCATGCGTGCTATGGCTGCGCAGGGAACGGCTGGATCGTTGGAGCTTCGGGACCTATCTATCCAGATCGGCGAAATGTGGGCGTCGGCCAAGAAGTTTGGCTCTGGCGCTGACCCTGTGCGGCAGATGCGCCAGATGGGCGCGTTCGCCCAGGTCGTCAAGGGAGCCGGTGGTCTGACTGCGCCGGAAACGCTGACCACGATCCAGCGGATGCCCGACGATATCATTCAGAGTCAGAAGAAGTTCCGGGAGGCAGGGATCAAGATCTGGGAGCCCGGAAAGGAAGGGCACCAACTGAGGGAATTGACTCCGCTACTGGGCGACATCTTCGAGAAGACTGGTGGTCGTGTTGACAAGATCATGGCCCTTGGCTTCGACATCAGGTCGAAACGTGGCGTTGAGGTCTTCGCCGAGCAGTACAGTAAGGCGGAGGAACGTCAGAAGGGAAGCGGGCGCGAGGCTGTTACGAAGCGATTGGCGTTCTTCGAAGACAAGACCCGCACCGACCAGGAGATCGCAACCGGTGCCACCGGCCGCCGCGGCGCCGAAGACAAGCAGTTCATGGAGCGGATGCGCGAACTCAATCGCGCGGTGGGGGAGGCGGCGTTGCCTCAGCTGAACGAAATGGGAGAACAGTTGGTCAAACTGGTTCCGACGATCGCAAAGACGACAGGCCAGTTTCTGAGTCTCGTCAATTGGATGATCTCGAACCCATGGATGGGACTTGGCGCGATCGTTGGCGCTTCGATGGTCAAAGAGATCGCGGGCGCCGCGATTGGTGCGGCGGTTCGCAATGCGATCATCACCACGATGACCCCGCAGTTGGCGACCGCTGGGCTCACGCAGCTTGGTACCGCATCGTCGGGAGCAGCGGCTGCGGTTGGCGGACTCAATACGAGTTCCGCATCGGCGGCCGCTGGCATCGGCAAACTCTCGCTTGCGCTAGCTGCGATCCCGGCTGTGATGCTGGCCGTCGACCAGGCGACGAAGCTGTGGAAAGAGACCGGCGGAGGACAGACAGAAGCGGCGCAGAATCGCGAGGCTCGCGCAACGGCGGTCAAGGAAGGCCGTATGACCGCTGCCCAGGCTATGGCTGCTGATATCGCCGAAGAGAAAACCGGCAAGCCAATGGCGGCGTTCCAGCCTGTTGGTCCTGACGGAATGCCAATCGGTCCAGCGCCGAAACACGTGACGGCTATCGAAGAAGCCGACCGAGCGCGCCGTCTAGCCGTCTATCAGACCTACGAACGCGCTGCCCCCCAGCCCGGCACCCAAGGCCCAGGCACCGGCTACGGAATCCGAGCCAGCGAAGAGGGCGGACCGATTGCCGCACAGAAGCCGTCCCCAGGGTTGAGCAAAGAAGCGGCAGCAGAGGTCGGCAAGATCATGGCAGCCGCGGCTGTGGCAGAGATCCAAAAGGGCGGGATCCAACTCAACCGCGGCAACACACCTAGCGCAGTGAAACCGAGCTGATCGTGGCCAACGTCAAGAGTCTGGACGCGCTGTCGCTGCTGCCCGACTTCGAGTGGCGCGGCGTCAAGTATCCAATCCTCTCCGCCCACTTCGGACGCCGCTACGAGACGACGGATCAGAAAGAGAGTTTCGGTAAATTCCAGTTCATAGACACGTTGGGCCCGACCAACTGGATCTTCGATTACACGCTAGGGCTTCGCAACGGCATCTCGGTGCAGAGCAAGTACGGCTCCAACCTGTTCGGTAAGATCATCCAGCTCGAGAAGGACTGCGCGAACCGTGAACGCGGAGACCTGGTAGACCCAATCTGGGGCCTCTGGGAATGTATTGCGCTTGAGTTCCAGGGCGACATTGACGCGATGCGCCGCGACGGTGTCGACGTAAAAGTCTCGTTCAAGTACAAGCCGGAGATCGACGATACCCGGGACGTCTCGGGAGCCGGCATCCTCAGCGTAGGCCAGCTCTACAGCGAGTCCAAAGACCTGGACGCCAAGCTAGCCATGGTCGCCTGGGAACGCCCGGAAGACGCACCTAGTGCCAGCGCTGACCTACTCGGAGCAATCTCTGGATTCGGAGCGCGTATCCAACGAGCGGGCGACAAGCTTGCGGCCGGTCTCGAGCGCTACTCCGAGCAGATGCACAAGATCGACCGGCAACTGTCAGCGTTGAAGAACCCGGACAACGCGGGCGTCCGTCGGTCTGTTCGCCACTGTCGGATCGCTGCCGAGCGGCTGCTCAAGAACATCGCGGACACGCAGCGGCAGACGAAGCAGATCGTGATACGGCACACGAAGGACGTGTTGGCGATCGCGAAGGATGGGGGCATGACAATTCAAGAGCTTCTGAAGCTCAACCCAGGTCTGTCCGCGACGCCGATGGTGCCACAGGGAACCAAGGTCAGACTGTACGGTTGACCCATGGCCAGCTTCGATGACAGTTGTCCTTTGCGGATAGAATTTGAGACGCGCAGTCCTGACGAGTGTCCGCGGATCATCACCGGCTATCGGATCGACTCTTCGTTCCTGACCTCGACCGACACGTTCACGATCGACGTTTACGACACTGACCCGAAGCGCCTGCGCTACCTCGCGACCGAGCCGGTCAAGCTCTGGCTCTACGATACATGCCAGCTTATCGGGCGCGTGGATGCGATACAGCGCGGACGCAACGGGCTAGGGGCGACAATCAGCGGCCGCGATTACATCGCCGACTTGGTCGAGTGCAACGTTGACCCGACGCTTTCGATCAAAAGCGGGATGACGCTGGAGAAGGCAATCCTGCTAGCCACCTCGCCGTGCGGTATCACCAAGGTAATCGGCAACGACTCGCTGCTGCGTCGAAACATCCTGACTGGCATTGACGTCAAGACGCGCGGAAAGGCGAAGGACTTCTCGAAACTCGAGATGCGCGACCTGAATCCGGAGAACGGCGGCGGAATCTACGACTTCTGCAACAAGATACTGACGCGCCACGGGTGCACCATGCAGCCGGCGAGCAGTCGGCAGGAACTCTCGCTTCAGGCGCCGCTGTGGGATCAAGTACCGAGCTACGATTTGATTCGACGCTGTGACGAGAACCTGGCGCAGCACAACTTCATCGTTTCGGCAACGTCCGCCGAAGACTATTCGCGGATGCCTACGCGAGTGCTGTTCAGCGGAACGAAGGCATCGGCTGGAAAGAAAGCTGACCCGCTGTTAGCAGAGTTCCCGATCGAGGACTTCGTTGCCGGCATGGGCGACGTGATGTCCGAGGTGCCGCCCAAGTGCGTGACGGAGCGGATACTTCCGGGGAAGCCGGCCTCTGGAATTGGACGGCTCTACCGGCTACTCGCCTACAAAGACGAGAAGGCGCTGAACAAGGATCAGCTCGCACGGTCGGCGGCTCGCGCGCTTGGAGAACGCCTGAAGGACACGCTGGAATACCTGTTCACCGTGAAGGGCCATCGCCATTGGAACACGGGAGCCATATGGTCGGTGGACACGCTGGTGAACGTCAAGGACGAGCCGTGCGATCTCGAGGAGTCGCTGTGGATCGCAAAGCGCGCACACTACTTCCAGGCCGGACAGGGAGCGTTCACGGACGGCACGGCCTGGCGGATCGGATCGTTACAACTGTAGGGAGCTGAAACTCTGGGCTGGCACCGCGCCCTGCGAGACGTGTTCTCCCCGCGTCTTGCTCAAGCGGTGTTTACCACCCCGGCGCTAGAGACGCCGGAAAGGGAGAATCATGGCCAACGAAACAACGAAGGCGCACTTTGCGCTGTTCGAACAGGAATGCCGACGACTTCAGAAGCTGTTCCTGCTCGACACCTGGGAACTCGAAGTCAGGCACGGCACGGACGACGACGCGCACAGAGACTCCGAACTCGATACGTACCTTGACGGTCGCAAGCTGACCGTTGCGCTTGCGCGCTGGCTTGGCAAGAAGCCGAGCAACGCTAACCTGCGTGCAATCGCCCGGCACGAGATGATTCACGCGGTGACGCAGCCGACATCGCGCTTGTGTCGCGACCGCTGGGTGACTCCGCAACAGGCGGACCAGGCCTCGCACGAGGTTCTGAATCGCCTCGACAAGCTGCTGCCGAGGTGACGCCATGAAGACGACGAAGAAGGATTTCGCGATCTTCAAGGCTGAGTGCCTGCGTTTGCAGAAACTGTGGGGACTCAATGGGTGGTGCCTAAGGTTTGCTCATGTGTACATGGGCGAAGAAGTGCAGGCTAGGTGTTGTCAAAACCTGTTGCAACATGGCGCACTGCTGAAGTTCTCGACCAGTTGGGTAGTCGAGCAAGAAGAAGCAAAAACTTGCTCCTCTGTTCGGGAGAAGGCGCGCCACGAGATGATTCATGTGCTGACGGCACCGTTGCGGATTCTTGCCGATGCTAGGCATGTGACTGTCGATGAGGTTGACGCAGCTGACCACGATGTACTCCAGCATTTAGACAAGGTGCTGCCATGACGCCCCTAGTCGTCGTCTCGACCGCATTCCACGCCACCGAGTGGGTCGGACGCTGCCTCGAATCGGTGGCTACCCAGACGCTGAAGGTCCCGCACATCTACGTCACGGACGGCGAGGACACGCTGGCAACGGGTCAGCGGTTCGCTGCCGAACGCGGGTTCGAGCTAGCCGACGTGCGCCGCGGCCCGGGTCCGAAATGCGTCCACAACCTGATCGAAGCCGTCAAGGACTTGCCGCCCGAGACCGCGGTGGCTTGGCTCGACGGCGACGACTGGTTTTCTGGACCGCGTTCTCTTGAGCCAGTAGCCAAGGCCTACGAGGACCCAAATGTCTGGGTCACGTTCGGCCAGTTTCGTTGGTGGCCACAGGGTACGCCCGGGTTCGCGGCACCCTACCCGCCCGAGGTCGTCAAGGCGAACGGGTTCCGTAACTACGCCTGGCTGGCGACCATCCTGCGCACCTTCCGCGCTGGTCTGTTCCAGCAACTCGACTACGAAGAACTGAAGCGTTCGAACGGGACATGCGTCGACCAGCTGATCATGCTGGCGTTGCTTGAGCTCGCGGGAGAACGGCACAAGTTCATCCCGGAGATTCTGGTCGAATACAACTCGGGCAACTTCGTCAACATGCCCGAGGACGTGAAGGCGAGGGAAAACCAGGAACTCGTGCGCGTGCGTCGCCTGCCGCCGCTGAAGCGGTTGGCGTCGTGTCCGTGGCGCAAGGAAGAACCAGCGCCTGAAGTCACCGCGTCGCCAGTGATCGCGAGCAAGCCAAAGTCGCTTTGCCTTTCGATGATCATTCGTGATGAATCCGCGATCATTAGGCGCTGTCTCGAAAGCTGCAAGCCCTTCATTACGTCCTGGTGCATCGTAGATACCGGATCGGTTGATAACACCAAAGAGATCGTCCGCGAAGTCCTAGCCGACATCCCGGGAGAACTCCACGAGCGGCCGTGGGTAAACTTCGGGCACAATCGTACCGAGGCGTTCGAGTTAGCCAAGCCGCTTGCCGACTGGGTGCTGCTCATGGACGCCGACCACATGGTTGATGAGACGTCCGTGTTCCCTGAACTCGGAGCCGACGGCGGAGACAACTACTACGTCCCGATCGAGAACTGGTCGGACACGTACAAGATCATCAGGATCGTGCGCGCCGACATGCCGTGGTACTTCGACGGCTTCACGCATGAGGCGATTCGGTGCGCGGCACCAAGCCGGTCCGGGTTGCTGACGACCGTGACTCTCACCGAGTACGCGGACGGTGTGCGCCGAGCCAGTCATCGGAAAGGTCCCGAGGATCTGGCGCTTCTCGAAGAGCAGTATGCGCGGAATCCAAACGACACGCGGACCGTGTTTTATCTCGCGCAGAGCTACTTCGACGATCGTAAGTTCGACAAGGCGTTCCAGTTCTACGTCAAGCGCACGCAGATGGGCGGTTATCAGGAGGAGATCTTCTGGTCGCTGTTCCGGATCGGACTCATCCAGCAGCTCGGTGGTCCGAAGAACTGGACCAAGGCAATGAGCGCGTTTCTGTCCGCATACCAGTGTCGGCCTACGCGATCAGAGCCGCTACTCCTGATCGCCAGCCACTACAACTCGATCGGTATGCACGACGTGGCGCGTCTGTTTGCACAGCAGGCGATGGCGATGAAACCACACCCGGCAGACTGCATGTTCGTCTCCCGCGATTGCTACGAAGGCGGCGAGGTGGCCGTGGCGGAGTTCACTCGGTCGATGCAGGGAATGCGAGCACGGGTCGAACAGCAGGCACAGCAACAGGCGGAGGCGGCGGAATGACTTGGTTACGCAAACAGATCGTGCGGTGGCTCGCAAAGGCTCAGATTGTAAGGGCTGGTAAGATTGAGTGGTGGGACGGCGTGGATCGTCCAGTGACAATCACCGGTCCCCGCATCAAGACAGTACTCGAAATCAACGAAGACGGTTCGATGTCCTGTCGCTGTGGAAAGTCTGGTTATCAGATCGATAAGGACGGGTCTATCAAGTTGTCCGCAGAGAGTCTCCTGATAGCGAACAGAGTATGACTGAACTCAGGATCGTAACCCTCAACGGCGGGGAGCGCGACAAGGAGACCAATGCCCCGATCGCGGATGCGTTCACTCAGCTGACTGACGACGCGACCGACGAGAAGAACCGGGAGCCCGCGGGTCTACTGCCGCTAATGTCCTGTCTGGGGATCACTGCACTTCCGTACCCGCCAACGAAGGAAGGACACGCGGAAGGCATTGCAGCCGAGAACGTCGGCGGATTGCCTGGCGTATGCGTTGCTGGCTGGGACACGCGCTGTGCATCGATCACGTGCAACGCTAAGCCCGGAGACACGATCCTGCACTCGACCGGTCCGAACAAGGCGGCTCAGGTTCAGTGTAAAGAGGAGAAGCGGCAACTTGTAATCTGTACTCAAGACGTAGACGGAAATCAGCAGATCTTTCTCTTGGATGGCAAGAACAAGAAGGTTCAGATACTTGCCAACGGAGCGATCTGGCAAATTGATGAAAAGGGTAATACCGACATCTGTTCTCCCAACGGAGGCAACGGGATCACGGTAAGCAACGATGCCGTGTGGCTTCGTGGAACCGTAATCCTGGGTGGCGCAAACCCTGTTCCTGCAATGTTCTCCATCATGCTGGGTCCGATTGCTGGTTCACCGGGGGGGCCGGCATCAGTTCCGCTGACGGCCGCCAAGGGGGTGTTCATTGGCCAATGAGCTTCATAACTACGTTCTGCAAGATCAAGCTTCCGCTTCCGAGCTTGCCGATCCCAAAACTGTTTGTAATCAACTTACCCAAGTTACCTATCTTCAAACTCGGGCTTGATGTTCAGCTTCCTGGCCTGCCAAAAATCCCTCTTCCGATACCTAAGATCCCGTCCCTGCTCCCTCCCTTTCCCAAGATCCCGATCTTTACTCTTGGGCTGGACGTTAAACTTCCCGGTATGCCTAAGATTCCTTCGATCAGCATCCCGATCCCTAAGCTGTTCGTGATCAACCTACCCAAGCTGCCGTTCTTTCGGTTCGTGTGTCCGCTCGACTAGAAATTGTAGATGTGGCGCGTCAATTGACTCGGTTAGACGGAGTTGCGCTTCATTCGGAAAATTCAATTTCCTTTTATCTGATCCATAAAGTACAGCGATCCGGTCATAAGCACGAGCAGCATCATCCTCAGAATCAAAGGATCCTATCTGAAACGCCGACTTCCCAGTAGAGGAAAGCACATCGGAACCTTTGATGCGAGCAATATACTTTCCGCGGGACAGAACCACACCAACATACTTGGAACTAAATGTTCCTTGTTTGCGCGACTGCCTAAGGCAAAATGTTTCCTGCTTTCGATCTTCTAGTTCTTGAGGAAAGTTGAGTCGCGCGAATTCTCCATATAGCGCGACAGCTGCTCGGTCATATGCTCTGGCGGCATCTTCCTCATATCCAAAGGAACCAAGAAAAATCGCTTCGTTGTGCATACCGATATAGGCGCGCCACCCTTTCGGATGGGTAGACACTCCTTTGAATCGAGAAATTCCAACGACTTCACTGGTTCTGTTCCTGGTGTTCTGAAGTTGGGTTGCCAGTCGAAGATTTATCCTACGGTTGTCAAGACCGTTTCCGTTGACATGATCAACGCCTTGGTTTGGATGTGCGTGCAAGATAACACGATGCATCCTTAGACGAATCCTATTCGCGCGTCCTCCTGAATCTGAAAGTGCATATCCAGATCCCCAATACCAAGTGAGTGCACTCAGAGACATCAGATTACACAGGTCCACTAAGGCCCACGTACTCCTGGTTAGTGGAATCGCCGCCACCCCGTCTGGCAAATCACTCAACGGCTTCGTCCCGTTGCAGAATGCCAGCGAGTCTTCTCTAGAAATTGGGTCCTTCTCCATAGAGAAGGTGTAGCCCAAAACGCACGAAGAGCAAGCGGTCTAGGGCAGGATGAAGGTCACTGAGTCGGCCTTGTTGGACGATGCAGAGCCACAAACCGCTGCCGCGAAACCTGGTTTCAGGTCTGCCAGTGAGCTTTTGGCGACATACCCGGCCAGCGGATAGTAGCTAGCAGGAATGACGCTTGGGTAATTCAGGACCACTCGAACGGCTGAAAGCTCTTGGATGGTTTTGGTAGGGAATTCCGCTTCTGCATAGTACAGAATTGACCCTCCGACCGTGCTGACGACCTTATCGCACGCCGCTACCACCACCGTCTGCTCTCTAACCGTCGCGTCCGTCCCCGCCGGTCCAGTCGGACCTATCGCCCCCTGCGGCCCCACCGGACCCTGAACGCCAGCAGGTCCAGCGGCGCCGGGTAACCCAGGGTCGCCCTGTGGTCCCTGAGTGCCAGCGGGCCCCTGCGCCCCGGTCGCGCCCGCCGGCCCAGGCTGCCCCGCTAACGCGCTTTCGCCCGGGACGCCCTGTGGTCCGGGTTCTCCCGTCAACCCGCGTTCTCCGGGCGGCCCAGCGGGTCCCGTGGCGCCCCGCGAAGTCGAGGCTTCGTCGCCTCCCTGCGCGCACGCTGACATCGCCAACAGAGCCATTCCCAGAATTACTGATCGCATGTTTATGTCCTCACTGCAATCTAGTGTAGCCGCTCCGGCCGGGTCGCGCAATGACTGACCTGGGGGCCGGACTAATGGCAGCCGGATTAGGCCCAGCTGGCATGTGGGCGCCCGACGATTCGGCGCCTACCCAGCCTGACCCGTCGACGCTGATTCGCAAGCTTGACCCGACGTCGAAGAACTATTCCTACGACGCGACAACCAGACAGCTGACGCAAACGACCGGCGTCAAGCAGCGTGTCTGCTGGTTGCTCTCGACCGAGTTCGCGAGTTCGACCGGGATGCCCGCTGACGGGTTCGAACGGCCGTCGAAGATCACGAGCCAGATCGTTGCCGACGTGCAGACGCGAGTACGCAAGGCATTGCGTCCGGTTACCGAAATCGATCCAGTGGTGCTCATTGAGTCGATCGACGTGGTGACCGGAGGCTCTCGCGTTGCCGGCACCGTCAACTACCGCGACCTGACAACCGGGCAGACAGTTCCAGTAGGATTCTGATGGCCACTACTCTACCGATCCCGATTCTCGAGGAGATGCGCGATCAGCAACTCGAGGACTACGAGTATGCGGCGATCGACGCTGGCGTGGACACGCCACCGATTGGCGTTGGCTCCGACTGGTATGCGCGTGCAACCGCAAACGCGAACCTGATGACCATCGCGCTGGACAAGATCAGTTCAGCCGAGAATGACTGCGACCCGCGGACGTGCTCCGACGAACGGGTTGAAGAGTGGCGGATCACGATGGGTCTGCCTATCGTTGTCCCGACCGGATCCACTGGTCGAATTGTTGCGCGACTCACCGGGACGACGGCCAGCGCACTCGACGGCCAGCAGCTTCAGCGCAACGGATACACGTACCATGTGGTCGGCAACTGGATCGCGATTGCGGACGGTTCCGAGATCGAGTGCTGGGCGACTGATACCGGTTCAGACACGGATGCAGAGGGCGGCGATCTTCTAACTTGGTATCCGTCGGCGCCTCCCGGATTCAAGTCGGAGGCCGACGTTTCGAACACAACGCCGTTGACAGGCGGCACGGACGAAGAGACGCCGGAACGGAAACGGGACCGAATTGTCGATGCATGGTCCAGTCCTGCAAGCGGCGGCAACTGGGCCCACATTCGGCAGCTAGCGGTCAACAGTGGGACGACCGTCTCGGCCTACGTCTACCCGGCGCTAGGTGGTCCCGGGTCGTGCAAGACGGTCTGCACGAAGCCGATCGATCCAGGGAATCGCGACTGGTCGCGTGCACCGACAGCCGCGATGTTGACCAGGGTTCGCGCGGCCATCTGGGGAGAGGCCACGGAGAAACAAGTAGTCGTGGCCACGAACCTTGACCCGACGAGCATGACGCTTCAGGTCGACATTCCGGACGCGACCTCAGCGGGCGGGAACGGCATGGGCTGGCTGAACGCGGCGCCGTGGCCACCTTTGATTGTCGCCGACGCTGGCCGTGTCTCTGTCGGCGTAGTCACGAATAGCAAATCGATCCGTGTCACCGCACAAACCGCGGTAGCACCGGTTGACGGACAGACCTACGTTTGCTGGTGGTCGCCGGGTGACCAGCGCTTCTACCAGCGGCTCGTAATCTCTCACGCGGGAGGTTCCGGCGTCTGGGTCCTCGGTCTCGACGAACCTTGCGTAGACGAGGACAACGTCCTGATCGCAGTCGGCGACTTCATTTGCCCGGCGTCCGCGAACCTTTCGGCTTACGGCGATAAGTGGCGCGAGATCATGGGCACGCTTGGGCCAGGCGAGAACACGATCGACGCCTATCGGTTGCCCAGGGCAGCGCGGCATCCGGCAACGAACGCCGAGGATAGCCCAGACCTGAACGCGGTGCAAAAGAAGACCTTCCAGAATGCGTTCTCCGAGGTCGCTGACATCGACTACGGGTACCGTTCGAAGTCGACGCCGACGATCCCTGGATCGGTTGACACTGCGCCGTATGTGCTGACGCTAGACAATTTTGGGATCTACCCGATATGACGACGACCCCTGCCGGTTCTCCTCCCTGGGTGCGCACGACCGCGATCGTCGACTACGGTGGCGACGCGAACAAGAAAGACTATCTCGATATTGGGATCATCAACCCGAAGACCGACGTCTCGGCGGCTCAGCTTCAACGGCTCGCCAACGATGTGGCCGCGATCTCGAGGACGACCAACGCGGTCACGATCGGCTGGACGTGCAACGATACGGCGCCAGCGGTACCGACCGTGACAATGGTCAAGGGCATGGCCTGGAACTACACAGGAGCCGGGTACGCAGGGGACACGCCGCCGACGGGCTACCCGAGTGCCGCACGCAACGGCAATGGAGACGTCACGTTCACGTTTGCGTCAAGCTACACGGACTCTTACGGAGTCAGCGGCGCGTTCGCGATCCATGCGGCGGCACCGAGTGCAACTAGCTACGGCAACTACCTGTGCGGTTATGCGATCCCGACGACGACGACCATCCGGCTCGTGATCACCGTCGCCAACACTGGCGCGGCAACGCTCGATAAAAGCGGAACCTGCGCGATCTGGTAACCAATGGCGACCGGAGCATTTGCACCGCTGCCGTTGCGGCTCACGGCAGATACGCTGAGCGCTATCCAGTGGCTGCGCCTGTGTGCTGACGTGGTGGCCGCCAAGCAGTCGGCACCGATTGCCGTGCTGCGCGTCGGTCAACAGGGCGCCGGGACACGGCCCATCAACTGGTACAGCGGTCAGAACGGGTACGGTGCGGACTACGCGCCGACCGTCGGAACGCTTGCCAACTACGAGTTCTCGCTAACCTGGACGGCAACATTCGAGAACGAACTGGGCGAGGCGATTCCCTGGAACATAGTCGCTGCCCAGGCGTTCGCGGGCGGAGGCGGTGCGGTCAACGGCTGCCAAGCAATCGCAGTGCTCCAGTACCCGAATGCGATCACCGTCTCGACTAGGAATGCCACCAGCGGAGTCGCCGCGGACGACGATGCCACGATCCTGATCTACGGCGGTCAGTCGGGCGATGTCGAGGACTACGGAGGGGCCAGCGACAAGGAAAACAACACGACGGAGATCGTGCCCTACGCGGCCCAGTTCTACCGGCAGATCCAGGGATTGCTCGGCTCCGCGTATTCCCAGGAACTCAGCGGGCTAGTCCATGTCGAGAACCTGGTGGACGCGCGGCAGTGGGCTTGGCTCCGACGGTTGATCGAGAAGCTTTCGTGCGAGATGAACCCGGGCACCGCCTCGGGTCGTCTGGCGAGCTGGTGCACGCTGCTTGCCGTCCCCTGGAGGTACGGAGAAGCGGAATCGGTCCTACGCGGTCGCTGTGTAGCGTCTATGCGGCGGTTCCGTGGGCCGTCGCCACAGGTGGTCGACGACGCGCTTTCGTCACTACTGGGCGGCTGGTACGTCAAGAGTTGGCGCCAGTGGTCCGACGTACTCGATCCTCCGCCGGCCCTCACCTACTGGCCCGTAGCGAACCCGGGCCCTAATGCGTGGGATATCGGCGGCGGCTGCTGGATGAGCGAACGCTGCCACCTGGTGGTCGAGGTGTTGATGCCCGCGCAAGCGGACCTCGGAGAGTTCTTGACGCGCATGAACGTGGACATGTTCCAGCTGTTAGACAAGATGCTTCCGGCACACTGGACGTTCAACTGGGCGGTTGGCGTTGACGACGGGTTCACGCTGGACATCGACCAGCTCGACTTCGGCTGCCTGACGGATTGATCCTATGGCCGTAGCAACGACTGTCATACCGACCTACCCGGTCAACACAATGCCGTTCAAGGTGTTGTGCACCGCAAGCCACGGTAACTACGTCAAGTTCTTCCTCTATGCATGTCCTCCCGAAGCGGAAGAGTGGTACCAGAAGCTTCACTCAGCGGCGGTCACGAAGTTCCCGGTTCAGGGATTCGAGGGATCGACTTCGCATCCGATCGAACTCACGCTTCCGGTCGCCGGATCGTATAGTTTCTACATCCAGGAGTTGACGAAGGGTGCCGCGGCTTATGGTGGCAGCTACGAACTCGACCCGGACTCGTTTGATTCTGAGTCGGTAATCGGAGACACGGCATGGACCGTGGTCGTCGGGCAGCGCGTGACCGCGGAAATCGGCTCGCAGGAACTCGGCACCGCGACGCTAGTACTGTGGCTGTGGGAGGCGACCGTGCGGGCAACCACGCTGGCCATGCACGGCGAGCTGACGCCGAGGTTGATGGACTGGAAGGGCGACAAGGCGCGGCTTGCCTGTCTGGACGCAACGGTGGCGACGAAGCTCGCGGCGCTTACGAACCTGACGGTCACAGGTTGTTCCGGAGCTCCCGAGGAATTCGTCGACGACCTGATGACTGCATACAACACCCACATAACGGAGCCGGGTGTTCACGTCTCGGACGATCTCGACAATCATGTAAGCGGTTCGTTTGAGCTCGCCGCAAGCGTGACCACCGAGCGAATGGCCGACGCGCTGAACATGACGAACGCTCTGTTCAGGCGACATCAGACGAACGACATGGGAGAGGGAGTTGGGTCCGCGATTGACCACACGGGTCCCTATCACACGCCGGCCGACAACCTGCGCACGGCTTGCGGGTCCGACGGTGCGAGCGCCCAGGCGCTTTCGATGTGGCTGAAGTTGGCCGATCTACGGCGCGCCTATCGAGAACACGCGGCGGACGCAACGGTTCACATCAAGGCCGACACGACCAACGCGGTAACCGGGCCGTCTCCGCTGCTCGACCTCTACGAGACATTTTTCGGGCATCTCGCAACCAACACGCCGACGCTGCCAGTAGGCGAACAGACGGGTGCCGCACAGGCGACCGCGTTGCTCGGATTCGCAAAGGGCTGATCGATGACCGTACTTCCCAGATTCTTCACTGACCCGCTGTCGGGTAGTTCGTATCCCACTGGCGGGCAACTAACGTCAACCCACGAAAATGTATACGTGGCTGGGATGCGCAAGATCGACGAGGCGATCGAACGGCAGGTCGTGTCCAACTGGCCATACAGTCACTCAAACGCAACAGCCTGCGACACATCGTGTGCTTGCTGGTCTACGGGCCATGAAGTCTGGCTTGAAGGTCGCCAGACTGCCGAGGGATCCACGGGTCCCGCGTGCATGTATGGGCGCCAAGCCAACTATTTCATCGCTTGCGGTTCCGTTTCTGGTAGCGACGGTCTGACCGTCAAGGGCATCGCGGCATTCGGGACCGGTATCGTCATGTGCGGCGAGCCCTCGGTAGCCTCGGCCGCCAAGTACCGAGTCAACGCCAGCATCAGCACGCCGGCTTGGTCGGTCGGTACCTCTGGGCTGAGCACAACAGGCGCGGTAAATGCGATCTGCCATCACTACGTGGCCAGTCCGCTGGTCAGTGTCTACGTCTCCGGCGGATACGACGGGACGGTAGAGACTTCTCCTACTGGCGTTATCTGGACGCAGAAGGTAGCAGCCAACGCGAACAACATCGTGGCCATGGAGTCGAACGGAGTGGTAGTTGTCGGCGTGACATCCGCGCTGTCGATCAACTGCGTGACGAGCATTGACGGCGACACATGGGTACAGCGGACCATGGCCACTACCGCTGCGTGGGTCGACGTTTGCTGGGCAACTCAGCAATCCAAGTGGGTAGCGGTTGGAGTAGCGGGCGGGAACATCGTTATCAACACGTCATCCGACGGAACGACGTGGACGGCTACGACTGTGCTGTCTGGGCTGGATTTGACATATACACCAACCAGAATCCTGTCCACCGGCAACGCTATTATCCTGTTCTCTAGTAGCCTATCGTTCTTCAGTTTCGATTTGGGGGCAACATGGAGACAGGGGCGTTACTTTGTTGACGCAGCAATCTTCAAGGCAGCGGCCGTTGCAACAGATCCGGACGTGGTTCCGTGCCAACTGCTGTATATCGGATCTGCAACCGGAGCCGATACTGTCTACTACATGAGCCACACCGGATCCTAACCAATGACATCAGCAGCATTCACGATCAACGGCACTCAGGCTCCGGCGGCGGTTGCGGTAGCCTATGGGGCTACGGTAACGTTCGCGGCCACCGACCTGGTAGGCGCGCAGGGGCCGATTGAGTGGACGATTATCGGCTCGTCCAAAGCGAGCTATACGAATCCTACAATCACGCCCGCAGGAATACCGACTGGATCGACAGCAACGTGTACGCAAATTGCCAACCCGTACACCACGCTAGGCGCGAGCTTCGTCGTCGAATGCACGGTTCGCGATTCTCTCAACAAAGTCTACACGCAAAGAGGAGTCTTTGGCACACCAAACAATGCCGGAATCATTCCCATAGCATCGGCAGAAACTGCGGACAGACATACTACGCATGGGTGGATCGAAGTCATCAACAACGGATTGACCAAGCCTGTCTACGACGTGGCGCCGTTGACGACCAATTCGGATGACACGGCCATCATTCAGGCAGCGATCAATTCTGTGGGCGCCAATGGCGGCGGCGTTGTACTGCTGGGACCCAACCACGCTGTCACCGCCGGATCGCTGTCATGCACCTACGACGAGGTGATCATCCAGGGGCGCGGTGGTGGCACCATCATTGCTCCGACTGGCAACGGAGACGTTATCACCTTTTCTGGCTGTCAGCGATCTGGAATTCGAGATGTCACGATTTGGCGCGACAACTCCGCCTCTATTCCAACTAGTGGTGCAGGGTTCAAGTTCTACGGTACGTTCCTTTGTACTGGAGAACGGATTCGCGTCATCTGTGGCTACAATGGAATTGATGTTGAGGGAGCAACCGAAACCTGGATCAGGGACTTCCAGCTGCGCGGTCTGTTCGGTCCGTATGGAATCAAGTACACGGGAATTGACGGCGGGGCGTCGTTACGCCTCACCCTTCAGGGCGGCACATGTGACTGCCCGTATGCACTAACAATCACAGATGTGGCGGAGACGTGGCAAGACACGCACGCATATGTAATAGGAGATACGGTCTACAACGATAACAAGCTCTACCAGTGCTCGTTCGCTGGCACCTCCACGGGAGCAGGCGGCGGGCCTACCGGAGTCCCCGGTTCAACTGTCGCAAACTCGCGCACCACTGAGATTGTCGACGGAACCGCAAAGTGGATCTACCTGTGCAACGAGTTGAACTGGATCTACCACGGCTCCTATGCGGCCACGCTCGTGGCGTCCGAAGTCGCTTTGCTAAACGGGTTCCGTGGCTGGTACATGTGCGACCCAAGCGCAACCGGGTCATCCAAGCCGCAGATCGGTATCGCGAACAACATCGAGATTGACCATCCGTACTCCCAGGGCGTGCTTCTAGAGGCCGGATTTGACGCGACGTTTTCTGATAGCTGGATCAGTTCAGTAAGAGCCAATGAAGGACTCTGGGTTGCCTCGACGTTTGGCGCGACGGTTACCGGAGCCTACGGCATGGAGTGGTCTGTGTATGATACGCGGATCTTCGCGTCGGCCAAGGAAGGCGTAAGGGCGTCAACCGGATGGGGCGTAGTTAGCGGGTGTAGAATCGCGTCAAGCGGAACGGTAACCGCTAGCGTATACGACGGGATCCTGGTGGACGCCGATGTGTCGTACCTACAGATCCACGACAACCATTCTGGCGGTGGCAATCAAAACTATGGAGTTCGCGTTGCTACTGGAGCCTCCGACCACTACATCATCACCAACAATCTGGTCGTCGACAATGCTACGGGAGGAGTCGAGGACGACGGTACCGGCGTCAACAAGACGGTAAGCGGGAACACGATCTAACATGGCCGGAATACTAGCTAACTCTGCATCGGTTTCGATGGTCAGCGGAGACACCGCTGCATCGAAGAACATGTTCGGCTACGCGAAGACGGAAGCGATCACGCTTGGCGTGACGCCCGCTGGCACGTCGTGGGTATGGGCGATGGTGCCGCCGTCCGCGAGCTTGGCCAGGACGGCACGCCTGTCTTCAACGACCGTGGCCGCGCCGACGTTTACGCCCGACGTGGACGGCACCTACGTGATCACCTGCATGGTCGACGGCACGACCAGCTACACGATCCATTGCGTGGTTGTCAACGAGACGACGGCCGTGCAAGTGCCGCATGTTACGTGGACTCCGAAGGCACCAGCGGACGTGGTGGCTCCCGCGGGCGGACTACGGCAGTTCTATAACAGCGCCACTAGCTTGATGGCGTTCAAGGACTCGGACGGCAATGTCACGACGGCTGTCATAGGGACGGCCACGGCGGCACCGGTTGGGATTACGCCTGGTGCAACGGCGGCGGCAGGAGCCTCCGGTCTTGCGGCTGACTATCTACACACTCACGCAGTCCCCGCGTTCGGAACTGTCACCGGCACGTTCTGCGAGGGGCAATATGCCACCAACGACCGCACGGCTTCTGTCCTCCGCACCGCGACGGGAACGGTCTCGGTATCGGCGGCGGCAGCGCCGGTAGTGGGTCGTCCTCTGCTGTGCACGACTGGCGGAACGGGTGCGGCTGCTGGTTGGACCGGAGATATGGATCTAGGCGGCGGAGTCCTAACCAACTTCCGCAGCGGCGGATCGGCTGCCGACGTTCCGCTTTCGACTGACGCGGCTACCGCAGTAGCTACCTGGGTCTGTCCTACACTCGACGTCTCTTCGCGCTATGTCGTGACCTTCGGGGCTCGCGAACGTGTATGGAGTGCAGCCGCGGTCGGAACGATTGACTGCGAGATTGACGTTTTGATCACAACTAACGGAGCCGGTGTTCCGACGTTGTCCTTTCAGACTACACCGGTTCCGAACACGGACAGGTTGCCTACTGGCTTCGCGCCGACGATGACGCTGACAGTAGCGACGACCACGCTGACTATCAACGCTACGCGACCAGCCGGAGTTGCCTGCAAGGCATTCGCCGCCTACTGGTTCCAGCCGGCCGAAAAGCTCGCTGCGATTTGAGGAAAAATCCATGAGGAAAGCGCTTGCTCTTGCGCTAGGAGCCGGAAGTGCCTCCCGCACCATGGCCCAAAAGGTGCAGGGCATCTTCGGCGGTTCACTGACCGGCGGCATGTATCTCGACGCCGACTATGGTATCGTTCCGTCGGGCTCTGACGTTATCGCCTGGACGTCGTGGCTTGGTGGGATCACGGCGCACCGGCCCGCATACTACGGAAAGACCGGCAACGCGCCTACGTTCAACGCGGCGGGCATGGGCTCTAGGGCTACCGTCGACTTAGTAGCAGCATCGACACAAGCTCTGATCCTGGACGGGCTAGCCTCCGTTTACACGGGCGTCAACTCGACCAAAACATGGACGACCGTCGCGCACATGACCCACCACATGGCCGCGAACGCATATCTGATTAGCGCAGGCAACTCGGCCGCGGCAAATCCGTATACGGCCCACGGGATAGCCGCCGACTACGACTTTAGGCAGGTCGACGACGCGGCCGCGGCTGGGCACGTGACGGGGCCGAATGTCTCCAAAGACGTCGAGCACGTGGTCGTCTGGTCGAAAAACGGAACGGCCTACTCGTTCTGGATCGATGCTGTCCCGTTCGCCGGCAATCCGGTAGCAGGCGCGGCCATCGGGCAATCGACCATCGACCACGTGGCTATCGGAGCCATGTATCGGAACGTTGACACGTGGACCTCCTACATCACGACGCACCTGCGGCGCTTGGTGGTGATACCCGATACGATCACAGCGTCGCAGGTTGCGGCGACGCAGCAGATCTGGTACGGGACATGACGCATCCGGGGACAAATCTGTTCGACGGTCCTGTTGGAAGCATCGGCGACACGCAGACCACTCCGAGCTACCTCGGCACCGCAATCGGTCTCTTACTCGCCGAGACGCCGAGCACGGCCGCGATCATCCATAGCGGAGACATGGGATACGGTACCGCGGCGCACTGGGTTGAGATCCTTGCGGCGCTAGCGGGACAAGCCGATCCGGCGTGGATTACTCGTCTGTTCGCGTCCGGGTACGGCAACCACGACGCGGAGGATGCCGGAGCGACGCTGTTCCCGGCGAATATGACGGGGCAACAGGCGTCAATTCTTTCATGGGCTCGCGTCGGTTTCAACTGGACGGCTACCGTCTCTGGTATTCGATTCATCTGCCTCGATACCGAGATCGCGTACTCGACGACGCAACGGACGTGGTTTCAAGACGAACTCGCAATAGCAGCCAAGTGGGGACTCTGGCCTGTCGTGCTCTCCCACTACTGCATTTATTCATGTAGCACCCTGGACACATCTGCCTATGGCCCTACCATGCTTCCGTTCGTTCAGGACGCTGAAGACGCGGGCGTGCCGCTCTGGCTGTGTGGCCACCTACATCGCTACGAGCGGACGGTACCGATGGCTCTCGGCGTGCCCGCCGCGGGCGGGGTGACGTACATCACGGTTGCGAGTACGGCAGCGGCCGCGAACTTCGATCCGGCTCCTACAAAGACCGACTCGCTCGACGGCGCGCCGAACATCGTTAGGACCGACAACTACGACGCGGCGTTGATTCTCGCAAAGCAAGACCCGAGTATTGGTTCGCATTTTTCGATGGTCAACCGGTTGGATGCGACCGCCAGCACGCTCACGTGGCGCGCGTACAAGATCATCGCCGGGCCCGCGCTGGAGTTGTGGGATACCGTCGTGTTTACGAGATAGGAACGCCGACAGACATGCACCAGTGGCGCCCATATCCGTACCACCCGAAGTGGCGACCAGGGAACTGGCAGTATATAGCGTGCGACTTCGTGATCGATAACTGGGCGCCAATCTTGAGCGTCATTCTGCACACTGGCTCATGGGTTTTCGCCTTTTGGGTGGCGTGCCGTCTGCTGCAACATTTTGCGATGTACTAGCCCGCTGCTCGCATAGGAGAACATCATGCCCCCCACCACAATCCTCTGGCTCGGACTCTTGCTCGCGTTGCTACCCGCACTCGAGCAGTCAATGCGCGCAAGCTCGTGGCCCGCGTGGCTATCTGTGCCCGCACTCTACCGCGGCATCGCGATCGCGATCGTAGGCGCCGCGTCGGGCGCACTCGGCAGCGTGCTCCAAGACGGCCTGACGTGGCAGCAGGGACTCGCGGCCGGGCTCGCCGTGGCCGTGCCGGCGATCCTGAAGCTGGTGTTCCACGCTGAGGTTCCGGTTGGAGGCGCGAAGTGAAGCGCTTGTTCTTACTGGTTGCGTTTGTGTCGACGGTGCTAGCCGGATGCGCCGGATCTCTCGAGATCTCCCGTGCTCAAGCGCGCCTCGAACGAATTGGACCCGTCAGGCTTGCGGCTGAAGCTCCGCGACCTCCAGAGTGTGCGGGAATCGACAGCCGAAGGCAGCTTTGGTCTGGCGTACTCTGGACCGGACTCGGCTTGACCGCGGCATCGGCAACCGTTGCTGGAGTCGTCGAGACACAGGCCAAGAGCCTGTCCGACAAGGAACGCACAGGCTGGGCTATCGGGCTCGGAGTGACCGGCGGTGCTGGCCTCGTCGGCTCTGGCGTCGGCAAGGTCGAGCTCGACTTGGCGGACTCCGAGTGGGCCGCAAGGTGCGCACAGTAGAGGGAAACCACGCTTGGTCGTCGCCCGTCCTTGAGCTGGCCGTGGCCGCAACGGGTTAGATAGTCCTTCGCCTGGACGGGCGCGACCTTGCTTCTAGATACGATTCGACAGGAGAAGAGTAAGATGAGACATACAAGAATCCTCGCGGCCCTGGGCGCTCTTGCGCTCTCGGCCTGCGCGGTCCAGTGTGACCCGGTCAATCCGCCTCAGCCGGGCCCTGTAGGCGGTGCGAGCTCAGGCGGGCAGGTCTCCACGGGCGGTAGCGCTGGCGCGGCACAGGGCGGCGTGGGGGGTCTGGCGGGTGCTCCAGCAATGACCCCCTGCGACCTCGCCGGAGCCCAGCTGGTCCGCCTCAAGTGCATCTACCTGACCGAGCTCCAGAGCTGGGTCGGCCAGTGCGCGAAGGCGGCCACCATCCCAGGCGCCACGTTCGATGCGGAGTGCGTCACCCGGGCGACCACCAAGGCGGCCGTGCGGGCCTGCCAGTCCGTCCCGTGCGCGGAGATCAGGCTATGATCGAGATCACGCGCAAGCTCGGTAAGCTCCCGAAGCGTGAGGATCCGCGGACCCTTCAGCTCACCCGCTACCTGGTGTCCGAGGAGATCATTTTCTTGCCCACCGGATCGGACTGGACGCAACTCGCGACCGACCCGTGGGGGATGATGAAGAACGACGAACTGGGAGACTGTGGCATCGCCGCGCCGGGCCACATGGTGCAGGCGTGGACAGCAAACGCCAAGGGCGCCGAGGTCACGATCTCCGACGAGGATATCGTCAAGGCGTACTGCGACGTTGGCGGTTACGTGATCGGAAGGCCCGAGACCGACCAAGGCTGCGTCATGTTGGACGCATTGAATTACTGGCGGCGCGTCGGTATTGGAGGCCACAAGATTGCGGCGTTCGTCGAGTTCGATCCGACCGATCGTGTGCAAGTGCGGGCCGCGAACTGGCTGTTCGGTGGCGCGTATCTCGGATTCATGCTGCCGATCAGCGCACGAAGTCAGGACGTGTGGGAAGTCACCACGGGCCCGGATGCAGAGTTCGGAAGCTGGGGTGGCCATGCGTGCGCGGGCACTACCGTCGATCTCGAGCAGTGTTCGCTGATCACCTGGGGATATGTCCAGCCCTACTCGTATGCATTCCTTGCCAAGTACTCAGACGAGGCCTACGCGGTCCTTTCCGAGGACTGGATGGGTCAAGACGCGAAATCCGTGCAGGGGTTCGATTTGGGGAAGCTACAGACGGACCTGGATAAGCTGGGATGGTTGTGACCCCCTACGCCGAGGACGTCGGCTACATCACCGACGGGCTCCAGGACCTCTACGGTCGCAGCCTGTCCGAGTTGCTTCGTCCCGAGATCGAACTCCTGTGCGCGATCGGCTGGCTCGAGACAGGCGGAGGGCGCGGGTGGAGCAAGGCGATTCCAGGTGCCGCTGACTCCTGGAACATGGGCGCGATCACCGCGGGCGCTAGCTGGACCGGCGATACCTTCGCGCACCGAGACAGCTACCCCGACGCGAACGGCGTGAATCATTCATACACGACCAAGTTTCGACGGTACGCCAATGCGTTCGAGGGCTGGAAGGATCTCGGCCGAGTCGCGTACCTGCAACGCCAGTCGGTGGCCCGCGCGGCGTGTCGAGATGAGCCCTATGCGGTCTCGGCGGCGCTTTACGATTCAGGCTATTTCCGTGGCTTCGGGGCCACCCGGGACGATCGCATTGCGGCCCACCACAAGCGGCTCGTCCAGTGCTACTCGGCGGTTCGCAAAGGTGACGCACTCGAGCTGCCCGAGCAGGTGCCGTTCGAGCTGCGCGACTGGGACATGGGCGCGATCCTGTGGGAACTGACCGACGAAGACCGCGAGGCGATGCGCGCCGAAATCAAAGCCGCTGTCTCCGAGACACCCGATGGAACCAGCTGATCTCGCGGCAGTCCGCGCCTCCATGAAAGCCGAACGTGACTAAGAATCCCAAGCAACCCGACGCCGAAGAGCCCGGACCGAATCCTTACGAAGCCTTCGACCAGGCACGCAGCGACCTTCATATGTGGGTCACCGACTTGGACGCTCTACGGGTGCTCAAGGACGCCGAACCGTTCAAGACCGCGTATGCCGCGGCACTCGCGAAAGCCGAAAAAGCCGCCAAGGCGTACACCGAAGCACTAACGAAAGCGCCGGCTGATGTCTAGCCCCTGGACCCTCGCGGTCATCACGGTCAACCCGTCAGACCGCAAACCGGTCGTGGCGTCGTCATGATCGACAACCGTTCTCCGCCCGACGGCAATCCGCACGCGAACCCCGAAGCGTATTTCGAAAGGTACCCAGTGCCCGATCGACACGAACGAAACACGCTACGCAGCCTGGCCGAACTTGGCGACGAAGCTGACGAGTTGATCGAGGATACGCCAAAGCACACCAGCGAACCGTCGGAAGCTTACCTGCGGGACCTGGCCAAGTCGGACCCAAGCGATCTGTTCAAAGGCAAGTCGATCGATCCTCCTAGCTTGGAGACGCGGAAGACCGACCCGGCGCCAGCGCCAGAACCGACGCCGCTTCCGAGTCCGCCGCGGCTACCCACGCGGGACGACGGATTGCTCGAGCCGACGGCACTCGAACGATACCTGGGGGACCTTCGAGGAACCCAACTCGCACAAGGCGCGCTGCTCGAGAAGCTAGCCGTGACGGTTGATTCTATCCACGCGACGCAGTTGCACAAGACACAGCGTGAGGTCGAGCTCGATCACCGCGTTACGAAGCTCGAACGGAACGTCGAAGCATTCCGCAAAGCAGCCGAGTAGCCGATGTCGGACGGAGACCGGAAGACGCCGATTGAACCGGCGGTGGCGGAGCAGCGTCGCAAGAGCAGTGGCAGCCTGAAAGCCGTTCGCACTCCGTCGCGTCCCGACTCGGCGCTCGACCCGGATCCGATCCTGCAAGCGCGAGGCATCGATGGCCGATACCGCGGGATCACGCCGTCGGATAGCGATCGACCGGGATTCGATCCGCCGAAGATTGCAGAGAATCCCGATGCCGATAGGGATCACCCACGGCTCGACCTGGCTCCGCGCGAGAAGACCTGGGACGTGGTTCCTCCGGAACTCATAGCCAATAGCCCGGGGCTGCGCACGATCGAGGCCTACGCGCGAGACGCAAAGCACCTTGCAAAACGGGCCGCCATGCGGGTCGAGGCGTTCGATTCGAAAAATGCAGGCGAACACGCCGACATCAAAGGATCAGTGGCCGACGTCAAGACCGAGGTGCTAAGCCTGAAAACCGAGGTCTCAGAACAGCTACCGAGGGCCGCCCGATCTGGCCGTCTCGTGTCATTCGTAATCGCCTCGGTTACGACTGCCGGTATGGTGATCGTCGCATGGCTCGGAGTCCGTGCCGCGCACGAGACCGCTGAGGCCACGCGCGAACAAGCGGCGGCGACCCGGGAGATGATCCGTGCGGCTGCGCAGGCTACGACGTCAGCTGGCGCGAACGTGCGGAAGTAGACTACCGCCCACCGGGGCGAGAGAATTGCCATGAGTTTTACCGTCGTCACAGCTGGGGACATCCTCAAGCTCTATCTGAACGCTACTGCAATCGCGAACATCGCGGACAACGCCGCGAGTGCACCGATCGCCAACATCTACATTAGCCTGCACACGGCAGATCCTGGAGAAGCTGGCAATCAGTCGACAAGCGAAATCGCGTATACGAGTTATGCGCGCGTCCCGGTAGCGCGCACGACTGGCGGCTGGACAGTAACCGACGACCACGCTTCGCCGGTAGCCGAGATCGCCTTCCCGGCTGGCACGGGCGGATCCGGGACTGCCACCTACGCTGCACTCGGAACCGCTGTGAGCGGCACCGGGAAGATCATCGCGTCGGGAGCGATCAGCCCGAGCATTGTCTGCGGCAATGGCATCACGCCAATCCTGAAGACCGATACCACGTTCACGTTGAGCTGAGCGAATGGCCCTAACCAGTGCAGACGACTATCTGGCGTCGGTTCACAACTACGTCGGATGGCTAAAGACGGCGACTCGGACAACAGTCGCGGCGAGTCCGTTTTCTCTGTTCGATATCGCCGGCAACCCAGGCGCCGGAACACTCAACGCCGGCAACACCGCAAACGGCGTGGTGCGCACGGACGCCACGACTGGGATGCCAACCATACCGGCGATCAGCGGTACCGGTTATCTGACGCGCGTCGAGTTCGGGTGGACGGTGGCCGGAAGACTGCTGGTCTACGACCAAGTATTCAGCTGCGGAGCCTACGCCTACAACGCGAACACCACGCTCGCGTCACAGCCGAGCTATGCCGGTCGAATGCCGGGTGGAGTCTACGACAACACCGAACTATGGGTCGAGGCCGTTACGGCGTTCACTGGAACACCCAGCGTCCAGGTCAACTACCTGGACCAGGGCGGGGCGGCTGGTGATACCGGAGTTGTGAGCTGCGGAGCCGCGCTCATCATCGGTCGCATGTTCCGCCTACCATTGGCCTCGGGAGACACTGGTGTTCAGCAGATCACACAGGTACGCGGTACCGTGGCAAGCGCTGGAACGTTCAACGTGCACGTGATGCGTCGGCTGTGGAGTGGTCGATCACTTGCTGCCAATTACGGAGACATACACGATCTGTTCAAGACCGGATCTCCTCAGGTCTACGATAATAGTGCGCTGATGGTTGTTGTGCAGCCAGACAGCACATCCAGCGCGTTGCCAGAAGTGTATATGGAGATCACGGACTCGTAGCCCATGGCCAATCTGTGGCGTCGGTGTCCGTCGGGTCGCCTGAGTGACAACCGGTTCAATGCGGTCCACTCGAACGCGAGCCCAGTCGTTGCCGACTTCTTCGAGGCCACCAGCGGAGAATCTCGAGCATCGGCTACGCTAGCCGGTAGCGGGACGCTGGCTGGAGTCGGCTCTGCGCAAACTAGGCGCACCGCGACGATCTCTGGCTCCGCTACCCTGTCAGCCACGGGACGCGCGAAGGCAAGCGGCACCTCGACGCTGACATGCTCTGGCACCCTGTCGGTCTCTGGCACCGCCGGAGCCGAAGGCACGGCCACGCTGGTCGGGACGGTCACGCTTGCCGCCAGCGGCGAGGCCCACGCGCGCGGGACCGCCAGCGTCTCTGGATCGGGCGCCCTCCAGGCCACGGGGCGCGCGCAGGCAAGGGCATCGGCGACCCTAGCTGGCACCGCCGACGTCGCTGCCACGGGGCGCGCACAACACCGCAGCACGGCCTCGCTGGTCTGCACCGGCACGCTCGTAGCAGTCGGCACAGCCGGCAAGCGGTCCACACTGACGGCCTCGGGTGCGGGCTCACTGGAGGCCACGGGCACAGCCCCGTCGCGGGCTACCGCCGAAGTCTCTGGTGACGGCTCCCTGACGGCCGTTGGCGCCTCCAGGGCCCGCGCTGTCGCGTCCTGCGCTGGCCAGGCTGGGTTGGCTGCCGTAGGCGCCGCGCGTTCCGCTGGGTCGTCCGTCCTAGCGGGCGCCGCCTCATTCGAGGCTACCGGCGGGGCCGAGTCCCGGGCTACCGCTACGATCTCCGGGAACAGCACGCTAGCGGCCGTCTCGAAGATCGAGGGGTCGACCGCCACGCTGGTAGGATCCGCCACGCTTGAGGCCGTCGGATCTGCCCATAGTCGGGCGTCCGTCGAACTCGCTGGCGCCGCGAACCTGGTGGCCCAAGCCCGAGCCGAAGCGCGATCGGCTGGGCAGCTAGAAGCGACAGCGGGTCTATCGCCGATCGGTTGCTCCGAATCCAGGTCGACACTCGAGATCGCTGGGTCCGCGGTTCTGGAGGCCTCGGGCGGAACGAGCACTATCGAGCAACGCGCTACCCTGACGGTTGCTTCGAGTTCGCAGCTAGCGACGCACGGAAGTTCACGCGTTCGGTCGGTCGCAGCCCTTGCCGCGTCATTTGCCCTGGCGGCCTGCGGTTCCGCGGAAGCTAGGGCGTCAGCGCAGGTGGACTCATTGTCCGCCCTATCCGCGATCGGCAACGCTGAGGCGCGCGCCACAATCTTGCCCGAGTCGGACATGCAGACCTTCGGATCCGTCACCGTGCGCCACAAGCAACAAGCGGGAGTCACCGCCGTGGCCAAGCCAAAAGCCGCCGTGACCGTGCGCGTCATCCCTGCCGCGGTCGTGACCCCGAAGGTCTATCCACTCGCGCAAGTAACCCTCACCCACAGGCCAATACCGTGAGCGACTATCGCGTCGGAACAGCCATCCGCTTCGAGGCGCGATTCGTTGCGATCACGAGTCCGACCAGCGGTTACGTGCCGGCGTGGCCAACGGTTGCCACGTTGCGCTGCAAGGCGCCCGACGGGACGATCTCGAACATGACGATGATGCGCGTAGAAGGCGTCGTTGGATTCTGTATCGCTGACTTCGTGCCGGACGTGCCGTCGACCAGTGTGCTCTGGGAGGCCTACGCGATCGGGGACGGCGACGTAAAGTGTGTGCAGCCGGTACCAGTGAAGTTCAAGGTTTTGCCTGTCCCGTTCTGACCATGTCCACGCCAACCCTCCTCGAACTCGTCGGCTACGTGACAATCTTCTTTCTGGTGGCTTACGTCTTGCGCACACTCGGCTCTGCACTTGGGCCGCCACCGCACCGCTGACTTGCCTTAGCTTCTGGAGGCCGCGATCGTCTAAGTGTCCTGGTAGGGACCCACGGGAAGGATCCGGGCATGGTCGTCCGGAGATGCGGGTTCGAGTCCCGCTTGCGGCCCTGTCGATTTTCGCTTGCGCCCTCAGAAACTCGGGCCAGGGTGAAGTGTGTCACGAATCCCGATTGATTCGGGAGGAAGGATCGCATGGCTGACGACGCAACGTCAAAGCTGGCGTGGGACGCTGTATGGGACCGTAATCCCAAGACACGGGCGGCGTTACTCGACCTGCTGATCGAGGCCGAGCCGCTGGGAGTGATCGCGATCGGCGTGCTGTCGGTGACGGCGCAAGAGATGGTGGAGAGATCGCAGGGGCGGAAACAGGAGACAGTAGGAGATGAGTGACGAACTGTCCGAAATTCTGAAGGACGCCAGCGACGAGCAACGGGATGCCGCGCTGAAGTTGGTCAAGAATGCTTGCGCCGGAGACTCTTGGCAGCGCAAGGCTATGGTCGAGGCATCGGACGCGATCCTGATCGTGGGAACGAACGCCCGAAGGATGATGCTCCAGACAATTCGAGGCCACCGAATTGGCGCCGAACGGTACGGAGGCCGCGACTGGCCCGAAGACGTGGACTGGATCGACGAGGCTCAGCAAGAGGGACGGGACCTGCACAACTACGTAGAACGGCGACTATTGAGTAACCTCGAGGAGCGCCGGCTACTTCGCAAGGCAGAGTCCAGCAACATCAAAACACGGGAGTTGCTGATCGAACTGAAGGATCAGATGAAGGCGGTTCAGGCAACGGAAGGGGCCGCCGAATGACCGCCATCAAAGTCGGCTGCTGCTATCTTACCGAACCGCGTGGAGGCGGGCTACCGCTCGAGGATCCGAACAACAAGGGGTGGAAGCGCGATCTGATCGTCCGGCGTGACGGTGAACTGCGCGAGGTGGAACCATGACCGCCCGCGATCGTTCCCTCGAAGTCCTCGGTATGCTGGCCGAGAATCCGGGACTTGGTACGCAGAAGATCCTGGACGCGATTGGTGGCGCGACACAGCGTGATGTGATCCGCAGGCTCGAGCGGGAAGGCCGGATCGTCAATCGTGGTTTCACGAACGGTGCCCGGTGGTATCTGGCAGACACTGGAAAGGTTGGCGTCGACGTCGAGGCGACTGCGCGCGGAATGGCTCGGCAGGTTGTCGACCTAGTCGAAGGGCTAGCTGATTCGCGAAACGCGAACGACGGGCCAAAGACGATCCCGTGCCCGGGGCCGGCGGAGGAAAAGGAGCAACTTGCGCCACGGAGCAAGTCGGGCCTTATAGTAAAGCCGCCTCGCGGCCCTTCCGTGAATCCCTACATTCCGGTGGGCCACGAACTTGCTGGCGCGTCCACGTTGACCGGGTCTGACGGTGAACTAAAGGAGCAGTGGAACAAGACGCGCGTCGCTGGTGCTGACCCGACACCGCTACCCGAGGGATTCGATCTTCCCGAGAGCATCTCCCGCATGACCCGCGGAGACGGATCGGTGGTCGTCGAGTGGCAACGGTACGACCGGAAGGAGGCCGAGCGATCGCAGGTAATGCTCGACGTCATCCGTGCTCACGTCGAGGAGCACGTGCGGCCGCTACCACCAATCCAGTGTCCAACAGCTTGCGACGCTGAAATGATGACACTGTATCCGTTAGGTGACCCGCACATCGGGATGCTGGCTTGGGCAGAGGAAACAGGCGAGAACTTCGACGTAGAGATTGCCGTCCGTGAGTTGACAGCGTGCGTCACCGATCTAGTAACTCGGGCGCCCGCGAGCAAGCGCGCAATTATCGCTAACCTCGGCGACTTCTTCCACGCACAGGACGACAAGCAACTCACGCCAGCGTCAGGCAACAAGCTAGATGTAGACGGGCGGTTCGCGCGCACAGCACGGGTTGGTCTAGACCTACTCGATGGTCTAGTCGAACGAGTGTTGCAGAAACACGAACAGGTTGAGCTGTTTATCGTTCCGGGTAATCACGATACCAGCGCTTGCTTCTGGATTGCTGAGACGATCCGACGCGAGTTCAAGAACGAGCCAAGGGTCACACTACACCCGGCGTTCAACCCGTACCAGTACGCGCAATTCGGGAAGTGCATGTTCCTGTTTACGCACACGGACGGAGCGAAGCTAGAACAACTGTCCGAGATTGCGGCCGCCGATCAGCCGGTAATGTGGGGCAACACACTATTCCGATATGCACATGGCGGTCACATTCACTCGCGTAAGATGATCGAACGGCCAGGCATGATCGGCGAGAGTCACCGAACGCTGGCCGGCAAAGATGCATGGACGAACTGGCGCGGGTATCGGTCTGGACGATCACTCCAGGCAATCACGTATCACCGACAGTGGGGCGAGGATTCGCGCGTCACGTCTGGGATCGAGCGAGTTAGGGCGCTGGTGGAAAACCGGAGGGCCGCGTGATGTGCCTTCTTTCCAAACTCCGCGCGTGGATCCTCGAGCGCATCCCGGTATGCTCAGGTTGTGGCATGATCGCGCCCGGCAATCAGTGGGCCTATTCGCACGGGTGGTATTGGCGGACGTCGCACGATGGGACACCGTGCTGGGTGTGTGATTGTTGCCGGTCACAGGAGGCGTGCGCGTGATTCCACGCCAGGTCCGCCCCCACCGCCTCCGCGTTACCCTCAAGCGCACGGGTCCGCGGAAAGTCGCGAGACAGCCGGCGTGGCAAACCGAGCCGGATGACAGCGACCCGGACGCGATCCAGAAGAACGAGGATGACTACCCGGAACACGACCACGCTAGGACAGGGAGTGGCGGCGGGTGTGCGAGGGATGCGGGATGGTGAATCTCCTCGGCCTCGTCGGCACCCTAGCCTTTGCGCTGTCCGCGTTGCCGCAGGCGTGGAAGTGCTGGAGGGACGGTCACGCGCGCGGCGTGTCGGCGGGACTGATCGCACTGTGGTTCACAGGCGAGATTTGCTCCGCGATCTACGTACTCGGGGCCGTCAGTCCGAAGGCACTGCTGCTAGTGAACTACTGCTTCAACGCGCTTACGGTTGGAGTGATCGCTTGGTACAAGGTGAGGCCGAGGGGATAGCATGACATGCGTCGTCGGCGTGGCACAGGGCGGGCGCGTGCTGCTGGCGGGAGATTCGGCCGCGACCGACGACGAGGACTTCTCTCAGGTCATTATTACGAATCCGGCCAAGGTGACCAAGATCCGTGGCCGAGTGTTTGGCTTCTCCGGACTCTGGAAAGTGTGCCGCATTCTCCGCAACCTCCAACTTTCGGAGGGCCGCGACGATCCAGAGGACGACGTATCCGAGATCGTCGAACAGATTGAACAGGCTTGGAAGGGACTCGGCGGTGGCGATTTCGAAACAGACCTGCTAATCGGCGTTCGAAATAGACTGTTCGTGCTTCAAGACGACTGGTCATGGATCGAGCCGGCTCCAGTGCAACGGAAGAACAAGCGCAAGCACGACTCGCTATCGTTCTACGCAATAGGCAGCGGAGGATCAGTTGCATTCGGCGCCCTCGCGGCTGCGGCTGGCTCTGAACTCACCATGTTGCAACGCGCGGAGGAAGCGTTGACAATCAGTTCAACGTACTGTGCCAATGTCCGCCCCCCGTTCGTCCACGTGGTCACCTAATGCTCCCCGCCACCCTCATAGTCGTCTTCGCCCTCGCGTTGCTGGTCGCGACCGTGCGCTAGTGTGAACTTTCGGACGTGAAAGCGTCGATAGGGACAGGACAAATCGTCTGCACTTGCGTGTAACTGTTGGCCATTTGGACACAAAGAAAGAAATCGTTTTTCTTGTAGGCCCACCCATAGACTACCCGCACCCCGCGCGCCTGTTGTCTCCCCGGCTCGCGGCGGATCTCCTGCGGCACCGGCACCGTAGCGTGGTAGCGCCGGCTTCAACTCGCCCCTCGGCTTCACGGCCCTGGGGCGTGTTGTCGTCTGTGTCTATGCCCCCGCCGCATAACCTGTCTTTATGCACTGGACGGGTAGCGTGTGGCCGCTTCGTGGCCTTGTCATTCTATAAAGGACACGGCCACTATCAGGCCACCGTGGCCCGCAGAATGGCCCGATACTGCACGAATCGTCGGCTCCTAGCTTTGCTGGTAGACGTTTCGTCCGATCCGCGCTACCCTCCCTCAGCGGTCCGTGCCACAACCTGCCCCCACGGGTTGGCGCGGGCGGCTAGTTTCCGTAGTCTGTGATCACGGTCACCAGTTCGAGGTTCTCGCGTCGGTTGTCCAGAGTGTTGCCGTTCTTGTGGCGCACCCACTCGCCTTTCCGAAGCGGGCGGCCCAGCATGTTGGCCATGATTGCATCCTCCATTCGCAACTCGGTTCCGTCTGGTAGGCGCGTCACGGCGTGGCAACTGTAGGTCACGGTGTGTCGGCGGTTGGGTAGGCGGCGGGTCATGTGTCATCTAACCTTTCAAGAGCACCAATCGGATCCTCACCCGGATCAATCAGGCCACGTCGGATCATTTCGGCCAACACCTTCGCACCGAAAGCATTGGCCCACCGAAGAGCATTACGACGAGAACCGGCGCGCATTAGAGGATTCTCTTCGTATTCGATACCGGACCAGTACAGGATTTCGGACACATCGTCGTCTGTCAGGCTAGGAGGTTGTTCATCAAAAATGGTCATACCTTCCCATCCCTCTTCGCTAGCCTCGCCTCCCCCTCCGGCGTCCCGTCCGGGTTCCGGTACTCGATCGAGCCAACCCGTGCGAGCTGCTTGGCTGTCGCCACGTCCTCGGGATAGACAATCGTCCAGTGGTCGCGGGCCAGGGTTGAGAGGAGTCGCTGTTGGTTTATTGTCTGTTTCATGTGGTCACCTTCCCGTCCCTCTTCGCCAACCTCGCCTCCGCGTCTTCCCGTGCGGGCGCTTCGGCGGCGTACAGTGTGTGCCGTCGGCTCTCCCAATCTCGCGAGTGCATGGCGGTGCCGACGATGTAGTTGGCCAGGTGGTTCGGGCTGGCTTCGAACAGGATGTCGCCCAGTTCCGAGACTGGCGTCGGATCGCAGACGACCCAGAGGCTGGTGAGGCGGTGGGAGTGGTAGGTCATGTTACGCCCCCCAGAAATCTCTCAGGATGACTCCAGGCGGCCCTTCGACGGTAAGTTCTGTACAGGTCGCCTGGAGCTTCCACGCTTCGTCGCCCTCGTCACCGTGCCTGTCGGCGGCAAGCTTTCGCGCCTCCCGCTCGTTCGCGGCGCGGACCACGAAGCCAATAGCGCAGTCGAAGTCGCGCAGGTCTTGCGGTAGTATGAGCAGGTAGAGTTTCATGGGTCGGGCTCCTATCGTCGGCCTCTGGTGTTCCGCGCGGTCTTGGTCCACGGTGCCGGATGGACGGTACTGAGTTCAACTTCCGACACTTCACCCGGGAACTTACCGGTTAGCTCTGCGAATGCACGGTTTGCCATGTCGCGGATCGTGTGAACGCGATCCGCAACAGATTCGATCGTTCCGTAGTCGCCGTGGCAGTCAACCATGGCGGGCAGTTTTGGAAGCTGCCAGCCGGCTCGTTCGTAGACGCCGTAGAGATATTGCGCGAGTTCGAGTTCTTGCTTGGTCATCGTTCCTCCCACCCTCTCACCGTTTCGATCGCGTCCGCCAGCGCTTCGGACCGCTTTGAGCCGGCGCCGATCAGGTCGAGATCGTCCACGCGGTCTGGGCTGGTTGGTAGCCACACGGACCACGGTTGGCACCCGTCTTCGAGCTCCAAGTCTTCGATGACCTGAAGGAACTCCGGGTCTAGCACGAGCCCGCGCAGCGTCGAGTAGAGTTCGTCGGCGGTAGGGGCGGGGCTGACGTCGACAGTTAAGCAACGGCCGGTAGCATCGCAATCGGGGCAGCTTGATCCGGTTGCTTCGTCGACTCCAGCGCCGTCGCATCGGTGACAGTAGCCGTCGCAAGTGTGGGTGGTGGGCATGGCTACTCGTCCTCTTCGGCGTCGACCGTGTCTGGGCCTTCCCACCTGATGCCGGGCCAGTAGACAACCGACTTGGTTCCCATGCTGTCTTCCTGCGGGTTGTTTAGGTCTTCGATCAAGTCGATCGTGTGTTCCCTGGTCTCGTATGCAACCGACACCTTGATGACGCGCCGGATCATGTTCGCAGGATTCTCGCATGTCACAGCCAGGCATTTGACACCGTACATCCCGCGACCGCTGTAGCTTCTGGGTTCGTAGCCGGCGGCGTTGAAGGCTTCGATCAGTTCGTGGAAGGTCATCGGAATCTCCTGTTCTCGATCGCCCAAGCCCGGCCTTGTCGCAGAGCCGGGCGGGGATGGTGTGTGGCAGACTGTCAGTCATCATCCGGATCGAAAGTCTCTCCGGTGCTGGAGTCTACGACGTTGCGCACCGTTGGCTCTTGATATCCGACCACGACCATCGTTCCTGAGGTGACCGCTCCCATTGCGACGAGCTCGGCCAACGCTTCCTCGGCTTCCTTGCGGGCGTCGAACGTGCTGGCGTCAGCGTCACTCAGTCCGGTCTGGTTCAGGGTGCCGGTGATTCCGGGTCGGCTGTCGAGGGTCTGGATTTGGTACATCGTTCTGTCTCCTTGTTCGGTCTGATTCACTCACTTGGTCCAGAAAACCCGCCGGTGCTCGCTCTCCAGCACCCGCCCGAGTTCGCGTTGCGCCTTGCTGTGCCTGGACAGCGTCGGGAAGTAGCCGGTACGGGTCATGTCGGCCACGAGTTCGGCGTAGCTCGGGAACGCGGTCGCGCTGCGGGTCAGGGCGTCGAGGTCTGTGGGTGCCATTTCGTTTACCTGTCTAAGCAATCCGCGTGCCGTCACTCGTCCTCGTCCCGGCCCGGGATCACGACCGTGACGATCTGCCCGTCGGGCCGCCGGACCGCGAACATGGGGCAGCCTGTCGGCGTCGTGCCGATTTGGGAGAGGCATTTGGGTTCGGGGTAGCGGACGGGGGTGGCTGCGGGGCGGGTTGGGTTGGTGGGCGGCATGGTCTCACCCGAAAAGCCTCCCGGCCGGCGGCGGGGAGGCGGGGCGGGGGTAGAGAGGCTCTCAGAGCCAGGCCCAGTTGCCTTGGGCGGAGGAGGGCAGTCCGGGTCCGGTGTACTCGTCGACCAGCACTGAGCCGACCGTCACGGGGCGGCGGAACGAGGGGCGACCCGGCTGGCTCAGGTAGTTTTCGCGCTCGGAGTCGGTCGCGTCCCGGAGGTGGCAGCCGGTGCGGGGGTCGATTGCCTTGTAGGTGGGCTCGGTGGTGGGGGTCGTTGCGTTTGCCATGATCTATATATAGCCCATGTTGGGCTCGTTTGGGGAGCAAATCGACATAGTCCCAAAGATAGGCCGTCCGGTCAACGCTTGTGCTTGCGTGCCGGTTCCGGTTTTCCGGTTGGCGGCCTTCCGGGAGGCGGCGTCTCAAGTTCGTACCCGAGTTCCAAAAGATGGTCACGCCACCGAGTCAGCGTCTTGTGATTGAGGCCGAGGGACTCCGCGACTGCTCGGCGCGTCTTGTGCTTCTCGTAGAGCTTCTGGAGTTTCTCGAAAGCCCTCTGTGGGTCTTCAGAGATCCAGAGTCCGATCTGGGTCGGTCGGTAGGACATGATGGGCCAATTTTCTAACCAACCAGCCGGGAGGTGTCCAGCCAATTGGTTGCGATGGGAATTTCGGCTTGTTGCTGTTGTGCCATTGCCGATGGTGCTCCTTGCACAGCCATCGGACGGACCGTGGGCGTGAGTAGTCGTCGTGGTGGCCTTGAGCCTTGGGAGAAGAGCAAACTTCGCAGGATCCCCGGCTCATAGTCCCGCGTTTGACTGCATTGACGACGATCCCGGCGCAATTGTGGCGGCACCATTGATACCAGACCATAAGTTCCGAAGGATACCCTTTGGTGCTCGGAGCCAAGCGGCGCAGTTCCTCGCGTAGATTCTTGATGGTACCCAGGAGTCCGTTTGCCCGCTGGCTGTCGGTCTCGTGTTTCCAGGCCACATAGCCGGCAAGTCCAGAAAGATCACTGTTGCTCATATTCGGCAATATAGCCCATGTTGGGCCACATGCAAGGCAACCGGTGTCGTTTTTTTAGACCCATGTTGGGCCCATTGTCAACCGGCCAGCCATTCTTTTCGTCCCTGTCGATTTGTTCCTAAAACAGACCCAAGATGGGCTATATAGTAGTTATGACCAACGCGACGCAAACCACCTCCTCCCGCCCCGCCCTGAAGATCCGCTTCCACGCCCCCATCGTCAGCCTAAACGACAACGACGGCAGCCACGAGCCGACCGTCAGCTGCTCCGGCCGCACCATCCTCGTCCGTAACGTCAAGCGCGCCGACTGGACGAAGTTCGGGCAGCGCCACACGGGAGAGACAATGGTCGGCCACCATGTCGACGTCGTGCCGGGCAAGTCGATTCGGCTGCACGGAGTCGAGACCAACCATGTCAACGGGCCGGTCAGCTACGATCGGACCTTCGTGGTTGGCGATGTGGTCGAGTACGACTCCTACAACATGAGTTACACGGGCCGGATCCTGTCGATCGGCCGGAGCACCGTAACGGTCGACGCGAGTTGCACGGGCGACAAGAAGTGCCGGCTCGACCTGGCCAACTTCAGCTGGCGGAACCGGCTCCTGAACCTCGTCAAGATCTACCGCGAGAACTCGGAGTGGATGGACTGACCGTCCACCTTCCGCCCCCCAGCGACCCGCCCACAAGGCCGGCCGCCTTTCGGGGCAGAGGCCGTCCCGCCGTGCGCGCCCGCGAGCCTCGAGCCTTTAGGAGAGACCGATGACCACAATGACCTCTGCCGCTGAAGCGCTTCTGACCCCGGTCGAGTTCGAGCAGGTACTCGTCAATTGCAAGGACCCGTTCCGCCTGGGTAAGGGCCGCCAGCGGTCTGGTGGGTACAAGGGCAAGTTCTGGCTCGGCGAAGTGCTGGCGCGCAACGAATCCGCCGACCGAATCAAGGTCCGTATTTTTCGCGACCGTGTCGATCCCAACAGCGAATGCCGGGTGATGTGGGTGCGCGGATATCAGACGATGCTCGCTCAGAGCACGGACGCGCGGATGATCTCGTATCTCGGATTGGAGAACGATCCGAAACCGTATCGATACCGAAAGGTTGATCTACCGGGCGAAGTGCCAAGCGGGCTGGTGTCGCCATGAAGACCCTCCCCACCCCGCCCACGCGCCCCCAGGAAGCGCCAACCCTCCCCCTGGCACTCCGACTCGCGCTGGCCGGTCTGCCGCGCTGGGACGTCCGCCTGGGCCGCCTGGACGCTGAGTTAGACGATCTTCGGGAGCTGGTCGGGCCGGCCTCCGGTCACGTACCCGTGACGTGTCCGGCAAGTAGCGTCTGATTGACAACTTCGGCCGACGGATTGACAACCTTCTGCTCCTAGATCGAGGCCCGACCCGGTTGTAGTTGACAGGGTCCGTATCAGTCCGACCCCTTGATATTGGCTACGGGGTACATGCGCGTCTTCACCTTGGCGATCTTCTCGGCCTCGAGCACACCCAGCACAGCGTCCAGGCTCTTGTATACGCGGCCGCATTCGTCGAGCGGAATCTTCGGCTGGTTGCTGACGATCCCCTCGATCACGGTCCCAGCAAACTCGCGCCGGACCTCGCGCATCTCCTGATCGATGGTGTCCTGCTGCGGACCGAGCGCGCGCTTTGCTGCCCCGCGCCCCATGGTGCGCCCAGACCCGTGGTTGACCGAGCACGCTGAACCGTAGGCTCCCGTGCGTGGGAACATGAGCGCAGCTCCGTCGTACATGGAACCCGGAACCAGGATCGGGTGCCCCGTCTCCGCCCACTTGGTCCCTACCAGATCGGGATGCCAGCCGGGCATGGCGCGAGTGGCGCCCTTCCGGTGCACGAAACCGCGCTTGGTACCGCCGGTGCCGTCGTGCAAGATTAGCGTCTCCTCCTGGATCAGGTTGTGGCTGATGTCGTAGTAGACCTCGGGAGTGACTCCGTAGACCTCACCCGTGGCCTCGCCGATGGCAGCCGCGATGGTGAACCGATTGGCAATCGCGTAGTTGGCGGCGGTGTTATGGTGCGCCCAGTACTCGGCGCCCACGGGTTCGTCGACACGCAGCCATGATTCCTCGCGACGGTTGGGCGCCAGTCCGCGCGCCTCGGCCCCAGCATAAAAGAAGTGCTCGGCTGTCTGCCATCCGTATCCGCGAGACCCACAGTGGACCATGATCCATACCGAACCGTCGTCACCAGCCTGGAGTTCGATAAAGTGGTTTCCGCCTCCGAGGCTTCCGAGTTGCGGTAGCGATTTCGCGTAGGCTCGCTGGATCTTGCGCAGATCCGTGCCTTTCTGGATCGGGATGAACAGCCGTTCGCATTGGTCGCGCGATGCTCCAAGAGTCTTGGCGCCGTATAGCAGCGCCTCGTCGATCTGTGCTTGCGTGAACGCCGGCATACCCTTCGGGCGCTCGGACCCGATTCCGGTCGCCACCCGCTTCTCAACCTCGCGGATCCAGCGCAGGCGTTGAGACGGATCGACCAGGTCGTCGGGTGACAGCGGGACGCGCATGTAGAGAACGCCGCAGCTGATGTCGTAGCCACTTCCGCATTGGATCAACGTCCCCTCGGTCACCAGCACGCAACCGATCGGGACCCCGAATCCAGAGTGACAGTCGGGCATCAGATAGGCGCCAATCACTCCCTCATAGGACGCGCCGTTGACGAACTGGTCCCAGAGGTTTTCTTCGCTGGCCTCGAACAGTTCCTCGGACAGGAAAGCGGTACCGCCCACTTTCATATTGCCAACGGGAGGTAGCGCGTAGTGGTTGTCGGTGATTCGGATTGCTCGTTGCTTGTGGGACATTGTTGTCTCCTACTCCGCGGCCCGTTCGGTCGCCAATTCCTCGGCCCGATTGTTGTACTCCCGGCACACGTCCAGGCACTGGCTACGACAGATTGGATCCTCGTGTGTATCACGGAACGACCACTTCTCTCGGTCCTGTCGCCAATTCCCGAAACTCCACTGTCCGACTGGCAACCCGCGTTCCCTGAAGTAGATCACGCACGGATAGTGCCAGCGGCCAGCCGCGTGGACATCGTCAAGAACCAGTCGGCATCGGCACGAGTCTGTCGACAGCAAACCGCGGACGTCTCGGCCGCTACGGAACGACGCTATCCGGTACTTCAGGATCGGATGCGCGTCCAGAATTTCGGACGAGACGTTAGCTAGCCTGAGACCAGAAACTCCAACGGTAGGGATCAGCCGAATGTCGGCCACCCCAAGTCCGTGGGCCAGCCGAATCGTCCCTTCGACGTCCGACTCGTTTTCTGGCGTCAGCACCACTCCAACGGTTACGTAGCAGCGAGACGACAGCCATCGGAGGGTTTCGCAAACCTGGTCGAATGTTCCTCCGATTCCAGCGAGCCGGTCGTTGGTGGCCGAACAACACGAGTCCAGCGAGATCGAAAAGTCGTCAGCACCGGCACGCAGCAATGCGTCGTAGCTATCACGGCAAGCCGTCCCGTTCGACGATACCGCAACCCGGTCAACACCAAAGTCCTTGGACAGCGCGACCAGGTCAACCAGTCTCTGGTATAGCGTCGGTTCGCCACCAGAGAACCGGACGGCTTTCAACCCACAGGCACACCAAGAACCAAGGATCGATAGCGCGTCGTCATACGGTAGGTGTCCAGAGACGTTCGCGTTGACGCCTCGGCAATACTTGCAACGAAGATTGCAGCGACCGGTCAACAGCAGTTCTGCGCGGCGGATAGGCGAGCGAACCGAAGACGACCTGGCGCGTTCGTCGGTCAGTGTGTAGAAACCGATTTGGTCCAGCTTCATCTCACCACCACAACCCCCTAAACCACTCGGCAAACAGCCTCAGCCCCTCTTCGATCTCCGGTCGGTCTTCGTCCTCGATCTGGTCCGCCGCGATCAACTCGAAGGCCAGCTGCATCTTGGCCAGCATCTCGTCCCACTTCTTCTCGGTGAGTTCGCCTGGGTACCCGTTGGCGATCTCGCGAAACCGCTTCAGCCTCGGCGCCACGAACCGCGCGATCGTCGTGTCTAGGCCCCACGTTTCAGAGTCGTCCCAGCCGCGGGTGCGGCGCTGGAACCAGAAGCGGAGGGAGCGGATGAAGAGGCGGAGGGTCATTTGACGACCTCTATCTCTACCTCGAAGAACGGATCCTGCCGCATCACCAGGTCGCCTACGGCTTCGGCTACACTACTCCCGATCCCGTGAAAGCACGAGGGTTGGCTCACAATCTCGGCGCGGTACGTGGATAGGAGCGTGCGGGCTTGCCTGATCTCGGTGACGCGGATTTTGGTCATACCCTGTAACTCACTACCAACTGACTCGCACACTTCAGCCGCACATCGGCTTCCGCTACGAAGCGCCCGTCTTCGATCCAGCTACGGTAGGCGACGATCTCGCCGTAGCCTTCGAGCGTCTTCCGCGCACACCGATCGAACTCGGACAGCAAGACGATACCGTCGCGCGGGATCGGCAGCTCGGACAGGCCGATTAGGGTGGGTGAGGTCATGGTTTACTCCTTCCCTGGCCCGTCGGCGGCGCGGGCGGGGGCTTCTCGCCTTCCTTGAGGCAACGCACATCGGGGCCTTGAGGCGGTGGCGGTTCGCCGACCACGACTCGCACCGGCTTCACCCGTCGCTCCTCGGCCATACACGCCGCAAGATGGGCCACGTCCCGCAACTCACCCGGCGTGAACCCGTGGTTCAGCGCTGCGTCCAGGAGCACCTGAACGAGCGCATGAAAGTGTGTGTCCTGCATGTAGCGGCTGCGCGAGTAGTCGATGCCGTAGCAGCCTGTTAGATCGTGGGTTCGGTCGGTCACTTGCACTCCTCCGGTCTGGTGTCGCGATGGAACTTGCACTTGTCGGGCGCGCGATACCCGGTGCCCAGGTGGCAAGGAAGCCCATCATCATAGTCAATATCGCATCGATGCAACTCCTCCGCGTCCGCCAGCCGTCGACAAGCCGCCAAACACGCTTTCTCCCACAGCAATCGGTCGAGCTTCAGCTTGATGAACATGGACCGTAACTCGGACTGCATCCGCGCCACATTGCTAAGGTCTCTATCGAATATGCGCGCGGCCTGGATCATGACCTCTTGTGTGTAGTCGTCCAGAAGCTTGTCGAACTTGTCGGAGTCGGTCATGGTTTTACATTTTCCCACGCGGCGCGGGCGTCGTCGTCTGCCAACAGGTTTCGTTCCAGCACGTCGATATAGTCAATAGCCGCCCCCACCTGCTCTCGCAGCCTCTCGACTTCGGCGACGAGGGATTCGATCGTCTTGTAGGCATCAGTGCACCGTTCCCGTTGCCGAAAGTCTGTGGTCGTTTCTGCTTCGCGGCGAAGGTAGGACGCGATCACCAGGGATTCGTTTAGGTCAATCATGGCCAAGCTCCAGCAGGGCGGAGAGATGGATGTAGCGGTCGGTGGGGACCGCGATCGTGAATCCGCTTCCTTCATCCCACCCTACCTCGTCCGGGTGTGCAGGGTTGGGTCCAATTCCCAACGCGACGATCGGTACAGTGCTCCCGTCGATCGCCGGAAGTAGCACGATCACCGGCCACTCCGTAGGCGGCCCGTCGACTCCCAGCGTGCGCGGGCGAAGGGCGGCGAGCTTGGAGAGGAGATCGGGTAGCGCCTTGATCATCTCGATGGCCCGCTTGACGGCCTCGCAATCTTCGGCCAATGCGGGGCCGGGAGCGTGACCGATCGTCCACAAGGTCTTTGTCAGCCACTCGACAGCGAGCCGCAGGTCGTCGTGTAGACCTTCGGTTCCGATGGTCGGGTAGACCCACTCGTCGTCTTTCCAGGTCATGGTCTCACCTTTTCCCAGTCCCGCTTGATGTCCTCGGACACAATCAGCAGCGGCCCGTGTCCAGTATGGCGCAAGAGCAGATCGAAGCCAGCGTCATGCAACGTCTGTAGCTGCTCCCATGTCACCCGCTGGCCGTCCTTGTCCGGCTCGAGCCCGACAGCCACAGCGGCGCGCTGGGATCCGTCGTCCACGCACCAGATACCGACGTGTGACACAGCCGCGCCAGATAGTCGCTTTACCATCTCGATCGCCTCCGCGAACGTATCCTCCTCGCCCGGCCGTGGCTTACAGATGGACGCCGTGCGGTACTGTTCGAGCGTGCGGACGGCGAGGGCGATCAGGTCGGTGGGGGCGGTCATGGCGTGTCCAGCCCGTGCTTGCGCAGCGTGTCAGTGAACAGCCGCAGCCCGACTTCGCTGTCGATGTGGTAGGTGTTCACGACGTTCCCGTAGCACTGTGTCTCCGGTTCGACGCACCCGCAATGCCCACCAGCCCGCACATCGTATCGCCCGGCTGGGTCCGCGTAGAGCTTCCGGGCCACATTGAGAGGAACCGGACCCTTGACGATCCAGTAGTACCAGGCACGGTGGAACTCGAACGGTCCGAGCTTGCCAGTTAGGTTGGTCGGTACTTCGCCGGGTACGTTCTCCGTGTGCTCGACCGGGTCAATTCGGCAGACCTTGAGTTCGCGGTTGATGACTAGGTTGGCATCTTTGGATCCGGCTAGGTTGATCATTGCTCCTCCGTCTGTTCGCACCACCGTATCTTTTCTAGCTCGCCCGCGCAGCCGTTGGCTCTTCGCAGCCACACCTGCACAAGACCTTGCGGTCCTTGCACCAGCTGCCGGCCAATGTCCCGTCTGTGTGTAGTATGAAGTCTGGCAACAGGATGGGATCCGCGTCAGCCTTTTCCAGCCAGGCATTGTCGCTGAACTTGAACAGCACTGTCATTGGATGCTCGTAGGCCAGAAAATCCCAGACTTCGTAATAGCACGCGACGCCTCCGCGGTACTTCTTGAACGCGAATCGTGAGTCTTGCTCGATCCGTTCAAGGATTGGATCCGAGTCAACAGGAGCGCCCCGAACGACCTTGAGGATTCGCCGGTCGTAGTAGCTGCCCGAGGGAAGTGGCGTGAGTTGCGCGAAGCTGATGTTTCGAACGCCCAGCTTGTGGTAGCAATAGGCAATGAACTGCATGACTTCATCATACGTGTCGATCTGGTGGTCAAGCATGTTGCACTGAATTCTCACCCGATCCTGTATCGGTCTGATGCCGCGAGCAAGCTCATCGCTGGAAATGGCGAAGTCGCCCATGATCTGCGCATTCGTGGTGTCGTTGTAGTGATGGCGGCTGATGTTCACGTGCTCAATCGCGCTATTGCGTAGGCCCGCGGACACCTGGGCTAGGTTCTTTCCGTTCGTGTTGATGACCGGACGCCTCGGGCGTCGACGATTCACCACAGCGACGAGCTCCATGAGTTCTCTCGGGAATAGAGTTGGCTCGCCACCCGTGATCTGCACGCTAGGGCTGGCGACGGCGCAAACGTCTAGGGCATATTCGAGCCATTCGGACGAGACGGGCTTGACGCGACGGTCAAAGCTTACCCGTGCGATGCAGAAGTTGCACCGACAGTTGCAAGCCGATGTCATGTCGACGTACAGGTTCACGTTGGGGTGAACTAGATACTCGTGCCCCATGATTGTCGTTGGCGTTGCGATGCGCTGGAACTCCTCGAAGCCATGCTGGTAGGCAAGGGCTTTGTTGGCGCGATACCGTTGCGCGTCTTCCAGGCTCTCTCCCATGTTAGGAAGACCCAAGCGCCGCTGGCTGAGACCTGTGCGAATATCAGTCCTACGCCATCTCACTTCGGTTCCCTTTCCCTGAGCCACTCGGCTTCTTTCTCCAGCGCACCAACGTTGGCGCCGCTTTCCCGTCGACACTTGATCTCGTCTTCCAGCCTAGCCAGAGCCTCGCCAACCGTCGCACTGTTCCGCGCGATCTGGGTCAGGTACTGACGCACGGACGGACGTGCGCGGCTGATCCGGTATTGCCACAAGTCGAGTACCAGGCGGTGGGCGGGGATGGTAGCGGAGAGGGTGGCGGGCATAGGCTACGCCGCCTCCTTCTTCTCTTTGCGCAGCAAAAAGCCCTCACCGTGTAGCTTGAGAATGACGCGACCAAGACGCGCGTTCCACCGTTCCTTCGTTGGCTTGATCACGATACCCTCGCGGCAATGCTTCGGGTTGATCGGGTCAGGCCCCTCGGCGAGTTCAAACGCCTTGTCCAGCGACCACGGTCCTCGGTAGAGCAGCGGAACCGTGCACACACCGATGTCGGAGCACAGCGACAGAAACTGATCGTAGTCCAGGTACTTGCGCGACCTCAGGTCCATGGCGTCGAACGCGCGAAAGCTTCCGCCCGACTTGCCGCCGGAGTCGTAGCTGAATCCGCTACTCGAGAAACAGCCAAGCGACTCGCCGAACAGCACGATGCCTGGGTGCCGCTTCAGCTTCGTCTCCAGGTCCAGCGAATGGGCAAGCTTCGTCCACTCGGACCCGGAGTCGTCGGCCATTAGACAGTTGTGCGATCCGATCCACAGCCGCATCGGCGGCTTACCGATCCCGATTTTGCGCAACCAGCGGTGCCACCATGGTTCACCGTTGTCCAGCCAGTAGACGGCGCGCATGTTGGAACCGTGGAGTTTGCACGTGATAGCCACTTCTTCGCCGTCTTCCAAGACCCGCTTGTGCTTGCGCAGTCCTTCGATGTCCGTGTATACCGGGAAGTCCCAGGACTGCGGGCGCTTGCGTTGATGTGGCTGTCCTGGTCGGTGCTCGCGTTCCTCGGGAGGGACGTACTTGGTGACACCGAGTTCGGCGGCCACGTTCTGGCCCTCTACCCATGATGGGTTGGCTGGAACCAGAAGGCCCATCGAGAAAATCCCGCGTAGCCTCTTCGCACGTACCCTCGGGTGACCGTCCAGAAACTTGAACGGTTCGCGGTCGGTTGGTACCACGGAGTCGACTGGAACGTATACGGCCAGGCTGCCATCGGAAAAGTCGCCCGTGCGGATGATCACCGGGTAGCCACCGAAGACCTGGGTGATGGAGAGGCTATCGGCGTTCGGATGCTTCTCGATCGCACCGATTCGGACTACCTCGACTTGGAATTCGCTCATGCGGGTTGCTCCTGCCGCCCCAAGCCCGACCTATTTCAAGGTACGGGCTGGGGTGCTCAGCCGGTCCGATGCGATCCGGCGTGCTTCAGGGTTGACGGTGTGTCGGTTAGTCGCAGCCGGTCACATTGACTGTCAGCCTCCACTTATCTGTGGAAGCCTTGATCATTCCGGTGGTCATCGCCTCGACCAGCTGCTTGAGTAGAGGTGAATTCTTCTGCTTCAGGTTGGCTGCAAGGGCCTCTCGTATCCTGTCCTGGTACTTCGACAGTTCCTCGATGACGGCGGCGTGGACTGCTTTCCGCAGCGCGTCGTTCACGAGCCACTGGATGTAGGTAGCGTTGCCCTGGCTCGAATACCTTTCAGGCTTGCCCTCTGAATCGACTTTCTGCTCCAGAGTTCGCTTGACCACCTGTTCGAGGATGCGACTTCCGTCTCCGAGTGAATTCGCAAGGGCCAACGTCACGTGTTGCTGAATGGCAGATTCGATGAGGTCTTTGGGTAGCTGAAGTGTCGCTGAGTTTGGGTCCATCGTGTTCTCCTACCCGAAAGGCCCCGCGATCAACGAAGACCGCGGAGCATTCCGAGTCGATGCCTTTGAACGTGGTTGTTGTTGCCCGATCTCTTCTAGTGCGAGAACCTTCCTGTTGTTGAAATTGTCGGCCGGCGGAATGCCGGGGGACTCAGTTTCTGGAGACCTTGGCCAAGATCCCATCCCGCATCTCGGAGACGGTGCCTACCGGTACTCCTACCGCAATCGCGATCTCGCGCAAGGCCTCCAGCGCGTCGGCGGCGGCGTGATAGTACTCCTTCTGATGCGGGAATCCGCGATACCAGTTTGCCTCGACGCGGATGGTCCGCGCGGCTTCGTTGATCAATGTGTTGCTGTCCATGGTAGGATCCTCCTAGAACGGTATGTCGTCGTCCCCGCCCGCCGAGAAGTCGGCAGCCGGAGCCTCGGCTGGTGGTTCTGGTTCGCTACGTGACGGACGTTCTCGAGTGGCGTCGCGGTTGCCGCCACCAGAGAAGTCGAGTTCGGATACGTTGACGCACAGTTCCGTCTTCGTGGTCCCGTCCTTGGCCTGATAGCTTCGGAGTGAGCCGGCGCCGCATACGGTCACGCGGGTACCCTTGACCAGATACTGGGCAAGGCTTTGGCCGCGAGAGCCCCAAAGGCTGGCGCGAACCCACGTGGTAACCTTCTCGCCCTTGACCTTGGTCGAACTGGCCACCGAGAACTCGAGCACCTGTTGCTGGCCTACCTGTTTCAGTTCGGCGTCGCGGCCAAGCGAACCGGAGATCGTCAGGACGATCACAGCGTCACCGCTACCTTCCCGTTCGTCCCACGAAGCGCGGAGATGATGCGGGTCTCGGCGTCGATCGAATCATCGATGTCTTCCGCTTCCTTGGTCAGCGCCCTGATCTCGAGATCGATCGCCAGGCGCCTGTCCGCCATTCGCTGAACCGCCTTCTCCCGCTTCTCGGCCTCGGCGGCGTTCTTCTCCTCGGCCGTGCGGCGGCGCTTGGTGGGGGTGGGATCGGTGGTGGAGGTGGTTACTTGTTGCTGTTTGGACATTGGCTACCTTCCGTCCGCTTCCGGATTGGCGTCTTTGATCTCTCCGGTCTCGGGATCATGGGGCACTTCAGCTTGGGTAGTCTGCTTGTTGCCTCCTAGCTTGATCCGTTTCCCGTCCTGCTCGGGCGGAGCCGGCGACGGTGCGTCGGTGACGACTTCTCCCGTGGTGTCCAGCGCCTCTCCGTCGTTCAGCGTCAGTGTGCAGCCGGAAAGCACGTCCAGCGCGGCCTTCAGAATCTTCCGCGTTGCCTTGCCAATGATTGCGTCGGCGCCCATGCCCGAGTTGACCCGGATCGGGATCCGGGTGTCGTTCAGCGTCCCGTCGCCGTTCTTGGTGCACTCGCGCACGATAGACAGCGGAGCTCCCTTGACCTTCATGTCAATCCGAATCGGGACCAGAGCGCCCTTGTCGCCCATCAGCGCGGGTACTCCGGGTGTGATCCTCACGTCGGTGACGCCCGGCCATTCCATGACCAAACGCAGGACGCCATTCTTGGCGGCGTACATGCGACCGGCAATGATGTTGACCTCGTTGCCGACGGGCCGCAGTCCGTGGACCATGGCCTCGATCATGCAGTCTCGCACGACCTGCCAACCGTATCCGCCGCCCTGATCCTTGTCGGTGACGAATCCGAGCGGAGTACCTTGCAGTGGTAGAAATACCTGCTCGACGATCGGCTGGGTAAGCGCATCGCGCAGCTGCTTGACTCCGGTCGCCAACGTGACGGCCTGACGGAGCGCCGGCATATGAGCCAGCGCCTGGGTGTTACATGTGGCGAGCACAGCCTCGATGTCGGTTGTCGCTTTCTCGATGGCCACGATAGCCTGACTCTTGTTCTCGGTTGCCATGATCCTTGTCTCCTCGCTCATGCTGAGCGCTTGATTTCCAACTTGTGAATCTCGTTCAGCTCGATCGCCCCGGCCAACTCGAGCTTCTGCGCAAGTGCGCGTTTGGCTGCTGCGCCAGCGCCCTTGCCTGCGTTTTCCGCGACCCGCTTTTCGACCTTGCTGATGCTTAGCCTCATGCAGGCCGCGAAATCGGCGTCGCCAAATCCTGCGTTTTCCAGTACGGGCCATGCCTTCTCCGGATCCAGTTCGCGCCGTCCCTCGGTGACTACCCGAAGCACGGTCTCGCCGTCGTCAATGGGCATCTCGGACGCCTGCGCCTTGATCGCGGTCAGCACCTTGTCTGAGATGCCGGCTACCACTTTGGCCTTCCGGTAGAGTTCGATCACGGAGTTGGGCTCCATCTTTGCCAGCGTCGCCGCTACCTGATCGACGTCGATCTCAGCAAGCGACGCCACGTAAGTACGGGTAAGCGCATTGGCAGCCGGGCACTCGTGGAAGCGCGGGCAGTATTGGCAATGAGACCCAGGATGGTACGTCCCGTCCCAGTGGACCACGCGCTTGACCACATCTGCCAGCCACGCTTCGGCGTCGGCCTGGGTCATGTGGTAGTTCTCGATCTCGCCGTCGCGCACCCACAGGATTGTCGCGGTACCGCTTGCCAGTTGCGGATAGGCCAGCAGTGTCATCGAAAGGTAGGCCTTGAGCTGGTGCGAATAGTTGGCGTCCTTGCGGCCAGTCTTCCAATCGGCTTCGCGAACCATGTCGCCAAACACGGATAGTAGGTCGATGTGCCCGGTGATGCGGACGCCCTCGATCTCTAGATACTTGTCGACAGCGATCTCGGTCAGCGCCGCCGGGAACGAATCACGGACCTTCGGCCACATGCGGGTGGCCTTGGCGCATAGCATCCGTACTTCCTCGGAGTCTCCTCCGAGTTCGTCACAGACTTCGTTGATCCGCTCCCAGTCGATCGCGCCAGTGGTGACCAGGCCCTCGAACATCTTGTGAGCCGCCGTCCCGGTCGCGGCCGCGTCGTTGGTAGAGTTGATGCGGAGTTCCGCCGGGCGGGCCGAGCCGGGACAGAGCATGGCCAGCGGCATTGCCGAGGCCCTGAGGGCTAGCGTGCTGGTGATGGGCGCATTCATTCGGCTGCCACCTTTCCGTCACTGTAGAGTTCCGCCCGCAGCTCCCCGTCGTCCGCCATGGCTCCTAGGATGTAGCAACGATGCTCTCGCGCGAGCCGGTGCAGAAGCGCGCGAGCCGACGGGGCAAGCGAACTGTACCCCTCCTGCGGGAGAACGATCAGTCGGTTGTCACCGGCAGCTATCTGCATGACCGTCACCCAGCGCTGGCCGTCAGATCTTCGATCGAACGGTTCGGCCTTCGCGTCGTTCATGACCAGCACAGGCTCCCCGTCTCCGTTGAGCTCGACCCGTAGCGGGCAGCCATCGATCGTTCCGATCGCGTTGGTCAGCACGGTCGCGGTATCGCCAGCGGCGTCCCGCAGGCGCCGGGCCTGCTCTCCTAGCTTCTTGGCGGACGCCTGGTGCTGCTCACCTCTGGCCTTGGCGGACAGCGCCTCTCGGGCTTTGATGCCTCGCGTGATGCCCCCGCGCGCGTCGGCAACGACGGCCTCGGCGACCTGGAGTTCTTCGTCGCTAGGGCCCTCGGCGCCGCCGGCTTCGATCGCGGCCTGGAGCTCGGACCGCAGAGTTCCTTCGCGTTTGGCTTGCTCGACCATCTGGGCTGCGGCCGTAACCGAAGCCTCAGCGTCAACCAGCGCCGAGTTAGCGCGTTGCTTGTCGGCGCGCGCAAGTTCGAGCTTCTGCTCGAGTTCGGACACGATCTTTTTGGCTTCCTCGGCCGCCTGCTTGCGCTCGGTTGCCAGGTCGCAGGAGATAGCAAATCGACCCTCGGCCTCCGCCACCGTCAACCCTTCCCCAAGACCAGCCAGCGTCTTGCGCGCCGTTTCGGCTGCCGCATTCTGTTTGGTCGCCGCGTCCCGTCGCGTCCGGATGTCCTGCTGGATCTTGATCGCGTTTTCGAGTTCGCTTTGCAGCTTCGCCTCGTCGGTCGACACATTGACGTCCGTCGCCTCGTAGATGGCTTGCTGGGCCCGCGCGTCTGCCAGCGCGGTCTGCTCGCGTTCCTCGACCCGTAGCGCCTCCCGTTCGATCGCCCTCTTCACCCGGGCCGCCATATCGACCGGGTCATCGGTCTTCAGGGCATCGACCGGGACGATCTCTGAGAACGCCTGTTCTCCGCCGAGCAGCGAGTGGAAGAGTTTCGCATTCGCCTCGACACCGGCGAGCCGGACCAGCGTGCGGATACGATGCCGGTCGCGCGTCTCCGGCTTGTCGTACTTCGGGGTGTGCAGATCCATGATCGAGAGGTCGCCCAGGCCGTCGACCGTGAGATCGCCCTCGGTCCGGACCTGCTTGAGCACGCGGATCGTCTTGCCTGCGATCGTGGCTTCGCCGCGGGGACTACCGTCCCGCTTGGTCGGGCGGACGTCGGTTCGACCGTTGGTCGCCAGATCGACCATCCGCTGCGTGGTCGTTTTGCCAAGGCCGTTGCCTCCACGAAGCACGTGCATACCGTGTTCGGTTAGGTCGTATTCGAATTCAACGATCGGCCCGATATCCTTGATCTTGATCTCAGTCATGCTCTTCTCCTTGCTTCCCGTCTCGAGCCGGCCGGCAACGCGCTAGGAGGGGGATTCGCGCGTCCATCAGCCGGCTCCAGCCGGGTGTAGCTAGTCCTCGTCGATCGGTTCGTCCTCGTCCCTCCTCGGCTCGACGCCCTGTCCGCGGCAGTGGTAGCAGGTCGACCCGTCCGCCCAGCCCTCGCCCGAGCCAGCACAGTAGTAGCACAGCTGGTCACCATCGATCGGCTCGTCGTCGACCGGGTCGGGCGCGAAGGCGTAGGCGGGGGAGTCCATCACAGCCACCCGATCGCTTCCTTGAGTAGCTCAATAGTCCGATCGATGAACGTGCGCCGATCGGTTGGCAGGCTGTTGCGATACGCCTCATGGTCCGCGAGCTGCCGATCGATCCGCGCCCTCGCCTGCTCGACCGAGTCGGCGCCCATGGTCTTCGTACCGGCCTGGCGCTGGATCCGATGCTCGGCCTCGGCACAGCGGATACGGAAGGCGAAGAGGCGGGTGAGGTCGGTCATGTCATGGCCTCGATTGCAGCTTCGATCGTCGCATCGACTCGTTCGGCTTCCCGCGCCTCGATCGCCTCCGCGCATTCGCGGGCGGCCGTCTCGAGTTTGCGGGCAAACCCAGCGTCCCTGATGTCGAGACAGAGTTCGAAGCCGTCGCCCCTGACGTCGACCCAGTCGTTGACTTCGCCGGAGGTACGAAAGACAGGCGCATAGGTGGCCGAGATCAGATCGTGTACGTGTGTGTTGGCGCTCATGGTTCTTCTCCTGTCTCTTCCCTCGGCACACTCAGCACCAGCGACTCGGTGGCATAATTCTCCGCCGCCACGTCAGCGGCAGTGATCGGATTCTGAAACGGACGAACGGTTCCGAAGCGGCCAACCAGAGCGTTCTCGATCTCGAGCTCGTCGGTGAAAGCGGAGTCGATCGAGGTCGTGTCGGGGGTGGTGGTCATACGTCCTCCAGCATCAGGTCGGTGGCTTTCCAGGGAAACATTGGCGCCCCAAGGCACCTGTCCGGTTCGGCTTGCACGGCCCGCGAATACAGCGCGGCCTGCACGGTGTCGTAGAAAGTGGCGCAGGCGAACCGGCACGAGATCGCGAGGCACTTGTGATCGAGTTCGCGGCGGATCGAGATGGCTTCATAGAGAGAGGTCATGGGTCTACTGTCGCAGGAGTCTCGCGCGCTGCCCTGATAGACGACGCCACGCAGATTGCCGACTCTTCGGGAGTTCCGCGAAAGAACCACCACTGCCAGCCGGGTTCGATGCGCCCTCGGCCGCGCTTGCGTTGCAGCTTCTTGGCGTACTTGCTGTTACCGGACCGGTTGGGGTCGTCGGGTCTTTTTGATCTTGACATCTTGGACATGGTCAGCCTCCGGTGTTTCGGTTCGTTTGCTCCGCCCTGGCGCCGTCGTCGCCAGGCGGCACCGGAGCGAGAGAGATTGCAGCGCGCAGCCTCTCGGCCGCTTCCCGTTCGTCGGCCGTCCCGCATTCTTTCCTCGCGATCACATCTCTGGCCGCCACCTTGATCGCATCGGTCCGATCGCACGCGACCGCGCACCGCTGGACACCGCGAACCGTGTAGACGACCTGATAGGCGTCGCCACGCTGGAGCACGTCTAGGTCGTGGACGGCGGCGGAGAGGGCCGAGAGGAGAAGGTTGGCGCGGGTCATTTGGCCTCGGCAAACTTCCCAGCCTCTGAATCCCACCGATACGGCTTGCCGGCTTCGATCCCTCCCTCGCCGACATAGCCGACGGCGAGGCGGTAGCGACCGGCTGCGTCTTCCCACCAGCGGACGACGATCGTGCCGCTGTCGCCCGCGGTGGCCGTGCCGCTGTCGCCCGCGGTGGCCGTGCCTCTGTAGCCCGCGGTGGCCGTGCCGTAGGAGCCCGCGGTGGCCGTGCCGTAGGAGCCCGCGGTGGCCGTGCCGCTGTCGCCCGCGGTGGCCGTGCCGCAGGAGCCCGCGGTGGCCGTGCCGTAGGAGCCCGCGGTGGCCATGCCGCTGTCGCCCGCGGTGGCCGTGCCGCTGTCGCCCGCGGTGGCCGCGCCGCAGGAGCCCGCGGTGGCCGTGCCGTAGGAGCCCGCGGTGGCCATGCCGCTGTCGCCCGCGGTGGCCGTGCCGCTGTCGCCCGCGGTGGCCGTGCCGTAGGAGCCCGCGGTGGCCGTGCCGCTGTCGCCCGCGGTGGCCGTGCCGCTGTCGCCCGCGGTGGCCGTGGCTC
>Ga0265297_10000476_pt1 | contig 117377 bp, 115 predicted proteins | sample Munlanlwell13791_FD_192502 | JGI IMG/M metagenome (GOLD analysis project Ga0265297, IMG submission 192502) | Leachate microbial communities from a municipal landfill in Southern Ontario, Canada - Leachate well 137-91 | ecosystem: Engineered > Solid waste > Landfill > Unclassified | place...
TTTCTTCCCAAGTCCCATTGTTGTCAGCATCCAAATCAACTTGTAAGTACAAACTGTCTGAATTCCAATTGAGGCTAGACAAACTGTCAGCTTGGCCTAAGGAACCTAAGGCCACGGAAAAGACTCCGTTGACCGTAGTCACTGGCGTAGTGGTGCTATTCCATCGTTCGGTCCAAAGTAAAGTACCGCTGCTTGAAGCATCATAGATTCTGAATCTGAAAGACCAGGAAGCATTACTAACTTGATTGCCGCTAGCATCATGGAGCTTACCTTGATAAGTGATTTGTTTGTTAATGGAGTCAGCGGCAATTGCCAAATTAATTCCAAAATTAAAGTTAGCTAAAATCGTTAGTACAATCAAGCTGATGTTAATTGCCTTTTTGGCCATGCAGAAAAATTGTGATTCAAACCTTTTCATCACTTCTTCTTTTTATTTATTTGGCGTGAGTAAATAAACTTAATTAAATCACGTTCAAAAATCCGGTAAGTCCTTTGTCCAATAAGACTTACCGGTAATTCGCCAGAATCAATCCAGCGATAAACGGTCTTGAGGGATACCCCAAGCCGTTTAGCGACCTCTTCCATTGTTAGCAGATCATAGCCTGCCATTGTTTTTCGTAGTTTTTATTAAGTCACAAATTTCATAAGCTATGATTAATTTTAAAGCTAATGTCCACTTAAGTCAAGTGGATATCTCTTATGTCTTCTTATGTCTGTTAAATAAATAATATTTTGGCTTAAATATAATAAAAAATCTTATAAAAAATATAAGTAATTCCCCGGTTAATTGCTTTGGCTTTGCTTGATTTTATCTGCTATTATTAAAGATGTGATAGCATCGGTTTTAAGTTAGATTAAATATTTATATGATACAGTTTGATATAATAACCTCTCGGCTTCGCTCGAGGTAACATTATGCTTCAGTTTGACATCGTTACAATTTTTCCTGAAATCTTTGTCTCCTATTTCTCCGAGTCAATTATTAAGCGTGCGGTCAAAAATAATTTGATTAAAATTAAAATTCATAATTTGCGAAATTGGTCGCAGGGCGTTCATAAGCAAGTTGACGACCGGCCTTATGGTGGCGGTCCGGGCATGATTTTAATGATGGAACCGATTGCTAAAGCCCTTGAAGCGATAACCGTTAACCGCTTACCGCTAACTGCAAATAAAAAGAAAACGGTTAACAGTAAACGGTTGCCTGTTAGCCGCATAATTATGCTGACGCCGGCGGGAAAAAAATTTAATCAGCGAGAGGCCGAACGCTTGGCCAAATATGACCAATTGATTTTGCTCTGTGGTCGTTATGAAGGTTTTGACGCAAGAGTTGATAAATTAGTTGATGAAAAAATTTCCATTGGTGATTATGTTTTGGCTGGCGGCGAGCTGCCCGCGATGGTAGTTTTAGAGGCTGTGGCCCGACAGGTAAAAGGCGTAGTTGGCCATGATCATGCTTTGGCTGAAGAAACTTTTTCCAAAGGTTTGGATTATATTGAATACCCTCAATATACCCGACCTGAGATAGTAGAAATCAGAAATCAGAAATCAGAAATAAGAAAATTGAGAGTGCCAAAAATTTTGCTTTCCGGTAATCATGCCAAGATTAAAAAATGGCGGGGTAAAATGTCTAATAAAGCAAGATAAGTTTTCAGCGAGATAAGCAAGATAAGAAATGATAAAGAAAAAATAATGTGTCATTCTGAGGTTGAAGGTCAAAGAATCCCTAACCTCTGTCATCCTGAATGAAGTGAAGGGTCCACTGAGATGAATGGATTCTTCGCGCTTAAACTTATCTCAGGGCTCAGAATGACAAATAAAAAAAGAGGACTAACTGTGGTTAGTCCGTTATAATGTCGCTGTTTGACGTTAATTGCCAACCAGCTGTCTATTTTGAGCATCGGTCATGGATTCCAACTCTTTTTCCAGTAATTCGCCGATGGTCATATTTTTAGGCGGCTTGAAAATTTCCAGATGTTGGCTGCCATTGCGACAATTGACAGTTTTCACGATGTAATGAACGGTTTCAAGATCATCCCTACTCAACTGCTGCAATTTTTTGTAGAGATTCTCACCTGTTTGAACCAAAAAACCTTCTCCCCTGGGATATTCCTCTGTGAATGAAAAGATACGTGGGTCGACCTCAGTGATGATTCGTCCATCAGCGGCAACCACATAAATATGCTGCTTGAAGCCGCCCGGGTCATTTCTAATTTCCCACGAGGGAATGAAATAAAGAACGAGCGGAAACATCCGGCCAACTTCGGCCACGCTGACGTTGTTTGGTTCAGGCACGAGGGGCATACCTCCCAAGTGAGCCTGCGACTTTTGTGCCAGCCACTTCAATTCTTCAAGGGTCTGCTGTACGCTCATGATTTTCTCCTTTGTAGCATCTCGCCACATAGTGGAGCCGACATCTCGTCATTGGCCCCAGGAGCTACCCTACCCACGGGTCGTGGTTTCAAGCCTCAACAGCGAGGATTGAATTAAATAGATTATAATGTTTGCCTTCTTTTGTCAATATTTTCGTTTTAGGCTATTAATTGTTGATAATTTGGGGCTAACTTTAATTAAGATAGGTATTGACAAGGTTTTTAAAAAGCTGTATTATAATTATACTTAAATAATAAGCCTTAAAAATTTCGCTAAACATTGCCTAAAACTGGTTTTTACTTCCCAATTTGAGGGATAAGGAAAAACAGTGGTGTCTGATAAATAACAGTTAACCATTAACATTTAACTGTTGTAAGTAATCGGATCCCTCTGTTTTTTCTTCAGCCAGATTGAAGGAAAAGAACATTAACAATCGAAAAGTGACCCCATCACTAAAACCGAATTAGTTTGGTGATAAAATTTTGATTATCGCTCGGAAGTCGCCTAGTGGCTTACTTCATTAATAATTCGGAGATCAATTAACGTTTTAGTGAGGGGCGGGACTCAGAAAGATTGAGTCCCAACCTTTTTGATGTGTTAAAGAAAAATCAATCTTTAACAATCGAAAAGTGACAACAAACTTATTACGTCAATTCATAAAAAAACAATAAGGCGGCAACTGCCTATCACATAACAGTTAACTGTTAACAATTAACAATTAACTTTATAAATGTTGCACAGGATCATTTAGCCGTTAACTGTTAAAGGTTAATTGTTAAATGTTTATTTGAGAGTTTGATCCTGGCTCAGGATGAACGCTGGCGGCGTGTCTAAGGCATGCAAGTCGAGTGGGTTTAGACCCACGGCAAACGGGTGAGTAACACATTGGTAACCTACCCCGAAGTTCGGAATAACTTTGCGAAAGCAGAGCTAATACCGGATGTGCTCAAGTAACAAATGTTATTTGAGTAAAGATTTATCACTTCGGGAGGGGCCTATGGCCTATCAGCTAGTTGGTAAGGTAATGGCTTACCAAGGCTACGACGGGTAGCGGGCGTGAGAGCGCGACCCGCCTCACTGGGACTGAGACACTGCCCAGACTCCTACGGGAGGCTGCAGTCAAGAATATTCCCCAATGGACGAAAGTCTGAGGGAGCGACGCCGCGTGATTGAAGAAGCCCTTCGGGGTGTAAAGATCTTTTATTAGGGACGAACTAATGACGGTACCTAATGAATAAGGGGCTGCTAACTTCGTGCCAGCAGCAGCGGTAATACGAAGGCCCCTAGCGTTATCCGGATTTATTGGGCGTAAAGCGTCTGTAGGCGTTCTGATTAGTTTTCCGTCAAATCCCGATGCTCAACATTGGAACTGCGGAAAATACTGTCAGAATAGAGGGTGGGAGAGGTAGATGGAATTGCCGGTGTAGCGGTAAAATGCGTTAATATCGGCAAGAACACCAAATGCGAAGGCTTTCTACTAGAACACACCTGACGCTGAGAGACGAAAGCGTGGGGAGCGAATGGGATTAGATACCCCAGTAGTCCACGCCGTAAACGATGGATGCTTGACATTGGCAGTATCGACCCTGCCAGTGTCGCTTAACCAAGTTAACACCTTAAGCATCCCGCCTGGGTAGTACGGCCGCAAGGCTAAAACTCAAAGGAATTGACGGGGACCCGCACAAGCGGTGGAGCATGTGGTTCAATTCGACAATAAGCGAGGAACCTTACCAGGGCTTGACATGATGCTGCAAATCCTAAGAAACTAGGACGCCTTCGAGGGTGCATCACAGGTGCTGCATGGTTGTCGTCAGCTCGTGTCGTGAGATGTACCGTTAAGTCGGGCAACGAGCGCAACCCCTATGTTGTGTTAAATCACTCACAACAAACTGCCAGCTTATCGCTGGAGGAAGGCGGGGATGACGTCAAATCAGCATGGCTCTTACGCCCTGGGCGACACACGTGCTACAATGGCCAGTACAAAGGGTTGCCAAGTCGAAAGACGGAGCTAATCCCATCAAAACTGGTCTCAGTTCGGATTGTAGTCTGAAACTCGACTGCATGAAGCTGGAATCGCTAGTAACCGTATATCAGCCACGGTACGGTGAATACGTTCTCGGGTCTTGTACACACCGCCCGTCACGTCAAGGGAGTCTGTAGTACCCAAATATCGGCGTAGGCCGGTAAAAGGTAAGACAGATGACAGGGACGAAGTCGTAACAAGGCATCCGTAGCGGAAGCTGTGGATGGATCACCTCCTTTCTAGGGAGAAACAACGATGGAGAGTCTGAATTCAGCTCTTCATCTCGTCGATCCCCCACTGGTAACAGTGGGCGGAGAGTTGATGTAAAGTTGTTGTCACTTTTAGGTTGTTAAACTCAAATAACAAAAGAACGCCATTGGGCGCTTTTTTGTTTATCTAATCTTCATCCCGCCCGCGTAGTCTGGTTTATTGGAAAGAAGTTTTCCGGGCGAAGGTGGAGTCACTTTTTGGTTATTAAATATAAAAGATTAGACGATTGACGAACTAATCTTTTTTTGTTATATTAGGATAGTAAAATTTTGTCCGCTACGCCGAAGCGTTAGCGAGGTGAGGGCGTGTAGTCCCGATTTGCGCCAGAGGCGCATCCGCCTGCCTGACCCGCACCTTTAAAAAGTTATAGTAATTCATTAATCCAACAAACATCTTTTCAGTGGGCGTGTAGCTCAGTTGGTTAGAGCGCGTCACTGATAATGACGAGGTCCCCGGTTCGATTCCAGGCACGCCCACTGAGTAGATGTTTAGGTCGTCAGGCGGGCGGGTAATGACGAGGTCCCCGGTTTGCCCCGAAGGGGGTCCCTTCGGGAATTCCAGGCACGCCCACTTAATAACATTTAATAATTAACAGTTAACATCTAGATTAATGCTATGGGTTAATTGTTATTACGCCGGGTTAGCTCAGTGGTAGAGTCCCGAAACTTCTGGTGCCTTAAATTTTGCCGAGTTAGCTCAGTGGTAGAGCGAAGGACTGAAAATCCTTGCGTCCCCAGTTCAATTCTGGGACTCGGCACCAGAAGTTTCGGGATAAACTCCGGACTGCCCCGAAGGGATTCTTTCGGGAAAAATTCTGGAGCCTGTCCCGACGAATGTCGGGGTCCCCAGCCTGCCCGCCGAAACGAAGTGTAGGTGGGTTCAATTCTGGGACTCGGCACCATTACATATCAAAAAACCCAAATCTGAAAACCCAAAATTTTTGGGATTTGGGATTTGGGTTTTAAACTTAGCTTCGGGCTGTGGCTCAGTTTGCGCCAGAGGCACATCCGCCTTTGGCGGAGGCTACCTACCAAAACGACTGTTATATTTTTTAGAATCGTTCAGTCGGGCCGGGAGTGCCTGCTTTGGCCCGTCCGCCTTGACTGTTAAATATAAAATAATTGATTAATGGGTTGTTAAGGATTTTTACTCCTTTTTGAACTTTCTAAACTGGATTTATAATTTTTCAATTTGGTCGGGGTATGGCTCAGTTGGCTAGAGCGCCTGCTTTGGGAGCAGGAGGCCGCCGGTTCAAGTCCGGCTACCCCGACCAAGTTGAAAAAAATGAAAGGTGTAGGATTACCTCGACCAAATAATTTTGTCACTGATGCGGGCTTGCCCGCCGAAGCGTAGGCGGGTATAGTATAACGGCTATTATGTGAGTTTTCCAAACTCAAGATAGGGGTTCGACTCCCCTTACCCGCTCCAAATTATTGTTTATGTTTTATGTTTATATACTTAAAAGTTTAACCGATAATAAGCTTTATATTGGTTATAGTAATAATTTGCAAAGGAGACTGAAAGAACATAACTCAGGAAAAAACCTTTCAACAGAATATAGACGGCCTTTAAATTAATATACTATGAGGCTTATTTGTCAATATATGATGCCAAGGCAAGAGAGAAATTTTTTAAAACCGGTTGGGGTAGAAATTACATTAAAAAAAATTTAAAAAATACTATAAAAATTTAAACAATAATTTGGGCGGGTTACCCGCTCCAGAATAACAATTAACTTTTGACAATTTACTTTTAACATTAAGATCGCCAAGTAGCGCGATTTTTTTGGTAAATATAGAGCCTTAATATAATAGTTTTAATATTTTTCTGTTTATTGACAAATTTATATGAATATGCTATAGTATATTATTAGCTCATTTAAACCAAAGGTGCCAATTTATGCAACAAGCCCTAGCCAAAAGACATTGATTTTTTTTGGATGTTTTCTGGCTATGGCGGCACTGTAGCAGTCATTGGCAAACTCAACAGTTGACGGAAAACCCCTACAAAAAGAAAGGGAGGAAGGTCATGAACCAGAGAAAGACCAAAAAAGGTCTACGCAAGAAAGTCAGGAATCTTAAGAATCACTTCTATCTTGATTTCCGGGTTGCCCGAAAGACCTTCAGGCGAATCTGCAATTCGATCGCCAGAGGGTTGGCTACCTGGAATGAGATTCATACGAGCCGACAGGAGCTCGAGGCGATCATCAAAAACTGGTGATTTGACAAGCCAACGATACTGACCACCCGCAAGAGAATCACCCTCGTGACATCTCTTCGTTGGGTGGTTTTCTTTTATATTAACTTCATTATTATCTCAAACCGAAACGTAATTTTTTCTCTTTCCAATTTTAATATTGTATACGTCATGCCAGTAGTTCCCATTGATTGGTGATATTAATAAAAATCTCAGTTCTAAGGTCGTCCCCGCCAGAGGCGGGCAGGCAATAAGGTGCTCCAAGAAAAAATCGCCAAACAGGCGATTTTTTGGTATACTGAAAAGATATGAATGAAAAACTACACTTTATAATTACTGGGGGAACCATAGATTCTTACTATGACCCAATAAAAGAAACAGCTGTTCCAAGTGACCATTCTTATATTCCAAAATTTATCCCAATTCTTAAGTTATATGAAACATGTATCTTTACTGAACTTTTCATGAAAGATAGTAGAAATATAAATAGTTTGGATCGAAAAATGATTCTCAGTACAGTGGCAAAGAGTAAGGCAGATAGGATAATTATTACTCATGGCAGTTACACCGTCGCCGATACAGCTAAATATCTTTCTAAATATTTAAAGCAAACCAACAAAACTATTATATTTGTATGTTCAATGATTCCGCTAATGGGGTTTGCTCCTTCTGATGCTGGCTTCAATCTAGGTTATGCAGTAGCAAAATCGCAGGAGTTAGAGCCGGGGGTATATGTATGTATAAATGGTAGAGTTTTTTCTCCCGAAGAAGTTGTTAAAATTTTGGCTGAAGGTAGGTTTGGTTCTGTTTATACTAAGTAATAGTAGTGGTTTAAGCTATTATCTATGTTTTTAATATTAATTTATTAATAAAAATTAATTGCTATGAAAAATTTTGAATTTTTAAAAAAAATGGATTTAAAGCCAATAACGATTCTAAAAATTGCCGGTGTCATTTTGCTGGTAATTATTTTATTGGCAGCTACCTTTCGCTTATTGGGTTCGTCGTTTAATTCGTTAATTGGCAGAAGTGATATTAAAGGGATATCGGTTTTTGATAGTTCAAAAGATTATGCCCTGGAACAAATTGCCGAAAGCAAACCGGCCGCTTATGGCACAAGCGGTGGAGTTAATTTGTCTGTCAGAAACGTTGTTGCTTCACCAAAGATGGTTGTTGGGCAACCAACGGTCGGTGACGAAGCCGAAGAGTTTGAAGTGACTGAATATAATAGTTTAATTAAAACCCGTCAATTAAAAAAAGATTGTGCCGTGTTTATTGATTTAAAGGCCAAAGACTACGTTATCTTTGAAAACGCCACTCAGTCCGAAAAAAATTGTTATTATACCTTCAAAGTTAAAAATGTCCAGGCCGAAGAAATTTTAGGCGTTATTAAATCTTTAAATCCTAAAGACTTATCCCAAAATACTTACACGATTAAAAAGTTAGTTGACGATTATACGGGTCAGCTAGAAATTTTGGAAAAGAAAAAACAATCAATCAATGAAACTTTGGATAGCGCTATTAAGTCTTACGATGAAATCACGGCTTTAGCCACTAGAACTCAGGATGCGGCCAGCTTGGCAAAAATTATTGATAGCAAGATAAACATTATTGAGCGCTTAACGCAGGAACGGATTAATGTTAACGAGCAGATTGATTTATTAAGTCGTTCCAAATCCGAGCAGCTTGATCGGTTGGAATACACTTATTTTTATGTCAGTCTTATTGAAGATAAATATGTTGACCTGATTAGCTTAAAGGAATCATGGCAAGCAGCAATTAAAGAATTTGTTAGGGATATCAATCGTGTGGCTCAAGATATAACTGTTAATCTTGTTGTTGTGTTGTTTTACTTGCTCCAATATGCGATTTATTTTTTCATCGCACTAATTGTGGTTAAATATGGTTGGCAGTTGGCAAAGTATATCTGGAAAAAATAGTTAAGCTTAAATTAAAACCAGCCCCGCTTTGTGGGGCTGGTTTTTTAAATGCAGATTTTTATTTAATTTTTTTAAACCTGACATTAAGGATTGGCTGATATTGGTTGTTGTATTCGTCGGCAATTTGAATCGGCTCCCCTTTTATCAGGCTGTTAATCGTCAGATCACTTAACATTTCATTGTCGCTTTCAATGTCATTTTTTAATCTTTCCAGTTGGGGAAATTCTTTTTTGAAAGTTTGTTCAATGACTTTTTTCTTTTCCCTGAGTATTTTAATTTGTTCAATAATATTTTGATATTGTTCCGAACCGTCTAAATTGTCACGGTAAGCTCGTTTAAGCTCTTTTTGTTTTCTTTTTGAATCCTGAACTTTGTTAAAAATTTCTTGGAGTTTTGACATTAATTTTAAATAATGAATAAAAATACATTATAGCATTTTTTCAAAAAATAAAAATAAATTTAGCTAATTAAAAAAAGGAAACCTAAATTTGGTTTCCTTGCTGGCAATATGCCTATTTTTTCTTTTTTTTGCCGCCAACAGCTTTGGCCGATGATTTATTTTTGGCCAGCATCTGGAGAAGTTGTTGCAGGTTTGCCAAAAACGCGGCATTTTTGATGCCAAATTCCTTAATGGCTCTTTGGGCATCTTTGACATGAGCCTTCTTCTCGCTTACCTTTTGTTGCCATCTGCTGCTGTCTTCTCCCTTCAGGGTCTTTAAGGCAGCTACCAGTTTGGCCAAGCTCTTGGGCAACGATTCCCCTTGCTTTATGAGCAGGCTCAAAAGCTCGCGGCTATTTACCGTTAATGACTCATCGGCCAAACCGGTGTTTTTAATTTCTATGCCCAGTGCCATCAGCAAAAGGAGTAGAAATTCCGGAATGTTTTGATCTGGATTCTTTGGATTGTCCATTTTAGACATGCTTTTAACCACCTTTCAGTTTTTAGTTATCGGTTGTTGGCGCAACTGTCCTTTTGGTTGATTTCTTCATTAAGAATATTAAGGTGCGGCGATCTCCTCCTTTTTTAACTTTTGTTAATTGATGATTATTTTAATCATAAACAGGAGATAAGTCAAGCTGATTTGACAGTAATCTATTGATATATTAAGCTAAAAACCGACAAGAATATGTAGTTAACCATGGAGGCTCGAACCTTGACAACGAATAGAATAAAGACCAGAAAGCCAGACGACTGGCACGTTCACTTCCGGTGGGCGTACAATTCAGACGGAATGCTCTATCGGGTGTTTCCCTACACGGCCTGTTTTTTTGGCCGAGCTCTGCTGATGCCCAATTTAACCGATATGGGTATGGTGGTAACCGCTGAACACCTAATCAGGTATCGGAAGTTGGTGCAAGAAGTCCAACAGCACTACCTTCGATATTGCAAAGGAACCAAGTTGTTTGGCAAGTTTTGGACCAGCCAAAGCTTCATGCCGGAATTCAGTATTCGGCTGACACCCAAAACAACGTCGGATATGCTTTTGGCAGCCAAAGTAGCCGGAGCAATAGTTGCCAAGGTTTACCCGGACGGAGTCACCACCGGTTCGGAAGGTGGAATCTCAGACTTTAAGGCTCTGCATCCTTTGCTGCAGGCGGCCGCAGAAATAGACCTGCCGGTTTCTTGGCATCCCGAGTTGCCCGGGGCACCGCCCCTAACCGCCGAACAGCAATTCATTCCGGTTTTATCCGAGGTGGTAAGCAAGTATCCTGGCTTGAGGATAGTCATTGAGCATCTTAGCAGTCAAATGATGGTGGATTTTGTCTGGGGTTGTCCCAAGACCGTAGCCGCTACTATCACGCCTCAGCATTTGATTCTGACTGCCAACGATGTTTTTGGCCAGCCGCACAACTTTTGCAAGCCAGTGGCTAAACTGCCAAACGACCGCGAGGCAGTAATTGCCGCAGCCATTTCCGGCGATCCCCGCTTCTTTTTTGGCAGCGATACCGCGCCTCATCCCCGTGCCAATAAAGAAGGTGCTAAGGCTGCAGCCGGAGTTTTTAGTGCCCCAGCTTTGTCAGCCGTTATCCAGGTGTTTGAAGAAAATCACGCCCTGGATAAGCTTGAAGACTTTTGGTCTCGGTTTGGCGCCGAGTTCTACGGCTTTCCCCTCAATCAAGAAACGATTGAATTTGTTCGAGAATCTTGGGAAATGCCGCTTGAATGTAGCGGCATCGTACCATTTTTGGCCGGAAAAACCCTGGACTGGCAGGTAGAATCTGTCCAATAAACCTTAAGAAACCTCTCGCTTAATTTGTTGAGGGGTCTTTTTTTAATTTTGTTGAGTTATATTGACAAAAATGACCATATGTGCTAAGATGATAAACTTTCCCAAAACTGGGAAGTTTTTATTTTAACCTTATGGAACTAATCCGAACAATCAAATCAAGAAAAACTGAAATTGTTGTGCTTTTAGTGCTAGTTTTTGAGCTTAGCTTTCCTCACTTTGCGGTGGCAGTTGAGCCAGAAAATAGCTTAATTAAGCCAGATTTCACGATTAAAGCAGCTCAGGCAGCTGACCAAGAAAGTGGAAAAATTAGCTCAATGAAGCTAATTAAAGTTGATATTCCGCAAACTGAAACAAAAACTGGAGTTGAGCAAGATAATGGCTTAAATAAGCCAGAAATTGTTGTTAGTGAGTACAAAGTCATAAAAACTTATGAAAATGTACCAATAACTGCTTATTCCAGCACAGTTGATCAAACTGACAGTGACCCATGTTCAACTGCCAATGGTTATAATGTCTGTGAGCATAACCAGGAAGATGTTATTGCCGCTAATTTTTTGAAGTTTGGTACCAAAGTAAGAATTCCCGAGCAGTTTGGTAACCGAATTTTTACCGTTCAAGACCGAATGAATGCTCGTTATTACTATCGGGCTGACGTTTGGTTAAAAACTCATGATGCGGCGGTTAAGTTTGGTATTGTTTATACCAAAATCGAAGTCATTGAATAATTTTGAAAACAAAAATCAATTTTTAATAATTCAAAAAATGGCTTGATTTCTGAGCCATTTTTTGTTACACTAAAGCAGTCTGATATAACAATTAACAGTTAACTGTTAACTGTTAAAGGTTTATCTTGGCCAGGTAGCCAAGTAGTAAGGCAGTGGTCTGCAAAACCGCTATGCATGGGTGCAATTCCCATCCTGGCCTTAATTAATCTATATTATTATGAATGTTTCCGAATTAGCCAGAAAATTAAAGACTACAAGCAAAGAGCTGCTAGAAATTTTACCAGCAGTCGGTTTTGATATTGGCCGGCGCGCAATTAAAATTGATGATCGCCAGGCCCAAAAAATTGTTGAACGTTGGCCGCAACTTTTAGCCGAATATAAATTTAAGTTTAAAACTGAAGAAGAAAAAGAAGCCGAAGAAACCGTAGTCAAAAAAGTTGAAGAGAAAAAATCAGTTTCTATTGGCTCAGTCATTCGGGTTAAAGATTTTGCCGAGAAATTAAAATTGCCTTTATCAAAAGTGATGGCAGAACTAATGAAAAATGGAGTGCTTTCTTCAATGAATGAGGAAATTGATTTTGATACGGCTGCGATTGTTGGTTTTCAATTGGGCTTTGAAATAATTTCTGATACGACAACTGTAGCAGAAAACGAAAAAACCACTTCGGAAAAATTGGAAAGTTTATTAGCCGAAGATGATAAAACTAAATTGAAAGAGCGCGCGCCAGTCGTTGTGGTGATGGGGCATGTTGATCATGGTAAAACTAAATTACTGGATGCAATTAGAAAAACGGATGTGGTCGCGGGCGAAAGCGGCGGCATTACTCAACACATCGGTGCCTACCAAGTGACAGTTCCGCTAAAGGCGGAATTGTCATCCCGACCAAAGGGAGGGATCCCTCGCGCGGCTCGGGATGATTTTGCCGCCGGCAAAATCACATTTATTGATACGCCCGGCCATGAGGCTTTTACGACTATGCGGTCGCGTGGCGCTCGAGTAGCTGATATTGCTATTTTGGTGATTGCGGCCGATGACAGTATTCAGCCTCAAACTAAAGAATCAATTAAAATTATTAATTCTGTCGGTTTGCCGATGATTGTGGCCATTAATAAAATTGATAAGCCTGATGCTAATATTGAAAAAGTTAAACAAGATTTAGCGGCTTTAAATCTAGTGCCGGAAGAATGGGGCGGCAAAACCATTTGCGTGCCAATTTCAGCTAAAGCCGGTACGGGTATTGATGATTTATTGGAAATGATTTTATTGGTGGCTGAAACCGAAAAAGAAAACATTATGGCTAATCCCGATAAATTGGCTGTTGGCACAATTATTGAATCAAGGATTAACCGGGATGAAGGTCCGGTGGCAACAGTTTTGGTTCAGGCTGGAACTTTGCACCTTGGTGATTTGGTAGAAATTTCGGGCAATTTTTATGGCAAAATTAGAGCTATGAAAAATTATCGGGGTCAAGACGTTTCTAAGGCTACACCATCAATGCCGGTTAAAATTTTGGGTTTAAAAGCGGCTGCTTCGGTTGGTGATATTTTACAAGTTTCTGACGATTTAGGTAAACGAAAAAAAATAAAGAAATATCAGCTTAATCAGCAAGCGGTAGATTATTCAAAACCGTTGGAAGTTAATAGCGAAACCAATGCTGAAATGGTTTCTTTAAATTTAATTTTACGCGCTGACGTTTTGGGTTCGTTGGAAGCAATTATTGCTTCCTTAAATAAACTTAGTAATTCAGAAGTTTCAATTAACCTTATTGTTAAAGGTTTGGGCAATATTACCGAGGGTGATATTACACGTGCTGAAGCGAGTAATGCTCTAATTTTAGGCTTTCATGTCAAAGCTACGCAAGCAGCGGAAAATATTGCCAAAGAAAAAAAAGTAGAAATTAAAACTTACGAAGTTATTTATCATTTATTGGATGAAGTAAAATCCCGTTTGGAAAAGTTATTAGTACCTGAAGTTATAAAAACTGAATTAGGCCGTCTTAAGGTCTTGGCTATTTTCCGCAAGGAGTCTAATTCAATAATTGTTGGCGGTATGGTCACTAAGGGAGTAATTTTACTAAATAGTAAAGCTGATGTTTTGCGCGATAAACGAAAGATTGCTACCGGCCATATTACTCAATTACAAGTGAATAAAGTTGCTGTCAATGAAATGCCTCAAGGCAAAGAAGGTGGTTTAAAATTTGAAGGTAAACCAGTAGTTTTGCCAGGCGATATTTTAGAAGTTTATCAGGAAGAAGTTAAAGCCAAAAAACTTAAATAAGAATTAAATAAGCAAGATAAGTTTTGGGCCAGATAAGCAAGATAAGTATTTTTTATCTTGCTTACTGCTTATCTTGCCTATCTTGCTTACTATGTCTCATCGTATATTTCAAGTTAATGAATTAATCAGGCAAGAGTTAAGTAAATTATTTTTAACCGAACTTGAATTTCCCAGTGACTGTTTAGTCACAATTCTTAAAGTTGAAACCTCAAAGGATTTACGCAACGCTAAAGTTTGGTTTTCAGTTTTGCCAGTAAAGTATACCAAAAAAGTTTCAAACAAATTAAACTCCAATTCCGGTCACTTACACTTTTTGCTAAAAAAGAAACTGTCCATGAACCCATTACCCCGTTTATTTTTTGCTTTTGATGATACCGAGGCCAAAGCGGCCGACATTGAGTCGCTGCTTGACCGGATCAGAAAAGAAGAGTAAGCTGCTTGGTTATGCCCCGTAGCAGAATTTTGACTAGCGCCTACGGCGCTATTTCAATAGTGATCAACTCGGGGCTGGCTGGTGCCTATTTGTAAAATTAAGGCATGACAAGTAAATAATTAAGTCAAAGTTTCACCATGGGGTTATGGAAATTTCAGAAATCAGTCAAAAAATTTATCAACAAATTAAACAAGCTCAAAATATATTATTGATTGCTCATCCGCGGCCTGATGCCGACGCGTTAGGCAGTTTAGTAGCCCTTGGAAGCTGGTTGGATTTTTTAGGTAAAACTCATACTAAGTTTTGTCTTGATCAACCGGCTAACAGTTTGTCCTGGTTGACTAGCTATCAACCAATTATTACGGATCCAAATTATTTAATTAGCCAGCAGTATGATTTAATTGTAGTTTTGGATTCAGGTGATTTGAAATACGCCGGGGTTGATAAACTTTTACCCCAATTTTCTTTTTTGCCACCGATTATCAATATTGATCATCACGCGACCAATCGAAATTTTGGCAGCCTTAACTTAGTTGATACTAAAGCCACTTCAACTACGGAAATTATTTTTCAGTTTTTTAAAAATTTGAAAGTTAAAATTACGCCCAAGCTGGCTACCGCTTTGTTAGCCGGTATTCTTAACGATACATATAATTTTACCAACCCTAATACGAGTTACAAATCTTTAGAAACGGCCTCTAGGCTTTTGCGAGCCGGGGCAATTTTGCCGCAAGTCAGCGATTCAATTTTGAAAAATAAAACCATTGATACTTTGCAGATTTGGGGAAAAATTTTGGTTCGTTTGAATCGTAATACTAAATTGGGAATTGTTTCAACCGTTATTACTCAGCAGGATTTGAATGATGATTCAATTGCTTCAGAAATTACCGAAGGTATAGCAAATTTTTTAAATAATTTAACCGGAGCCAAGGCAGTGTTAATTTTAGAACAGCAGCCCGACAATATGATTAAAGGTAGTTTTAGAACGAATGACGATTTGATTGATGTCTCTAAATTAGCTAAAATACTAGGTGGTGGTGGTCACAAGAAAGCCGCTGGGTTTAAAATTAGTGGCAAGCTAATAAATACAGAAAGCGGCTGGCAGGTTATATAAATCGAATCAGGAATCGTGAATTATGAATTATGGTTTTATTTCCTTAATTCCTAATTCCTAATTCCTAATTCTAAAATATGTATCTCATCCCAACTGTCATTGAAAAATCTAATTATGGCGAGCGAGCTTATGATATTTATTCTCGCTTGCTTAAAGAAAGAATTATTTTTTTGGGTTCACCCATTGATGATGCGGTAGCCAACACCGTCATTGCCCAACTTTTGTTTTTAGACAGCGAAGACACCAAAAAGGATATCAAGCTTTATATTAACAGTCCGGGCGGATCAGTCACGGCTGGTTTGGCAATTTATGACACCATGCAATATGTCAAAGCCGACGTGATGACAATTTGTATTGGTATGGCTGCTTCCATGGGCGCATTGATTCTGGCTTCCGGTGCCAAGGGTAAAAGAATTGCTTTGCCTAATGCCGAAATCATGCTGCATCAAGTCATGGGCGGCGCCGAAGGCCAAGCCACAGATATTAAAATTAGGGCCGAACATATTTTGCGAATCAAAGAACGAATGAATCAGATTTTGGCTTCTCATACCGGTCAGTCAATTAAAAAAATTGAGCAGGACACTGACCGTGATTATTTTATGAATTCGGATGAAGCCAAAAAATATGGGATTGTTGATAAGATTATCAAGTAATCCATAGTTTCTATATTAAAAATAAAAACCGGAAAACATCCGGTTTTTGGATTTGGTAAAAATTATTGCTAATTTTTTAAAAATAAGAAAATCCCGCAAGGTTGTCGCCTTACGGGATAGGGATAATCCTAATGAAACCCATTTTTGCAGTAAAAGAGATAAACCGGCCGCGGGGAGTTATCTTCGTCAACATCCAGCCATGCTCCATTTTTTCTAAACTGGAGGTAATGAGAGACAAAGATTTCAACCCTTACTGCAGCACTGGGCGGCGGGATGGTTCTGTCTCTTAGATTCTGCCACTTGTTTGTTTTAACAAATGAAAGAAGGCTTTCAAAATTGTTACCTTGCCAGAGCACCTCGTCTTTTCCGAGATTGCTTTTTGTCCCGGCCCTGGTGTTTCTGATTATGCGCCAGTAGGTCGCCTGATTAAGCTTTTCCACCGCTATTTCCAAATTTAATAACCTCGCCCACTTTGTCACTTGAGGCAGCTTGCCTACGTCAATCGGCGGCCTGGTGGCCAAAATGACAATTTGGTCTGCCCGTCGGGGGGAAACGAAATCTTGGAAATAAGTCGGTTGGTTGCAGGCCAAGATTTCGAGATTTTCATTTGCCCCACCGCATTCAATTCTACGGCAGCCAGAGACATGAAAAAAGTATTGCTGGCCTTCAGCCGACACAAACCCAAAGCCTTCGCCTTGTTTAAAACGACCATCTTTTCCCGTTGCAGCTTTAAAGCTGTTAACTACAGCAATTTGCCAATCGTTTTGTTCCAATACCTTGTCTACATTTGTCTCAGCCCCTGCCATTGTTATTGCCAATGCAGTCTCCATATCGATTTCCTTCATCAGGTTAAAGATCCATATATTTTTACAACCCAAATTAAAGTAAGGGTTGACTTGCCACCCTATCACATTTAATCATTTTTGTCAATGCAAAAACGTAAATTTTGGTGGTTTTAACTTTTAGCCCTTGACACCTTTTTTAGATCTGCTAAGATACTTACATCATTAACAACTGAGAGGTTATCAAGAGTGCTACTTGCTAAGGGTACTGGCCCAAAAGTAGCCAGCAACTCGGTTTCCTATCTGGAAGCGACAGAGTGCTAAATCCAGCCCATTAGGGGAAGATAACAAGGATTTTAAAGACTCTTGCCCAAGAGTTTTTTTGATCGAAAAAAGCTAATCTTTTCCCCAAGAAGGTTAGCTTTTTTTGATCTTTGTATATAGAAGTATAGGTGGATAAAAAAACCAAAAAGGAGGGTCGGACATGGGCCTTGTTATACAATTTCAACGACGAGCGATTGAGGCTTTATTGCCTCATGTAATTGAAAAACCGATTCCGTCCAATTTAGCACTGGGTGCAGTTAACTTTTCTATCAAGGGTGGATCTCGTTTATTTGCCTTGGGTGTAAGTCCGGGATATGGCACTTGTGCCTCAATCCATGACATGAATGTCTTGGTTCTGGGAGAACAAAGACCAAAGTCTACTCCTTGGCTTCCAGCCCAACAGCCGATTTGCCATTGTGCCTATGCCGTTTTGTTACGTGACCTAACTAAAGGTGAATATGTGGAATGGTGCAGGTCCAACCTTTATCATGTTCCCAATCTTTCACAGCGGGTGATTGAAGGATTGCCAACTTCTCAAGCTATTGAAAAGTACATTAGCCGTACGGTCTGCTGTGTTGAGTTACTCCAAGTCGCCCAAGTCGCCCAAGCGGCTATTACTTGGACAATAATTGGCCATAAGGCTTTTTACGTAGTCCTGTGTTAGGCATTAACGGGGGAGATTTAATTGAAGTCTCCCCTCTTTTTTATTTAGAAATAAAGAATTATTTATAAATTGTCAGGCTTGCCAAAAATCAATAAATATGCTAGAGTCTAGAAAGATTCATTTAATTAACAGAAAAATAGAGAATTAAGTCTAAGAAATTATTCAGGATTAAGAATCAGGCCGAAAAATTGCTTAAATTCCATCATTCTAACTAATTTATTTCGAAAGTATATTATCTCTACAATTCGAAAAATTAGCTTCAAATAATTAAGCTGGCTTTGCTAAGCGCAGTTTGGTTATTCATCTTAAGCCTTTTTAGGCCATCTCAATTCAAAAAATAATTGCACTTGATTCTCTATCTTTAACCAGATAGAAATTTATGCAAACAATTTATTGGGCAATCGCGCTTTTTTGTGGTGTCATTGGCGGGATTGCTTTTGGTTATCAATTGAGAAAGATCTGGGCGGTAAAGCGCAAAGATACAATTGAGACCAAAGTTGAAAATTTAATCAATGAAGCCAAGGCCAAGCAAAAAGAAATTTTATTGGCCGCCAACGACAAAGCCTTAAAGATTATTGAAGACGCCAAAGTTGAAGAGCGCCAACGCCAACAGGATTTATTACGGGCGCAGAAGCGCTTGGAAAGCCGCGAATCACTTTTTGATCAAAAGTTATTGGAATTAGAAAATAAAAAACAGGAACTTTTGGAAAAAGCCGAACGGATTGATAAGATCAAATCTGAGATTGGTAAAATTAAAGAAGAGCAAATGGCCAAGCTGGAAAAGATTGCCGGTTTGACCCAAGAAGAGGCCAAAAAGGTTTTATTAGACAATACCGAACGCGATATTAAAGATGATTTAGTGGTTAGAATTAAAAAATTAACCAATCAAGCCAGCGAGGAATTGGACAAAAAGGCCAAAGAAATTTTGTCCTTGGCCATTCAACGCTGTGCGGTTTCCCATGCCACTGAAAGCACCACTACGACCATTGATTTGCCTTCTGACGAAATGAAGGGCCGCATCATCGGCCGTGAAGGCAGAAATATTAGAACGGTTGAGCGCTTAACCGGTGTAGAAATTATTGTTGATGATACGCCTCAAGCCATTACTATTTCGGGTTTTTCGCCGATTAGACGGCAAGTGGCCAAGCGAGCATTGGAAAAATTGATTTTGGATGGCCGGATTCACCCGGTAAAAATTGAAGAAGCAATTAACAATGCCAAGAAAGAAATCGCTACCGAAATTAAAGAAGCCGGTGAAAATACTTTGTATGAATTGGGTATTACTGGTGTTGATCCAAAATTAGTTCAGATTTTAGGCCGCTTAAAATACCGTACCAGTTACGGCCAAAATATTTTGCAGCACTCAATTGAAATTGCTAATCTGGCAGCGTTATTAGCCGAAGATTTAGGTGCCGATGTGGCCATTGCCAAAAAAGGTGGATTATTCCATGATATTGGTAAAGCCGTTGACCATGAAGTTCAAGGCAGCCATCCGGAAATTGGTTATGACATTTTGAAAAAATTTGGCATGCCTGAAGAAATTGCTTATATTGCCCGGGGTCATCATGAAGATAGTCCAAAGACTTTGGAAGCAATTATTGTTAAAGTGGCTGATGCCATTTCCGGTGCTCGGCCAGGCGCTAGAAAAGATACTTATGAACAATACCTCCAACGGTTGGATGAATTGGAAAAAGTGGCCACCAGTTTTGCCGGTGTGGAAAAATCTTATGCCATTCAGGCCGGTCGGGAAATTCGCGTCTTTGTTATGCCCGAAGAAATTGATGATTTAGCGGCTTTGAAATTAGCCAAAGAAATTGCTAAAAAAATTGAAGCGGAATTACGCTATCCCGGTGAAATTAAAGTCACCGTTATTAGAGAAACTCGGATAATTGAATACGCCAGATAATTAGTTGGTAGCTTTTTAGCTTCTTAGCTTTTTAGGTAATTGTTCGAACTGTAAAATTATAAGTTTAAATATTCAACATAGCGCGCTTTAATTTTAATTAAATTGCGTTATGGTAAAAATATTCACTTATAAAGATCTAATCGTTTGGCAAAAAGCCATGGATCTGGTCGTGGCTGTTTATCAGTTAACTAAAGATTTTCCGCATCAAGAGATTTATGGCTTAGTCTCTCAAATGAGACGGTGCGTAGTCTCAATTCCGTCCAATATTGCTGAAGGGCGTCGAAGGGGTAGCCGAAAAGATTATCGTCAATTTTTATTAATTGCTTATGCTTCAGGTTCGGAGTTAGAAACCCAGCTTGAAATTATTAAAAGATTAAATTTTTGTAACAATCAAGATTCTTTAAAAGCAGATCAATTGTTAGATGAAGTAATGCGAATGCTAAACAAAATTTTAAGTATTCTAAAAAGCTAATAAAGCTACAAGCTAAGAAGCTAAACTATGAAAATATTATTCTTTGGTGATATAATTGGTAAAATTGGCCGTAATGGACTCAAAAAAATCCTGCCGGAATTGAAAGCAGAATTTGAGCCTGATTTGACAATTGCTAATGCCGAAAATTTAGCTCATGGTTTGGGCGTTACCTCAAAGATTTTACAGGAAATGATTGAATCGGGAATTGATATTTTTACTTCTGGCAATCATGTTTTGTCCAAACCCGAAGCGGAGAAATTATTGACTGTACCTAATCCAGTTTTACTGCGGCCGGCCAATTACGTGGGCGAATTCCCGGGTGTTGGCTTTAAAGTTATTCCCGTCGGCTCCAAGTCAGTTTTAGTAATTAATTTGATGGGCCAGGTATTTATTAAAGACAATTTTGATAATCCGTTTCATAAAATTGATGAAATTTTGTATAAGTTTCAAAAGGATAACTTAGCCGCTATCATCATCGACTTTCACGCTGAAGCGACTTCGGAAAAAGTGGCTTTTGGCTGGTATGTTGACGGGCAAGTTTCGGCGGTTTTAGGCACTCATACTCATGTGCCAACCGCTGATTTGCGAATTTTGCCCCAAGGGACGGCTTATATTTCTGATGTTGGTATGGTTGGTGCAACTGACTCAGTTATTGGTGACAAGAAAGAGCCAATCATCCAATCATTTCTAGCCGGTACTGGACCAGCCATTGAAATACCCGAGGAAGGCGAAGTCACAGTTAATGGTGTCTTTTTAGAGATTGATGCCAAGACAAAAAAAACGGTAAATTTTAGCCGGGTAGACAGAAAAGTTAAAGTGTAGTAACATAGATTTATAATTTAAAAAAATAATTGTTAACTATATGACTACCCTTGCCGGTAGTCAGGAAGGGGGTGAAAAATGAACAAAGTAGAGCTCGTAGAAGTAATCAGTGAAAAAATTGGTGTTGCCAAAAAAGAAGTCGAAGATGTCGTTGACGCTTTGACCGACACCATTATCAATAAATTAAAAGAAGGTCAAGAAGTGACTTTGACTGGTTTTGGTGCCTTTTCGGCCCGAACTAGAAAAGGTCGCGTTGGTGTTAACCCTCGCAATCCTTCAGAAAAGATTGATATTCCTTCAGTGGTGGTTCCAAAATTTAAAGCTGGAAAAAACCTTAAGGAAGCGCTAAAGAAATAATTAGCTAAAAATACAAGACCCCGCTAGCGGGGTCTTTTGCTATTAAGCCAAAGTTAATTATTCAGTTAGCCATTTGATGGCTTCTTCTCTGTTTTGAAACGATTCAATCTGTTCTTTTTTACTTGTTAAATTTACGACAAATCTCATAATTGACTGTAACAAAGAGTTGGGAACCAAAACCGCTACTTTTTTAATTTGTTCGTAATCTGACATTTTGGCAAAAATTTGCCTGGCTTGTGGGGAGGGATAATGAGCAGATAAACCCAGTGAAGTAAGGTCAAATATACAGTTAAATTGTTTACCGGAATTCTGGTTTAGAATTTCTTTTAGATTTTCATTAATCAATTCAGCCTGTTTAACATTAGAGGTTACATCATTAACACCGTTAATCATTTTAATATTAATGATCTCATCTTCTAATGAGATTTTAAAAGTATTTTTTAAATTTTGGTCAGATTCCATATTTTTTCTCCTTAATATTAGTATACCGCAAAAACAAAAAAACCTCTAATGCTAGAGATTTTTTCAATTCAATCCTGAACTAAATTCGCACCCGAAAGGATTTGAACCTTTAACCCCTTGGTCTCCCGCGCAAACCGCGCCCAGTAGGAGTCGAACCTACAACCTTCTGGTCCGAAGCCAGACGCTCTATCCATTGAGCTATAGGCGCGGTTTGTTCGGGATAAACTCTATCCGAGCGGAAAGTTGTTAATATGTATAGTTATTCTTATTGGTGGGCGCAGCAGGACTCGAACCTGCGACCGTCTCCTTAAGAGGGAGCAGCTCTACCAACTGAGCTATGCGCCCAAGTTACTATAATTATTTAGATTGTGCTGGATAGATCTTATTAATCAGCTTTGTCATTCTGAGGGAATAAAGAATTATTGGAATTGTTTGACTCTCTTTTGAGGTATAGACTTAGCTAATCTTTTGTTTCTAACTTCAATAAGATATCACGAAATTAATAAAAAATCAACCCCAGACTTATTTAGGGGTTGATTTTTAGACTAGTCAATTAAGTCCGGAGTAGACATGTGGGATTGAGCGGTCTCTTTATTAATTATCCCTGCATTGTAAAGATTGATTAGATTTTGATCCATGGTAATCATTCCCTCTTTGGCACTGGTTTGAATCACTGTTTTGATTTGGGCAATTTTATTTTCCCGAATCAAATTGGCAATTGCGGGTGTGTTGATTAAAATTTCGCGGCTGGCAACCCGGCCACCTTTTTCTTTTGGAATTAATTGTTGCGAGATGATTGCCTTTAAGGTCATTGAAACTTGCAATCTGATTTGTTGCTGTTGGTGGGAGGGAAAAATATCAATAATACGATCAATGGTTTGGGCCGCATTATGAGTGTGTAAAGTTGCTAATACCAAATGGCCGGTCTCGGCTAAAGTAATAGTAGCGGCAATTGTTTCCAAGTCACGCATCTCACCGACCATAATAACATTAGGATCTTGGCGCAAGACATGAATAAGAGCGCTTTCAAAAGTAATCATATCGGTATGCAACTGTCGTTGTTTGATAATACTTTTGTCTGGCTGAAATAAAAATTCAATTGGATCTTCTAGGGTAATGATATTAGCTGAACGATTGGCATTAATATAATTAATCATAGCGGCCAAAGTAGTTGATTTACCACAGCCAGTTGGCCCAGTAGTCAGAATTAAGCCCTGATTTAAACCAAGTAACTTGTAAGCAATTTCTGGCATTTCAATATCTTTCATGGTAGGAATTTCTGCCGAAATTACCCTGGCAACCAAACCGAGGTTATCTTTTTCCCAATGCAAGTTAACGCGGAACCGCTGGCCAGTTTTTATTTCATAAGATAAATCCAATTCGCGATTATTTAAAAAAGCTTCTTTCTGTTTTTCAGTCAACATTGGATAAATTAAATCCTCGGCAATCTTGTTGGTAATTTTTCCCTGACTTTTTATTGGTTGTAATTGGCCGTCAATTCTTAAAACTGGTGGCATGCCGCAAACCAAATGTAAATCGGAAGCTTTTTGGTCAACGGCAATTTTAAATAAATCGTCAATTTTCATATTAAAAAATTATTAGTTAACTTATTGGTTAGTTTCTTGTTTTAAAGCAAAAAGTATTCCATAGACAGTGTTAGGTGAATATTTTTGTTGAATTTCTAGAAGTTCTTCTTTAAATAGTTGAGCCAAAGGTCCTTTGTCATTTTTAAATGCTATATCACTAGATTCAATTGGCGCCATGGCGCTTTCCCTTTGGAAAACCTGGTAGCCTAATGGCGGGGTGACACCTTTAACTAAATAATCGTCTTTGTTTAAGTCATCTAATTCTTCGGCAAAAATTTTGCATTTTTCCAATTCGTCATCTGGTCCGGTTTCGGCCAATGAGCCGTTTTTATGACCGCCAAAATAAAATTTTAACCCCATTCTTTTGCAGGCTTCCGAGTAACTTTCCGCCATGGCTGGAGTGGCCGACAAGGCCCCAAAAGCATTGAAGTCTTCTTGGTTAAAATGCTGGCATACTAGTTCTTGGCAGATTCCTTTATTTCGGTGTGCTAAATCGGTATAAGCTAAAGACAGGTAGCTGACCGAATTAAGTTTAGGTTGGTCAGGATAATTGTAAGTTTCACTGGCCAAAAAGCTGACTAGTCGGTTGTTTTGATCAGCTACGACGACAATTCTGTCAGCTCGACCGATATCGGCGTTAATAATGTTGTCAGTTAATACTCTTGATCTTTCTTGGGGGTTATCGCCGTCATAAACATCGGGACCGGTTTTATCATCATAAATTCTGACAACAGCATCACCAAAAAAATCAAGTATTTTTTCTGCTTCTTCTTTTGACTCCCATTGTTCCCTATCTTTTATTATGATTTCAAATAATTGTAAGTCTTTTAAAACTTCTGCCTCAGAATTAAAATCAACAATATCGGCCGATTTTAAGGTTGCCCGGAGTTGTTCTTTGATTGGTTTGGGCCTATTTTCTCTTTCAACCATAAAGGTTATAAGAAATATTTTTACTTATCCCAATTTTTTTTCTTTAGTCCGACAGCAGCCGCTTTAACCTGAGCTTCTTGCTTGCTGGAGCCACTGGCCGTGGCGATTAATTCTTGGTCCAAATAAACTCCAACCTGGAATTTTTTTGCGTGATCCGGGCCACTTTCTTTTATTACGTTATAAGTTGGAGTAATACCCAATTTTTCCTGGGCGATTTCTTGAAATTTACTTTTAGGATCTAAATAAAGTTGATTGGATAGAATATGTGGTAGTTCGGGCAGTAAGAATGTATGAATAAATTGTTCAGCGACTTGATAGCCCTGGTCAAGATAAATTGAGCCAATAAGGGCCTCAAAAGCATTGGCTAAAATATAGTTTCTAGCCTTACTGTTTGTGTCTTTGGCTTCGCCTTTGCTTAAGTAAAGGTATGCCTCCAAATCAATTTTTTTAGCGATTTTTGAAAGCATTTGGCTATTAACCAAACTGGCTCGCCAGTTGGTTAGTTCGCCTTCTGGATTGGGATAATTTTGGTAGAGGTATTCGGTGACAACCAATTCCAAAACAGCATCACCTAGAAATTCCATTCGTTCATTATGATTAATACCAAACCCTGGATTTTCGTTAATATAGGATCGGTGAACAAAAGCTTGCTTGAGCAAGTCGGAATTTTTAAATTTAATTTTTACTCTTTTTTCTAGTTGGGAAAAATCTTTCATGTTAGTTAGCTTGTAGCTTGTCCCGACTCTTTAGTCGGGATTCCGAATTTACATCGGGATAGCTTGTAGCTTGTAGGTAATGTTGTATTAAACCTAAAAGCTGTAAACTAAAAACTAATATTTATGAATTAGTAGTTGGTTTGGCTGGCTTAGTTTCTGCTTCTACGGCCTGGCCTTTTTCATTTAGTATTTCTTTGTAGATGGTGCCTAAAACGCCGTTAACAAATTTACCGGATGATTCACCGCCAAAAGTTTTTGCCAATTCAATTGCTTCGTTAATAGCAACTTTTTCTGGAATGTCGGGATCAAATCTCATTTCTTGAATGCCAATCCGTAAAACATTTCGGTCAACCATGGTAATTTGTTCAATTGGCCATTCTGGTGCATATTTAGCGATAAGTTTATCAATCTCTGGCTGATTTTTTACCACGCCATTTACTAAATGTTCAATAAAGCCGTTATCGTCAAATTGCGGCGCAAATTCTTTTAGGTTACGTTTAATACTGCCAGCCAGTTTTTGGGCATCATCATAACGATTATTAAAATCCCATTGGTAAAGAGTTTGCAGGGCAATGGTACGGGCTAAATGGCGATTAGACATAGTTGGTTTAAGCTCTAGGGTTTTAGGCCTCAGGTTAGTTTTTTAAAAAACTAGAGCCTAGTGCCTAATAGCTAGATATTATTTTTTCTCTCTCTTCTTTTTAGTTTTAAGTTTAATAACTTCCTTGCCTTTGTAGCTGCCGCAATTTGGGCAAACTCGGTGAGGTATGGTTGGTTTTTTACATTTTGGGCATTTGACCAATTTGTTTTTAGTTAAAGCGTCATGGGCACGATTTCTTCGGCCTCTTGACCTGCTTCTTCGTTTGGCTGGTACTGGCATAATATTTATATTTTACTTTATTAATTAGTTTTTATCAATTTTTAGACAAAAGTAGCTGAAGCGACGGAATCTTTTTCTTCTTTGAATTTCATCAATCTAACCCCTTGAGTGGCCCGGCCTAAAATATTTACGGCCTTTAACGGCAGACGGATGACCTGACCTTTGCAAGAAATGATGATAATATCTTCTTCTAAGGCTTTTGAATTTACAATCGTGGCAGCGACAATTTGGCCGGTTTTAGGCGTAATTTTGGCAGTTTTAATGCCCGACCCGCCGCGGCCCTGGACTTTGTAGTTGGATAGATTGCTTCTCTTGCCAAAGCCGTTGGCCATCAAAATTAATAGTTGACCGATTTTACTGATGGTTGAATCAACCACATCCAAACTGACGACTTGGTCATTGCCTTTTAATCTAATGCCTCGGACGCCAGAAGCGGCTCGACCCATGGCCCTGACCTGACTTTCTCTAAACCTAATTGCTTGCCCGCCTGAACTGACTAACATAATTTCATCTTTGCCCGTTGACGGTTTAACCCATTCAAGTTCATCGTTCTTTTTCAATCTAATAGCAATTAAGCCTGAGCGTCTAATGTTGTCAAAGTCAGATAGTTCAACTTTTTTTATGTTACCTTTGGCCGTTGCCATGACTAAAAATTTGTAATCGCCTAGCTCGCTTAAAGGTAAAGCTGAAGAAATTTTTTCATCCGGAGCTAATTGTAAGAAATTAACAATTGCTTGGCCTTTGGCGGTTCTTGAACCTTTAGGAATATCATAAGCTTTAAGTTGGAACACTCGGCCTTTGGTAGTGAAAAATAAAATGTCAGAATGAGTGGTAGTGGTAAAGAATTGCTCAACAATGTCTTCTTCCTTGGTGGTTAAGCCAGCCACACCTTTGCCGCCGCGGCCTTGAGTTTTGAAAGTCTCTGGCGGTAACCGTTTAATATAGCCGTCTTTGGTAATGGTAATAATTGTATCTTCGTCCGGAATCAAATCTTCAGTTGTAAAGTCTTTGGCACCGTGAGCTACAATTTGAGTTCTTCTCTCATCGCCGTATTTTTCTCTAATCTCCCCTAGCTCTTTTTTAATAATATTTAAAATTTTACTGGCCGATTTAAGGATTGATTCCAAGTCTTTTATCAATTCCAGCTTTTCTTTTAGCTCCTGCTCAATCTTTAATCTTTCCAAGTTAGCCAATTGTTGTAATCGCATTTCCAATATTGCTACGGCCTGTCTCTCGCTTAGCTTGAACTTCTTAATCAAATTGATTTTTGCGATATCTTTATCTTTGGATTGCTTAATGGTTTTGATTATCTCATCAATTTTTGCCAAAGCCATTTTTAAACCTTCTAAAATATGAGCTCGGTCTTTAGCTTTGTTCAAATCATATTCAGTTCTGGCGCGAATGACTTTTTGTCGATGTTTTAGATACTCTTCTAAAATCATTTTCAAAGTCAAAACTCGCGGCTGAATGCCGTCAATTAAAGCCAGCATGTTGGAATGAAAAGTTGTTTGCAATTCAGTTAGTTTGAATAATGAATTCAAAACCTTTTTCGGATAAGCATCCTTTTTTAACTCAATGACAACTCTTACTCCCTCTTTTGAAGATTCGTCTCGCAAATCCTTGATGCCGTCAAGTCTTTTGTCTTTAACCAGTTCGGCAATTTTTTCCAAAAGGGTAGCTTTGTTAATTTGGTAAGGAACTTCCGAAACGATAATTTTAAAACTATCACCTTTACCTTCAACAATTTCCGCTTTGGCGCGCAAAACTACTCCGCCCTTACCGGTAGCATACATTTGTTTAATTGCACTATTGTCAAAAATAATGCCGCCGGTTGGAAAATCTGGTCCTTTAACAAAATTCATCAAATCATCAACATTAGCATCAGGGTGGTCAATCAAATAAGTAGTAGCATCAATTACCTCGGTTAAATTATGGGGAGCAATATTGGTTGCCATGCCAACGGCAATACCCATGGTGCCGTTAATTAAAAGATTTGGCAGCTTAGCCGGCAGTAAATTTGGCTCCTTGTGGGAACCGTCGTAGTTAGGAATAAAATCAACCGTTTCTTTTTCAATATCTGATAAAAGTTCTTCGGAAATATTAGCCAATTTAGCTTCAGTATAACGCATGGCTGCCGCACCATCGCCGTCCATTGAGCCGAAGTTACCTTGACCTTTAATCAAAGGATAGCGCAAAGAAAAATCTTGGGCCATTCTAACCATGGAATCATAAACGGCCGCATCACCATGCGGATGATATTTGCCTAACACTTCACCAACGACGGTAGCTGATTTTCGGAATTTTGCTCCAGGCTTTAAACCAATATTCCACATGGCATACAAAATCCGGCGGTGAACTGGTTTTAAACCGTCACGCACATCCGGCAAAGCCCGGGCAATAATTACAGACATGGCATAATCCAAATAAGACTCCTGCATTTCTTCAACAATTGGCCGTTTAACCAATTTGCCGATCCCTACTTTTTCGTTTGGAATCTCCAATTGTTGTGGTTTTGCCGCTTCGGGCTTAGGCGTATTTTTTGGATTTAGTTTTTTGGCTTTCTTGTTAATTTTTGGCATATCCTAAAATAGTTTATTTATTGAATTTAAAGGTTTGGACCATTAAATTCGTTGAGGTATTATTAATAAAATCAAATATGACTAAAAAATAATCATCTTTTTGCCAGTAATTTTTAACTCCAGAGAGTTGGGAAAAATCGGACAGCAGGTCATATTTTTTAATCTTTACTGTTTTATCAGTTTCCGTGTTTTTAAAACTGACAATCAAATTTTTGCTATCATTATCAGTTGGTTGGGCTATTGTTAATTCGGCCGGATATTTAATTATAAAATTGTTTTTGGTATTAGAATATATTTGCCAGTCGGCAGTTTCATTAGCTAATAATTTATCTTTTATCGTTGTAACTTGATCAGCCGTTAGTTCCGTTGTACTGGTTGGTGCCAATTGGTTAAGCCCTTGTTTGGTTTTATCCAAAATTAGTTTGGTATTATTTGAAAAATCAGCTAGGTCTTTGGCTAATGAATTCCAATTGGCATCTGAAGCTGGTTGTTGAACAATATTTAATACGTCTTTTAAGGAAAACAACCAAATGGAAATTACGGCCAACATTAAAATAATGATTGAAACTAAAAAAATTGATTTTCTGGTTTCTTCTGGCAGATTCTCAATTTTAAATGGTTCTTTTTTTTTCACAAAGGGATTATCTAGATTTTCCAATCTCTTTTTAAAAAACATATTTTATGGTTGCATGATAACCACTTGCATATTATCGTTGGGCAAATCCTTTTTGGTGATTTTTAGCTTGTTGATTTTTTCTTTAGGGCAAACACCAATTTCTTTACAAAATGAATTAACGTTATCCAACTTATTTTTAACTTTTAACTCCGGCAAATCATAATGCATCGGGATAACTAAACGTGGTTCAACCTGACTAATTATTTCCGTTGCTTTCTTCGCATTAATAGTATAAACGCCACCGACTGGAATCATTAGTATATCTACCCCCTCTAATTTTTCCACTTGTTCGTCTGTTAAAGTATGGCCCAAATCACCCAAATGGGCCAAGCTAATGCCATCAATTTCAATTCGATAAATAATATTTTTACCCTGATCCTTGCCCTCATTAGCATCATGATAAGAATTAATACCATAAATAAAAATATTTTTTACTTCATACTCCCCTGGTTGATCAATAATAAAAGGTTGGTCGGTGTTAAGGCCTTTGACTCCTTCTAAATTATTATGATCATAATGTTGGTGACTGATAGTTACCACATCAGTGGCTAATCGTGGCAATTTTAGGCCTAAAGTTTTATCAAACGGATCGGTAACCAAAACGCAATTTTGGCCTTCTAATTTAAAGCAAGATTGTCCAAACCAAGTAATAATCATAAATATAATGCTAATTAATAATAATTTATATGTTTACCTGCTACTCAGGCAGGAATGCTGTTAAAAATAAACATAAAATGCGAATTTTTCAGCCATTATATTCGTATCATTCGCATCAATTCGCCCACCTGCCATAATATTTTTACCAAATTTTTAAGTCAGTAAAATCAAAATTTATCTGCAGATAATTTAGGCAGTTATTGGCTGGTAGATGTATTCGCATTATGTTATTTTGTTACTTTTATTTTAGCAAATTATTCATAAATTGGCAAGAAAAAATGCCATAAAATTATGGCTAATTTAAGCCAAAATTATTGGTTATTTAAGAGCCTAATCAAAATCAATATCTTCTAGTTGGTTTTGGGGTTTTTTTGTATTTGGAGTAAGCTTTGAAGTTTGGTTTAGTTGCTGGCTGGGTAAAGGATTTTGAGTTTTATTTTCAATCGGTCTGTTGGTTTGTTGGTCGGATTCCGAGGCAAAATCACTCTCATTTTGGCTTAATCTGGAAAGTTGCTTAAGTAATTCATCGCTAAGATCAGCTTCTTTAATCTTTGCTGCCGCTAAAATTGGATTAGAAATTTTGGTCGCATTTTGTCCGGCCACACCGCGAATATCATCAGTAACAAAATTTACTGCCCGCTGGGTTGGACCTTTGGATTCTGGGGCTGGTTTGGCTGTATTATCACTTTTATTACCACTGATGCTGTAACTATCAACAACGGCATCAAAAACTTTTTTATCAGCGGCGGAAAAATAAACTTTTTTACCAGAAGCATCCTTGAATCCATATTTTTTTAAATTATAGCTATGCTCCTTAAGCCGCCGGACTTGTTTATAGCTTAAACCTTTGGAATATTTAGATAATTTAGATACGGCATCACCAACAGCTCTTCTCGTTTCACCAAGTTCTGAATCGCCAAAAAATCGCAGTCGGTGCTCCCGCCGCATTTGGCGTAAATCTTTGGTCAGCCCTGGTTTTTGGCTTACTTTATTTGGGCTACCGGAGCGAAAAAGTGCTCCAGTTCCTGATTTTGTAACTCCAGTATGACCTTGTAATCTGTTAGTTGCCATATTTTCAGATATCCATTTCAATTACTTCACCCGCTCCTTCTTCCTTAAACAAATCTTCTTTTTTAGGTTGGCGCATTGGTGAAGGTGAATTAGTTGTTTGATTATCTTTATTTAATTTTTGGAGATTATTGACAGCGCTTGTTGTTTTTTGGTTGGGAGTTTTAGTCTCAATCTGACCTAGCAAGCTTCTGGGGTCATGAGCTAAAGGATCTTTGCCCTGAGCCGCTTGCCAAGCTTCGTCAGAAATTATTCGGCGGTTTTCCGCGTCTGCTCGTTTCTTTTTTCTTTTTTTCTCCTCGGCTTCATTTTCAGCTAGCTGCCAGTAAGCGGCCTTGTTGATTGTCAGGGAAGGTGCCTTGGTTTGTTTTAATTTTCCTTGGCTCTGCAGATATTTGAAGGCTTTTATGGCTTGTTGTTTACTGACCATTCTATTGGTTACTGCTCCTCGGACATAGGAATTGGGCGCTTTTAATAGTGTTCTTTTAAAATCTTTAGGAAATAAACTTTTATTAGCCGCTTTGGCAAAAGCTTTTCTGATATTGGCTTGGGTGTATTTTGATGGTAGCGTCGCCATATTAATAGGTAGTAGTTAATTTATTATATTTTACCACAAATTTTGTTAAATTATAAGGACTATTGAACTCCGCACCTTGCAAATACGGTTAATTATTTATTTCATAAATCTGGGTTATATTGATGTAAAAAATGTTTATTACTTCACGCGGTAGGTAACAAAATAACGTCCATAAGGTGTGGGGGTTGATTAATTTTTACAAATATGTTAATATAGGATATACTTTTTTAGTAATTAATAATTTAACTAATTCCACCTCATAATTATGGGTATGAGGGCTTTGGACCAATAAAATCGGCCCAAGGCTAAGCAAAAAATTATGACAAAAAACGAGACTAAAGTTGATCAAAATTCACTAGATAAATCAGTCTCTACCAATCAAACCTCCCAGTTTAGAAAAATGTTAGCTGAGGGGGATTTTATTAAAATACCTAAAGTCGGTGAGATCGTAAAAGGTAAAATAATTGATATCTCCCGTTCTGAAATCCGTTTGGATATTGAAGGTTTAACCACCGGTGTAGTTCGCGGCCGAGAATTTTACGACGAAGCCAGTGAATATTCAAATCTTAAAGTCGGTGATGAAGTAGAAGCCACTGTTATTGAATTAGAGAATGAAAACGGTGAGATGGAACTTTCCTTGCGTTTTGCCGGCCACCAAAAAGTTTGGGGCAATTTGGATGATTTGCAAAGAAGCGGCCAAATTGTTAAAGCGGTCGTTACCGATGCCAACCGCGGTGGTTTAATGGTAAAGGTTGGAAAAATTCCTGGATTTTTACCGGTTTCTCAATTAATGCCTGAACATTATCCTCGGGTTCCTGGCGGCGAAAAAGGCCGGATACTTGAACGGTTAAAGAGTTACGTTGGCAAAGAGTTTGAAGTTAAAGTAATTGATGTTGATGAAGGTGAAGAAAAATTAATCGTTTCCGAAAAAGCCAGCTGGGAAGAAAAGCAAAAAGAAGTCATTGCCAGCTATAAAGTCGGTGATGTAGTTTCCGGTAAAGTTACAGCGGTTACTGATTTTGGGGTCTTTGTTGAATTTGGTGATGATAAATTGGAAGGCTTGGTTCATATTTCTGAATTAGCCTGGCAACGTATTGATAATCCGTCTGACTTTGTAAAAGTCGGTGATGTTATCAAAGCCGAAATCATAAATGTTGAAGGTTCAAAAATATTTTTGTCCATGAAAAAACTTAAAGATGATCCCTGGAAGAATGTGACGGAAAAATATAATGTTGGTCAGGTAGTCAAAGGTAAGGTTTTGAAAGTTAATCCGTTTGGTTTGTTTGTTGAGCTTGATCCAGATATTCATGGTTTGGCTCACGTCTCCGAATTATCTGACAAATCAATTGTTGATCCAAGAGAAATTGCCAAACCCGGTGACATGGTTGATTTCAAAATTCTTTCTTTGGAAGCTGCCAATCATCGTTTAGGCTTAAGCATCAAAGCCCTTAAAGAAAAAAATATCAAACCGGCTGAAAATGTTACTGCTGCGCCTACTGATGAAAAAGGAGCTTTGACTGAATAAATAATCAATAAAAATCAACTTGATAAGATTGTCTAAAACGGGTATAATAGTAAAAGATTTACCCGTTTTAGATTTAAATTTAAACTATGAAGAATTTGACAAAAAATTTCTTAATAATATTTTTAGTTTTTTTGGTTGTGGCCGGTCTTTTTAGCGTTTATCTTAATCCAGAGAAGGCAAAAACTCAGCTGGATATTACGGCGATGGTTGATAAAATTAACCAAGGCCAAATTAAATCAGCGGTCGTGGTTGATAATAATATTACTTTGACTTTGGCCGACAATTCCATCGCTGAGGTGCAAAAAGAACCGACTGAGTCGTTAGGTTCATTGCTGAAAAATTACAATGTTGATCCGGAAAAATTAAAACAAGTTAAAATTACAGTTGGTCAAAATTCAAGTTTAGAATTTTGGTTAGTAACCCTGTTGCCATTTATTATCCCGTTTTTATTTGTGGCCGGTTTTATTTATTTTATGATGCGCCAAGTTCAGGGAGCAAATAGTAAGGCAATGATGTTTGGTCAAAGTAAGGCCAGAGAAGTAGTGCCTCAAGACCAAAAAAATAAAATTACTTTTCGTGATGTAGCTGGCGTTAGAGAGGCCAAAGAAGAATTGACTGAGATTGTTGAATTTTTAAAAAATCCAAAAAAGTTTCTTAATTTAGGCGCCCGAATTCCTAAAGGTGTTTTATTAGTTGGTCCTCCGGGTACCGGTAAAACTTTGTTAGCTAGGGCTGTGGCTGGTGAGGCCAATGTGCCTTTCTTTAGTATTTCCGGTTCGGAATTTGTTGAAATGTTTGTTGGCGTTGGTGCTTCTCGAGTTCGGGATTTATTCCGGAAAGCGAAAAAAAATTCGCCTTGTATTGTTTTTATTGATGAATTGGATGCCGTTGGCCGCCAACGCGGCGCTGGTTTGGGCGGTTCTAATGATGAACGGGAGCAGACTTTGAATCAAATTTTGGTGGAAATGGACGGTTTTGATGTTACGACTAATATTATTGTGATTGCCGCAACCAATCGGCCCGATATTTTGGACCTAGCTTTATTAAGACCAGGGCGTTTTGATCGGCGGGTGGTTTTGGATGCGCCCAATATTGATGACCGCGAAGCAATTTTGCAAGTTCATGCTCGTAAAAAACCATTAGCCAAAGAAGTTAATTTGAGAACCGTTGCCGAACGAACGCCAGGTTTTACCGGGGCCGACTTGAATAATCTTTTGAATGAAGCTGCGATTTTAGCGGCCAGACGAAATAAAACAAAAGTTGATATGTCAGAAGTTTTAGAAAGTATTGAAAAGGTAATTTTAGGTCCGGAAAGAAAAAGTCATTTATTGTCAGAAGTTGAGAAAAAAATTACGGCTTACCATGAAGCTGGTCATGCTTTAGTTGCTCACCAATTGCCTCATTCTGATCCGGTACAAAAAGTTTCAATTGTTTCTCGCGGCCGGGCCGCTGGTTATACTTTGAAGATGCCAATGACTGATAAATATTTTCAGACTAAAGCTGAATTTACCGACGAATTAGCGGTTTTGTTGGCTGGCTTTGTGACGGAAAAAGAAATTTTTAATGATATTTCTACCGGTGCTTCAAATGATCTTAAAGAAGCAACTAAATTAGCCCGTCGTTTGATTATGGAGTTTGGTATGAGTGATGCTTTGGGACCAAGAACTTTTGGCAAGAGAGAGGAACTGATATTTTTAGGTCGGGAGATTACTGAACAGCGTGATTATAGCGAAAAAATCGCCGAATTGATTGACGGCGAAATCAATAAGTTTATTGCCAACGCCGCTAAAACCGCTTCTGATATTATCAAGTCAATGCGGCCTAAGCTAGACGAAATTGCTTTGACTCTTTTAAAGAAAGAAACTTTAGAAAAGGAAGAATTTGAGGCAATCTTTGCCGATAAAAAAGTTGAGAAGAAAGAATCTCAAACAGCTTAAAAATATTTTATATAAATAATATGTACACCTATTGGCAAATTTTTAAACAAGCTTTTAAGATTGCCTGGGAAAATCCCCGAATTTGGTTATTTGGTCTGTTTACTGCGATTTTAGGCAGCGCTGGTGGTTTGGAGCTATTAATGGGTGGTTATGGTTTTGGTGGCCAGGGAATCATTGTTTCCATAGCCCAAGGACTAATTGAAGGTGGTTTGTTCACGGTTGCTGGTTTTCATGGGTTTGTTAAAATTTTGTTTATTCATCCAATTTATCTATTTGTTGCCGTTCTTCTAGCCTTAGTATTTATTGGTATATCAATTTTTGTTTTGTGGTTTTCCTTGGTTTCTCAGTCAGCTTTAATTGGCCAGGCTGTTAGTATTAGCCGGAGCAAACCGTTAACTTGGCGCGCTAGTTTTGAATTAGGTCTAGCCAAGTTTTGGCGCGTGTTTTCCTTAAATCTTGTTGGTCAGGTGATTGTTTGGATTCTGGTTGGCCTAGTTGGTTTAACGGTATTTTTTGATCCAAGCCGTCCAAGTTTAGTCATCGCTACTTTTTTCCTTGAGTCAGTAATTATTGCTGTGGCTTTTATCCTTTTGCTAATCTTATCGTTTATTGTTAAATTCGCCATCTGCGGAGTGGTTTTAAAAGATTGGCAATTGTCTACGGCGATTAAAGAAACATTTAAATTGTTTAAAAATAATTGGTTGCTTGGTATTGAAATTTCTACTGTCTTATTTCTCATTAATTTTATTGTCAGCGCCATAATGCTTTATTTGTTGTCCTGGCTTTTGTTTTTCTTTTTGAAGTTGTATGCTGCTTTCTACTTCGGTCTAGTTTTCATTTTTTTGGTGCTCTTGGCAATATTTTTGATCACCCAAATCATTTTAGTAATTTTTCATTGGTCAACTTGGTCAATTATCTTTGAGCTTTTGTCAACCAAAAAACCAGTCTTGCGTAGTTTTATCTCCAGAGTTTTTTCCAAGGTCTCAAGCCAATAATCGTTTAATCCCATCAATATAAAACCAGCTCCGCTTTTGCGGGGTTGATTTTTTATATCTAACTTGTCAGTAAGCCCAAAAGAAATTATAATTAAAGAGAAGGTAAACTAATTATGCCAAACGACGATCAATTAATTCGAGAAATTTTAGCCAGCAAAAAGCCAAAGATTGCCACTGAAGAAGTTGCTGGCAAATTTGTTGATAAAATGAAAAGCATTGGCGCTAAAGAAAAAGAGCGCGAGGCTCAGGTTAATGCGTCAATGACTGGTTTTCAATACATTGATTTGAAAGGTTTTCCCATTAGCGCTGAAACCATCAGCCTAATTTCCGAAGAGCAATCAAAAGAGTTACAGGCAATCTGTTTTTTTGTCGGTCCAAACGATATTCGGATTGGTGCCGTTGATCCGACCAATGAAAAACTTCAAGGCATAATTGCCAAATTGGCTAAAGAATATCGGGCGGAAGTCGGAGTTTATCTTATTTCTCAAAATAGTTATAATTTTGCTTTTCAGCTTTATCGGACAATCCCTAAAATCAGACGATTTGTCGGCGGTGTTGAGATTACCGAGGATGATATCAAAAAATATGAAAAGGAAATTTTGACTTTCAAAGATTTGGATGAAAAACTAAAAGAGATTTCAATCACTGACATGTTAACCTTGGTTATTGCCGCGGCGATTAAATCACGTTCATCCGATATTCATATTGAAGCCGAAGAAAAAGGGATTAAAGTTAGGTTTAGAATTGATGGTATTTTGCACGATGCGGCTAATTTGGACGTTAAAGTTTGGTCACAAGTGATAGCTAGGATTAAATTAGTTTCTAAGTTGAAAATCAATATTGAAGACCGGCCGCAGGATGGTCGTTTTACTATTTTTATGGCTCACGAAAAAATTGATGTTCGTGTTTCTTGTTTGCCCACTGCTTATGGCGAAAGTGTAGTTATGCGTTTGTTAATGTCTTCAGCTGTCGGCGTAGCCTTTGAAGATTTAGGCCTGCGGGGAAAACCTTTTGAAGCTTTAAGGTTAGAAATTGAAAAACCAAATGGTATGGTAGTAACAACCGGACCGACCGGTTCAGGTAAAACCACTACTTTGTATGCGGTTTTAAATAAACTTAATAACCCGGGAACAAAAATTATCACTATTGAAGACCCGATTGAATACAAATTAGCCGGTATCAACCAAAGCCAGGTTGATTATAGTAAAAGTTATACTTTTGCTAATGGTTTACGGTCAATCTTACGGCAGGATCCGGATATCGTGATGGTTGGTGAAGTCCGGGATTTAGAAACCGCCGAAATTGCGATTAATGCGGCTTTGACTGGTCATTTGGTTATTACCACTTTGCATACTAATGATGCGGCTGGCACTATCCCCCGTTTTCTGTCAATGCAAGTCAAACCCTTTTTGTTAGCGCCAGCGATTAACGCCATGATTGGCCAGCGTTTAGTTAGAAAAATTTGTCAAAATTGTAAACAAGAAACTGAATTGGATAATAAAATAATGTCACGGGTAATGAAAATTTTATCTGAGATTCCCGAGGCGTCCGGTTTTAGAATTTCCAACGAAGAATTGAAAAAACTAAAATTTTACAAAGGTGGCGGCTGTGAACAATGTCAGGGTTTGGGCTATAAAGGCCGAATCGGTATTTTTGAAATTATGACCATGAATAAGGAAGTGGAAAAGTTGATTTTGACTAGCCAGGTTTCGGAGTATGACATGCGGGCTATTGGTATTAAAAATGGCATGATTACTATGATTCAAGACGGGCTATTGAAAGCCATTGATGGCATTACCACTGCCGATGAAGTCTTTCGGGTGGCCAAAGACGTTAGTGCTGAATTATAATTTTTATTACAAAAAAGCCGGTTTGATCCGGTTTTTATTATTGAAAAATATTATAGCGATTTAGAACGGTTATAGTTGGTATAGACCAACAGGATTTTGTTTAGTTATTTTTTTTCGGTAGTTTTTTGGTAATTTTGATCGTTGTCAATTAGTCCTTCAATCAGCTCTCGTAAAAAATCAGCCTTGGAAAGTTTGGTATTTTGAGTTTTGTATTGTAAATAACGTTCAATCCTGGAATTTATCCGCAAAGTGAATTTAATCGTTGGCGATTCTTTGCCATCACTAGTTTCAATTTTTTGCAGAAATTTAGCCAATGTTATCTCCAGGGTTTTTTCGGTGTAATATTCTAAATTCAAAAGATGAGAAGTATTTTTATCTTTTTGCAGCTGAACTAGATTTTTATTAATCAATCGGCCTTTTTGGCAAAGGTAAAGGATTGGTTTATGATAAGCCAAGGCAATGGCAATCAAATAACCGCTTTCCGAAAGGGGTTTGGTGCCTTCAATAATTAATGCATCCATTTGGTTTAGCATTGCCTCTCCAGTTTGTTCAATTCGTTCCAAGTCCTGAGTGGAAAAGCCGGCTAAATTGGGGGCGGCTAAATTACTCATCACTAAAACGCCGGAGTCATTTAAAATATCAATGATTCTCAAAAATGTTTTTTGTAATCTGTCTTCGGCTTGATTGTCGGCGGTAAAATATAAGCGCATAGTTAATTTTGGTGAATAATTTCTCCAGCAATATTTTTATTCATCAATTCCTTAATCCCTTTGTTGTTTTTAGTTTGGGTCAAAACCCACAAAAATTTAGTCAGGGCTGATGGCCAAGTCATGCTATTGATTAATAAAATATTTTTTGGCAAAAACTCTGGGTTAGAAATATTTTTACTCCAAATAACTATTGGTAATCCTGATTTACCTAAAAGTTCAATCAAATCAGTTGGTAAATTTTGGTAAGCTTCGGCATTAACCGCTATTCCTTCACAGCCCTCAATTTGATTTGCGATTTTTTTCAGATTAATTAATGGGCCGACAGTAATAACTTCAACTTTTTCCGCTAAGCTGGTGTAAAATTTGGTTTTTTCTTTGGCCGAACCTGTTTTAGAAAAAGTCCGGATACTAAAATCAATCCGGCCCAGCAAGCTGGGGACATTAATTGGAGTAGCAAAAACATTTAGCGATCCTTCAGTGTTTGATTTGAGCGCCTGATTGGCTTTAATTAAGCGATTACCAAACATTACCGAAACGCCAGCTATTTGGTGGTTAACTGCCTGGTAAGAATTAATTAGGTTAGCTCTGATTTCTGTTTTTTTAACACTGGGTTTGTTTGACTGAACGCCGGTAAAAACTATTGGCTTAGTTAAATTTTGTAGCAAAAAAGACAGAGCGCAGCTGGTATAGAGTAAATTATCAACGCTATGTAAAATTACAAAACCATCGGTTTGGTTAAACCTTTGCTGAATTTCTTTTGCTAATTTTAACCAAATTTTTGGCGTGATATCTGCCGACGGTTGGTTAAAAATCAAAACCGGTTTAACGTCAGCCAAGATATTGAGTTCCGGCATTTGTTCCAGCCAGTCTTGCTGTTTTAGGTTAGTTGACTGGTTGCAAATCATTAAATAAATTTTTTTTCGATCATTATCCATAATGTTTTTAAGCGCCGTCACCAAGTGACAGCCGTCCCTTTTATTTTAAGCCCTTGTTAATAAAAAAACAAGTCTCCTGCCTGGGTTTGTTTGAAGCTTTTATTCGTTAATTTGGACTATCTGGCCAAGCATTTTTTTGCCATTGGGCAAAATCAATTCAAAACTTTCACCGGTTTGTCGGCCCAAGGTTGCTTGGCCAATTGGTGATAAATGAGAAATCTTTCCATTTTTTGGATTAGTATCGGTTGAATCAACAATTTCTAATTCTTTAATTTCACCATTAAGGTTAATCTTAATTTTACTGCCGATACTAATTGTTTTTTGGTCATTCATATTAAAAAGAAAAACCCTTTGTTAGGGTTTTTCTTAAGATATTGGGGGGTGAAAAATAGGAGTAAAAAACTGTGCTTTTTTCAGAAAAGCGATTGGCGCTTAAGGAATTATTTTTTGCCATAAATAAGGCCATGAAATTTTTGCCCCTACTGTTCATTTTTAGCATAATTTTTTCCCAGTTTAGTGTCAATTAGTTTTAGAGGATAAGCTGTGAAAAAAATGGGGACAAGTAATTTTTTAAAGTTAAATATTAAAAAAAGGCTACCTAGGAAACATAGGTAACCGTACTACATTGTACATTACTCCCCAAAGAGGAGCTTCGTTGTGACCTTTGACTGGCCAAAGGGTTTTTCGTATTCGTGCACTTCGGAAATTACCCAAATCTTTATGCATTATAATTTTGACCCTAGGCCGAAAGGTCTTGTTGCTACTGTTTCAGTAAATAAAGGGGGTGCCCAAGATGCTTGGGCAGGAACAACTACTGCTAATTTTCCTCCGTCTGCACCGTGCAGATTTTCCCTTTTGATTCACAAAGCTTTCAGAAAGTTTTTTAATGCCAAACTCCGTAGCTTGGCATACTCTCGCGTAATGGCTAGAGGGAATAAGACCGGAAATATTCCGGTGAGTCACCTGTTAAGGTAACAGCCTGCCGCCTTTGTTAGCGGCTAGATTCATACAGCCATATATTGGCCTCCTGTATGCGCCGCTTCTAGATTTCGCCTAACCTTTGTTCCTCGGGGGTTAGAAGAAGATCGAGAAAGCGGCTGTTGCTTCGTTGCCGGCGCTACCTGTTCGGGCCAGCGTCTCCGCCTTATTTCCATGGCTGCCAAAATCCGGGCTGCCGAGAATCAGGGAAATCATCCCTGGTTGGCCACGAGTGGCCGTCATTGATCCATTCATACTGAGTTTCCTCCATGTCATGTGGCTTGGTCACATTGGCTCGCGTTTCTTAGAATCTGCTAATTTGCTTTGGACGAGGCTCTTTAAGGCGGTTGTTTCCGGATGTACCTGCCGGGCAAGTACATCACTACGGCCTGAGAGTTAGTTACTCGTTTAGAATTGGGCAAATGCAAATCCTGTTCTTTTGATATTCAAGCTTTCTGCAACCTGATAATATTTATATTAGAACACTAGTTTAAATTTAGCAATATCGGGGTGTTAATAAAAAAATAGGGGCGCATTAGCGTCCCTTATAGAGAATTTTGTAAATTTTTAGAATTTAGCTGGAATACATCTTTTCAATTTCTTTTTGAAAATGTTCTTCAATGGTTTTTCGTCGCAGTTTTAGAGTAGGAGTCAGCTCGTCTTTTTCTTGGCAAAATTCACTGGGCAAAATTTTAAATTTTCTAACTTTTTCCCAATCGGCCAACTGCTGATTAATTTTTTCAATTCTTTCTTTAAATAAAGCGTTTAATTTTGGCTCATTAATTAATTGGTCCGGTTCCTTGCTGGTAATACCAATTTGGTTTAAAGCAATTGCTATTTCCTGCCAATCGGGAATAATTAAAGCCACTAAATAGCTGTGTTTATTGCCGCAAACCATTGATTGGTTAATATAACGGTCATTATTTAAAATTAATTCAATTTGTTCTGGCCAAGCAATTTTACCGTTAGAAAAAGAAATCATTTCTTTTTTTCGGCCGATAATCATTAAAAATCCGTCACTGCTTAAAAATCCTAAATCGCCAGTGTGCAGCCAACCTTCAGCATCAATTGCCTCTTTAGTTAGTTCCGGCTTTTGCCAATAGCCAGCCATAACGTTTGGGCCTTTGACTAAAATTTCTTTATCTGGCGCAATTTTAATTTCCACTCCGGGTAATTGTTGGCCAACTGTTCCAAATTTAAAATTGTTTTGCCGATTGACCGTTATTACCGGTGAAGTTTCGGTTAAGCCGTAGCCTTCGGTAATAACAATTCCGAGCCGGGCAAAAAATCTAGCGAGCTTATGGTTTAAAGTCGCGCCGCCAGAAATTGTTAATCGTAGCCTGCCGCCAAAGGTGGCTCTGATTTTATGAAAGACCAAAAAGTCGGCAACTAAATGAGAAATAGTTTTTGGCTGCTGTTTTAAAGCCCAGGTAAAAATTTTGTATTTTATTTTGCTGCCTTTTTTAGTTTTTTCCCAAATCCCGTCATGAACTCGTTCAAAAATCCGCGGAATGGAAACTAAAACTGTCGGTTTAATTTCTTTTAAATTGAGCAGCAGCGTTTTTATGTTTTCGGCATAAGCAATACAGCTGCCGCGGCAAATCAAAGGGGCATAATAGCCAACAGTTCGTTCCAAAACATGGGATAACGGTAAAAAAGAAAGTAAAATATCATGTTCATTAACCGGTACGGCGGTAACCGAAGCTTCGGCATCAAATAAAAAATTGCGGTGAGTTAGCATTACGCCCTTAGGTACGGCTGTGGTGCCGGAAGTATAAATAATGCTGGCAATATCATTGGCTTCGGCCTGAATGGTGATTGATTGATTTGAGTTTTCGCCCAATTCCATTACTGTCTGAAGGCTGACTATTTTTTTATCCAAATCGTGGTGATTATTGGGTTGGTCCAAGTCAATAAAAATAATAGTTTTTAAATGGGGTAAATCTTTGATTATTAGCAGGAGCTTATTAAATTGTTCCTGATTGGAAACCAACAAAATCGAGCTTTGGGAGTCGTTTAAGATATGTTGAATAATTTTTGGTGATAAAGTGGTATGAACCGGTACAGTAATTGCGCCCAAAGTCATAATCGCTAAATCAGCTCTGACCCATTCGGTTCGGTTTTCGCTTAAAATGGCCACGCGATCGCCTTGATTAATCCCCAGTTCTTTCAAACCTTTAGCCATTATATTCACTCTTTTTTGCAGTTGGTCAAAAGTAATATCAATATAGGCGCCGTGGTATTTGAATTTTAAAGCCGGGCGCTTGGCAAATTTTTGTGCTGTTTCAGTAAATTTTTGGGGGATGGTCAGCATGTTAGGTAATTAGGTAACTAGGTAATTAGGTAACTAGGTAGTTAGGTTACCGACTTGGTTAGGGAGATATTTATAATTAAATTTTAAGCTTGTTTATTAAAGAATTCAACATTTTCATTACTTCCAATAAAATACTGCCGACTTCCGAATAGTCAAGATATTTGCCGAAAGGCAATTGTTTTGTTATCTCTAATTGAGCTTCTAGTTCAGCTCCCGACCCAAAAGCATGTAAAAGAAAAACCCGATAGTTCTTTTGGCTGCCTCGAGCCTTGCCCTCAGCAATATTTGAGGGAATTGAAACAGCGGCTCTTCTCATTTGAGCTGATAGACCATAAACTTCCGAAGACGGGAATTTTTCTGTTAGTTTGTATATGGCAATAACCAACTTAATTGATTTTTGCCAGACAATCAAATCTCGATAATTTGTGATTTGCGCCATACTTTTTGGTTAATATTAAGTTTGGCGCTATGTTGATTTGTCAATTTTTTAGTCCCTAATCACCTAATTTCCCAACCTAACTTCCTAATTACCTAATTACCTATTATTACTAAAGATCCGCTCCCCTGGCCTACCCATCGTCCGAGGGCGATAGGTAAGCCACGAAGGCGGATTTAAATTTCAGAGATAAATCTATAGATTGCTTTGTAAATTAGCCAGCGTTTTTGATCTAAAGCAATATTGTGGCTGACGCCGTCAACCCATAAAATCCGTTTATCGTTGGAAGCTAGTTTTTCGTGCAAGTATTGAGCGGAACTAGGATGGACAACGGCATCGGTATTAGAATGGATAATCAAAGTCGGGGCGGTAATATTTTTTAGGCTTGGGATGGTTGTTGTTTTTATAAATCGAAAAAGATTTTTTAAACTGGAAATGGGAATTACCGGATAGACTACTTGTTCCCCCTCGGCATAGGTAAATTTATAATTATTGCCTCTTTTTTTATAATATTTAATAAAAAAGCCGTAAGTGTATACCCGAAGTTTTGCTAATTTTTGCCATTTGATTTTAATTGGTGTACCAATGGAAATTATTCCGGCCAAAGGATTGTTGTGTTTAGTGGCGAGATGAAAAGCTAGGTTGCCGCCAAAAGAACTGCCGATAATAAAAATTTTTTTAGTGCTATTTTTTAAAAATAAATAGGCTTCTTCAACTGATTGTTGCCAATCTTGAATCGTGGTTTTTTCTAAATCTTGGGGGGTAGTGCCGTGGCCGGCAATTTTGGGAGCAAAAACCGTTAAGCCTTTGTCGGCCAAGTATTGGGCTAAGTCGCAGAACTCATACGGCGTACTGGTAAAGCCATGTAATAATAAGACCCCGACTTCATTGCTGCGGGGAAAATAAATTGTTTTATCAGGATTTATAATATTTTTGAATTTAGAAAAATCAACATTTGCAAACGGATCAGATTTGTTAGTACGTTTTTCGATGAATTCCAAAATTTCTGCAACCATATTTTTTGTTTTTGTTTCTGCTTATGAAAAATACGTTAATTTAGCTAAATTGTCAAGAGGATAATAGGAGGATAAGCTGTGTTTATATCAAAAAAAATCGCAAAAAGGCCATAATTTTACCAATCTTGGGTATGGTTTCCTGTTATTTTTTATAGAAATAGGGATTATTTTAGTAGAAAGAAGGTAAAAATGAGTCTTAGCTTTTTTTACCTAAATCCCAGAGTAGATTGAAATAATTTAAATAGCCGCTGACTAAACTTTCATTTTTTATTTCAATAATAGCTGGTGGATTACCAAAAGTTTGTAAAATAATGGTGTCTTCCCAAATATTAAAATTAGAAGGAGTTGAATACTGTTTTGGAATTAAGCTAACCTGCAGTTGATCACCCAATCCTTTTTGGGCTTCTTTTTCTAAATTTTCAACTTTATAACTCACCCATTTCCAAATGATTTTCTTTTTTTTAAGTAAGTTTTCATATTCCGGATAAGTATTACCCATACATTCAAACCAGCGATCACCAACGGCGCCAACCACGTAGCCGGTACTACCCGACTTTACTCTTTTTAGTAGTCCAAGATGATAGGCTTGAAAATCCTCATACCCTTCATAAACGTTAATTTCCTGTTTTTTTTCCACCGCTCCGCTCAAAAACATTTTAGTTCTTGCCATTGTTGGCTTTTCAAAAATTTTTTCCGGCGATCCTTGTTCAGCTATTTCCCCTTTGTCTAAAAAAATAATCCGGTCCGAAATTTCTTGAGCAAATCTCATGTGATGAGTAACCACGATCATGGTTGTCCCCTCCTTGGCTAGTCGTTTTATAATTTTTAAAACTCCAGCGGCCAACTCCGGATCAAGGGCGGCAGTAATTTCATCCAATAAAATTACTTCCGGATTCATCGCTAAAGTCCGAGCAATTGCTACTCTTTGTTTTTGGCCACCGGATAAATTTTGGGGATAGTCATTTATCTTATCTAACAGGTCAACTTTTTCTAGCCATCTTTTAGCTTCGTTGGCAGCTTGTTGTTTGGGCATTTTTTTAACCAATATTAAGGCTTCGGTAATATTTTCCAAAGCGGTTTTGTGAGGCCATAAATTAAATTCCTGGAAAACTACCCCGATTTTTTCTCGCAGTTTATCTTTTTGTGTCTCCTTGGTTAGTTGTTCAACTTTATATTGGTCATCAATTATAATTTGGCCCTGTTCAAAAGGTTCTAGCAAAGCTAAACAGCGCAATAAAGTTGTTTTACCGCCGCCGCTGGGACCGATGATTGAAATTATTTCTCCTTTGTTTATTTCAAAATCAATACCCTCTAAAATTAATTTTGAGTCAAATTTTTTTGATAAATTTTTAACTTTGATTATTGACATAAAATTAATATTTTTTTTCCAATTTTTTCAAAACTAAAGTTAAGGGAATTATAATTATTAGATAAATGCCAGCAATGACTGTATAAATTTCCAAGGGTCGGAAGCTAACACTGATTAAATTTTGCCCGGAGTGCAAAAGTTCATCAACCGAGATTACCGAGCTCAAGGATGTTAATTTTATTGTTTCAACATAACGCCCGGACAAAGGCGGAATAATAAGTTTAGTTGCTTGGGGGACTACAATTCTTCTGATTATTTGAAATTTTGTTAGACCCAAAGTTAAAGAAGCTTCGGTTTGACCTTTGGGTACAGATTGGATTCCAGCCCGAAAAATTTCTGCCGCAAAGCCGGCCAGGTTTAAAGAAAGACCAATTACGGCCGTTGGCAAAGCTGAGATTCGGAAGCCAGTAAAGATTGGTAAAGCGTAATAAAGCCAGACCAAAAGGACTAAAAGTGGCAAGCCAGTAAAAATTTCAATAAAAATAATTGCTGAGTATTTTAAAAGTTTATTTTTTGAAATTTTGGCCAAGGCCAATAAGAACCCAAGAATTGTGCCAAAAATTAAGGAAAAAAAAGTCAGCTCTAAAGTCAGCATTGTTCCGTTCAGGATTGCTGTTTTGTATTCGGCAATGACATTGAAATTCCAAGTGTAATTCATATTAAGATTATTTTGGTAAAGAAGGCGCCTGCGTCAAAGCAGGCGCTTCTTTTATCCGAATTTTATCATTGCGCTAGTAGTTGATAATTTTTCTTTTCGGTAAACCAAGTTGAATTGTATTTTTTAGCCAAGGCATCTAATTCGCCGGTTGATTCCAGATAATTAATACCGTTGGTTAAGAAATTTAATAATTGCTGATCAGCTTGGCGCGTGGCCCAAGAGATTGGTGTGACTGAGTATGGTTCAGCAAATAATTCTCTAACTTCTAAATGGGTTTTGGCATAGCCCTTGGTTACGTCAGCCATAATTAAACCAACATCGGCCTGGCCAGCTGATACGGCTACTAGTGGTGCAGTGTTGTCAGCACTTGATTCCAAAACTAATAACTGAGCTTTGGGCAAATATTTTTTAGCGTAGGTGTCGGCGTATTCACCTTGGATAACGGCGATTTTAATGTCGGCCCGATTTAAGTCTTGAATTTTTTTGAATCGATTGTCCCCTGACTTAACCACGCCATTGTTGCCGGCAAAATAAAATGGTTGGGTAAAAGCAACCGCAGTTGAACGATTAATCATCGGATAAAATCCAGCGACTCCGGCGTCACATTTGCCAGTATTGATGTCAGCAGCAAATCCGCCCCAACTTGATTCAACGTATGCCAGTTTTAGACTGGCATCTTCAGCAATCCTTTTTATCGCGTCAATCAGAAAGCCGGAAAGTTCGCCGGTGTTTGGATCTTTAATTACTGATGGTGGCCAAGTGGCGTAGCAAATGGTCAAGGTATTAGTTTTTAAAATCCTTGCCAAGGTATCTTCTTTTTGGCTGGAAATTGCTGCCGGTAATTTGTTTACCGACCAAAGAGCGATGATGACGGCTAATACTGACAGGACAATTGCCGCCAAACTGATTTTTTTGTTCATACATTCTTTAATTAATTATAAATTTAGCTATGTAAATTCTTAATATTTTTTACTCTTTTTTGAAAATGCAAGTTAGTCTTATATTTTCAAGTGGGAGGCCAAGTTTTATTCAGACTTGGCAAAACTGAGTTAGAGTTCATGGTTTTGATAGTAGAGTAAATCTCTTAAGACTTGCTCGACTATCACCTTTTACAAGAGAACCACTTTTGCGGATCTCTTTAATGATCTGATTGGTAATTTCCGGTGATTTTTCCGAGGCGGCTGCTTGGGCCACAGCTTCAAACAAAGATGTTTTGGCCGTGACTTGCATTATTGCGCTTTTCCAGCCGTCAGACGCACGGACATCAGTGACCAGGTCACTGATGGAAAAAAACCTACCTTCGAGGGCAGCCACTACCTGATCTCCCCTAATAAAAGGATTGACCAGTAAAAACTGTCCTCTAGTCGTTTCCTTAAACGTGCCTGCCTCTGGCACGAAAAGGAAGCGACTGGTTTCCGCCTTCTTCGGCCAAAAGGCTTTAATCATTTTTTCTTCTTTTTGGCCACAAAAGATAAAGGCCAGGCAGGTGACAACCACGACTGTTACTGCAATTGATAGTCCAGTGTGCTTTTTCATGGTAACTCTCCTTGTTTTAGTTTAGGGTTCAATTGTTAAACTTTTAGCTTAACAATTCATTATACTAGATGTTTATAAATTTGTCAATTATATTGAATAAATAATTTGAAGTCATTGACAAATTTTCTAAAATAAGCTAAAATTATAATAATAAAATCGTCAAGATTATCGGCAATTTTATTAAAATAAGCTAAAATATTAATAATATGATCAAAGAATCACTACAAAAATACGGTTTATCCAACAAAGAAGCCGATGTTTATTTGGCGCTTTTGGAGCTTGGTAAGGCTAAAAGTAGAGAAATTGCCACTAAAACTAAACTGCCCCGCTCAACGGTTTATAGTGTGCTGGAATTTTTAGAAAAGAAAGGCCTGGTTTTTTCTTTTGATCAAGGTAAAATTAAAACCTACGTGGCCCAAGATCCAGTGAGGATTGTTTCGGATATTGCCAGCCAGGCTCAAGCTATTAAAACAATTTTTCCGGAATTAAAAGATTTATATCAAGGGGCTAAAACAAAACCGCAAATAAAATATTATCAGGGCGTTTCCGAGTTAAAAGGAATGTATAATGGCATTCTAAAAATAAAAGACTTAAAAAGTTATGATATTGTGGCAGCTGAAGGTTATTGGCTCAAGTTAGATGAAAAATTTTTACAAGATTTTAAAAAACGAAGGGCAGAGGCCGGCATAAAAACCCGATTAATATTGGATAATTCTCAAGCTTCTCTTGAGCGTAAAGCCAATGAAGAAAAAACTAACTCAGAGGTAAAAATTATGCCACCGAGCATGGCTCAATTTAAAATTTCTGCTGGAACTTATATTTTTAAGGATAAAGTAATTTTTATTGCCTATAAAAAAGAATTAATTGCAGTGGAAATAATTTCCGAAGAGATTTCCTCGTTACTAAAAATGATGTTTGAATTTTGCTGGCAATTTTTAGCCAAGTAGGCTAGAATAAAAAAGACTTTTCAATAAATAGAACCCCGTCTAAAACTCAAAATTATTTGATTTAAAAGTTTTGAGCGATGTCGGCAAGAGACTTTTATCCCGCCATATGCTCCTGTAGCTTCCGCCAAAGGCGGATCCGCCTTTGGCCCCTCACCATGCCTCTGAGCCCCTGTAGTTCAAAGGATAGAACAAGAGACTCCTAAGCTCTGGATGGAGGTTCGATTCCTCCCGGGGGCATGGTGAGGGGCCAAAGGACATATAATAAGTTTCCCGACGTAAAATCGGGATCCCAATTCCGCTATAGGCAGACATCGGGACAACTCCTACCAGGAGCGTATGGCGGGGTCTAAGCTCTGGATGGAGGTTAGATTTCCTCCTAAGGGCAAGTAAACAAATATTAATGATAAACTCGCCATTACCCTTGGGCCTATGGTCCAGTGGTACGACGCCACATTCGCATTGTGGAGACGGCAGTTCGATTCTGCCTAGGTCCAGAGGTAATGGCAGGTATAAGAAGTTTTTTATTGATTCACCAAAAATAACCTTTTTTGTCCAAAAAAGGTTATTTTTGTATTTATAAAAAATATTTTACGACTCAATTTTTAGTTTAAATTTAGCCAAAATTTTAATTAACATTTAAATTATATATATTTTTTTGCCAAATTTAAACAAAATTTTAGAGAATTTAAACAAAATATCTAGGTACTAATATTATTCATTATATATTTATCTAATTTTAGGTAAATTTTTGAGTCGTTAAATATTTATGTTAAAATTATCAACAGCTAAACCCTTGACAATATTCTGATTATATAATAGAATAGAAAGGCTCTTTATTGTAATAATCAGGTTTTGCCTCATCAATTTGAGTGTATGCCTGTTTTTTTGACCTTACTCTGGGCTGGTTTTTGTTCTGCCTCTCCAGCTCAGTGCGGGGCGGCTGTCTTCCGCATATTGTAGCACCCACATCTGGTGCTCACATTGGACCTTGCGTCTATTTTTCTGCGGCGGCAGCTCCATTGATCAGGACCCGATCAAGTCATTTCTCTTGGGCAAGCTGAATAAGCTTGTGGCATTGGAGTGATTTGATTCGGGTCCTTTGTCATATTCTCTTAATTTTGCTTGATTTTATTACTTTTTTGACAAGCCTTGAAGTTGATTATATAATACATTCATTATTTAAAGTTATTTAGTATTAATATGGGCTCTTAGCCTGTTCATTATAATTTGAAAATTTAAATATTACCGCATACTAACACCAATGGGCCCTTAGCTCAGTTGGCTAGAGCGCTTCCATGGCATGGAAGAGGCCAAGGGTTCAAATCCCTTAGGGTCCATTGGCGTTGGTAGGCGGTGAAGGGAGTCACCCGAACGTAATATCGGATTTGGACTCACCAAAATATCTATGAGTTACTATGTTTATTTTTTGAAAAGCATAAAGAATAATAAAATCTATACAGGATACACTAAAATAGACCCAATTTTAAGAATTAAACAACACAACCAGGGAACGGATAAATGGACTAAAGAAAATGGTCCATTTTTGTTGTTATATTATGAAAAATATTGTTGTAAAAAAGATGCTATTTTGAGAGAAAAATTTTATAAAACAGGTATTGGCAGAAGAATTCACAATGCAATAATTAGCTCAGTTTCCGCCAAAGGCGGACCCGCCTTTGGCGGGGGCTAGAGCGCTTCCATGGCATGGAAGAGGCCAAGGGTTCTCAGCCAGAGGCTGATGCGCCTTTGGCGCAAAATTCCTTAGGGTCCACCAAAAATAATGTTTCACAAGAAACATTATTTTTGTTTTGGCTATATAATTACTCCCCCTGTTTTAAATTCAGTTACTTGGGGGGGGGGCGGCTTGTAAAACAAAAAAATAGGGTAGAAGTTTTAAGCTTACTACCCCTGTCAACTAATTGTATCATCCATGATCCGTACGGGACGTTGACGCGCCCTTGAGCCGTAGCTCAACTGTTGTTTTCCTTTTTTACCGCCTTTAGCAAGCAGTGTTGATCAGAAATAGATATTGGGAAACGGGGTCCCCGTTGAAGAGAGATAGGCACCGGCTTAACTTATAAAAAGGAGGTTGTGGGAAGTTTTCTGGGGTGAACAACAGCTATTACCGATGGTATTCTAGACAAGGATCGGGGCATCTGCCCTTGTGCTTACCACTTCCGCAGACCAGAAAACTTTTTGCAGATGCTTACGCTCCTATTTTACCAAAAAAATGAAAAATTTAGAATATACAATTAAGTTTTAATTTTTTATCCTAGTCTTTGGTGAAAAATCATAGATAAATTTAAACCAGGTGCGATAGCTATTGGCCAGTTTTTCATCGCGCAAAATAAATAAAGTAACATCATCATCAACCTTTTTTAATTCCAGCCCGGTAAAAGTAACAACATAGTCGCCAAAAATATCAATGGCTGATTCCGTACTGTATTGACTGGGGATAAAACGATATTCACCACCCAAAATTTTAACTGCATCTTGGCCTTTTTCTTTAACTATTTCGTCATAAACATGGTAAAAGGTAATTTTTTTACGCTTAGCTTCTTTGAGAAATTGATCTAAAAAAGTTTTTAAACGCGGATCAAACCAGCCAAGCTTGGCACCGATCATATAAACATCCTGGCCGGTTCTTAAAATATCACGCAAATAATTTTTAAAACCTTCAAGGCCGCGATAGATGTAAGCTTCCTGGGTGTGCTCGCGACTTTCATAGCGCTTTCTTAATTCCGGTAAACTCTGATTTAAATTAATTTCTTTTTCTTTAATTAATTCTAAAAGTTTATCCGGATCAACTGGTGAGTATAAATTTTCATTTTTACTGACAATTGGAAAAATTAATCCTTTGTCAATTAAACGATTAATTGCGTCATAAACATTACGGCGATGAATTTCAGCTTTGGAAGAAATTTGTCCAACGCCGGCTTCTTTTAAATCCAAAAGTGCCTCGTAAATTTTTGCTTCATTAGGTGAGAGACCCAATTCTTGTAAAACTTTTATTGACATAATATTAAAAATTTAATAGGGAATAAGTTGTCCCTATTTTTATTATGCCTGATTGAATGTATTTGTCAAGGTGATAAGTACCACCACATGGTCATATTGGCCACTCGTAAGGTATGTGATACGCTATAAAGTTAAACTAAAGTAGTTTAACAATGTTCTTTACAGCAAACTAGGCGAAATGCCTAAAAATAAGGAAGAATGCTATGTCTACGTATCTGATCCTTCGTCAAATGGGAACCCTAAAAAACTACAATGAAACGAAATCGGAATTTGTTTGCATCCTTGTCATGATTGTTGCTTTTTTCTTGATCATTGCTTGTTTGATGATCTGGGATTGTTGCATAAAAACAACTGTCTCGGTTGATTATTTCATTGAGGCAACTGACGGCCAAGTACGGGAAGTCAGACATAAAACGCGGATAATTGAAGAAAGATTGGCCAATATGCAAAGTAAAGAGAGCTTAAAGGTATTGACAAGAATATCTTGGCACTACGCTCACCAGGCCGAACTCCAGATAGTTTTGCCTGATGGCCAGACAAGAATCCAGAAGCTTAATGCGCCATCACAACCGTTAAATGAATGTTTCATTTTTTTAGCCCCGCTAGAGGGTGAATTGAAAGTTCGTTTAAAGGTAGATGGTAAAAGAAATTTTGTTACTCAATCAGTACTCAGAATTCAAGTTCAATAACCGGGCCTTTGGTCCAAAAGAAAAAGGAGAGCAAGACATGAGTAGGATGAAATTGGAGCAAATGAGAAAAAAGCTTTTGTGGCGCAAACGGATCAGTTTTGTGACAGCTATGGTTACGTCAACTATCGGGATCTTTGCCGTTGGCTATTACCTTTGGGGCGGGGAAACCATGAAAACCAAAGATGGCATTTTGATTATAGTCTGTTTGATTGTTGCAGGCATTGATCATATGCATTATTTCTTCCACGCCCTCAAGTTGTGGCTGCTTGACTGCCTAAAAATGTAAGGTTAAAGCAGATTTAAGCTCATTGCAAAAATTAAGCCGTTTACTAAAAAAGTAAACGGCTTTTTTCTTTTGGGAATTTTAGATAGTTTTTAAAAAAGAGGCGGTATCTTTAGGATTAACTTTAATTTTTTTACATAGCGGCCAAACCAATTCAAATTGTGATTTGATCAATTCAGTAAAATCACGACTGGTTACGGTAAAGCCAAAACTCTCTTGGCGCGAAGAAATAAAAGCGACTTTATCGGCATAGGCCCAAAGACCCATGTTCCAACTCATGCCTTTGGGTGAGAGCCGAATCTCGCGGTGAAATTCTTTACTTACGCCCAAAAAGGGATATTGTTTGAATTTGACGGCTTTGTCCGGCGGCCAAATCGTTCGCAAATAAATTTTTTTACGAATCCTTTTTTTATTATGTTCAGCCAGCCAGTCTTTGCCTAAAACTTCAATCATTTCCGAAATTGGCCAGATGCAAAGTGTCACAATATTTTCATACCATAAAATATCATTAATCGCGCGCCGAATTCCCTCTTGGCCGCTGAAAAATTTTATCTTGGGCTCCAAGTAATTTATTTGTTTTGAAAGCGTGGGAATAATTTCATCCAGTTCTTTTTTTTGTTTCTGTAGATTTTCAATTCTATCTTTAACTAGGAAGGTTAAGTTTTTAGCATCAGTCACTCGAAATAATTTTTTATTATCCTGCGACTGCTCGCTGACCAAACCCAAGCTAATTAAAATTTTTAAATTATCATAAACTGACGGGCGGGGGATATTGAGATTTTCCGCGAGCTGGCGCGCCGATGAAGTTCCGGTTTCGAGCAAACGTAAATAAATGCGGCTGGTGGTGTCGGACAAGTTTAGATTTTTAAGAATGTCTTTAAACATACTTTTTGTCATTCTGAATCCCGCGAAGCGGGATGAAGAATCTCTAATTAATTAAGTGGTTAAATGAGATTCTTCGTCCCGACGTGTCGTCGGGACTCAGAATGACATTTACATTTAGTATCAATCTAGCATAGTTGTCGGTTTTCGTCAACAGATTGACAGTTTTTGATTAAAGTGATAATTTAAAGCGTTTACCGTGGTGGTAAATATAAACGAAACAAACAAGGTCTGAACCTTGAAAATTAAGGAGAATTGCCGTGGAAAAGAAATCGTATTGGAAAGGTTTGTTGGTAGTAGTTTTTATCAGCTTAATGAGCTGTGTTGTGTTTTTCTTGGTGCTATCAAGTATGAAAACTGAGCCATTATTTATCAGGCTGGTTTTAAAAATCGGTTTAGGCTTTTGTGTGACAACAACTTTGGTGGCGGTACTTGGTGGTCCGCTGCTGATTTGGTCTATGAACTCAAAATCAAGAAATTCAGGTTTAGATAAAAAAATCTGAAGAAGGGAGAAACGGTGATGAAATACTTGAACATGGTTGTGATTGCCGCAGTGTTGTTGGTAGTAATGCCGATTTGGGCCGCGGAAAAAATTGAGGTCAAAGACCCGGCCAAACTTATTCCGTCAATTCAAATTGGCGACAAATTGACGCTTAAGCTTTGGGGCTTTGCCCAAGCGGCGTATGTTGAAAGCGCGGTACCAGATGAATTTCAGTGGACGAATTTGCGTTTACTGGGAAATTTGGATGGCCAGCGAATTGGCCTGGGATTTGTTTTCAACTTTGCCGACTTACAGCATCCGAACGGAAATTACGTTCGTGAGTTCTATGGCAAAATTAAGCTCACGGATTCATTGGAGGCAAGGGCTGGCTGGTTGTTAACCTCGGTGGGTAACGGCGAAGCTTTCCCTGGCCCGCCCAAGATTGAAACGGTTTTGTTTCCTCGGAGTCTGGCTTATGGCCAATATGGTACGGGCCTTCAGCTTCGTTGGAATAAAGAACTCTGGTCAGTTGTGGCGGATGTGACCGGTGACACGTCGTTGCCGTTTAGCGATTCTGGCCGATTCAAGAATTTGGAATTTTCCGCTCGGCTTAAACGGTCATTTCGTGGCCAAGATCGGGAAGTGGGTTATTTGGGTACATCATTTCAGTATACCCAGACAGTCAACCGTTTTGGTTTTGATGGCCAGTGGCAGCCGATTAAAGAATTGACGCTGCGCGGCGGTATGTTTTATTCGGACTATGAAAGCCAAAGAAAGAGTAATCGCTTCGGCGGCTTTCTTCTGGCGGCGTATCGGCCCTTGTCTTGGTTTGAATTGCATACCATGGTTGACCAAACCTCGGATTTGTCTAAAGAGTACGAAGAAATTCAAAAGCAGAAAGACAAACAAGGCAACATCACCTACAAAAAGGTGACAATTCAAACATCGGACTTAACCAATGTCTATTGGACCAACGGGATTCGTTTTTTGGGTAAGAATGATCGTTGGTCAGCAACCCTTGATTATGAAATGAATTTGGAAGATACAAAATCAGGTTGGTTGCGGGGTCGGCTCCAAGTTCGGTTTTGAGGCTGTGGATCAATCAGTAAACGCAAAGAAAAGACAGGAAAGAAAAAAAGGAGCAAAACATTATGGAAGAAACAGTAAAACAACGGATTAAGGAGTTGGCTTTGGGCATTATAAATGTTCTGGAGTCAAGTCCCGTGATGCTAGACGTTAAATTTCCCACCAAGGCGATCGCTAGTGCCAGAAAAGATGTTGATAAAGGAAAAGTACATCTGGTGTTAGAATCGCCGATTGAATGGATAAGCCCGACAGTGAAGCTCAAAAAAGAGATTCTGGCCTGGTTGGTTGAAAACACGGCTGAGATTACTAAACCAGACAGGCGTGAGGCAATAATGAGTCTGGCTTTAACTGAAGCGATTTCTATGTCTAATGCTTCAGACCGCCGTTTTACCCGTCGTTTTACTTTTGCCTGTGCGGCGGTCTGTTTATTGCTTTGCGTGATTGTTGGTTTTTTGACAAATTGGGCAAATCACCAAAATCAGTATCAGTGGCAGCAGCAGAAAAAAATTACCCAAGCCATGCGCGAAAAGGTTGAGGCCCAATCAGCCGGAGTGGTGGTGCGTGGATATGACACGGACGGCTGGCTGGTCAACAACAACGACTTTGCCGTCAGGATCAAGGCGGTTGGATTAAAAAGATATTCTGGCGGCCATGAAGTATTTGCCGCTGACAGTACTTTGTCTATCAAAGTACTTCTGCCCGGTGAAATTGAAAGGCGCTGGGTTCAACCAGGCCTTAAGTTCTTTGTTCTTAATATGGCTGGCGGGGAAATCGGTTTGATTATTCCCCAAGATCCATATCAGTATTCACAACCAACATAAGTTGGACTGGATAAAACTAAAAGCGCTTACAGTAATGTGGGCGCTTCTTTTTATACATGAAGGATACAAACATTTGTATTGCAATAAAAAAAGAGCTGATTAGCTTTTTTGCTTTTCAGCTCGGTGTTTTAACTTGGTTACAGCCTTACTATCCGGCCAGTTGAAGCCGATTTATACATCGCTTCAATCAATTCTACGGCTGGCCTGCCTTCACGGCCGTCAATAAGCGGGACGCGGTTGTCTATAATGGCCGCCGCGAAATCCTCAATTTGGAGCTGGTGACCTTTGGTTTTTAAGCTGGCCATTGGGTCGCTTCCGGCTGCTCCGGTTTCGGATTCTTTCTCTTCCATCAATTTTTCAACTTCGGCGTCAACTAGTTGCTTTTTTTGGAAGTTCCAGGTAACGAGTTTGCCATCTTCAATGACGGCGCGGCCACTTGAACCGTAAATTTCCAGTCTCGCTGTTCCGCCGGGCCAAAGGGCAGTACTGGCTTCAATCGTGCCGAAAGCACCGTTGGCAAACTTAAGCTGGGCCGTGATCAAATCTTCCGTTCCCAACTCCCGAAGTTTTTGATGGACGGCGCATTGACTCTGCGCCCAGACTTGTTTTACTTGGCCCATAATCATTCCGAGCAGGTCAATGTAATGGATTCCCTGGTTCATTGCGGCTCCGCCACCATCAAGATTTTTTGTTCCGCGCCAAGCGGCGCCGGTGTAGTATTCTTCGGGGCGATACCATTTGATGTAGGCATTGCCTAAAATGAGTTGACCAAACCGTCCTTCTTGCAGGGCTTGCCAGACAAGCTGAACAGCTTTGGTGTACCGGGTTTGAAAGATACAACCGAGCAAAACGTCAGACGCATCAGCGGCGGTAATCATCCTGTCGATTCTGGCGGTTGTTACCTCCAGCGGTTTTTCGGCCAGAACGTGTTTACCGGCTTTGAGGCAGGTAATCGCAATGTTTTGGCGCAGGCCGGATGGTACACAAAGGCAAACGGCCTGGACAGCAGGGTCTTTTAGCATCTTTCGGTAGTTGCTGTAGGCTTTGACGCCCGGATATGTGGCGGCTAGTTTCCGGGCTCTTTCCAGGATGACATCGGAAACAGCCACCAACTCGGCGTTAGACGATTGGTTGATGGCCGCGGCGTGAACTGGTCCGATATTTCCCACACCAATGATTGCAAATCCAACTTTTTTTAACATAGTCACTGTCCTCCTCTAAAATTGTTGCTGCGGTTGTTGGCTTTCGCTGCCTGGCAATATGTTATTAAATTATGGCCGGTTTGTCAATTTGGGTAACTAATCTTTTGTAAACAAAAAATACCTTAGCTAAGGTATTTTTTTGGCAGTTATTATCTTTTTTGGTCTATTATAATGCAGGAATCGTGGATACATTCAATTTTATTTTTCTGGCAAAAGTCAATTGCTCTTTGACTTTCACTGCCCGGCTGTAACCAAACTTTTTTTATGCCTAATTTTTTTGCTTCTTCTAAAATCGTTTCGGTAATTGGCGGCGGCACAACAAAAATTGCCACATCAATTTTAACTGGTACGACAGTTAAAAGCGGATAGGCTTTAATATTTAAAAGTTCCTTTAAACTGGGATTAATCGGAATGACTTTGAAGCCGGCTTCTTTTAAATCTTTAAAAACTTTGAAACCGTATTTTTCCTGATTGGCACTGGCGCCAATAACAGCATAAGTAAAATTTTTATCAATCATAATCATTTAAGTTAATGATTATATTATAGTGGTTAATTTAAATTTTGACTAATTGACAAAAATAGGTTAAGAAGTTATAGGAAGTTAATGGTGCGTAACTTTACAATTTAATAGTGTCAAGGAAACAATTAAGGCTGAATAAGAGATAGGAGGAACTTGCCATGGCAATGCAAGTACAGAATGATTCAGTTACCGCCAATGGAACAAGCGCTGGTGGTAACGACCATCAGCCAATTGTTTCGTTGGCCGCTGCCAAGCCAATTAGTGCGTTGGCTCAAGCAACTATTTGGGCCGATCAAGAGGAAAAAGCTTTATTGCTTCAGCTAAAAATGGGTGAACAAACCCGTGACCAGCTCATGGCTTGGGCCGTAAAAAGCCAAGATTTTAATCACGATCGGGCAACCTATACTGCCCTTTCTCAGCGTCTTATCAGACATCTGGGTAATTTGGTAGCAAAAGAATCAGCCGTTAAGATTAATGGTAATGTGCCGAGATGGAAAGCAGCAAGAAGTCTGCTGTTAAGCGCTCTGGTTAGTTTTAACCAACAATCGTCAGTCCTGTTACCTTCGGGTAAGGCTTGCCCAAAATCAGGGCGCGGTGGTTTGAGAGTGGCTTCAGCTTCTAAGGACAGTGAGCTTAAATTATTACTTGAAGAAATCGTTCAGGCAGGCCAAGCTGGTATTGATACTCGAATTCTGAAGGCTAAACCCGGTCGGGAACCGCAGTTATTAATCCAAAATTTGCAGTACTTGCGGACAAAAGGTTTGATCCGTAATATTGGCGGAATAACCAAAGCCGGGGCAATTTGGCAAGCAACGCCAGAGGGTCAAAAAAGATCTCAAAGCGATGCTCCAGTTGGATCGGCTATGCCAGAATCGGTTAGTGAGAATACCATCCCGTCAATTACCGAGCCAGGCAGCAACGGAGTATCTGACAAGGCTTCTGAAAAGGTTCCTTTTAAAATCAAGGCTCGCAAAAAGCCTCCCAGAAGACCGAGAGAAGTAAAAGAAAAAGAAGTGCTGTTTGAACCACTACGGCGGAAAAATCCGCTGCCATCAGAACCGCCAGCCCAGACTAAGTCACCAGATATAATGAGCGTGCCTGAGATTGATGAATTAGTTTTAAAGTTCCTCGAAGATTATGACTGGCAACAGACACCAAAAGACTTGGCTGGGGCGCTAAAAACTGAAGGCCGGTTTTACGGTTTAGATGTTTCCCTTTGGGGGAAAGATATGGTTGAAAACAAAATTGTTGTGCCGGCAATACAAAGGTTGGCTGGTTCTAAGAGACTGCGCATTGCTATTGACAAAAACCACTGCCAACCGATTGATCGAGACGTAGAGATATTGCCGCGAGTACCTTTAGTCGCCAAGAAACCGCCGTCAGTTAAATCTGAATGGGTAACAATTTCTGATAAGGAAGCCGCTGATAACCGTCGGGTGCCGGTTGACCCTGAAGAATGGTGTCTGGTGGCACTAGAATTGCTTTCAGCCGCTCCTTCTCAAGGGTTTTCAGTGACTAAGGTTGCTGAAATATTCAAGCACCAAGGCTCAACCAGCTACCGGCCAGACCCAAAACGGAATTTTGAAAAAATCTTAGGCAATTTGGCCGTGGCTTTCAGATCCCTAAAAGAGTGTAACCAAATTATGATCATTAATCCGGATCAAGATCCCTGGCACTATCAGCTTTATTAAGTATTTGACACCTTCCCTAATTGTTATTTGCATCAGCTCACACGTAATTTAGTGTGAGCTCTTTTTTTATTGATTTTATTGGTATTTATTTAACTAGACAACTATTTTTTAAAGCGCTATAATAGTTTTATCGCAAATAAAATTATTAATTTTTTAGTTTAAAAATAAAAATTATGGCAGAATTCACATTTACCGACCAAAACTTTGATCAGGAGGTAATCAAATCAGATGTTGCCGTGCTTGTTGATTTTTGGGCACCTTGGTGTGGCCCTTGTAAAATGCAAGGTCCGATTTTAGACGAAGTGGCTAAAGCTTATGAAGGCAAAAAAATAAAGATTGGCAAACTTAATGTTGACCAAGCGCCGCAATCAGCTTCTCGTTTTCAAATTATGAGTATTCCTACTTTAATGATTTTTAAAGATGGCAAACCAATTGATCAAATGATGGGAGTCCAAGATAAAAATATTTTGCAACAGAAACTTGATAAGTTAATAGGGTAATAATTAATAGCAAAGAGCCGCCCTTTTGGGGCGTCTTTTCGTCTCTTGGTGGGTTTTAATGTCTCAGGAACAATATGACATCATTATAATTGGCGGAGGGCCAGCTGGCTTAACAGCTGGTCTTTATGCGTCTCGTCGGACGTTGAAAGTTTTGGTTTTAACCAAAGATTTAGGCGGCCAAGCGGCCATTACTTATGATGTAGAAAATTATCCCGGTCTTGATTTAATAGATGGTTTTACTTTAATGCAGCGTTTTGCCGATCAGGCCAAAAAGTTTGGTTCCGAAATTCGCTATGGTCAAGTGGAAAGTGTCAAAAAAGAAAAAGATATTTTCGTAGTTACTACTTTGGATAAAAAAACTTTTCGCAGCCGGTCTTTAATTTTAGCCTTTGGTCTTTTGCCGCGAGATTTGAATGCCCCTGGTGAACAAAAGTTTAAAGGCCGTGGTGTTTCTTATTGTGCCACTTGTGATGGCCCGCTTTATAAAAATAAAACCGTAGCGGTGGTTGGCGGCGGTAATGCGGCTTTGGACGCAGCTGAGTACTTAGCGAAATTAGTTTCCAAACTTTATCTAATTCACCGTCGTGATCAATTCCGCGGTGAGGAATTCGTAGTTGAGCGCTTGAAAAAGGATCCAAAGATTGAAATGGTTTTAAGTTCAGAGATTTTAGAAATCAAAGGCAACCAATTTGTTGAATCAATTGTAATTAAAAATAACGGCCACGATAAAACTAAGGAGTTGAAAGTTGATGGTGTATTTGTTGAAATTGGTTACACCGCCAAAACTGAGTTTATTAAAAATTTAGTTAAAATTAATGAGCGCGGTGAAATAATTACCGATAAAGATTCAAATACTTCACAGCCTGGTGTGTTTGGCTGTGGTGATGTGACGGATTGTTCATATAAACAAATCGTAATCTCTGCCGGCGAAGGCGCCAAAGCCGCTTTGCAAGCTTATAAATATCTTTGCCTTTGTGACGGCCAAAAGATTTTACCGGATTGGGAAAGGAAGAAATAACACGGTCAACCGTTAATCGTTTACAGTTCACCGACAAATGTAATCCCGAAAGGGTTATTTTTATGCCCTTCTTTTTCATTTCGTAATCAGTTATAATATCTAGGTTATTAGGTCGTTAGACATTAGATCCTAAAGCCTAATAACCCTGCCTGTCGGCAGGCAGGTTAAAATCTAACAACCTAAACTATGCCATTGCAAGTTTCAAAACGAGCTCAAAAAGTTATTGCTTCACCAATCCGCAAATTTTTGCCTTTGGTCAAACAGGCCGAGAAGAGAGGAATTAAAATTTTTAAGCTTAATGTTGGTGATCCTGATTTGACTCCGCCAGCTCAACTTTTGCAAACCATTAAAAAGTATAATCAACCTAATTTGGGTTATGCACCATCGCCGGGAATTACGGAGCACACCCAGGCTTGGGTGAAATATTATAGTCACTACGGTATCAAAATAAAACCGGAAAATATTATTCCGACTGTTGGTGGCGCTGAAGCGATTTTATTGGCCATGCTGGCCGTGGCTGATGCCGGTGATGAAATTATTGTTTTTGAACCGCTTTATACCAGTTACAAAGGTTTTGCCGCTATGGCCGATATTAAATTGGTACCAGTAACTTTGAAAGTGGAAAATAATTTTCATCTGCCTTCGGAAAAAGAAATTACTAAAAAGATTACTAAAAAAACTAAAGCCATTGTTGTCATCAATCCTAACAATCCAACTGGTACGATTTTGTCTGATCAGGAAATTAAAACCATTATTAAAATTGCTAGAAAGTATCATTTGTTTATCATCTCCGATGAAACCTATCGGGAAATTGTTTTTACGTCAAAACCAAACAGTTTGCTTAAATATCCACTCGCAAAAAATTACGCTATTATTGTTGACAGCGTCTCCAAAAGATTTTCTTGTCCGGGAGCCAGAATCGGCTGCGTGGCTAGTTATAATCAAGAAGTGGTTTGGTCAATTCTAAAGTTTGCCATGATTAGGCTTTCAGTCCCGACCTTGGAACAATATGGCCTGGTTTCATTGCTGAAAAATCCCAAACCTTATACCAAAAAGATTACGGCTGAGTATAAAAAGCGCTGCGATGTTTTAATTTCGGCTTTGCAAAAAATGCCCGGCGTGATTTGTCAAAAACCACAGGGTGCTTTTTATTTAATTGCTAAATTACCCATTGATAATTCAGAGAATTTTATTAAATGGCTTTTGACCAAATTTAACTATCAGAAAAAATCTTTGCTTTTAACGCCAACAGCCGAGTTTTACATTACTCCGAATCAAGGTAGAAATGAAACCAGAATTGCTTATGTTTTAAATACTCAAAAGATTAAGGAGGCAATGGTAGTTTTGCAAAAAGCCTTAGAGCAATATCCGGGCAAAAAATAAAAACGGCTGATGCCGTTTTGGAATATAAATAAACTTTCCCTTAAAGATTTTAAGGTTAAAGTTTTTTGTCTGCAGCCAATTTAAGGCTGCAGATTTTGTTTGATTGAGCGCAGTAGCACTTCGTTTAATTCTTCCATTAGCAGTAAATCATGAATAACAGCTTTAACCTTGGGGTCTTTAGCCTTGGTTACCATTTTTCGGTAGCAGTCTTGGAGCTTTAATTCCGCCGCCAGTGCCTCTTGGGCATGAAGAGATAAAATTTCAGTCATACCTTTTTAATTATTAATGGGGCAAAATTTAGCGTAGCGTTAAAAAAATCATCCGTCAATAAGCCTTTTTTGGCTTATTTTATTAAAAAAAATTGACAATAGCAAAAAAATACGTTAAATTTATATAATTATTTTGGGTTATTAACTGTTTAGTCACAGTTTTTAAAAAATTTTGCCCAGTTTTATCCCAATTTATCCAGGTAGCTAAAAAGAATTATGTTTTATCCTAATTTGCGACACGAAAAGAACTTACGGAGAAAAGGTTTTTTTTATATTGCCGGGTTAGATGAAGTCGGCCGCGGTGCTTGGGCCGGACCAATTGTGGCAGCAGCAGTAATTTTAGATCCCAAATTAAAAATCAAAGGCATTAAAGATTCAAAAAAATTAAGAAGCCCCGACCGCAAAGAAATTTTTGAAAAAATTATTGGTTCGGCTGTTGCTTGGTCAGTTGGTATAGTCAGTCATGAAATTATTGATCAGATTGGAATCAACCAGGCCAATGTTTTGGCAATGCAACAGGCTTTGGAAAAAATTACGCCGCAACCAGATCATTTATTGGTTGATGCGATATCTTTTGATTATAAAAATCTGCCTTTGAAAGCAATAATCAAGGGTGATTATAAAATTACTTCAGTTGCTGCCGCTTCAATCGTGGCTAAAGTTACCCGTGATCAGATTATGGATGACTTAGACGAAATGTATCCGCAGTACGGCTTTAAACAGCACAAAGGTTATGGTACCAATCAGCATCATCAAATGTTGATGAAATATGGCGTTTGCCAAATCCACCGCCGAACCTATCAGCCAATTAAGTATTTAATTAGTTAGCAAATTGGTGTATACTGGTATTAGTTTTAGTTTTTAATAATTAGCTTATGGTTTATATTTCTGGCGGTCGGGAGCTTTTAGATCCTGATCAAATTTTGGCCAAAATTAATATTAAAACCGGCGATCAGATTGCGGATTTAGGTTGCGGCGGGGCTGGTCATTTTATTGCTCCTTTGGCCCGTTTAGTTGGTGACCAAACTAAAATTTATGCCGTTGATATTATGAAAACGGTTTTAAGAGCAATTACCAGCAAAGCCCGGCTGGAAGGGATAAATAATATCCGGCCGATTTGGTCAGATCTAGAAAATGTTGGTGCGACCAATATTACACCTGACAGTTTGGATGCGGCGGTATTGGTTAATGTCTTGTCTTTATCAAAAAAAAGAGAAAATATTTTGAAAGAGGCCTTGCGTTTATTAAAAAAAGGTGGTAAATTGTTAATCGTTGATTGGAATAAAGTACCTACGACCTTTGGTCCGCCGCTAGAGCAAAGGGTCAAAGATGAAGAAGTAAAAGAAATCGCTAGCCGCTTAAATTATAAATTCGATCAAGAGTTTGCCGCTGGTAAATATCACTTCGGTTTAATTTTAATAAAATAATGAATTATCTTAAAAGTTTTTTCAACTTAAGCCATCTATTTAATCTAAGGCCGCAAGCCATGACCAATTCAGCGGTTATTACTTTAGCGGTCGTTTTTGGTCTTTTAATAATTTTAAGCTTGGCCGCTTGGTTGTATATCAATAAAACTAAGGATGGTTTGAAACTAAAGGGTTTGCGTCGGCTGTTTCATCTGTTTTTATCAATGGGCATTTCTGGATTTATTTATTTATTTTTTGCCTGGCAGGGAGTAGCCATTTTAGCCTCGCGGTTTTGGCTATTGATTTGGGCAATAGTTTTAGTTATTTGGTTATTGTTTATTGTTAAATATTTATTCAAGGAAGTACCAAAGTTACGTTCAGAAATTGAAGAAAAAAGAAAGTTTGCCAAATATCTTCCTTAGTTAATTAAAAAAATTGAGCCAATCAACTTAGCGCCTGTTTGGCGCTTTTTGTTTTACAGAGTCATTTCGAGGTCGCCTTAAGTGAGATTGAGAGGCGACCGAGAAATCCCATCATAGTTAACAATATGAAACCAAAAATATTTTATATCTATATTATGATGAATAAATGGAACACTACTTCCTAATTTTAAAGATTTAGCAAAAGATTGGGTATGATGAGATTTCTCCCCCTAATAATTCAATTAATAAGCTCGGGGTCGAAATGACAAAAAAATAAATAGTTATGTTAAATCCAAATCAGCGAAAACAACTTGGTAAAATTGGCGAAGAGATTGCTGCTAAATATTTGCAGCAGAAAGGTTATAAAGTTATGGCCAGGAATTTTTCGGTTCGGGAAGGTGAAATTGATTTGATTTGTGCCAAATCGGGAGTAACGGTTTTTGTGGAAGTAAAAACGCGGACTAACCAAAACTTTGGTTATCCGGAAGCAGCAGTAGGTAAAAGAAAAATTGAGCGGTTAATTTTAGCCGGGCAGAATTATTTTTTAGGCCAAAACCAAGCCAGTCAATGGCAAATTGATGTAATCAGCCTGTTTTTAGGCGGTCAAAACCAAATTTTGGAAATTAAGCATTTTGAAAATATTAGTATTGACAGCTATTGTTTTTAGTTCTATAATTAAAGTACTTCGGATTAAGTTGGTAATGGTAGCCTATGGCTGCCACTTTTTTTTAGCCGATACTAATTAATATTTAATTATGAATATCTAAAACATATGGATCAGTCATCAATCTCAGACGCAATTAAACAAATTTGTCAGGAAAAAGGTTTGCCGGTTGAATCGGTAGTGCAAACTGTTGAAGCCGCTTTGGCGGCTGCTTTTCGCAAAGACTTTGGCGAAAAGAATCAAAATATTAAAGTTGAGTTTGACTTAAACACCGGTAAGTCAAAAGTTTTTGACGTAAAAACAGTCGTTGAAGATATGCCCGAAGAATTGTTGGCTGAAGGTACAGAAATTATGCCGCTAGAACCAAAACCAGTTGCGGCGGCTGAAGGGGAAGTAACCGAGGAAGTTCGGCGCTTTAATCCAAAAACTGAAATTCAATTAAGTGATGCCAAAAAAATCAAAAAAGATTACGAAGTCGGTGATGAGATAAAGACCCCTTTAGAAGTGCCGGGTGAATTCGGCCGCATGGCGGCCCAAACTGCCAAACAAGTGATTATCCAAAAGCTGCGCGAAACCGAACGCGAAACTGTTTACCAAGAATTTAAAGGCAAGGAAGGTGAAATTATCGTTGGTACCATTCAGCGCCGCGAAGGCAATTTAGTTTTAATTGATTTAGGAAAAACTACGGCTTTATTGCCGCCCGAAGAACAAATTCGCAGCGAGAACTATACTCCCGGCGGCCACCTCAAGGTTTATATTATGTCAGTTAACATTACCACCAAGGGTCCAGAAATTATTGTTTCTCGTTCTCATCCCGAAATTGTCAAAAAACTTTTTTCTTTGGAAATTCCGGAAATTGCCAACGGTGTGGTTCAAATTAAATCCATTGCTCGAGAAGCCGGTTCGCGTTCTAAAATCGCGGTTTTTACTGATCAAGAAAATATTGATCCGATTGGTTCTTGTATTGGCCAACGGGGGGCGCGCATTCAAACTATCATTACCGAGCTTAAGGGTGAAAAGGTTGACATCATCAAATACAGCGATGATCCCAAAGAATTTATTGCCAATGCTTTGTCGCCAGCCAAAATTTTAAACATTGATATTAATGATGAACAAAAAACTGCCACTGCTTACGTGGCCGAAGATCAGTTATCTTTAGCCATTGGCCGCGCCGGTCAGAATGTCAGACTAGCTGCTCGTTTAACCGGCTGGAAAATTGATATAGTTTCGGAAAGTGGCAAAAAGGTTGATGAAGAAAGTGCCGCTGAATTATTAAAAGATGAAATCGAAGAAGTGACTGAAGCCAAACCGGTATCAGAAACTGCTACCGAAGAAAAGCCAAAGAAAAAATCAGTGAAGAAAGAAAAAGTTGAGAAAAAAGAAAAAAAGACTGAAAAGAAAACTAAAGTTAAAAAAGAGAAAAAGTCGGAATAGTTTTAGGATTCCCCTCTTAAGATAAGAGGGGTTAGGGGAGTTATGAAGTTATGCAAAAAGCCATAACCCCCTCTAACTCCCCCTTAGCTTAAGGGGGAGGACACTAAAATTAAGCTTTTGAAAAAGATATGGTTTCTATTCGAAAAGCAAAAGTCAAAGATTTGGATTTGGTTTCTGCCATGGCGGTTAATTTGCTTAAATACCACAGCCAGTTTGATACTTATTATAGACCGGCAAAGAATGCTAAGGGTGCCTATCATAAACTCTTTAGATCAGCAATCTTTTCTCGAAGAAAGATTTTATTAGTTGCTGAAATTGACAGTGAAATAATTGGTTTTGTCATGGCTTTAGTTAGAAGAAAACCGCCGGTCTTTGCAATTAAAGACTATGGCTTTATTACCGATATATTTATTGTCAACGAGTATAGAAATCAAGGAATTGCCGGTCTTTTTCTGCAAGAATTGTTTAAATGGTTTAAAAAGAATAGAATAAAAAATATTGAGCTTTTAGCTCACGTCAAAAATGATATTGGCCAAAAGTTCTGGTCCAAATATAAATTTAAAGATTTTTTGGTCAGCAAGAGAATAAAAATTTAGTAATTTTATTTATGTAAGCCGTAGGTGAGATAATAAAGTCCGTAACCTCACCCCACCCTCTCCGTTTTCGGAGAGGGAGTCCTAAAACTAAGCTTTTGTTTCAGCCCCTAATTTCCTAATTTCCTAACAACCTAACTTACTAATAACCTAATCAAACATCTATGAATCAGCTCGTACTTTGGGTAATTGCCAGCGCCGTTCTCGGTTTAGCCGTAGCGGTTTGGCTTGCTTACCAAGTGACCAAAAAACCCGTGCTTAACGAAAAAGCCAAGGAAATTTCTCAATATATTCATGAGGGAGCCATGGCTTATTTGACTAAACAATATCAAGTCTTGGCAATTTTTATTATCGTGGTTGCTTTATTAATTGCGTTTGTTCCCGGCTTAAGTTGGAAAACCGCTTTGATGTTTGTTTTTGGTTCGGTTATTTCTATCGCCTCGGGTAACATCGGTATGCAAATTGCCACCCGAGCCAATGCTAGAACCGCTGAAGCGGTTAATGATGGTGTCACCAAAGGTTTGCGGATGGCATTTTTTGCCGGTAGTGTTAGCGGTTTGGCTGTTGTCAGCCTGGGTTTATTAGGTGTGACTTTTTCTTATTTATTATTTCATGATGTTGACGTCCTGTTTGGTTTTGCTTTTGGCGCTTCCTCGGTGGCTTTATTTGCCAGAGTCGGCGGTGGTATTTATACCAAAGCGGCTGACGTTGGTGCGGACTTAGTCGGTAAAGTTGAAGCCGGTATTCCTGAAGATGATCCGAGAAATCCGGCCGTCATTGCCGATAATGTTGGTGATAATGTTGGTGATACTGCTGGCATGGGTGCGGATTTATATGAAACTTATGTTGATGCCATAATTTCAGCTATGGCTTTGGGCGCGGTCAGTATTACTACTTTTGGCAGTAACGCCTTGTATGTTCCGTTGCTTTTAGCGGCCGTTGGCATTATTGGTACTTTAGTTGGTAATTTAGTTATCAAATTTTTTAATCATCCCAAACCACATGTGATTATGAATGCGGCTATTGCCGTTGCCAATATTGCTACCACTCTTTTAGCTATCCCGATAATTTACTTTTTGCTGCCTGGCAGCTTTGGTGTTTTTTGGGCAATGTTAGCCGGGCTTTTGGCCGGAGTAATTATTTCTTTTGCCACTGATTACTTTACCTCTTATCGCTATAAACCCGTGCAAGGTATTGCTAAGTCAACTGAAACTGGTCCGGCAACTGCTATTATCAACGGTTTGGCCGTTGGTATGATTAGCACCACTGTGCCAGTTTTGGCAGTTTCAGCCGCAACTTTGATTGCTTATTATTTTGGTGGTCTATTCGGTATTGGTATGGCCGCAGTTGGCATGTTGGCTTCCTTGGGAATTACTTTAGCCACTGATACTTATGGTCCGATTTCGGATAATGCTGCCGGTATTGCTGAAATGGCCGGTATGGGCCAAGAGACTCGTGAGCGCGCTGAGGCTTTGGATGCGATTGGCAATTCCACTGCTGCCATTGGTAAAGGTTTTTCCGTTTCAGCCGCGGCTTTAATCGCTTTAGTTTTATTAATTAGTTTTTCCCGAATTGTTGGTTTGGATAATGTTAATTTATTGGATGCCAAAGTAATTGTCGGTATGTTTATTGGTGGTTTGTTGCCGTTTGTTTTTGCCGCTTTAACCATGAAGTCAGTTGGCAAAGCCGCAATGCAAATGGTGCAGGAAGTTCGCCGCCAGTTTAAAGAAATTCCTGGCTTACTGGAAGGTACAGCCAAACCTGACCACAAACGCTGCGTGGCAATTTCCACCCAAGCCGCAATTAAAGAAATGATTTTACCCGGCGCTTTGGCAATTGTTTTACCCATTGCCGTTGGTTTTGGTTTGGGCGCATCGGCTTTGGCAGGCTTTTTAGCTTCTTCTTTGGTGGTTGGCTTTTTAATGGCTATATTTATGGCTAATGCTGGTGGCGCTTGGGACAATGCCAAGAAATATATTGAAGCCGGTAACTTGGGTGGCAAAGGTTCAGCCGCTCACAAAGCGGCGGTTATTGGTGATACGGTCGGCGATCCGTTTAAAGACACTTCCGGCCCCAGCGTTAATATTTTAATTAAAGTTGTTGCCACTGCTTCAATTGTTATTGCACCGCTCTTGCTATTGATGTAAAACAATCTATAATATTTTATTATAAAGCCGGTTGCCTGAAGCAATCGGCTTTTTGGTTACAATTATTGACTAAATCATTTTGTTTTGTTAAACTATATAAACGTTTTAATTATTTATAATTTTATTTTTTATGAAAGTTGAAGTAAAAAAATTACCTCGAGGCCAAGCTGAATTAACAATTGAAATAACAGTTGCCGAATATCAACCTTTTTTGAATCAGGCTGTTAAAGCAATCTCGGAAGCGATAAAGATTCCTGGTTTTCGGCCGGGCAAAGCTGGCTTTGATGTTATTAAGAAAAAAGTCGGTGAAGCTGAAATTTGGCAAGAGGCTTTGGAAGGGGCAGTGAAAAAAACTTTTTTGAAAGCCATTGATGAAAATAAATTAGTCAGTGTTGGTTCACCTCAAATTGAGGTAATTAAATTAGCGCCGGGAAATGACGTAGTTTACAAAGCAACGGTCAGTTTATTTCCCCAAGTTAAAATCGGTGATTACTCAAAAATTAAAATCAGTAAAAAACCAATTGAAGTTAATCCGGAAAAAGTAAAAAAGACTTTGGCTGATTTGCAAAAAATGCGCGCCAAAGAATCTTTAGTAAACCGAGCAGTCAAAAAAGGTGATAAAGTTGAAATTGATTTTGAAACTTTTTTGGATAAAATCCCGGTTGATAATGGCAAAAGCCAAAATTTCGCCTTGGTCATTGGTGAAAATACTTTTATTCCCGGATTTGAAGATCAGCTTATCGGTTTAAGCAAAGATGAAACTAAAAATTTCCAATTAACTTTTCCCGAAAAGTATCATCAAAAAAATTTAGCCGGTAAATTGGTTGATTTCAAAGTCAAAATGAATTCAGTTTACAATTTGGAATTGCCTGAACTTAACGACGCCTTTGCCAACGATTTAGGCGGCTTTAAGGACATGAAAGAACTTGAAGAAAAAATTGGTGACAACTTAAAATTGGAAGAAAAAAATAATGAAGCAATGAGACAGGAAGAAGAAATTTTGGATAAAATAATTTCTGCCAGTCAGTTTGAAGATATTCCGGATTTATTAGTCAGTTCGGAAGCTAAAAAAATGTTGGAAGAATTGGAACATAATGTCAGTCATCAAGGTTTGAGTTTTGCTGATTATCTTCAGCATTTGAATAAAACTAAAGATCAGCTGCTTTTAGATTTTGCCCCGCAGGCAATTAAGCGCGTTAAAAGCGCTTTGCTAATTAAAGAAATTAAAGCCAAAGAAAAAATTTCGGCTTCCGAAAAAGAGATTGATGAAGAATTAGAAAAAATCCGGCAAACTTATGGTAAATCGGCTGAGATTGAAGAAATGTTAAAACAAGTGGCTTATCGTGAATATTTGGGCAATATCATTGCGGCTAGAAAAGTTATTGAGCATCTCCAGTCAGTAATGGTAAAATAAAAAAAGATCCACGCTCAAAATTGGTGGCAATGGATCTGCGAGGCAAAGGTCTGGTTGATTGGCAAAAAGGGAAAAAGTCATTTTTAACTCATTTCAAATCCGACATTTTGCCAGTTTTAGTTTTTGAGTTTAGCCCAACCGTTGGTTTAGACGTTGCCAGCCAAGAGTTGTTCTTATTAGTACCCGGATACGAAACGCAACTCGCGCTGATTTCAAGAGTTTAGCTAAGCTCTGTACACGGGGCGTTTGCCTGAAGTCAGTTGGTTTTCTTTGGAAAATTTTCATAATCACATCTCCTGTTCTGTATTTAGCTGCGGCTATATTCATAATAGTATTAAATGAAATCATAAGCAAATTTGAAATTTATGCTTATTGCCATTGTTTCAGATTCCCACGACAACATTCCAAACATTGAAAAATTTTTGGCTTGGGTTAATAAAAATAAAATTGAACTGATTATTCATTGCGGCGATTTGGCAGCACCCACGATTATTACTGAAGTATTAGATCCTAATTTCAATGGCCCAATTCATTTTATCCATGGTAACGTAGCAGACCGTGAGTTAAGCGAACAATTTGCCAAAGAATCAAAACATGCAATTTGTCACGGCGATTTGGGTAAATTGAAAATTGATGGAAAAAAAATTGTTTTTTGTCATTATCCCAAACAGGCCGAAGAGCTAGCCAAAACCGGTAAATATGATTTGGTTTTTTACGGTCATAACCATACGCCTTGGGAAAAACAAATTGGTCAAACGCGCTTGTTAAATCCCGGTACTCTGGCTGGCATGTTTAACAAAGCGACTTTTGCTGTTTACGATACCAAGACTGCCAAAGCGCAATTAATTTTATTAGAAAAGATTTAATATGGAACCAAAATTATTTGTTGCCACTAAGGCTTTCATAAGTTATCAAGGCAAAATTTTGATTTTGCGAGAGTCAAAAAAATATCATGATGGTTCAAATCAAGGTAAGTATGACGTCGTCGGCGGCCGGATTAAACCTGGCCAGAATTTTAAAGACAGCCTGCTTCGAGAGATTAAAGAAGAAACCGGCCTAGATGTTGTTATTGGCAAACCATTTTTTGTTAATGAATGGCGACCAGTAGTTGATAATAAACCGTGGCAAATCGTTGGAATATTTTTTAATTGTGAAGCCAAATCTCAACAAATTACTTTAAGCCAAGATCATGATGACTATTTATGGGTTGATCCAAAAGATTACAAGGATTATAATATTATAGAGAATCTTTCCCCTGTTTTTGAGGCTTACTTAAATCAATAAAATTAAAATGAAAAATTTTGTCATAAAATTAGCCAAGCAAGCGGGTGCCGAAATTTATCGGCATTTTAATCATGATTTAATAATCAAGGTTAAATCCAAATCACAAATTGTGACTAAGGCCGATTTAATTTCAGATAAAATCATTGTTGCGGCTTTAAAAAAGAAATTTCCTGCTTTTGATATCTTAAGTGAGGAATCGGGCCAAACAAATTTGAAATCAAAATATCTTTGGGCCGTTGATCCGCTTGATGGTACTACTAATTATTTTATTGGCAGCCCTTTGTTCGCAGTTTCCATCTCTTTATTTTTTGAAGGCAATCCAATTTTAGGCATTGCTTATGCACCGGCAATGAATGAATTATATGTTTCTGAAATTAATCAAGGTGCTTATTTAAATAATAAAAAAATTAAAGTTTCCAAAAATAATCTTTTAGCTGATTCCTTTTTAACCTATTGCCACGGTAGCACCAAATCTGACATTAAGCGGGCAATGAAAATTTATAACAGAATTAAACTTCATAGTTTGGATTCGCGCCAACTTGGTTCTGCTGCTTTAGAGCTTGGTTTTGTGGCCGCCGGCCGAACCGAATGTATTATGATTCCTGGCGCCAACAGTTATGATGTTGGTTCCGGTGTTTTATTGGTCAGAGAAGCTGGAGGCAAGGTAACTGATTTTTCTGGCAAAGACTGGAATTTAAAATCCAAAGACCTGGTTGCCTCAAATGGTCGAATCCATCAGCAATTACTTAAATTTTTGAAGAATATTTGAATTTTTATTATTCGTTCCTACTTTACTTTGTCATTTCGCCCAGGCCCAGCTTTAGTTAACGAAAGGGAGAAATCTCATCATGATTTGATTATTAACAAACGTGTGAAATTTCTCGGCCTCGTGACTTTTCTTTTGGCCTCGAAATGACAAAAACAAACTTATGGATTTATTTATTCGTGTTATACCTAATTCCCGCCAAACTGAAATTATTGAAGAAACTACTGGCCGCCTGAAAATTAAACTCAAGTCGCCGGCGAAAGAAGGCAAGGCCAATAAGGAATTGGTGGAAATTTTGGCAAAAAAATTTAAAGTCAGCAAGTCACAAGTGGAAATTATCAAGGGTTTGACAGCTAAAGATAAATTGGTTAGAATTTACTCCTCACCTATTTTACATAAAAATTTTAACTGTAAATAGGCAGTTATACTACCAAAAAAATCTATTGACTGTGATAAGATTGTTTAGTAAAATAGGTGAGGGGTTTATCTACCTTACTTAAAGTCAAAAATAAAAACAAGCTACTTTTAGATGTAGCGGATAAATAAAAAAATCGCTTGGTTAGGCGGTTTTTTACGTTATTATTGTCTATACTATTGACAATAATTTTAAATTGTGCTAGTGTATAAGGTTATTTGAAATTTAAATTAAGTAATTTTTATCTGTCTAGGAGTCTGCAGACTACCCAAAACGGGTCATCACCTCCCATGTGCTTATTGTGCTATGTCAGGAGGGGGCTATTAGTGCCTGTAGAATTTTGGATAGCAAGGAAACAATTTGTACCTTTCAACCAAAACCTCCTTTACTTGCTATCCGACATTCTGCAGGCACGACAAGCACGAAGTTTGTTTTTTGGAAAATCCGGCTCAGGCTCGATTTTTCCTAAAAAGAAACTTCTTGTCTGCAGACTTTTAGACAGATTTCGTTTTCAATATAACAAATTGGGCCATCCAGTCAATAGACTGGGTGGTTTTTAATTTGTCGTCGGTGGGGTCGGAGTGGCCACGGTTGGAGCTGGCTGGGTATTGGGTAAGATATCGGTTGGCAAAGTGGTATCAGTTCCACCACTAGTTTCGCTGGTTGTTGTGGCTGTAGCTCCAATTAACCAAACTTCCGGCCAAGGAACATAATGACTGGGGAAATCCTTCTCTTTAACCGTACCGTCTGGATAGGTCACTATGTATTTAAAAAAAGTATCTGCGCCTTTATGGGCTGATTCAACTTTTTTCTTTTCCCCTGGTTTTAAATCGGTACTGACAATTTCTTTTTTTGGACCCGGGCTTGTGACGTTATAAATTCTTGGCACATCGGGTTCAAATTTTACTTGCCGGCCATCTTTGGTGCCATAAAAATCAAAAATTAAATTATCGCCAGAAATTTTAGTGGCAAACAAAATATAATTGCCGGTGTCATTAATAAATTTTAGATCAGGCGCTGGGTCATAAATTGTGGCATCCAGACCAGCTGGTTCATAATAAACTACCCGGTAAGAATGACTGCGGCGTTCAGTAATTGGCAAACCGGAATTTAAAGCCACGCGAAAAGCCGTGGTGCCGATTTGGCAAAGGCCGCCACCATATTCTGGAATTGTTCGATCGCCTTTGATTACTAATTCTTGTTTATAACCGTGCTCGCCATCAATGGCGCCCAAAGCCTTAATTACGGAAAATTCTTCCCCCGGCGCAATTAATATGCCATTCAGAGTTTTAGCCCCAACCGCAATGTTAATCCGGCGATTTTTTGGACTGCCGGCAAAATTTGATTTTCCTTGGCCAATCAATTCTTTAATCCCTAGGTTATTTACATTTTCATCCAAAGTCTTGGCTTTAGTTACTTCAACTATCAGTTCGGTGTCTTTTAAAATCCCAGCGATAATTTGGTCGTTTAATATTTTGTAGTTTTGCTCTAAATTAAGCTGCTTACCATCTTGAGTCGCTTGAAACTCGGTAATTTTTCCATCCTTGATTTGTAATTTGGCATCTTTAGCTTCAACGTTTATTGTTTGGCTGATTGGCTCAAAGAATTTAAAAACTTTTTCTTTATTCAAACCGATAACGATTTGCCCGTCTTGGATTTGGAATTCCAGCCAATTTTGAAGAGTTTTTTCTTCTAATTTCCAGCTTTGACCTTCAGCGATTAATTTTATTGAGCTGGTGGCTAGAATACTGCTTAAATTTGGTAAAAGTTTGATTGCCTCAGATTTTTTAATCTCCGGTTCGGTAAAAACTAAATTTAAGTCAATAGCTTTAAAATCCAAAGAATTAATATTGGTTTTTAGTTCCGAAATAGCTTTTTGATAATCAAAAATATAGCCTGATTTTTCAGTGATTACTTCCGCTTGATTGTTAGTAAACTGTAATAAAGCATTAACCGGTGGTTTTTCCAGCTGGGACAGTTTATTTTTTAAAACCGCAGTTAGAATTTGTTCATCCAAAGTGTAAGAGACAGGAATAGATTTTCCAAATAGTAGCGTCTCTAACTGGCTGGTAATTTTTTGGTTCCAGCTGCCTTGTCGGCCAATTTGATAGGCTAAATCAATTGTTTTTTGCCAGTCAAAAGTTAAAACCAGCCGAGCTAAATCTGGGCTGCTGTCAGTAGCAGTAATTAACTCAACTTTAAATTGTTTTCCTTCAGCGGTAAAAATTAAATTATTTTTTTGCAAATTTTGCTCCAGCGTATTTAATTCTTGCCAAATTGCACTTTTAGTTTTATTGCCAACGGCTAAAGAACCAATCTTTACTCCAGGATAAAATTTGTCAGCGCCGATTGCGCTGCTGATGTAAAAAATTCCGCTGCCCAAGATAATAATTACAAATAAAAAAATGGCTAAAATAATCAGCCAGCGCCTTTTTTTGTTTTTGCCGATTTTGTTTTCAATTTTTTCCTCTTTAATTATTGGATTCATCTGGATTTTTTAAAATTTCGTTTAAGATTTTTTTAGCCAGTTTTTCCCTCTCAATAATACTGCTTTCGCTAGTAGTCAAAATTAATCTTACAGCGGTACCGGCCAAACAATCGTCTGGTAAATTTTTGATTGGCCAGAGAATTTTTTGCCCATCCTTGGCTAAAATCACTGCCATTTTTTCTTCAAAGTGGTCAATTGTACCTTCAATGAAGTTTAGATCGTTTTGGTTTTCTAATGTCTGGTCAAGCATATTAATTTTCAAATGTTACCGGGATATTTCTTTGTCTTTTAACTTTTGGCAAGGTAATGGTTAAAACGCCATTCTTTAAAGCAGCAGCGACTTTTTCAGCTTGAATCTCGGCGGGCAGAATTATTGATCGAGAAAAACTTCCCCAATAGCATTCGCGATAAAAATAATCCTGTCGGCATACTTCTTCGTCTTGGCTGCGGCTACCTCGGATAGTGAGCATGTCATTATTAAGAGATATTGCTAAATTTTCTGGTTTAACCCCGGCAATTGTTGATTTAACATAAAGATTATCTTCATCTTGAAAAACATCCAATAGTAATTGGCCTTCATTGTCATTCTCTAACCAATTAGCTGGGGAAAGGTGGTTACTATTTGCCTGATTTAGTAAAATTTCCAGCTTTTGTTTCTTGTGATTGTTCATTTTACGTTTATTGCTTTTAAGCTTTAAACAAATTTAAAAATATTGGCAGATTTGGGTTTAAACGTTATTATTATAGTTGATTTTCGTGTTTTAGGCAAGCTATTATTGACAAAATAAAAATAGTATGCTATAATCAATTATTAAGTTAAAACCTTAATAAAAACTAATTTTATGAATACCTTATTTCAAAAAAATTATCTAAATTTAGCCAAAAATTTTGTTTATGGCCAACTCGTTGCCTTACTTTTAATTGGCTTTTTGGTGCCTTTAACTTCAACTAGGGCAATTGAGCCTTTGGCTATTTCTGATATTTCAATTAGCAAAACTGACAAAACAGCCAGTGTTGTTTGGCATACTAACCGTTCTGCGACTGGGCGAATTAATTTTGGTTTATATTCCAATAATTATGATTGGGCTTTAAATTCCGGTAAATCGGACACTACACAGGCCATGACCCTTTCTAATTTATTACCCGATACTGATTATTATTTTCGGATTACTGCCAATGATAATAGCACTGAAGCAGTTTCTTTTGAACAACATTTTAAGACCGATAAATCAAATAGCAACCAGCCGCCAGAAATTTCCAATGTTCATATTGTTTATGTTACTGGTAGTACTGCCACCTTCCAATGGTTAACTGATGAGCCAGCGACTAGCGAAGTAGAGTATGGTCTAACTACCAAGTATGGTTCTTCTCGGAGTGACGGTAATTTAGTAAAAGTCCATGATTTAACCATTACTGGGTTGGTTGGCAATGCCCCTTATCATGTTTTAATAAAATCTAAAGATAAAGACAGCAATATTTCTCGGTGGTATGATTTGACTTTTCAAACTATGGCTAGTACCCAAGTTGATAAAGATGATTTAATTATTTATGACGTTAAACCAGCTTCGGAAAATGATACAAATATTACCACTAATACTGCTGTGATTTCTTGGCGAACTAATAAATTGGCCCAAGGTACTGTTCACTATGGTACAGTTTCATCTTATGGCAAAAGTATTAACAGCAATCCGCCAAGAGATTTTTCCCAAACGGTTACTTTAACCAATTTAACTCCGGGTACGGTTTATTATTTTGAAGTCTTGGCTAAAGATATTTTTGGTAAGCAAGTCAAATCAACTGGTTTTTCTTTTAAAACCAAAGATTTAAATTCTGGCAGTTCAAATTCAACTACTGATCAAAATAGCTCTGGTTCTTCAACTTACCAGGGTAGCTTTGGCCAAGTTTTAGGAGTTTCCACTTTTTCGGTTAACTTACAAAAGGACTTTGGTTTTTATGGTTTATATTATAATTTGAGTTCTAATCGGCCTGATATGGAGCTTTGGAAAGGCAATGAAGTGCCAAACCAGAAGGTCGCTAGAGAAAATGATTGGTATGATTCTCAATATTTTGTTTTTGATCGAGTTGACCAAAGCTTAAATTTTGGTCCTCGCTTTTTGCCGATAACTGAAAAAACTTTACCCGGCGATCCTTATGCTTTTGCCGTTAATTGGCGGGCCATTATGGAAGCGCCAAAGGATGATTTTTATTCTTATAAAGTCACTTCCGATGATGACTGCTGGATTTACGTTGATGATAAATTAGTAACCAATCTAGGTGGTGTTCATCCAGCCAAAGTTGATGAAGAAAAAGTTTATTTAACTGCTGGTTATCATAAATTAGAAATTTATTATGCTGAAAGAAGCCGACCAAGTGCTGTCTTTGCTTTTATTCCTGATGCCAGATTAAAATTTCATCCTTTGCCTCAGGGCCAAGAAATCCAAGATGTAATTGACTATAATAATGGTAAAAATTCAGTTTTAAAGCCAGCCGTTTTAGGTGTTTCTACTATGGACCAAGATGAATCAGCTAGTCCTTACGTTTGTAACCCTGATTTAGGCTATACCCGTTTTAAGGCTTTATATAAAACCACAGACAGTCCAGATATTTGGGCGATTTTGGAAAATGGTAAAAGACATTATATTACCAGTCCTTTGGCTTTTGCTAGATACCAATGTGATTGGAATTCAGTTAAGATTGTATCTCGGGCAACTTTAGAGAAGTATCCAATTAATAATTTAGTCAGAGCCCTTGATAACCCAACTGTTTATTATTTATTTCAACGGCCAAATCATAAGTGGCTAAAAATTGATTTAGCTTCACCAACTATCTTTGTCAGTTATGACAATAATTATTGGGGCAACGTTGCCCGGGTTGATAATTTAGATATTCAATCTTATCCAAATGTCCAATTAATAAAAGTTCAAGGTAATGCGGCGGTATATTTAATCGAAGGAAAAACCAAAAGACTGATTCCTTCTGAGGCCGTATTCAATACCCATAATTTTCATTGGGCCGAAGTGGTTGAACTAAATAAAACTCATTTTGATTCTTATCAGGCTGGTTTAGCCCTAGAGTAATATTGACTAAGAAGCTAAAATACATTATTATAATTTTGTTGTAGCCAAAGCTATTTCCGCCATTACCGGCGGTTTTAGCTTACTGTAGTAGTTAATTGTTAAAGGTTAAAAGTTATTATATGCCGCTATCGTCTAGTGGTTAGGACACCAGGTTTTCATCCTGGTAACCGGGGTTCGATTCCCCGTGGCGGTACCAAGTATAGTTATTATAGAAATAGAGTCGAATTTCTACTAACTATCACAAATTAATTCACTTTATTTCTATCACAATTATGCAAGGAACAATCAAAAAATTGACTGACAAAAACTTTGGTTTTATCAGCCAAGAAGGTGAACAGAAAGACTTATTTTTTCACGCCAATGAATTAGTTGGTTGTAGTTTTTCTGACTTAAGAGAAGGTGATACTGTTACTTTTGATGTCAAAGACAGTCCAAAAGGTCCAGCCGCTACTCAAGTCAAAAAAGTCTAAGACTTTTAGTTCAAATCATAAAAAATCTCCGCTTTCGCGGAGATTTTTTATTTTAGATTAATTTATTGATTAGCTGGGGCTGGTGCTTGGCCTTGATTAGGATTTTGGTTTGGTTCTGGAGTTGGTGTTTGCGGTCTAATCTGAATAACTTGGGCAGTAATACTGCCGTCATTATTGGCAGTGCCGTTGGCCATTATATTTTGGCCAACTGCCAAATCATTAATCGTACCATCAACTGCTTTGCCGACGCTGGTTTCCGCCGAGAAAAAGATAATTTTTGAGCCGCCATTTTGTAATTTTACAGTAATGCTTCGGTCATCTTTGTTAATGATTTCCCCGCTGGAAAATCCAGCGCTATTATTTCTTTTTTGCATACCGCCGGTTTGAGTACCTTGCCTATCTTGGCTGCCGCCAAAATTTTGGAATTGGCCAAACCTTTGGCTTGAGGCTTGGTGTTTGCCAAAAATCATGCCGCCATAAAATGATGCCGCTGCTACAACCACAAGCGCAATTATGAAACTGACTATTGTTTTATTCATGTTTTTCATAATTTTTTATTAATTATTATTTTTAAATGTTATTCATACCTTAAGGCTTCAATCGGATTTAATTTAGCTGCTCGTTGGGCCGGATAGAACCCAAAAATAATTCCAATTGCAGCCGAGACTCCAAATGCTAAAAGAACTGATGACAAAGAAACTTTAGTTGCAATATTAAAAAAACTTGTTGCTATTATTGAAATTAGCCAACCAGAGGCAATACCAATTAAACCACCCAGAAAAGTGAGAGTAATTGCTTCGGCTAAAAATTGTAAACTAATATCAAGTCTTTTGGCCCCAATGGCTTTACGCAGACCAATTTCCCTGGTTCGTTCCGTGACCGAAGTCAGCATCATGTTCATAATTCCGATTCCACCGACCAAAAGTGAAATTCCGGCAATTGCTCCGAGCAGTAAAGTTAAAGTTGAAGTGACCGAAGAAGCAGCGGAAGTAATATCTGCCTGATTCATGGTATTAAAATCAGCCTGGGTAGAATCAGAAATATTATGTTTAGTCAAAAGTAGATCTGTAATCTGTTGTTGTAAATCAGTCATAGAATCTTGATTAACTGCCTGAACGCTAATTGTTGTTACGTATTCATTGCCAGCCAGAAATTTTTGTGCCGTTGAAATTGGTACAAAAATTATATCATCTTGGCTGCCAAACCCAGTTCCGCCTTTAGTTTTAGTAATGCCAATAACTTTAAAAATAATACCATTGATTCTAATATCCTGACCAATTGGATTTGAATTCTCACCAAAAAGGTCATCACGAACAGTTGGACCCAAAACCGCAACCTTGGAGGTGTTGGAAATATTTTGTTCGGTGATAAAAGAACCATCAGATATTTCAACATTTCTAACTTCGGTGTACGCTGGCACCGTGCCGGTTATTTGAGTATTAGTGTTTGTACCTGGAGCCGTAACTTGATAACGCTTAGTAACTTCTGGCGCCACGGCGGCGGCCAAAGCGATTTGGTTTTGGATTGCCTCGGAATCAGAAAGTTTTAGGGATTGGGCTGAACCACGACCTTGGCTGACTTGCATGCCCAAGCCACGCTGAGCCCCCGGTTGGACTAAAATTAAATTTGAACCAATTGATTGAATACTGCTCTCAATTGAGCTTTGGGCTCCTTGACCAATTGAGGTTAGAGCAATGACTGAACCAATACCAATAACAATACCCAAAATTGTCAGGCTGGATCTGGCTTTATTAATGGTGATGGCCGAATAAGTTTCTTGGACTAAATCAGATAACTTCATACTTTTTTCATTTTTATTTTTTCATCTTTGACAATTAAACCATCGCGGATGTAAATTATGCGATCGGCATGCTCGGCTACCTCTTTTTCGTGAGTAATAATAATAATTGTATGGCCTTCTTTTCGGTTTAATTCCTGAAAAGTTGCCAAAACTATCTCACCGGTTTGGGTATCCAAATTACCGGTTGGTTCATCGGCCAAAATTAGTTTTGGATCATTGATTAAAGCTCGGGCAATTGCTACTCGCTGCATTTGCCCGCCGGATAATTGATTGGACAAATGATCCCGGCGATCTTGAGGCAAACCAACGGCTGTTAAAGCCTTTTCCGCTTTTGGCCGCCTTTCTTCTTGGGGAGTGCCAACGTAAACTAAAGGTAGCATGACATTCCTAATGACGCTTGCCCTGGGCAATAAGTTAAAGGATTGAAAAACAAAACCAATTTTATTTCGTCTAATTTCAGCCAATTCATCCTCAGTCAGTTTAGAAACATCATTATTATCAAAGAAATAAGTACCAGAACTGGGGTTGTCTAGTGCTCCTAAAATATGCATCAAAGTGGATTTGCCAGAGCCAGACGGTCCCATGATGGCGACAAATTCTCCATCTTCAATTTTGAAAGTAATACCTTTTAGAACCGGAGTTTCATTATCACCAACAGTATAACTTTTTTTTAGATCTTTTATTTCAAGCATAATTGTATTTTTTTTAGAAACCGCCTGGTGGGGGACCGTCTGGTGCTGTTTGAGTTGGGCTTGAGTTTTTAGTTGTGCCCGAACTTTTATTGGTATTGGTGGTAGTTGAACTTTTATTAGTGGCGTTTTTATTTTGGCCACCAAAGCCAAACAGACTTAAAGCACTAGTTTGAGCTTTAGCGGTTGTGGCTTCAGTAACAGTTTTAATTATTATTTGATCTCCTTCTTTGAGGCCGGCAGAAATTTCGGTTGAGGTATCATCAGATAGTCCAATTTCAACTGTTTGTCGGGTTGGGGCTGTAGCTGATTGCACGCCTTGGCTGGCCTGCTGGTCGGACACAGTTTGGCTTAGCATTTCAACATAATGTGAAGTTCCTTGAGTTTTAACGGCACTGTTTGGTACCAATAAAACATCTTGTCTAATATCAGTAATGATCGCAGCGCTAACAGTCATACCTGATTTTATTCTTTCATCTTGGGTGTCTAGGCCAATTTTTACGGTGTAAGTAACTACACCCGAGCTGACAGTTCCAATAGTATCAATATCAACAACTTTACCAGTCATTTCTAAATCGGTAATAGCATCAAAAGTGAGGTTTGCTTTTTGGTCAATTTTTACTTTGGCGGCATCAACTTCGTTTAAGGAAAGCTCGGCCACTTGCTGTTTAGTTATAAGCGTGGCAATCGTAGTAGCACTGGTCACAGAATCAGATTTTTCTACATCAACTTTAGCAATTGTTCCGTCAAAAGGAGCAACCACTGAATAATCGGCCAACTTTTGTCTGGCATCGTATAAAGAATTTAAACGTTGCTGAATGGTTAGCTGGGCCGATTGGATATCAAGCGGGTCAGTGCCAGCTTCAAGATCAGCCAATGATTCAGTTTTTTCCTTAATCGTTCGGTCGGCTGACACAAGTGCATTTTTAGAATTTTTTATTGTATTTTGAATTGAAATTAATTCGGACAAATGAGAATTTACCTTGCTAGTGTAGCTTTGTAGGCTAGTTAAGTAAGTGTCAACGGTTGTGGCCGGTTTTATATTGCGCCATTCCAATAATTTTTTCTTATAAAAATCAATTAAATTGTTAGAATTTTTTACCGCGTCAGCAACATCATTGGTGGTATTGTAAGTTTCGGTGATTAGCGCTTCCAATGCTTCTTGGTCAATGCCTCGATTGGTCACTTTATAATCTAAAAAGTTTTGATCATATGACTTTTGGGCTTGGCCATAGCTATTGTTGGCATCGTCACGATATTGCAAGACTGATTCATCGTAAGTTTTCACGGAGTCGGCAAAATAATTAAGGTTTGATTGCATTGAATTAAGTGTGTTTGAATACAGGATGTCTTGTAAGCCTGACATAATGCTTGGCAAATCCAGGAAGGTATCGGCGATTGCATTATAGCCATCGTCATAAGCCTTTTCTAAATCGGCTTGAGCATTTATTTTAGATTCTTTAGCCGAATCCAAGGAATTTTGAGCTTGGGTTAGAGAAAGGGAATCAGTTGGTTGCTGTAATTTTTTTAGCGACAATTGGGCACTTTCTAAGTTGACTTGGGCATCCCGAACAGACTTTAGGGCTTCGGTAGCATCAATTTGGGCAATTGAAGCACCGGCTTTTATGTCTTGGCCTTCGGTTACGCCTAGCTTTATAATGTTGCCAGAAACTTTTGGTTTCAAATCAATTTGGTTCAAGTTGGTTATTTGTCCCGATCCAGAAACAGAGACAATCAATGTGCCTTTTTCAACTGAAGACAATATGTATTTGGTTGAAGTTGATTTAGCCGTGAAAGTTTTATAGCCATAATAGCTGCTGCCGATTATTAAGATGGCAAGTATAATTAAGACTGGTTTTTTCTTAATAATTTTTTTAATCGAATTCATATTCATAGAGTTTGGTTAAATTAAAATTGAGGACCAGGCATTGGACCAGGCGGCAGCGGCATGGGATCATTCTTTGGATCAAAAACCCGGATAAATTTCGCTTCAATCGTACCGTCATCCTTTGGTGAACCGATTATGACTATTTGGTTGTCTACTGCAATATCAGTAATTTTGATTGCAGTTTGGCCGCGACGAATCGTTGTTTGGTCAGTTATTAAAATATTTTTTTCAATATTGTCTTGACCTTTAACAATAATTGAATTGCCCTCAATTTTTATAACACTGCCAGCGGTTCCGTGGCCATCAACAAAATCTCTGCCGGGTAAATCTTTTAAGAATCCTTCTTTTGGCCCACCAAACATGCGGTGATAATTTTCACCCCAGCGATAGGAAAAATTAGCTTTGTACATTCCGACCAAAACACCTAAACGAAAAACAATCAGCAGTATAATTATTGCGCTAATTGTTCCTAGCATCCATTTAAAATGTTTTGATTGTAAAAAATTGTTAGTTTCCATATTTTTTAATTAAAAATGAGTATGAGATAATTTTAAAAATGTTTTGCCATCGGTAATTACTGATTTTAAAGAAATAATTATAGCTAACATGACGGTTAAAATTCCAGCTAAACCAATGGCGGGCAATGTTTCCAGTAAAGTCAGACTAAAATCTGGCCAATAGGTTAGCATGGTTTTAAAATCATAAAATAAAAGTGAAATATACTGGCCAAAGCCTGATTGAATAATTTCATTTTGCAGGAGTTTTCCAATTGGGAAGCTGACTGCCACTGAAACCAGTAAAACAATACTGAAAATAATCAGCCTTTTTTTCGCCCGGGCTAATTTCTTTTCCTGTTCAAGCCTCAATATTACTTTGTCAAAAAGTCCAGCTGGAATTTGCTGGTTAATGGCTTGATTTGGTAATTGGTAGTGATTTTGAGTCATAAAATTTTAGCTTATTATATATACGAAAAAAAGAGGCATTTTGGTGCATCTTTTTATTTAATGGTTACTGGTTAATATTTTTCTCAAAAGATTCAATGCTCGACGGTGGCGGCTTTTAACAGTGTTTAAAGGCTGGTTGGTTAGATTCGCAATTTCCTGAAAGGTCATTTCTTTTTCATTATGCATTTTTACTACTTCTTGGTAAGGAAAAGACAGTTGGTCAATTGCTAAGTGAAGCGTTTCTTTTGAGTTTGATTCTTGGGCCAGCTCGTAAGGATCAGGAGTTTGGTCAGCAATTGTGTCGGCTAAATAATTTTGGCCGGTTTTGTCTTCAAAATTTGAAAAGGGAATTGCTTTTTTCTTTTTTAGCCAATCCAAGGAAGTATTTTTGGCAATTTCAAAAATCCAGTTATAAAAGTTTTTTTCGGGGTTGAATTTTTTTAGATTTTTCCAAACTTTAACAAATACTTCTTGGGTGATATCCTGGGCATCATCAGAATTTTTAGCATAATAATTAGTAATACTATAAACTAGCGGTAAATATTTTTTTACCAATAATTCTAGGGCGGTTTGGTCATTTTTCAAAGCGTCATTAATTAATTGCCAATCGGGCGTTGAATTATTGTAATTACTAATTGCCTGGCTGGATTTTATTTGTTTTTTCAAAATTTTCATAGCTACAGCATATCTTTTCAACTTAGTGGTGTCAAGCAAAATTAGCAGAAGTAATTTGAATTTTTGATGTATTCTTAACAATTTTTAGGTTGATTTTTTGGTAAAAATTTACCTTGACGGTATTTTGTAAAATATGATAAGTTTATTTGACAGTATCTATAATGATATTTTTTTAATAAAATCAGCCTTTTTTACTTAGTTTGGCCAAAGTTTAGATATAAAAAACAGTAACTGATTGAAACCTTGACAATACAACCAATCCCTGAAGGGATTGAAAACATGGAAGGATAGACGTGCTATGAAACAGACAATGTTTGGAATCATGGGAGTGGCCGAGGTTGTGACCGCTGCCGTTTGTCAGGCAGTTTTAGAAACATTTGGAAAAGTAATTCAAGCCAGCGAATTGAAATTAGGAACCCCGCCCAAAAAAGAAATGGGCGATGTTGCCATCACCTGTCACTCGCTGGCCAAAGTCTTGAAAAAGAATCCGGCCCAGATTGCATCGCAACTGGCAACGGCAATTTCCGCCGAAGGAATCTTTCAAGAAGTCAAAGCGGTTGGTGCTTATCTGAATTTTGTTTTGGCGCCTGGACCGGTGGTCCAAACCGTTGTTAGTCAGATTCGGCAGCAAGGCAAAACCTACGGTCAGTGCAGTACTGGCCAAGGCAAACGGGTGATGATTGAGTACGGCGGACCCAACACGAACAAAGCTTTGCATATTGGTCACCTGCGCAACCATCAAATTGGTATTGCCTTGATCAACATTCTTAATGCTGTTGGCTATCAGGTGATTCCGGTTGGGATCATTAATGACCGAGGCATCATGATTTGCCAGTCAATGGTAGGCTATATGCTTTGGGGCGAAGGGAAAACGCCACAAAGTACCGGTATCAAGGGCGACCATTTCGTCGGGAAGTACTATGCCCAGTATCGGGCCGCTGTCACCGCGGAACTGGAAGTCTGGTTGCAAGGTCAAGGGATAGAGTTGGAGCAATACAATGCCTTACTCGACAGCGATGATCAGCAAGGCAAGGAGCTCAAAAAGAAATTTGAGGCTCAATCAAAATTGGTCCAACAGGCCTATGACCTGCTGCGCCAGTGGGAAGCCGGTGATTCTGAAACTCGCCAACTTTGGGCGACAATGAATGAGTGGGTGATTTCGGCTTTTCAGCCGACCTATCAGCGCCAAGGCGTTCATTTCCAAAGGGTTTGGCTGGAAAGCGAAACCTACAAGTGTGGCAAAGAAACTATTCTGGCACAACTGGAAAAGGGCGTAGTTGCCTATGGCACTCAGGGAAATATCTTTATTGATTTAAATGACGTGGACCTCAAAGAGCCAACGCTTCTTCGGTCAGACGGCACCACGGTTTACCTGACCCAAGACATTGCCACAGCCGAACAGCGGTTTACGGAATATGCCCCGCTTGACCAACTCATTTATGTTGTGGCTTGCGAACAGCAATATCACTTCCGGGCGCTGTTTGAAACGCTCAAACGTTTCGGCTTTGAGTGGGCCCAGAAGTGCTACCACCTATCCTATGGTATGGTCAAGATGGCCGGCGGAAAAGTAAGCTCGCGCAAAATTAAGAAGGGCGGTGTCTTTCTGGCCGATGATCTGATGGACCATCTTCACGAATTAGCCCGGCAAGCGATTTTAGAGCGCGATTCGGAAGCATCGGGTCCTGAGTTGGAACATCGGGCTGAACTGATTGGGTTAGCCGCTTTGACGTACTAGTTGGCCAAGACCAACCCGGACAATGATGTCATCTTTGACCCGGAAGAATCGCTTCGGTTTGAGGGCAACACTGGGCCTTACTTGCTTTATACCTATGCTCGCGCTATGAGCATTTTGAATAGGGCGGGTGAACTCAGTGAACAACCTTTGCCGTTGTATAGCAGCTCGGAAGAACTGGAATTGGCCAAAGCCTTGGCCACTTATCCGGAAAAAGTTGAATCCGCAGCCGCTGGTTACAACCCGTCGTTAGTAGCCAGCCAAGTCTATGAAATTGCGAGAGCTTTTTCCCAGTGGTATGCTTCAAGTAATATTCTGGGCGAAAGCCAAGTTGACTTGCGAAACGCCAGATTGCATTTGGTGGCCGCGACAGTGGCGGCCTTGAAAAATGGTTTGACGCTGTTGGGTATTGATGCGTTGGAGAAGATGTGAACAATGTGAAATGGGGTAAACAAAAGGCAGAACCAATTAAGGAGTAGTAGCGATGGAAACAAAAGGCCCCAGAGAAATTAGTATCGCACGGTTTATCCGTCAACTGTGCGGTCGTAAAGGACCAGACGGAAAACCGCTTCGCGAGGTTGTGATCGAAGCCGGTCACATCTATGCGGATGAACATCCGGGCAAGGAGCATATAGAATCACTGAAATTGGCGGCTGAACTGTCTGAACGGTTAACTCGAGCGAGGATTAACCCGGTTCAACTCATGCTCATCGATGATTACAGTTCGACCGAAACCAAGTTATGCCAGAAGAACTATCTGTCTCGTGCTCGCGGCTTGGGCTTTGACCCGGTTGAAATCATTATGGAGTCGAGCCTAGTCACCGGGGCCGAGCAAGTCATTGAGAAATTGACGGAGGCTAAATTGATTGGGCATAGCGATGGTATTGTCATGACGGCTTCGCCAAAGATCCACCTGAAAAAGCCCGACGGAAAATTCAGTTGTGTCGCCTTGGACGCAGCTTTTTATCGCTATCGGTTTAGACATTGGCCTTTTTCCGTCACGATTTTGCCCGGAGATTCACCGCGCCGGTATCAAGACCAGCAGAAGCACACGCGTCAGATATTGCGTATGCTGGGTCACGAGACCAAAAATCTGATGGCCAACGGCTGGTTTCGCGAAAACGGGATAGTAAATTTCGTCTTTCCCGATCGGTAGTTCATTTGTAGTAGCAAGGAAAAACAACGGATTGTTTTTCCTTTTTTTATTAATTAAAAATGCCTATTAAGGTAATAGACATTTTTGCAATTGGTATTTTATTACTAATTTTATCTGTATTTTTTGGCAATTTGGGTATAGGCGTCACGAAAAGGCAAACCCTTTTTAACCAGGCGATAAGCTTCTTCAGTTGCTTTTAATTCATCAGTGCCGGCCGCGGCCAAATATTTTTTATTAATAATTAGATTGCTAATAACTAATTCCATTACGGCAATGGTTTTTTCGATTAGAGTAACACTTTCCAGCAGCGGTTTTTTTGTTAATTGAAAATCACGATTATAGCCAGATAGTAATTTTTGAATAATCCCTTCGGTTTGCGCTCGGTAGCCCAAAAATACTGAAACATTGGCTCGGACTAATTCTAAAACATCAAAGTTTTGTTTTTGGGGCATGGCGCTTGAACCGGTTTTGAATTTTGTTGGTAAATCAAAATAGGAAAATTCTTTGGCCGTAAACCAAACTAGATCATTGGCTAATTTGCCTAAGTCAAGCATCACTTGGCTCAAAGTGTCAAGGACGATAAGTTCAAATTTACCCCGGGAGTAGGCGCAATACATAGGATTGTTTTGAGTTTTGGCAAACCCAAGGAGTTTAGTTGTTGTTTTGCGATCAAGCTTAAGTGATTTTTCCCCAAAGCCACTGACCGAACCCAGCGGATTTTGGTCAATTATTTTTTTGGCCGCGGCAATCAGCAGCTGATCGTCGGCCAAGGCTGAAGCAAAACTATCAAGCCAAGTGCCAACGGTCGTTTCCATTGCTTTTTGGGTATGGGTATAGCCAGGCATTGCCGTCTGCTGATATTTTTTTGCCGTTTGATTAATTTTTTTTGCTAATGATAAAACTTGATTATCAATTTGATTAATATGATCTTTCATATACAGCCTGAGGGCGACTAGAATTTGATCGTTGCGTGATCGGCCGGTATGGACTTTTTTGCCAACTAAGCCAAGAGTTTTAATCAAGTAATTTTCAATTGCCGTATGGCCGTCTTCATCACTTAACTTAATTACAAATTTTTTTCGTTGATTTAAGTTGGCAATTTTTTTCAAGCCGGTAGTAAGCTGTCTAGTCTCAGCTGCAGTTAGCAACTTTATTTTTTTCAGCATCTGAACGTGGGCAATTGAAGCGGCAACATCATAAGAAATCAGCTGTTGGTCAAGTTGATAGTCATCGCCGACAGTATAACTCTCAATTGTTGGATGGAGTTGACCCGCGGTTGATTCCCAAAGCTTTTTAGTCATAAGATGTTAATTAATCTTTTTGTTGTTTAATAAAAATTCAGAAACGTCAATTTGCTGGTGAGCGGCTAAAGAGCGGGCGCTGATTCCTAAAATATTGAGAAATCCTTCCGAATCAGCGTGGTTGAATTCGCCGATACTCTCCATTGAGGCATTGGCCTCGGAATAAAGATTATGCGTCACATCCTTGGCTTCTTTAAACGAAACAACGCCGCGGTGAATATTAACGATAATTGTTCCGGTGGCTAAATTGGAATAACGTTTAATCGCTGCCATCGCCGCCTGGCTGGCAGTATCAAACCAATAACCCTGATAAATTTGTTTACCCAAAAAAGTTGAAAGGTATTCAAACACGTCGCGGGCGCGGCGATCAAGAATTAATTGCAATAAATAGCGATAGCATGTACCCAGCAATTCAATACCGGGTTGTTCGTAAACCCCTCGCGACTTGATGCCGACAAACCGGTTTTCCACCAGGTGAACGGCAATGCCGACGCCATTTCGTCCGCCGACCTCATTGGCTATAACAAAGGCTTGGTGAGGTGTCACTGCCTTGCCGTTAATTTTAACTGGCCAGCCCTGCTCAAAATGAACTTCAAAAGTTTCAATTTTATCCGCGGCCTTTTCGGGCAATACTCCCATTTCCGGCTCAATGAAATGGGCGGCCACGTCAAGTTGTTCCAGTTTACCCGCCTCATGAGTTAACCCCAAAAGGTTGGCATCGGTGCTGTACGGTTTAGCATGGCTTTGTTTAATTGGCAGTTGGCGGGTTTGGCAAAAATCAATCATTTCTTTGCGGCCGCCAAAAGTTTTTATGAATTCTTCATCGCGCCAAGGAGCGTATACTTTAATATTTGGATCAAGCATGTTGTTTACCAATTGAAACCGGACCTGATCATTGCCGCGGCCGGTTGCACCATGGACAAAAATATCAATGCCGTGTTTTTTTAGCTCTGGCACTAAAATTGAAACCAACATATGCCGGCCAATACCAGTAACATTCCAATAATCACGTTCGTAAGTCGCTTGAGCTTGGATTGCTAAACAGCCGCCCTTGGCCATTTGTTCTTTACCTTCAATGATATAGGCTTCTTTGGCGCCTGAAGCGATTAATCGTTCTTGGACTTTAGTTAAATCTGATTCATCAGTTTGGCCTAAGTCGCCGGTGAAACAAACAACATTAACGCCATGGTCGGTCAGCCAGCGAGTAATGGTGCAAGAATCAAGACCACCAGAAACTGCTGCCGCAATTGTTTTACCCTTTAAATCAGTAATTTTCATAAAATTAAATTAAGTTATGTTAGTTAAAGTCATTACTATTATTGTACCTCTTTACTCTGGATAATTTCAAATATTTCCTCAAGATTTTTAAAAGCATTGCCGCTGGCGACACATACTATCTTTTCGTTACTCTTGGCGCCAATTTGGTCTAGGGCCGCAAAGGGTGCCAGCGAAGTTGGTTCGGTTAAAAATGATTCAAGCTTGACCAGCCGCTTGAGCGCTTTTACCAGGTCGTTGTCCGAAATTTCAATTAGCCCGCCGTTGGTTTGCTTGATTGCCTCAATTACTTTTGGCGCGCAAAAACTGCTTTGAGCTGCGATGCCGCCTTCAGCAATTGACTTGGGTAGCTGCTTGAGATCAACAAAATCTTTGTCTTGCTTAAGAGCTTCGGCAATCGGCGAGTGGCCGCGGATTTGCACGCCTAATATCTGCGGCAGCCACTCGGTAATCCCCAGTTGCTTAAGTTCCCAAAAGCCTTTGTATATTCCAAAATAAAGCGAGCCGTTGCCAATGGGAACGACAATTTTATCTGGCACGCCGATATCTTCAAAAATTTCAAAGGCAATGGTTTTGTTTCCTTCTTCTTTAAAAATATTAACGCCGGCAGTGATGTTTAAAACCTCATCGTTACCTTGGTACTTGTCAACGACGTGCCGGTAAATAGCGGCATAGTAATCGTCAAGGTATTCAAATTGGCAGTCAAAACTTTGCAGTAGCCGTTTTTTGCCAACGGAAGTTGACTGGGCGGCAAAACAGGTGCAGGGAATGCGGGCCAAGTTGCTGTAAGCGGCCGCAGAAATGGCGGCATTACCCGAAGAGCAAATCACTAATTGTCGCTGGTTTGTTTCCAGCGCCATGTTAATTACCACGCTGGTTCCTCGGTCCTTAAAACACCCCATTGGATTAACCATCTCGTTTTTAACGTACAGGTTATTAAGACCAAGAAGTTTTCCCAGGTGTTTAAGTGGCAGTAAAGGCGTTGAGCCTTCGCCCAAGCTGACGGTAAATTTCTCATTGGGCAAAAGCGGCAGATATTTATCAAGTCCTTGCCGGGGAATATGTTCAAATGGTATCAATTTTTCTCGGCTGATTTTGTCGTAATCATAAATTGCAGTATTAAAATTGTAATAGCGGCTTTGGTTGCAGCTGCAGTGAGTTTTTGTCTCATTAATGGCGTGACACTTGATGCATTGTAAATTGAATTTTTTCATTTGAATTTTAATGACTTGTTTTGATTGAAAAAAAATAAGGGGGCACCGTATACAGATACAGATGCGCCCCAGCTTGCCGGATTAACGGCGGATTAACGGTAGGGTGCAGCAGCGGAAACTGCCGCCAGTCTTTGGCGCCTCGTCAAATTTGAGCGGGATTACCTCTAGGCCGATTGACCTTAGCAGGTCGTTGACCCGTTTGGCGCTGTCACGCGAAATGACGCAATTTTTGGAAAGCGACAAAACGTTGGTGGCCAATTCACCTTGTTCTTCTTTGGTGACTCTGAGCCACTCGTACAGACCCAGGGCCGGGACTTTGTCGGCAATGCCGTCGGGGTATACCAGCGCATGCTTGGAGCCGACCGGCACAAAGACGCAGTCAAGGTGCAGGCAGTCTTCACCGGCATTAAGCGGTTTAAGCGACACCGGAATAACGTTGAATTCCGGCAATTGTTCGGCCAGCCATTGATAACCTTTCATGGTCGTTCGCTGGCTGATGCCGACAAAAACCGTATTGTCGTCAACGACGATGTCGCCGCCCTCAATCACTACGTTATCGGGCACAAAGGTGACGTTGGGCATTTGGTCCAGTAAAAACTTAATGCCCTGGTATTCGTCTGCTCGGCTGACTTTCGCCATATGAGCGACAAAGAATATGTCGTCAATGACAAAGCCAATGTCGCGGGGCGTCAGTTGGTCTGGAACCGCGCAAGGCTTGGGGTAGAAAACGGTGACCCCATAGCTTTCCAGCAACTGCCGTAAAGCATTAAATTCCGGCTGGAGCCGCTGGGCCGTGGGCTGATCATCTCTTCCGTAGTAATGTGCTTGGGTATTATTGACCACCTCAATCGGCGCTTGGTCTCCGTGGAAATTGTCGGGATAACCCAACACCACAGCTTGCAATAAACCGGTTTCACTTCTAACATAAACTTTCATGGTTCTACATTTTCCTTTCTAAATGTAATGGACAATTCATTTCGTGCAGAGTTTATACAATCGGTTGATTAGAATTATATATTATATTAGTGATTTTGTCAAGGGGGTGATAATGGGCCGATAGCTTGATAATATCTTTATTTTTAGTAATGATTTTTTTTGATCTTTAATGAGTTGATAAAAAAAAGCCTGAGTGGATTTACCAATCAGGCCTGTTCTTCAAGGAGCGGTTTACCCATGATTTTGGAGCCGCGATTTGGGTTGTAGGTTGTGCGCTTCTCTGTCGGCAGCGCGTTAACATCCATTATGCGAAATCCCCTGTTGACAAACCAGCTTTCAGTTCTAGTTGTCAAAGCGAATATTCGTTCCATTTCTTTTCTCTTGGCCTCGTTTTCGCAATATTCCAGAAGCTGGGCCGCAGTTCCTTTGCGGTGGTACTCCGGATCCACGACCAGGTGGGACAGTTCGGCGGCCTTTTCGGTTTGCCAGTAATGCAGCCGGCAGCAGCCGATCACCAGGTTGTCCTTTTCGTAAACCAGGTACTCACCAATATTGGCACTGACTTCTTCGACAGACCGCCTGAGCAGCCTGTCTTCCCGAACCGGATTTTCCGTCATTGCCATGATCCGGGAAACGTCATCAAGTCCGGCCGGCCGGATATTAAGGTAGTTGTCGTTGTACAGCATGGTACCGATGCCGTCGCGGGTAAAAAGCTCGGTCAAAACCGCGCCGTCATGTGAGCAATTAATGAAGTGCACTCGCGGCACACCAAACTGGCAGGCTTTAATGCCCTGCTGCAGCTTAAAGAGCATGTCGCCAGATACCAGATTACTGCTGGCTAGGCTGACTGCTTCGCTGAGACAAAGTTGATCCACCTTTTGTCCGCGGGCAAAGATCCCGTCGTATTTGGTGAGGTAAAGCAGCTTTAGCGCCGGCATCTGGATCGCGACTTCCGCTGCCACTTCGTCAGCCGGTAGGTAAAGCAGCTTGCCTTGTTTGGTTGTGCCTAGCGGCGAAATTACCGGAATTAATCTTTGTTTAAGCAGAGTCATGATGGCCTCTGTGTCAACGGTGTCAACCTCGCCAAGTTGCTGCTGATCAACGCCAGCTACCACTCCCTTATGTCTAGCTTTCACCAGGGCGCCGCTAAAAGCGTTTATCGGCGCGACTGTCTGGTTGATTTGCGACAACTTAGACAACAGATCAACTAATGTCGTCGCGCATGCCGGCTTGATCCGGTCAATCACCTCTGGAGTGATGACGTCACTGGGCTTGCTGCCAATTCCATTTGCGCCCGGGAGCAATGCTTTGGTCTGATCGTCAATGTCATGGACGATAACCAGCTGTACTCCCAGGGTATGCAGCAGTAAAAGATCCAGCAGGATGTTGATAAATTTCTTATCCCGGATAATCTGTCCACCCATCTTCACGACCAGAATTCGGTCGTGAATCAGCGGAATGTAGCGCAACATGTTGCGCATGGCTAATGGATCTTCCATGGCAGCTCACCTCCATTCCGGTTTGCAGCAGATTTCAGTCACGATTTGCCGCAAGGTTTCAACAGTTTGCTCCAAATACCGAGCTTCAATGTACTCGTTGGGTTTGTGGGCCTGGTCAATACTACCTGGACCCAAAATAACAGTTTCTATACCCGAGGCATTGAAAATACTCGCCTCGGTTGAGAATGGAACGCTAGTTGCTTCTTTGTTTGTCACCTGCTGGGCAACGCGGACAATCAGCGAGCTGGCTGCGGTTTCCATTGGCGGTGTCGGGCTGGAATTAAATTTAATTTCCACTGCGGGCTTATTTTCAATCATTCCTTTTTGGCCAGCAAGTCTTTGCAGATCAGCCATGATTTCATCAGGACGCTGACCGGGGATTGGCCGAATATCAAACTTGAGCCGGCATTCGCTTGGCACCCGATTGGTTTCCAGTCCGCCGTTGATGGCTCCGATGCTGAGTGTTGGATACGGCGGGGACAGTAAACGATTGACGTATTCATTCAGCTCTTGTCGATAAACTCTTAGGTCCGAGATGAAGTCAACGGCCCGCTCAATTGCATTAATCCCTTTTTTGGGATCGCTGCTATGAGCCGATATTCCCCGGATCAAGACCTTAGCACTGATGTAGCCTTTATGGAGTCTGACTGGTACCAATTGGGTTGGTTCGCCGACAATTCCATAGCGAATACCTGTCAGTAATTTCCGGTGCTTTAGATCCTTGGCTCCTAGCAGCCCTATCTCTTCGTCACAGGTAAAAACCAGCACGAGTGGCTGCAATAGTTGTTCAACCGAAAACATTTCGGCAGTTACAATCGCAGCGGCCAAGAACGCCTTCATGTCAGTAGAGCCAAGTCCGTATAACTGGCTGTTCTTTTGGGTCAGAACCAATGGGTCAGTTTTCCATTCCTTTTTTGGTTCGGGTGACACCGTGTCAGTGTGTCCGGCGAGCATCAAGGCATTAGGGCCTACTCCTTTGCGGGCAATGATGTTTTCCTTTTCTCTGCCCGGTGGTCCGTTTGAGGTCACCAGGATATCATTCTGCTGAAAGCCGGCGGCTAACAGCAGAGAGCAGATGTAGTCAGCAATTGGTTTATTGCTAACTCCACTTTGGGAGTCAAAGGCAACCAATTCTTTCAATATTCCAAGAGTATCCACGAAAAATCTCCTTATAGTTCCTACCGCCTGGCGGTGGGTATGGGTTTTTTGTTGTCAAACAACGCTTATATTTTCACTAATCTTTTCTGGATTAGCATTTTAGTTTAGCAAAAAAGTTGGGCAAATGTCAACTATTTTTATTTGTAATCTTTCAAAATTTTTGTTGTTTTTTGGCTTATTTTAGCTAAAGTATTTTTCTTTGTTGACAAAAAAAGATATTTAGAGATAAAATGATATACTCTTATGTCCTTTGTCATCATATTATAGGTCTCCCCTTTGGTCTCAATTAGATTATTCACTGTGCCCGTAGCTCAGACTGGATAGAGCGCTAGATTGCGAATCTAGAGGTCGTGGGTTCGATCCCCATCGGGCATACCAGCACTTTCCCGAGTTTCTCGGTTTTTGTTTCACTATACTCGTAGCTCAGTTGGTAGAGCGGGTGGATGTTAACCACTAGGTCGCAGGTTCGAGTCCTGCCGGGTATGCCAGCATTTTTCTCCGAGGTTTTCCTCGGTTTTCCCTCTCATTGCTCCCATAGCTCAATTTGGATAGAGCGTCTGACTTCGGATCAGGAGGTTGGGGGTTCAAGTCTCCCTGGGAGCACTTTTTCCGTTCTTTGAACGCGCCTATAGCTCAGTTGGATAGAGCAGAGGCCTTCTAAGCCCCAGGCCGCGGGTTCGATTCCCGCTAGGCGCGCCAGACATTTCATCCCCATTACTACTATTAATATAGTCTTGGGGATTTTCTTTTACTTATTTTTTAAAAGTTGTATAATTTAGTTGCCAATTTAATTTTTAAATTTAAACAAAATGGAAAACAATGAATCAATTAATTATTTTGGTCCCCATTTGATGGTTGATGGCTATAAGGGCAATCAAGAAAAATTGGGTGATATGCGGCTGGTTTTTAAAGTTTTAAACGAATTGCCAGGATTAATTGACATGCATAAGATTTCAGCACCTTATGTCTTTATTTATGATGGCGGCCAAAAGCCGGAAGATTGGGGCGTGACGGGCAGCGTCATTATTGCTGAATCGCATATTTGTATTCATACTTTTCCGAATAAAGGTTTTGTCAGCTTTGATGTTTATTCCTGTAAAACTTTTAATAAAGAAGTGGCGATAAAGTATTTCAAAGACACGTTTGAATTGCAAGAGCTGGAAATTAATTTTGTCCAGCGCGGCAAACAATTTGCCAAAACCTAGAATTGTAAAATAGTTAAACAAGAAATCGCCCTGAGTTTATCGAAGGACGATTTTTTGTTATAATAAATAGGTATGAAAAAAGTTTTTTTATTTTGTAACTTTGTATTTTTAGCGATATTAGTTGGCGGCTGCCAGCCAAATAACTCTTTGGTGATTAACCAAAATGATAAAGCTACTAATCAACCGGTTTTGCAAAATTCCCAACCAGCCGCCCAAACCGCCAAAGAAGTGGTACAAAAAAGTTGCCATGTTTCCAGCGACTGTCCTTTGGCAATGGATTATGCCATTTTATCAAATTGTCCCTTTGCTTCTTTTTGTGAAGCGGGCAAATGCGTTGTGGTTTGTCCGATGTGGCAACATTCAGATGACATTAATGCCAAAATAAGTTATAAAGTAGCTTGCCAAAAAGAATCGGATTGCAATTGTGAGGCTTGGGATCAAACAGGAAAATATCGCTGTGCTTGTTTAGATAATCAATGCGTTTCGGTAGTGGCGGATCAAACAGTAATTAGAGAAACGGAAAAATTAAAAATTCCGGTTGAATAATTTTTATGAATCAGCTAGCAATTGTTAATCTAAATAATATTTCGGAGGCTGAGGCCAAAGATTTTTATTTTCGCCAAGCCGTTAGGGCAATAATTTTAGACAGTGAAAATAAAATTGCTTTAATGAGCGTAGCCAAACATCATTACCATAAATTGCCCGGTGGCGGAATAGAAAAAGATGAAATAGAAATGCAGGCTTTAGCCCGCGAATGCCGCGAAGAAGCCGGCTGCCAGATAGAAGTTATTGGTGAAGTTGGTTCAATTTTAGAATATAAAGATCAATGGCAATTAAAACAGGAATCTTTTTGTTATTTAGCCAAGGTGGTTGGGCAAAAAGGCAATCCGGAATTTACCGAAGAAGAATTGTTTGATGATTTTAAATTAATTTGGATTGGGATTGATCAGGCGATTGAATTAATCAAATCCGACCAACCCGAAATTTACGAAGGCCGAATTATTAATACTAGAGATTTAACTTTTTTATTAAAAGCGAGAGAAATAATTGAAAAAACAAATAAAAAAATATTTATTGGTTAATTTTGGTCCCCCTCTCCGAAGACGGAGAGGGGCTAGGGGTGAGGTTATAGACTTTATTACCTCACCCCTGTCTCCTCTCGCCATTTGGGAGAGGAGAACGAACCTAACTTGTTCAATTTAGAATTTTTGTGCTAAGGAACTTAAGAGAATTTAGTAAAAAAATATGAAGGTATCTTTTCATGGTGCTTGTCGGGAAGTAACGGGTTCTTGCATTTTGGTGGAAACTAAGAAAAGTAAGTTTTTAGTTGACTGCGGAATTTTTCAGGGCAAACATTTTTATTCGCCAAGAAATTTGGATTTATTTTCTTTTGACGCCAAATCAATTGATTTTGTTTTGTTGACTCACGCGCACTTAGATCATTGCGGTCGGTTGCCGAAGTTAGTGGAAGAAGGTTTTGCTGGCACGGTTTATAGTACCGATGCCACGGCGGACTTTGCTGAAATTATGCTTTTGGATTCGGCCAATGTGATTTTGCATGAATCTCAGCGCGATTCGTTAAAACCCTTGTATTTAGAATCCGATGTCAAGGCAGTAATGAAACTTTTCTCGCCAATAGCTTATGACCGAATCCAGCAAATTACGCCCGAAATTAAAATTCAGCTGCGCGATGCCGGCCATATTTTAGGTTCCGCTATCTTTGAAGTTTGGATTACTGAAGATGGTCAGGAACAGAAATTAGTTTTTTCCGGTGACTTAGGTAATCCACCGGCCCCTATTGTTAAAGATACGGAGTTTGTTACTGGGGCGGATTTAGTTTTTATGGAATCAACTTATGCTGGTATTACCCACGAATCAAGCGAGCAAAGAGTTGAGTTGTTGCGTTCAGCCATCAAAAATTCTGTTGGCCAAGGCGGTGTTTTATTAATCCCATCTTTTGCCTTGGAACGAACCCAGGAAGTACTTTATGAAATTCATCGGCTGCAAGAAAATAATCAAATTCCTCCGGTCTCGGTTTTTGTTGATAGTCCGCTAGCGATTAAAGCCACCGCGGTTTACAAAAAGTATATTGATATGTATGATGAGGAATCCAGGGCGTGGATAATGAGGGGGGATGATTTGTTTAATTTTCCCGGCTTAAAATATACTTCGTCCGTAGCCGAATCAAAAACGATTAATATTACCCCGCCGCCCAAAGTGATTTTAGCCGGTTCGGGCATGTGTACCGGCGGCCGAATGCCACACCACTTAAAGTTTAATTTAAGTAATCCCAAAACTCATCTTTTGATAATTGCTTACCAGGTACCCGGGTCTTTGGGCCGCGAACTTTTGGATGGCGCCAAGCGAGTGATTATTGAAGGCGAAACAATCGGCGTTCGGGCTCAAGTTAGCGCCATTGGCGGCTATTCTTCGCACGCTGACGAACCAAAGCTAATGAACTGGGTCAGCCAAATTGTCAAACCTAAACCGCAAAAGATATTTGTGGTTCACGGCGAGGAAGAGCGCAACTTAATTTTGCGAAAAGTTTTGCAACAATCCGGGCTTGAGGCAATTGTGCCCGAGTATGATAAAATTTACGAGATTTAATTGGCTGGTAGTAAAAAAATCGGCAATATAGCGCATAACTTGTAAAGTTATGTCAAAAGAAAAAATTTTTAATTGCTTAAAGCAAAAAGCGAAAAGAAAATATTTAAGAAACAATTCCACTCCGGCTGAACAGGTTTTATGGCGTCATCTGCAAGGTAAGCAGTTAGGCGGTTATAAATTCAGGCGTCAGTATAGTGTTGGTAAGTATATTGTTGATTTTTATTGTCCAAAGTTCAAATTAGCTATTGAAATTGACGGTGATTCGCATTTTGATGCTAGGGCATTACAATATGATAAAAAGCGCCAAGAGTATATTGAATCCTTTGAACTAAAATTCTTGCGTTTTACAAACGCGGATGTATATAAGAACATTTATGGAGTAGTGACTAAAATTTTAAATCAGATTGAAGACAACCACCCCTAGCCCCTCCTTGAAAAGGAGGGGAAACCCTAAACTGATTTTGCAAAAAGCCATTCCAAGGATTTCTCCCCTTTTAAAGGGGAGGATAGGAGGGGTTAATTCATATATTTTATTCTCAAAATATAATATCCAAAAACCTATGCCAACCAAAACTAAAAAAACAAAAACCTCTAGCGCTAAAAAATCTGCCTGCTGCTCAAATTGGGAAGAAGAGCTAGGTAAATTGGGCGAACAGTTGCTTGATGGTTTAAAAACGGCCAAGAAAAAATATGACCAGCTTGACGTTAAAACCAGGAAGGAAATTGTCATGGGTGTAGCCGGTGCTGTTACTTTATTGGCTGGCGCCAGAATGGTTAAAAAAATTGGTAAAAAAAAGAAATAGATTGCTAAAATTTAAATATGGATAAGCTAATCGTGCTTTGTGGTCATCCGGCTTGTGGCAAGACAACTTTAATCCAAAGTTTTTTAACGCTTCGGCCAGATTTTATTTTTGTTGATATTTTTGATTATATCAAAAAGATTAAAGATGAAAGCGGCCATGTCGATAAAGCCAAATCTTTTTTAGCTTATCAGCAGATGTATTCTGATTTAGCAAGCAAAACCGGTGATACAATTTTAGAATTAGGAACTAATCATGCAGAATTGAATTTTGCCAATTTGGCAAAACTTAATGATCGGTATCAAATAAATATTATTTTTTGTTTGTTAGCGCCAGAAATTTGCATTGACCGAATTATGCATCGGGCCCAAACTGACCAAAAACGCATTATGCATCGACAAGATATTGAAGAAAAATTCAAACGGCCGTTTCCCGACTTGCATATTAAATTGGCCGATGAACTTCAAGTCAGCTATTCAAAATTGGATATGAGCTTACCGCTAAAAGAACAATTGGCAGTAATTTTAGACTTGCTTAAATAATTTTTAAATTATGAAAAAATATTTTACTCTCAACGTCGCCTTGCTCAGCAGCTCGCTGTATGTTTCTTTCCAGTTGTTTGCTAATATTCTTTCGACCAAAATTGCTCTGCTGCCCTTGATTAATTTATCAATTGACGGTGGCACGGTAATTTATCCCTTAACTTTTACTTTGCGAGATTTTGTTCATAAAACCTGGGGCAAAAAAAATGCGCGGCAAGTAGTCATTATTGCTGCCCTGCTTAATTTTGTAATGTTTGGTTTATTTTGGCTGGTAGGTAAAATGACACCTGACCCCAGCTGGCATTGGCAGCAAGCCTATGATGCTATTCTTTTGCCAGTTGGCCGCATTATTGTTGCTAGCGTTATTTCTCAAGTGGTTTCCGAATTGGTTGATACGGAAATCTTTAGTTTGGTTTATCGCCGGTTAGATGATTTAACCGCGGTTTTTATTTCCAATTTTATCAGTTTATTAGTTGATAGTTTTTTGTTTAGCTTCTTGGCATTCTTTGGCGTTTTACCAATTTTAACGGTTTTGCAAATTGTTGTTGCCAACATTTTAATTAAATTAATTGTCAGTATCATTAGCACGCCGGCAATTAAATTAATTCCCAGGCTGGTTGATATGGATGAGATTTAAATAATCAAAGCGTTATTAAATAAATAGAGGCGAGTCGTTTGCCTCTATTTATTATTTGAATAAAATTAGTTTGTCTAAGATATTGACAAAATATCAAACAAGGATTACGATATAAAATCAATGAAATATTTATTTTAAATTAGAGAATAATTGTTTATTGACAATTAAATTAATTTGGCTTAATATAAAGGTATTAATAATTGTTGTCTAAAAAATAGACAAAATATATCAAGCAATATGCCTAATTTAAGCCAAATTATTCAAAATCTCGGTTTTAGTGAAAATGAATCTCAAGTTTACCTGGCTTTGCTTGAGCTAGGTAGCGCTAATGTGGCCGCCATTGCCAATAAATCGCAGGTTAAAAGAACTTCTTGCTATGTGATTTTGGAAAACCTAACTCAAAAAGGTTTGGTTAGCAAAACCGTGGCTAAGGGTAAAACCCAGTATTTGGCCGAAGCACCCGACCACTTGCTAAGGCTAACCCAGGAGCGGCAAGAAATTCTCAAACAAACTCTGCCGGAATTTAATTCGCTGTTTAATCTTTCCCAGACCAAGCCGCGGATTAGATTTTATGAGGGCCGAACTGGATATATTTCAATCTGCGAGGATTCTTTACAGCGATCAGGTAACGAAATTTTATTTATCGGAAATTTAGACAATCTTCATGAAGTTGTTACTCCTGAATGGGACAACACCGTTTATATTCCAACCCGGGTTAGAACCAGTAAGTCAATTCGGATTATCACTTTGGAAAGTGATACCATGAAAAACTTGCAAAAAAAAGATCAGGAGCAACTGCGTGAAATTCGTTTTTTACCCGGCAGAATAAATTTTGACGCTTCCATGTTTATCTATGGCGATACCATTAGTATAATTAGTTCAGAAAAAGAGCTGATGGGTTTAATTATTGACAGTAAGCCAATTGCCCAAATGGCTAAATCAATGTTTGAATTTCTTTGGCCGGTAGCCAAATAGTTAAAATCCAAAAATTCATTTTTAAGCTTAAGCGCTGCTCAGACCGAACAGCGCTTGATCTTTGAAAGGAAGACTAAACCAAAAAGGAGCAGGCAAAATGCAAACTAGCTTTGTTATTTTAGATGCCATGGGAGTTGTGTTTTTTCAAGAAGATGATTTAAAAGTATTCATGCCTTATCTTGAAGAATATGCAACTGATTTTGGCCAAAGCGGTAAAAAGCATTTGATTGAGTCAGCTTACCTTCGTCTAACAAAGGGAGAGATTAGTTCAGACCGGTTTTTTCAATCTTTAAATATTGATAAACCTGATTTGAACTTTTTATTGGCTGTCACGTTGGATCCGGAATTTGCCGAGTTTGCTCAGACAATCAGAAGAACCAATATTTTGACCATACTTAGTAATGACAGCCAAGAATGGTCAAATTATCGGAACAGAGAATTGGGGCTTGAGTCGATGGTTGACCACTATGCGACAAGCAGCTTGCTTGGTATCAGAAAGCCGTCAAGAATAGCATTGGAAAAAACCTGTTGGTTAATGAATGCTCAGCCTGAAAATTGTATCTATGTTGACAACCTGGCAGCTAATTTGTATCCGGCCGACGAGCTTCGCATGCGAGTCATCCTGTTTCGGCGCGACGGCAAAAATGATTCTCCTTACCCGTTGGTCAGAAATTTGCCCGAGCTTGGCCAGATAATATCGGGAGGTAAATTATCATGACAAAAAAGAATAGCGACGATTCCGTTTATTGGGATAGGGTTTATGCTGCGTTTCACCAAGGCACTGCGCCTAGAGAATCGGTTTGGAATGAAGAGTCAACCCCGTTTTTTTCCAAGAGCATTAGCTGGTTAAAATTCCTTGATGTAAAAAACGTACTAGATGCCGGCTGCGGAGACGGACGTAATTTAGCGCCGTTTATTCAAGCTGGTTTTGAGGTCATCGGAGTTGATTATTCCACTACCGCCATAGAGTGTTGCAAAAGGAATTATCCTAATGTAAGTAATTTAAAACTTATTTGTTGTCCATTAGCTGATATTCCTTTAACATCAGGCAAGCTGGATTTGATCATTTGCGATCATGTTTTAGTCCACCTGAGAAATGTGGACGAAGTGCTTAAACGATTTTATGCCTTGCTAAGAATTGGCGGCTATGCCTTACTTGAGTTCACCTCTTGCCTTGATTCAACCTATGGCCAAGGGAGCAAATTGTCGGCCAGGGAATTTGTTCAAGACGGAGTTTATCTCAGGTATGACGAGCCTGACAATATAGCCAAGATGCTGGTTGATTTCAATTTGCTTTATTTCAGCTCGGAACATTCAACCGATCCGGCACATGGCCCAGGCTACATCAGACGCAAAAGGCATGCTCATCATTCGTATTTTGTGGTGTGTTATAAAGGCGAAGCACAATAGCCTTCGCCCTCTTTTCCCTGATTCCCAGACAGTTTTTGGGAGTTAGAGAGAAAGAGTTTGCTCTTTGAAAACTTTTGGTTTTCAAAGCGGTAAGAATCAAAGAAAACATTTACGAGAAGAGAAAAGGAAGGAAAACAAAATGAAAATGGTTTTGGTTGATTTACCCTCAGTGTCCCCAAAGGTTTTGGCCGCGCGCATTCAGCCGCCACTTTGGGCCGCTTATCTAGCCATATATTTGAATCAGAAAGTCGAAACCGTATTTGTTGATGGCCGGTTAGGGAATAATGCCCAATGGCTTAATGATTTGGCCGGCCCCGAATGGGGAGTCTGGGGCATTCCTTTAGCCGAGTTGGTCGATAAGTTGTTAAGTCATAACCCTGACATTATTGGAATCCATGTTGGTGTATCGGCTGATGTTGGCATCGCCTGCAGACTGATTAAACAGCTGCGGGCAAAATTCAAAGGTCGAATCATCTTGGGCGGATCTGGCGTAGCGACTATTGAATCAAAGTATTTGCCTTTGGAAATTTCTCAAGAAGAAGTGTGTTGGGTCAGAGGTATTGGCTCGCCGCTTAAGCTTGATATCAGTACCCCGACAGTTGATATTAATTGTTTGCCCCAGCGGTCAATTTTTAGCGAGTATTGGCAGCAATACATTGATTGGGATCGGTCGCATTCCGGACCGTCGCTGGTTAAGCCATCGGCGCAAATTCATACCGCGACTGGCTGCGGTGGCCATTGCCGATTTTGTGCCACTAACACTCCTCTGCGTCGGAAAACACTTGATTCAATCAGGCAAGAGTTAAGCGAGTTGCAACAAGATTATGGTGTAGTGGGAATCCAGGACGAAAGTGACAATGTGTTGGGGTTTTCTGACCAGCAAGTGACCCAGGCAATTCCTTATCTCGATTTATTAATCAAGATGAACTTTTGTTCATTCGAGAGCCCTAACGGATTAACCGTGAAAGGAATGCTAAATTCAAGATTTCAAGCCTGGCTTACCCAAGCCTTAGAGGCGGGTATGGCCATTCGGTTACTTTTGCCGTTTGAAAGCGCTTCGGACCACATCTTAAAAGCGATGCAAAAACCGCATCGCCGAAAAGATTGCGACCGACTGATTGAGCAACTGGCGCCGTTGCGAGATAAGGGCAAGCTTCATTTGGAAGTTTTTTTGCAGGTCGCATTTCATTTGGTGAAAAATGGCGAGATTCAACTTGAAAATCAAGAAAGCATTACGGCTACTTTGCAATGGAGCGATGAGCTCAAAAAAGTGGCAGCGATGAATACTTGGTTTAACATACCAATTCCCGGAACCCCGGCCTTCCCGGTTTGGCGAGAGAAATTGCCAAAAGCGCCCTGGGAGAGTCTGATTTTTTCTTCGCCTTCATTGCTCTATCCGCCAGCAACCAGAGAAGAGTTGCTTAAAGAGATTGTTTCCAGAAACACCGCCACTCGCTCGGCTGCCTTTGAACCTTTGCCCTAATTATCCCCGTTCAAATATAGTAATTGGCCGGGGATTTTTTTATTCCAGTTTTATGTTATAATATTAAGAATAAATATGTTAAATCATAAAAAACAATCAGTCGCCTTAAGCTCGGTTTTTGCCAGCCTATTTTTGACTTTGGGTAAATTGGTGGTTGGTTTGTTAACCGGCAGTATTGGTATAATTTCGGAAGCCGCACATTCGGCTCTTGATTTGGGTGCGGCCTTACTGACATATTTTACGGTTAGAGTTTCAGACAAGCCAGCTGACTTGGAGCATCCTTTTGGCCACGGTAAAACCGAAAGCGTTTCGGCTTTTATTGAGACCGGCTTGTTGTTTTTAACCAGCTTTTGGATTATTTATGAGGCAGTTAAACGCTTACTTTTAAAAGATGTGGTCGTTGAGGTTACTTGGTATGCTTTTGCTATTATTTTGATTTCTATTATTGTTGATTTTTCCCGTTCCCGGGCTTTAAAAAAAGTGGCCAAAGAAACTAAAAGTCAGGCCCTGGAAGCTGACGCCTTACATTTTAGTTCTGATATTTGGAGTTCGGCCGTGGTTTTGCTGGGTTTGTTTTTTGTCAGCCTAGGCCTTAATGGTGCCGATGCGATTGCGGCCCTGGTTGTTGCTGTATTTGTTATGGTGGCTGGTTGGAAATTAGGCAAAAGAACCATTGATGTTTTAATTGATGCTTCGCCCAAAGGAACAACGGAAAGAATTCAGGAATTGGTGGAAGAAGTTGATGGCGTTTTAAATATTGAACGGCTACGAGTTCGGCCGGCGGGCGCTTCATTATTTATTGACATGTTAATTAATGTCAATCGTAATTTGCCAATGGAAATGGTTTCACAAATTGTTAAAAATGTTGAGGCCACTATTTTAAAGAATTTTTCCCAAGCGGATTTGGTAATTAGTACTCAGCCTAAAGCTTTGGATAACGAAACCATTGTTCAAAAAGTTCAATTGGTTGCCACTAAGCACGGCGTTTCGGCCCATGACATTTTGGTCCATTCCTTAAACGGTAAAATGGATATTAGTTTTGACCTAGAAGCCGACCATAGTCTTTCGCTAAGACAAGCTCATGATTTATCTTCGGTTTTAGAAGAAGAAATCAAAAAAGAATTAAGCGAAGACGTGACCATTAACACTCATCTTGAGCCGGCCGATATTGATACGGTTTCTGGCCAAACCGTTGACGCTAAAAAAGAACAAGAGATTAGAAAAGTTTTTGCAGCCATTAAAAAAAAGACCCCAGAGCTAAGGGATGTTCATGAGATTCAAATTAAACAAATTGAGAACCAATTATTTATTACCATCCATTGTAGTTTAGACCCAAACCTTTCTTTACAAAAAGCCCATGATATTTCCACTCGGATTGAATATTTAGCTAAAGATAGTTTGCCGCAAGTGGCCCGAGTCGTTGTCCATAGTGAACCAATTGAATAAATAAAAAATCTCGCTTAAACTTTTTGTTACTTCGAGATTTTTTATTTATCTTAAATTAATATTTTTTGCTCCCAGCCAGGCCAACTCAAATATCTTTCTTTGGGCATCAGAGATTTCTTCACTTTCGATGATAACGGCGAATTTTTCTTTCCAAGAAACGATCAGGATTTTATTATTATAAATATTTGTCTCAACGGAAAAATAAAATTTATCTTTGGGAACCAACCGACTAGTCCTTAATTCAGCGGCATCATTGGCAATAACTTTTTTTGATCCTTCGTCGTCAGGGGCGATTACTCTGACAGAAATATTTTTGGCAGTTCTTTTTTTAAAGTAATCGCTGAAATATTTTTCATTAAATGCCGTATACATATCATTACCGACGGCATAGGCTAAAAGTTCTCCTTTGGCAGTTAACGTATCTTCAAAAGCTTCCTTCATCTCTTCTAAACCTTCAAAAAATTTTACCCTAGGCTTTTCTTTAGTATTATAGATCGAAAATAGCTGGGGGAGGAGATTGTGGGCAGCATTTAGCTGTTCCTCAGTTTTTTTAATTCGATTTTCCAAAAATTTAATTACCTTTTGCGGATTTTCCGCCGCGTATTTTTGAATTTTGGTTTCGCCAACTAAATAAACCAGCCCCTCGCTGGTCAGTGATTCCAAAATATCATAACCAGTGGTCCGGTTAATCTTGGCTTTTCGGGCAATTTCCGTAGTTGTGGAAGGCCCTAGCTCTAATAAAGATAAATAAACACTGGCTTCTTTGGGGCTAAACCCGAGTTCGATTAGTTGTTTTTGGTTAACCATATTTTTGCTTATAAATTTGATATTAAGGGGTCTATATTTACATTATACACCTTATTAAAATTTGTGTCAATATGATTCCACAAATTTTTTATTTATTATTAATAAACCTTTAAATAAATGATATAATGATATAAATATTGTCGGTAGATATTGACAAGATTCAAAATGTATGCTATACTGCCCTATTAAAGGTATTGGGGCATTTAATAACCATCCCCGTATGCATTATTTGAACTGGTATAAGAGCTAATTAAAATAATTGTACAAGAACTTATTACCTAAAAATTTTTAAAAATAATCACTATGAAAACAGATAAACCGTTGATTTATCAAACCAAAGATAGCTATTCTAAGTTAAGCTTTTATCAAAGAATGATAGAGTGCTTTGCCTCAGCGCAAATTGTTGGGGGTAAATTTTTGGACCTGATGAATTATTCTAAAAAAGAATTTAAACCTTTGCTAGACTTAACTATTGCTGAAAAAATTTTTCAGCCGGAGCATGGTTATAGTTCTCCTGATGGTACTGCCGAACTTGGGCGAGTAATAAAAAAATTTGAGGTTTTAAGAACCGCAAAAAATTCAAATATTCCAGCTGAAAAATTAGAAATTTTGTTTAAAGAAGCGGGCATAGGGGTCGCACCTGGTACAACCGCTGTCGTAAGTGGAATTTTGCATTCCATAGCTAAGTTAAAAAAAGGCGAAATCATTCTGCCAATTCCAACCTATCCCGTCTACGATGATTTAATCAAGATTTGCCAATGTAAACCAGTTTATCTGTATACCCAGCGTTCCAATAATTTTTTGCCGAATTTTAATGAAATAATAAATAAAGTTACTAAGAAAACTATTGCGATAATTTTGGTTTATCCCAACAATCCATCTTTTACAACATTTAAAAATAGCAAACAACTGAGAAAGTTAGTATCCTATTGTCAGAAAAATAAAATTTTTTTGATAGTTGATAACATTTATCAAGATATGATTTTTTCAAACCAAAAGCATATTGAAATTTTTTCCTTAACTAAAAAAACGGACTATATATTCAAGGTATACGGCTTGAGCAAAGATCGACCATTTTTTTCCGGTCATAGAGCGGGTTATTATATTGGCGACTCAAGAATAGCGGAAGATTTTTTAGATCATTGTTTGACAAATTGGGTATGCAATACCAATGTTACCAAAAATTTATTAGCTTTAGATTTAATATTTAGGATAACGCTTCTAAAAAATTTAAAATTTCCAACCAAAGATGACCTTTTGATGCTGGGACCAACCTTAGGAGGCTGGAGCCGATCCATTAACTATGATCGTATTTATTCGCTTATCAAATTTCGCAAATTGTTCAAAATTTACAAAAAAAATCTATTATTAATGGAAAGAAAGATTATAAAAAATTTAAGAGAATGCAGAAATTATGTGAATAAGAGCAAGTATTTTGAAGACTATAGTAATGACCTGATTGGTAATGCCATTATTATAAAAATAATGATGTAGAATTTTACCTTGAAATATTATCAAAATTAAAAATTGCCGTTTATCCTGGTAATATCTTTGGCTTAAAAATAGAAAATGGAAATGTCTGGTTTAGAATTACAGTTATTCATGAATCTATTAAAGATATCATTGGATTGTTGAAAAAAATTGAAGAATATTTGGATAAAAGCCATGGACAACCCGTTAAATAGTAATTCATTTTTTATCCGCTGCTAGAAAGAAAATCAAATCCAATATTTATAAATCAAAGTTGAACAAAAAAACCGCCTTTAAGCTGCCTAACAAAATGTGTGAAAATAAATTAGTGTCGGTATTTCAATTTTGCAATTGGAATTAAAATTATTGATGACAAAATGAAATGAGCCAAAGAAATAACTGTGGCGTATGTGAAGATAGCCACCAAGATATTAAGGTTGCTGGAAATATTTAAGATATAATCGGTAAAATTTAAATTTAAGGCTAAGGCAAAATAATTAATGGTGATTAACAAAACCACAATCAGAAATAAGCCTTTTAACATTATTTTTAAATCCAACCAACTGGGGGCCATGTGGGAAGCAATGCAAAAAGAAACATACAAAAACAGCCAGAAGTTTATGGCATCAAAATTTTCTTTGGTAAAAAGCTGAATAATGATTAAAATTCCAGATTTAAAAATATTTGTCAGCGTTACTTGGGTAGTGGTTAATGATTCAAAAATTTGTGGGCCATTGGGAACCAGATAGTATAATAAAACGACTAATAAAATTGAGCCGGTAATCATCGGGCCCGCACCAATAAAAAAATTACCCAAGTTTTGGTAAAAACTGTCTTTACTGTATGAATGATCAACTTGACCCAGCTGGCCAGTTTCGCTGTTTGGTTTAAACATTTTGACGTGTTCAATTCGGTGTAAAAATATTAAAGCAAAAAACAAATGGCTTAATTCATGAATTGGCGTACCTAACCAGGCAGTCCATAAAATTCCTTTCCAGCCCACACTTTTTAAGTAATTAATTTGTGTCCATCTGGCCAGTTGTGATAAAACAAAACCTAAAATAAAAAAAATGCCGAATATGGCCAGGCATTGAATTAAAACTTGCCAAAGCAGTAAGCCGACAAATTGCATCGTTAACTGCTGCATATTATTATCTAACCATTAAGGCCCAAAAATGAAGTCCCGACTAAAATGATAGTCGCGGCAATGATACCAAGAATGGTAATCCAACCAATGATATTGCCAATTGGTTTGTTGGTATGTTCGCCCATGATATCTTTGTTGTTAATAATTTTCATCACAAAAATCAAAATAATTGGCAACAATATGCCATTGATATCTTGGGAGGCAATCATGATTGGAATTAAAGGAATATTAGGAATTAAAACAACAGTAACTGGTATAACAATAGAAATTAAAATGATGCTATAAAAGGCTTTGCCGGTTTCCCAAGTGGTGTTAAAACCATATTCCCAACCAAAAGCTTCACAAATCGCATAAGCGGTAGCGGTTGGCAAAATAAAAGCGCCCAGCATTGAAGCCGAAAATAAGCCAAAAGCAAAAAGTGCTTGGGCAAAATTTCCAGCCAATGGTTCTAGCGCAATCGCAGCATCTTTGGCGCTGGTAATATCAATACCATGGGTATATAAAGTAGCGGCGGTACAAATAATGATAAAGAAGCTGACAATATTAGTAATAAAGGCGCCGGCATAAACCTCGCCTTTTTCAATCCGGTAATGTTTAATGTCTAAACCCTTATCCACTACATAAGATTGAATAAAAAATTGGCCCCAGGGAGTAATGGTGGTACCAATTAAAGCGATCATGGTAATCAAAAAAGGAGTAGTCCATTGAATCGTTGGGGTAACCAAACTGGCCATGGCTTGGCTGAAATCAGGCTTGATAATAAAGCCATTGATAATATAGACAATATAGAAAGCGGAGAAAATTAAAAATATTTTTTGGGTGGTTTTAAAAGAACCTTTGTATAAAATCAACCAAACAATGAAAGCGGCAATCGGCACAACCATATATTTGTTAATGCCAAAAATTTCAAATGACGAGGCCACGCCGGCAAATTCGGCTGTCACCGTTCCCAAGTTGGCAATTAACATTGTTAACATTGCAAAAACTGTCCATTGTAAACCAAAGTTTTCCCGAATAACTCCGCCCAAACCCTGACGGGTAACAATGCCGATACGAACGCCCATTTCTTGGGTAATAGCTAAAGAAAAAGTAATTAAAAATAATACCCAAAGCATTTGGGTACCAAAATGAGCGCCGGCAATAGAATAAGTACTGATTCCACCAGCATCATTATCGGCATTAGCCGCAATTATTCCTGGCCCAATGACACTTAGAAAAAACAAAATTTTTGGCCACCAAAGTATTTTTTTGTTTTTTAGAAATTTCATATTAATTAAGCAAGATAAGCGAGATAAGTTTTTAGCAAGATAAAATTTAGCTTATTTTGCCGGGTTAAGCGTCTGGCACCAGTCGTCGCATCACATCATCAACCGTTATTACGCCGATTAATTTTTGATCTTTGTCTAATACGGCTACTGACCAAAGATTATATTTTGTCATTAAATTAGCTAAAGATTTTAAACCTTGATCGGCCAAAGCGGTTGGTACGCCAAGTTTTCTAACCAGTTGTTGCATTTTTTTATTATGGTCCGAAATTATCAAAGTCCGCAATGAAACCACGCCCAAAAATTTTGTGTCTTCATTAGTAATATAAATATAGTGGATTGAATGATATTTTGGCGAGACTTTTTTAATTTTGTCAATAACTTCTTGGACAGTTGAGTTTGGACCGGCCGAAATAAATTCAGTGGTCATTAAACCGCCAGCCGTATCTTCATCATACTGTAATATTTTTTTGACCGCTTGGGTGGTACTGTCTTGGGGGAGTTTGTTAATAATTTCTTTTGAGTCGTTGCCAGGCAAGAGCTGAATTATATCAACCAACTCATCAACTGACATTTTAGCAATCATCGCCGCGGCTCGTTCCGGACCCAAACTTTTTACCAAGATTTTTTTAATATCCGGCTGAATTTCTTCCAAAACTCTAGCGGCCGTTGATTGGTCTAGCGATTGCAGCCAAGCGGTAGCTTGGTTAATGCTCATTTTTTCCATAATGTTGGCCAAATCAGCCGGATGAAGTTTGACTATTTCTTTGGCACCGGTGGAGAGTTGTAACTTATCGGCCATGGTATGAACGCTTTTCCATTCAACAAAATGGGGTTTGAAAAAATTATCAATAATTTGACCTTTTATTCCCAACCGGCGCAACAAGCCGCGGTTACTGATATCAATGGCAATCAAACAAAGCTTTTGCTTGAACTGGCCAAACTGTAAATCATTGACCCGCACGATTTTTAGACCCATCAAATCAATAATTTGCCGGTCCAAGATTGAATTATAAAGAGAGATAACATTATCAGTCTTTGTTATCTCTTTTAGTGCCTCATTAAATTTTTTGTTTAATCTGATTTTTTTTGGGCCCAGCTCAGTAATATCATCAATTGAAATAAAACCGATTTTTTTTAGGTTTTTTTTGCAAACAATTCCGGTAATCGTTGGCATTTCTTCATCTGAATTGATGGTAATAAAAACATCACCTACCTTGCCGCAGGTTTTATTTTCAATATCTTTAATCTGCAGGCCAAAAATTGTACTGAAAAAAAACATAAGTCTTTGAATTAAAAATAGAAGCTCTCATACTTCTTGAAAAATCCTGATAATTTTATTGTAGTCTATTTATTTTAATCTGACAATATTTGAACCATTTATAGGACGGTAAAAGTCTGCTATAATAAGGTTATGAAAAAGATTAGCCTAACAATTCTAATCGGTGTTTTAATTTTTTCCAACCTCGGGTTGGTTTTTGAGGCCAAAGCGGCAACCACCAGCAAGACTGCAAAAAAATCGGTTAAGACCCTGACGGCCAATGATTTATTAAATCAATTTTTAATCCAAACTGAAAGTTATAATCGTCTTTGGTATGCCAGCCGCAAAACTAAAGTGCGGTATTATATTAGCAATGACGCCGATTTACAATGGTTAATTGATAAATTTTCTCTAAAAGTCAGTGAAAAGGATTTAGCCAAAATTGCTGCCAACAAGAAAAACAAAAAGACTACGGCTGCCCTGTTGACCAAGTACAAGGGTCAATTAATTTTTGGCGCTTCAAATCCTAAAAACATTTGGTATTTAAATCCGGCCGATGGTATTAGGTATCCAGTTAAAGATTTTAAAAGTTTTTCTGATGCAATAAAAATTATTGGGCTTAAAGTCAAGGATCAGGCTTTAAGGCAGGTGGCGATGAACAAAGAGCAGCTGACTTTTGACGCGGCTTTTCCTTCGGTTGCTTATGTGAAATATGACGGTACAGATTTTAGTGATGGTTTTTACAATAATACAATTTTGCCCTTAGCTTCTTTGAGCAAAGTAATGACCGCCTTGGTTTTAATGGATCAAGATTTGGCTTGGGATAAATATGTCACTGTTACTCAAGCTGAAATTGATTACCCTAAAATTGTAGTTGGTGATGATGCTACCAGTGAAGTCAGTTTGCAAGCCGGGGATCAGGTAAAAATTAATGATTTATGGATTGCAATGCTAGCGGCTTCGTCCAACCAAGCGGCCGTAATTTTAGCCGATAATTGTGGTCTTTCCCGTCAAGAATTTGTTGAGCAGATGAATGAAAAAGCAAAAAGTTTTGGTTTGGTAAAAACTAAATTTCACGAAATGACTGGTTTGAATCCGGATAATATCAGCACGGCTCAAGAAATGGCGATTATGGCCAGTTTTGCTTTTGCCAAACCAAAGATCGCTTTGGCCACTAACGTCACTGATTATACTTTTACCGTGATGGGTGTTGATGGTAATTTAAGAGAGGTAAATGTCAAAAATCGCAATTATAGTTTATTGGCTTTCAAGCCCGATGCTTCAAAGACCGGATTTTTAGTTGAGGCCCAGCGCAATTCGGTAATCAAAAAAGATGATAAAATTATTGTGGTGTTGCACGCTGCCAGTTCCGTTCAACGCAACCAAATTATTACTCGCTTATTAAATACTGACAGTAAATTATCTTTGAATCGTTAATTGAATAATTATATGCCAAAAACGCTTCAGCCCCATATTCTTTGCCAGCGGGGTGACATCGCTCCTTATGTTTTATTGCCTGGTGACCCTGGCCGAGTTTTGAGAATGGCAGCCATGTTAGACAGCTACCAAGAAGTAGTTTTTAATCGCGAATATCGGGTGGTAACTGGTTTGTATCGGGAAATACCGGTAACAATTTGTTCTACTGGCATGGGCGGACCGGCTACAGCCATTGGCTTGGAAGAGTTAATCAAAATTGGTGGTCAGGTTTTTATTCGGGTTGGTTCTTGCGGGGCTAATGATAAAAAAATTAAGATTGGTGACTTGATAATTTCTGATAGCGTTATTCGCCAAGATCATACTTGTTTGGATTATGTACCCTTGCAATATCCGGCCATTGCCGATCCTGAAATTTTTAGTTTGTTAATCCAAACGGCCAAAAATTTAAAATCAAAATTGAATTTCAATTATTACTCCGGTCCAACTGTCAGCGTTGATGCTTTATATTCACCCAAGACTAAAGAGGTTAAATTATTTTGGCAGCAGTTTGGCGCTTTAGCCCAAGACATGGAAGCCGCCACGGTTTTAACTTTGGCTCGAATTAGAAAAGTTAAGGCTGGTGTTGTCTTGTTAGTCGTTGATGCTGAAGGTGAAAAAAATGTGGCCGAAAAAATTGCTAATTATTCAATGCAGGCTAAAAATAACCAAGGCCAGCTGGTTGAATATGAAAAACGAGCGGTTAAATTGGCTTTGGAAACAATTTACAATTATCACCAAAAATACCATGGGTGAAAAATACGTTGGCGTAAAATTTAAAACCGTTTTTTTGGGTAAGTTTGTCCCAACCGTTTTAGAAAAAAAATTGATTAAACAATTAATTGCGGCTGGAAAAATTTATGGTCAGCTGGGTTTAGTTGATCAAAACGGCGGCAATATCAGCGTTCGGGTTAAAAACGGTTTAATTATTAAGCGCACCGGCTCTTATCCTTACCAGCTTAAAGTTTCAGACTTTGTTTTGGCCACCAAGGTAACTGGCCATAAAGTTTTTGTCAAAGGCGATTTTGAACCCAGCTCGGAAGTTCGTTTCCATCACGCCATTTATCAAGTCCGGCCCGATATAAATTGTGTTTTGCATGCCCATGATTTCACCGCGGTCAATTGTCAGCAAAAATGTAAGGACGTTGGTTACATTCCTCATTTTCCTTATGGCACCTTAGCTTTAGCCAAAGCTGTAGCCGGCAAAGCCAAAAAGTTTGATTATATTATTGAAGCCCAGCACGGTGTCATTGCTTTAGGCAAAGACGTTAAAACCGCTTTAGGCTTAATTAAAAAATATTATGCCCGATTTAAAAAACTTGCAAAAAAAGCTGCCTAAAACTATTGAACTAAAAAAAGATCAGGTTGTAATGATTGACCAGCTGCTTTTGCCCGGCCAGTTAAAATTTATAAAACTTAAAACTTATCCGCAGATAATCAAAGCAATTTATACGATGCAAGTTCGCGGGGCGCAAGCCATTGGCGCCGCTGGTGCGGGCGGTATAGTTTTAGCGGCTAATAGTTTTAAATCAAAAGATGTCTTGGCGTTTTTAAAATTTTTAAATAAAGCGGCCAAGGAAATCAGCCAAACTCGGCCAACAGCTGTAACTTTGGCTTGGGCCGTAAAAAAAATAATGAGCCAAGCCAGGGGCAATTCGGTTTTGGAAATTCAAAAAAATATTTATACTGCCGCCCAGAAACTTTTTGCTTCGGAAATGCAAAGCAATATTAAAATTGGTACTCACGGCCAAAAATTAATTAAAAATGGCAGCCGGATATTAACTCATTGCAACGCTGGTTCCCTTTCCGGCATTTGGTACGGTACAGCCACGGCTCCAATTTTTTCGGCTTTTTTGGCTGGCAAAAAAATTAAAGTTTTAATGGATGAAACCCGGCCCATGCTGCAAGGGGCGCGCTTAACTGCCTGGGAGATGAATCGCGCCGGCATTGATTGCCAATTAAATATTGATAGTGCCTCGGGCTATTTAATGTCGCATAAGCTAGTTGATTTGGTAATTGTTGGTGCTGACCGCATTGCTAAAAACGGTGATGTGGCCAATAAGATTGGTACTTATCCTTTGGCTTTAATGGCTTATGAACATAAAATTCCGTTTTATGTTGCGGCCATGAATTCAACTGTTGATTTAACTTTAGCTTCGGGCAAACTTATTCCGATTGAAGAAAGAAATCCCGACGAAGTGATTAAAGATATTTTGTATTATAAAAAGCCGGTGGCACCTAAAGGCGTTAAAGCTTTCAATCCGGTTTTTGATGTTACACCAGCCAAATTGATTAAAGGAATAATTACCGAGCAGGGGATATTTGTTCCACGAGAAATTGCCAGTAGTCTCAAATAGTTTTATTAGAATACTTATTAAAAAATAGCACTGTGATGGTGTTGTTTTTTTATTGTTGCTTTGAAATTGTCAGTTTTGTTTAAAAAGGTATGTGGATAAGTCATTGTTTACCTAAAATTTAGAATTTTATGATTATTGGCTAAATTTAAATAAATTTGTCCATATTATTTTGTCAATTGAGGACAATTAATCATAATTAGAAACTTTAATTAGCAAATCTTGACTAACAAGGACATTTATTGTTAAAATTAGACTAGGTTATCCTAAAAATTTAATAGTCAAACAATGACTAGTTACCGGATTCTAACTCCGGAAGAAGTTGCTTCTATAATGAAGGTAAGCTTGAAAACAGTTTACCGGTGGATTAGCGCCGGAAAATTAGGAGCCAGCCAAGTTGGCTACAAAACTTATCGGGTCTTTGAACAAGATCTGATTTTGTTTATGAAAAAGAATCGAGTCAGCCTTAAATGAGATTAATTCTAATCATGATTGGATTAAATAATAAAATTCAATTCAAACTGTTTGGCCAGAAAATAATTCTTGGAGCTTTACTATTGTTTTCAGCTTCCGTCGCTTTTGGTTTAGTTCAAGTTCAAGCCGCTGACTCCATTAACAAACAAATCACTTACCAAGGTAAGCTCCATGATGCTAGCGGCAATCAAGTCAGTAATGCTTCCTGGTCTTTCAGATTCAGAATCTATGATGCTTCAAGCAGTGGTACTTTACTTTGGACCGAACGATGGAATAGCACCACTACGCCAGTGACTACGGTCAATGGAGTCTTTTCCGTGGCCTTAGGTTCCTTAGGCCAAGCTGACAGTTTGTCTAGCCTCAATTGGAATTCAGACAGTTTGTACTTACAAGTTGATTTGGATGCTGACAACAATGGGACTTGGGAAGAAA